>Ga0265797_10003391_pt1 | contig 25529 bp, 22 predicted proteins | sample P2T30metagenome_FD_192433 | JGI IMG/M metagenome (GOLD analysis project Ga0265797, IMG submission 192433) | Plant litter microbial communities from East Loma Ridge, Irvine, California - P2 T30 | ecosystem: Environmental > Terrestrial > Plant litter > Unclassified | place: USA: California... | reverse complement strand
CTCTCTGAGAACGAATCCTGCGTTGAAGCGGTGCCTGGCACGATCGGACATGACGTCGACCGGGCTTTGAGGGGCAAGCGTGCCGGTCGGTCGGCTGGCACCGCATTCTGTCAGCGGCTCTCCAGAAACAAGCCGCAGTGCGCATTATAACTAACTAGTTGGTTAGTTGGCGAGTGTCCAGCGATGGACATGTCCGGCCAGCTGGTCTTTGCGCATTCTGGCTATGTTGAATGAATGGATACGTGCGTCGTCAATGACTGACTCGTATGGCGTTGCGACGTCTCAACGTACCAGCTTCGCAAGGCTTCTACGATCTTTATCTGGAACAGTTGCCTCGACAAATTGCTTGGGTCAGCAGGAGGGCAGGCCGGTGCTTATCGACACACCACAGCGTAGTTCGCCATCGGCATGGCAGCGTCGCCGCCTTGGGCGCAGAAACCCGGAGGCGGGCGCCATCGCCATCATGACCGCGTTGGTGCTGGTCGTCATGATCGGCATGTTCGGGCTGGCGCTCGACCTCAGCCGGAGTTACAACAGGAAGGTGGAACTGCAAAGCATCGCGGATGCCGCTGCCCTGGCCGCGGCAGCCGCGCTGGACGGCACCCCGGAAGGGATCGACCGGGCAGCCGCGGAGGCCGAGCAGGTCGCGTCGAGTTATAACTTTTCGTACAACAACAGCGAGAGCGTGACCTGGAGCAGTGCGGCGTTGACATTCGGCGCAAGCCCCGACGGCGCGGCCAGCACCTGGCAGGGTGCCGATCAGGCAAAAGCTACTGCCGTGAAGACCTTCTTCGCCCGGGTGGACACGTCGGCGCTCGATCCCAGGCATGGAAAAGTCAAGAACTTCCTGATGCGCGTCCTGTCGCCGACCCTGGCGGAAACGAATGTGTCGGCCTCGGCGGTGGCGGGCCGGGACTCGCTGAACGTGCTGCCGCTTGCAATATGCGCCAACTCGAACCAGAAAGTGAAGGCGCCGCCGACGGCGGATGAACTGGTCGAGTACGGCTTCAGGCGCGGCGTCGGGTACGACTTGATGAACCTGAATCCCGGGGACAGCACTCCCGAAAACTTCCTGGTCAGCCCGGTTGCGCCGGCCGGCACCACCGGCGCCGCCATCAAGGCGCGGCTGGACATGGTCGCGCCCTTCGTGTGTACCGGGAAGATGGCGATACCGACCTTGCAGGGCGGCGATGTCACGGTCGAGCGGGGGTTCCCGATCGCCGCGCTCTACCAGCAGCTGAACGCACGCTTCGGCACCTACGTCACGCCCTGCCTGTCGTCGACGGCGCCGGCGGATCCCAACCCCACGCTGTTCGACCGGGGCAGCGCAGCCTGGATGAAAGACCGGCCGGACGGCCAGACCGCGAATGCCTTGCCGGCCCCGGACCCGCTGCTGACCGTGGCCGAAAAGCCGGACGCCGCGACGAAAACGGCCTACGGGGTGCTGTGGTCGTACGCGCGGGCCGCCCGGTATTCGTCCTACGTCGCGAAGAACGGCATCGAACCGGCGGCAGGCTACGCCACCTTCAACCCGGAAGATTGGGCCCAGCTGTACACTCCCGGCACGCCCGAGGCGGTATCGTATCCGGGCACGACGCCCTACCAGGACACCGGCGGGGTGAGCGCGTACCGGTCCTTCCGTAACACCCGCGTGCTGCGCGTTCCGCTGCTCGAGTGTCCGGTGCCTGCGGGCGCCAGCTCGAAGGCGCGAGTACTCGGCATTGCGAAGTTCTTCATGACGGTGCCGGCGACTTCTTCCGCGGTGTTTGCGGAGTTTGCCGGCATGGATACCGAAACCGCCGTGCGCGGCAGCCCGAGGCTCTACCGATGAAACCAGCACGCAACCCAGCAGCGCGGCCGCGAGAGCGCGGCGCGGTCGCCATCGAGACGGCGTTCATGATCTTGTTGCTGACGACCTTTCTCGGCCTGTCGTCGGTCACGCTTGCGATCTATTTTTACCAGTATTCGGCTGCGCAAAAAGCCGCGCACGACGCCGCGCTCTACCTGTCAACGGCGCCGCGGATGGAAATGACGACGGCAGGACCGGACGGCAGCCCGGCGGCCCTGGGGCTCGCCAGGAAGATCATCGTCGCCGAGATGACGGGTCGCATCCCGTTCCGTGCGACCCTGGAGCCCGGTTTTTCGTGCGGGTACCGGCAAACGTCGGGAAGTATCAGTCAAAAGCCATGCACCACGACGAACAACCAGATAGCGACGCAAGTACTGACCCAGATTTACGTCTCGCTGGATCTCCCGTTTGTCAACCCGTTCACGGGCAGGGACCTGGGCTGGATGATCACATCGTACATACCGGTGCGCTACCTGGGGAACTGATATGAGACAGCCTATCTTGCAGAGCCGACCCCGGCAGGCTGGCGTGGCCGCCGTCGAATTCGCGCTGGTCGTGATCATCTTCCTGACCTTCGTCTTCGCCACGCTTGAACTGGCACGACTCGAATTCCTGTTCAATACGCTGAACGAGGTCACCCGCCGGGCCGCAGCCGGCGCGGCCACCGTCAGTTTCAGGGACGCCAACGCCTTGCAGGCGGTCCAGGCCGACGCCGTGTTCCGCACCACGCCCGGACCGCTGGTGCTGGGGGACCCGGTCACCGCTGACCACGTCAAGATCGACTACCTGTCGGTATCGAGAGCGACCTGGGAATTGAAGCACATGACTGCGCTCCCATCGTGCCCGGCACGCAACCGCCTGATCTGCATGAACGACCCGCATGCCGACAACTGCATCCGCTTCGTGCGCGCCAGGGTGTGTGCGTCGATCGATAGCGCAGGCAATTGCGATCCGCTGAACTACCAGCGCGTTTTCCCCTTCCTCGTTTTACCCGGCATGAAACTGCCGCCCGCCGAGACGATCGTCCCCGCGGGCAGCCTGGGCTTCCGCGTCGGCGACATGCCGTGTCCATGAGGTGCGCGGCTTCGAGCTGAAGATCCGGGCGTCATTGTCAGGATGACGGTTCGCGTGCCGCAGGAAGAAGCGCAGCATTTCGCGGCTGGCGTCGGGACCACCGGCGTCCGTATACGTGCCGCGCCGGTTGCCGCCGCTCCAGGCATGGCCGACACCGTGCACGGTCCAGTGCTCGGCCAGGATGCGCCCCCCATGGCTCCGATGGATGTGCCGGGTGAACCCGCGGCCGGCGTGCTGCCCGGTCTCGGTCGACGATGACAGCGCCGCCTGCCCGTCGATGATCTGCCGGACCACGCCGAGGCTGTTATCCGGATGCACGGTGCTATCCAGGTCGCCGTGGAAGACGATGACGGGGACGCCGGACACGGCGCAGTCGCATGCCGGAGCCCACGCCCTTGCCCCATCGCGCATGGCCAGCGTGGCGCCATGGCAATCGGTGGCGCTGCCGTGCGCCAGGCCGGAATGGCTGCCGGCGGCGGCGAACAGGTCGGGATAGGTCCGGCCGAGGATGATGGCCATCGCGCCGCCCGCCGACAGGCCGGCGACGTACACGCGCGCCGGGTCGACCGCGTAGTCGGCCATGACCTGCCGGGTGAGGGCGGCGATCAGGGCGGGCTCGCCCTTGCCGCGGTGATGGTGGGCGTCGTCGAACCAGTTCCAGCAGCGGCCCCAGTTGGCGCTGGCCGATTGCTCGGGATAGGCGACCAGGCAGCCGTGTTCCTGCGCCAGCGCATTCATGCCGGTGCCGAGCGCGAAATCGTCCGCATCCTGGCCGCCGCCATGGAGCATGACGACCAGCGGCAGTGGGGCGCAGTCATGGCCGTTCGGGATGAACAGCTTATAGCGCAGCGTGCCGCTCTCGCCGTGGTAGCGGCACGCGACGAACTCGCCGCCGGCTTGCGGCAGGGCGGGGGCGAAGGGCGAGAAAGCGAGCGACGACCAGGCGTCCAGCATCGTATGCAACATGATTGACTCCCTTGTAAGCGCACGGCCCAGTGTCGCACGATGCTGCGCTGCAGCATATGCGCGACTGAGCCGTTCTCACGTAGGACAACACGCCAGGGCGACGTCAAGATCCGCTGGCATCGCCTTGCCCGCCTGGGGGCTCAGTGCCAGCGCACCGGCATCAGCATCTTCGAGCGGAACCAGCGCGCCAGCACATTGGCGCACATGCGAAGCGGTCCGAGGTGGCCCATCACGTGGCGCTGGTAGGTCAGTTTGTACATCGCCAGCGCGACGCTGCCTCTTACCCGCACGTGACGCTTGCCGATGGCGCGGCGCAGGATGCCGACCGCGTCGCCGCGGCCGAGCGACACCAGGGTGCCGTAGTCGCGGTAGCGGAAGCCCGGCAGCGCCTCCGGCGTCTCGTGGGTCAGCAGCCTGGCCAGGTAGATCGCCTGCTGGCGCGCGGCCTGGGCGCTCGGCGGCGCGATCGCCGTCTTGTCCGGGTCTTGCTGGGCGCAGCAGTCGCCCAGCGCGTGGATGTCCGGCTCGTTCAGGCTGCGCAGCTGGCCGTCGACCAGCACCTGGTTCACGCGGTTCAGCGCCACGCCCAGGCTGGTGCTGAAATCGGGCCCTTTCACGCCGGCCGCCCACACCGTGATCGCGGCCGGGAACACGCGGCCATCCACGGTCGCAACTTCGCTCTCGCGCACCTCGGCGACGGCGGTGCCGGTGCAGACTTCGATCCCCATCGCGCCAAGCTTGCGCAGCGCCAGGCTGGATGCCTGCGCGTCGAGCGACGGCAGCACCTGCGCGCCGCGTTCGACGATGCGGATGCGCACCTGGTGCGGCGCCGCGAGGCCCGACAGGCCGTAGCGGGCCAGCGTGTCAACCGTGTGGCGCAGGTCGGCCGCCAGCTCGATGCCGGTCGGCCCGGCGCCGACAATCACGATGTCGAGCAGCGCGTCGTCGGCGCCGCCATGCGCACTGCGGCGCCGTCCGGCCGCCTGGCACAGCTGCAGGAAGCGCTTGCGGAAGGCCTCGGCGCGTTCCACGCTGTCCAGCGCCAGGCAGTGCTGCTCGGCGCCGGGAATGCCGAAGAAGTTCGTCACCGAGCCATAGGCCAGCACCAGGCGGCCGTAATCGATGACGTTAGGCGCGGCATCGCCGTCGCCGAAGCGGCTGCGCACGGTCAGCGTGCGCGCGCCGCGGTCGACCCGCACCACTTCGCCGCAGACGAAGGTGAAGTGGTTGTCGATGGCCTGGCGTGCATAGTCGATGGTGTGGCCGGCCGGATCGATGGTGCCGGCGGCCACTTCATGCAGCAGCGGTTTCCAGAAGTGGGTGGGCGCGGTGTCGATGAGGATCACGCGGTCCTTGTGGCGCGGGCCAAGGCGGCGCCCGAGCCGGGTCGCGAGTTCGAGGCCGGCGACGCCGCCTCCAACGATGACGATGGATTGCATGGATGACTCCCTGATTGTCGAAATCGGTAGGCGTGCCGCGGGCTGCCGGCGCCGGACTGCGTTTGCGCATCCGCCGGCCTTGGCGGCGGCGGACGCCGGAACAGCGTGTCAGTGGCGCGCGTCGTGCTGGACCACCCGGCGCGGCTTGCGGCGGGTGACGACGACGGCGTGGCGTTCGGTCTTGCGTTCGGCCTGGATGCCGATCCTGGCGCTGCGGGCGGCGGCGATGGCGCGCGGCGAGGCGGTCACGGCCAGCGCGTCGTCGGCCGGTACGCCCATCTGGTTGAGCACCACCGAATACGGCGCCTTGTGGCCGCGCGCCTTGAAGTCGGCGCCGGTCAGCACCACGGAAAAGATGTGGTGCGCGGTGTCGCCGAAGCGGCGGCGCAGCTGCTGTTCGGCCTGGGAATACGGCAGTTCGGAGATCAGGGCGCAAGGCAGGCCGCTTTCGACCGCTTCGTCCAGCAGCCGGTCCGCGTCGACGGCCGGCGCGGCGTCGTGGCCGCTGGCCTGCATGCCCGGGAAGGCGGATAAATCGAAGATGAGCGCTTGTGCCGTCATGATGAACTCCTTTTCTGCACTGTTGTTGCTGATATGTTCTTTACTATACGGCTGAGCAGGATAAAATAAAAATAAAATATTTCTGAATTCCGATAAGTAAAACCTTATATGTACCCAGCCAGCTTCAAACAACTGCAAGCCCTGGTGCTCGTCGCCCGCCACCAGAGCGTGTCGCGCGCCGCCGAGGCCATGCACGTGACCCAGCCCGCCGTCTCGCTGCACCTGAAACTCCTGGAAGAGGCGGCCGGCGTGCCGCTGACGCGGCGCCAGGGCCGCTCCATCCAGCTGACCGCCGCCGGCGAACTGCTGGTGAGCTATGCGGAACGCATCCTCGGCTTGTGGGAAGAAGCGGGCGACGAGATCGCCGCGCTGAAGGGCGTTACCAGCGGTACCCTGCGCATCGGCGCCGTGATGACGGCCGAACACCTGCTGCCGCCGATGCTGGTGCGCTTCACCACCGGGCGCCCGCACGTGCGCATCAAGCTGCAGGTGGGGTCGCGGCCCGAAGTGATCGGCATGCTCAGCCGCGACGAGATCGACCTGGCCATCATGGGCACGCCGCCGCGCGAGTTCGCGACCGTCGCGACACGCTTCGCACGCCATCCGATGGCCTTCTTCGTGCCGCCCGGGCACGCGCTGCTGCGCAAGAAAACCGTGACGCTGGCCGACATCCTGGATGCCAACCTGCTGGTGCGCGAGCGCGGATCGGGTACGCGCGCGGCGATCGAGCGGGTGTACGAGGACGAGGGCGTGGCGCTGGCGATCGGCTCGGAGTTGTCGAGCAACGAGGCGATCAAGCAGATGACGGCGGCCGGACTCGGCATCGCCTTTTTATCGGTGCACGCGTGTACGCTGGAGGTGAGGAACCGCCTGCTCAGCGTGCTGGCGGTGGCCGGCATCCAGGTGCAGGGCGAGTGGCATGTGATGCACAAGCAGGCCAGGGCGATGCCGACGGTGGCGGCATCCTTCCACGAGTTCATCGTGGAGCATGGGCAGCAGGTGATTTCGGATGAGCTCGAAAGCTATGAAATGCCAGTGGCTAGGAGTCGAAAATTGTGTGACTATTAAGAAATTGCTGAGCATCGCTTGAATGCGATCCCTTTCGATATGAATTACAGATCACTCATCCCTCGCCTGGCCATTTCACTGGTAGTTCTCGGGAGCTTGGCTTGGCTCCTGCCGGCCATCCGGCCGACGGTATTGTCGAACTTTCCGGCATATGAGACGAGTATCAACCTTGGTCTTATTTTCGGATGGTTCCTGGTTTACTTCGGCTGTGCATGCGCGATGTTCGGACCAATCAGGCAGAAAATCTACGAGCTTGCGGTGCCCACGCACGCATCGCCGAACAAGGCGGATCTGGAAACAATGGGCATTGCCGGTACCGTGTCATTGATCACGCTGATCGGCACCGGCCTCATCATCCTGCTCTTGCTGGTGGATTATCTTGGCCATAACGTCGTCGTTCCGTTCACCGGGACCAAGGAATACCTCGGCACCTTCGGCGATTTTTTCGGTGGCGTGCTCAATCCGGTCCTCACCTTTTTCACTTTCATTGCCCTGGCGATTACGCTGGTCTTGCAGAGGATTCAGCTCAGGGAAGCAAAGGAGCAAGCTGCCGAGGCCGGGCAACTGTCGCGCCTGCAAACATTCGAGACAACGTTTTTCAACCTGCTGAACCTGCATGCTACGACGGTCGAGCATCTGGCCTTCAACCCGAACGACGTGTTCGTGGCGATCGAGGAGGAGGAAGATGATGAGCGACGAGAACGACGGTCGGCAAACAAGCAGACGGATCCGAATGAAAGGCAGGGATCTCCGCGCCAGAAGCCGGTCAGTATCTTAGCTTCGCTCGCAGCATTAAAAGAACAACGGCGCGAGAAAGAAGCGCGGCGCAGTAAGGGCGCAGATCAGATTGTGCGACCTCGGGCAGAGGGACGTGCTGTATTTTCTGCCGTCCTGCACACGATGCAGGAATTGAAATCCGACGAAGCAAAGGACTACAAAAGCCCGGAGGACGTGTACAAAACCATTCAAACGCGTAACAACTATGTACTTGGCCATTACTTCCGAAACTTGTATCAAATACTGGCCTTTATCGACAAGCATTTCCCGCAGCCTGGCGCATCCACCAAGGAAACGAACACGCCCAAACGTTATTCGAACATACTGCGAGCGCAACTCTCGGCGAATGAACTGACGCTTCTTTATTACAATTGCCAGGGAATCCTGGTTGACGATGGTGAGTTTCGTAGGTTGCTCATCAAGTATGAGATGCTTGAACACATTCCCTTGCGTTATTCTCCAGATAAAGAATGCCTGATCGTGCCGGGATATAAGTTCGAGATCCGCACAGAGATATTGGAGTATGCTCGGCACGTGAAAACTGACGAGGACTCCAGTTGGCAGCCGGGTGCGTTTGGCAAGAACGGGGAAGTAAAAAGTTTCCTGGACGATTTGAATCAACGCCCGAAACTCAAAGAACTCGACACGGAGAGGTTGGCGCAGTTGCTGAATAGATCAACGGGCTCCGATTCAAACGCTGCGGGTTGATACGGGGCGCTTGACTCGAGGGCGGCTTCGTATATGTGGTGCTGTCCTTGATCCAGCCCTGGCCGGGTTTAATGGCCGCCACGCACGGTGCGCACAGCCCGTACGTGGCGGTAATCCGTCGACGACACAGGAAGCCGCGTCCGGCTCGCGATCATCCGCCCTCAGCCCGCGCAGGATTTGCCATTCACCCCATGGAAACCCTTGGCCCTGGCATCGGCTTCCGTCAGGTATTCGCCTTTCTTGGTCTTGCCGTAGTACTTGCTGCCTTCGCAGTGATAGACCTTGCTGGACGTATTCGCCCACACCTTGCCGGCGCCGCCACCGGCCGCTTGCGCCGGGGCGTTCGCCTTAGGCGCTTTTGCAGGCGCAGCGGCAGGGGCGGCAGGGGTGGCAGGCGCGGTAGCCGCAGCATGCGCGCTGGCCGGCGCATCCGGCGCCAGCGGATTCGGTACCGTCTTCTGCGCGAAACCTGGAATGGCAACCAGCATGGCCAGCGCGAGGATCAAGGAATTCTTCTTCATGTCATTCTCCAAAAAGTGCACTACCCATTGTGCATGATCGGATAACGCCGTGCCCGGCATATGGTTGACATAAAAAAAGACCGGCGCGCTGCCGGTCTCTGTTGTCCACCTGCCTCGGCTCAGGCGCCCATGCCGCGCCGGCGCCTGCGCGTGGCCACCCCCATCATGCCGAGCCCGAACAGGCTCAGCGCCATGGCCGACGGTTCCGGCACCTCGGCGGCCACTTCGTCATACTGGAAGTTGGCGCCGAAATAGCCGACGTCGTAACCCTGGGCGACGCCAGCAAATTCGAATGCCGCGGTCTCCGACGTGCGGTCTTCGAGGTAGGTGATCCCGGCACCCAGGGTCACGCTGGCCATGTCGACGTTGCGCCAGGCGTCGTCGTCATAGGTCGACAGCCCGGCGACCACATAGCTGCCCGCCGCCAGCAAGCCGGTGCCGCCCAGCGCGCTGCTGTAGCGGAAGCCCGCCAGCAGCGGATCCGCGTCGCCCGCATCGACCACGCCGGACAGCAGCAGCGTGCCATTGGCGTCCCAGATCCCGACCTCGTGCGCGTTGACGAGGCCATTGCCTTCGTAGTCGAACCAGCCGAGCGAGGTGACCTTGATCGCGCGGTCGGTGCTGAAGGCCCAGCCGCGGGTCTGCTCCGAGCCGCCCACCGAGCCGGAATCGGACCACTGCAGCGCGATGGTCGAGGCGCAGGCGCTGCCCATGCCGAGGGCCGCCACCAGCGCGGCTGCCAAGATATTTTTGATCATATGAGTTCCCTGTCTTGTTCAAATGATTACGGGGTATGCACCGGCTCCTGGACGAAGGCGCCCATGTCTTCGCCGATGTAGAAGCTGGGGTTCGGCGGCTGGTTGTAGCCGGTGTTCTGCGAGGCGACCTGGGCCCGGTACTGCGGGTTGTGCATCAGCGTCGGCAGGCGGGTGCTGGTGGGCGCGGTGGTGCTGAAGACCAGCAGGGCGGTGTTGTCGCTCTTGCGCCAGACGACTTCCTCGCGCCAGTCGCCGAACAGGTCGGCCGACAGCACCGGCGTGGCCTTGGTCGTGTTGTTGGAGGCGGCCGAGGCGATGGCGCCGCCGTCGACCAGCGTGGTCAACTTGCGGGTGGTGGCGTCCCATTTGCCGATCGTGACGTTGTCGAGGGTTTCGCGCAGCAGGTCGCCGTCATACCAGATCGCGAAGTTGGTCGGGCTCGGCTTGCCGGCGTAGATCTGGACGCCGTTCGCGCTGCGCAGGTTGCCCACGCTGGCCCAGCATTCGACGCCGCGGTAGGTCGGATCGATGTTCGCGCACACGCCGCGCCCGATGTCCTTGCCCTCGCCGCTGACGCCCCAGATGATGGCGCCGGTGGCGGCGTCGTGCATCTCGGCACCGTAGGCACCGTAGGCGCTCGGCGTTTCGTGCACCATGTAGACCTGCAGGCCGGCACGGTCCGGGTCGAACTTGCCGACATGGAGGGCGTCGCCATGGCCGAGGCCCGTGGAATACAGCATCTTGCCGTCGCTGTTGATGGTGGCGGCGCCGTAGACGATGTCGTCGCGGCCGTCGCCGTTGACGTCGGCCACCGACAACGAGTGCGCACCCTGGCCGGCCACGGCGCCGTTGCCGGAGGTATTGCTGTCGAAGACCCAGCGGCTGGTCAGCTTGCCGTCGCGCCAATCCCAGGCGGCGATCACGGCGCGCGTGTAGTAACCGCGCGAGAAGATGGCGCTCGGGCGGTTGCCGTCCAGGTTGGCCACGCCGCCCAGGAAGCGGTCGACGCGGTTGCCGTAGTTGTCGCCCCAGCTCGAGACCGTGCCGCGCGCCGGCAGGTAGTTGGTGGTCGCCATCGCCTTGCCGGTCAGGCCGTTGAATACGGTCAGGTATTCCGGCCCGGACAGGACATACCCGGCGCTGTTGCGGAAGTCGGCCGCGGCGTTGCCGATGACGACGCCGGTGCCGTCGACGGTGGCGTCGGCGGTCTTCAGCATGATCTCGGCCTTGCCGTCGCCATCGAGGTCGTAGGCGACCATGGTGGTGTAGTGGGCGCCGGCGCGGATGTTGCGGCCCAGGTCGATGCGCCACAGGCGGGTGCCGTCGAGTTTATAGGCGTCGATCAGGGTGTTGCCGGTGTAGCCGGACTGCGAGTTGTCCTTGGCGTTGGTCGGCTGCCATTTGACGATGATTTCGTAGTTGCCGTCGCCGTCCAGGTCGGCCGTGGTGCCGTCGTTGATCTCGTAGGTGTAGGCGACGTTGTCGGGCGTGACGCCGCCGGCCGGGACCTGCACCGGGATCGTCTTGTAGGACTGGCTCCAGGTGGCGCCGGCCGATTCCTGGGTGCCGAGGTCGTCGCGGTAGACGGTGCGCACCGTGTAGGTGCTGGCCGCGGTGCCGCCGCTGTCGGTGTAGTTGAGTGCGTCCAGCGGCACGGTATTGAGCAGCACGCCGTTCCGGTAGACGTTGAATTTGGTACCGGCGCGGTCCGTGGCCAGCTGGCGCCAGCTGATGAAGGGGCCGTTGGCCGTCTGGATCGCGACCACGCCGCGGCCCAGCTTTTCGATCTGCTTGCCGGGCGTGGTGACGACGGCATGGGCATTCCCGCCAAAGGCGAATGCGAGTGCGACGGCCAGCCCGAGGCTTGTCCTGCTCTGAACAAAAGTCATGTTTTCACCCGTATGTTGGTCCAATGATGTGCGCGCGCGAGCGCACGTGACGATTGCTCGCCGTGCCAAAGGATCCGTGTCTCCAGCTGTTGTCGTTGTCGAGTGGCAGGGTGCGAGCCGGACGATCTTATGCCTTCATCGGGTGCGTAAAACCGGTGCTTTATAAATACTCAACCGGGTGATTATTGTTGTGCACGCATGTGCACGTGTTTACTTTTGATGCCGATCTTGCATGTTTGCGGTGCGTGGACGGGGCCAGCCGACGCACCGGCGGGCGGCCGCACCAGCGCAGTGCATGGCCGGTGCAACCGTCCGCCCGGCTCAGGACTTGCGTCCGAGCAGGCCGATGCCGACCGCCAGCCCCAGCGCGGCCGCGCCCACGGCCAGGCCCATGTGCGATGCCGGCACCGGCTGCTGGCCGCTGCGCAGGCCGCTGGCGCGCCGCGGCGGAGCGTACAGCGAACCAGTGGTCACCGGCGTCGGGTCGCCACGCTCCGCCCACGAGTCCAGGAAGCCCTTCATGGCCGAAGTGATCGGCGTGGCGAACTCGGACAGTTTCATCGCCAGCGCCGGCGCGCCGACCGCCGTCGTGTCGCGCGGATGGCGCGCCAGGCGTACCACCGCGCGCGCCACGGTTTCCGGCGCCAGCGCGCCCGGCGGGTACTTCATGCGCGAACCGGTGTAGTTACCCGCGTGGGCAAAGCCCGGCGTGTCGACGAAGGTCGGATAGACGTCGCAGACGTGGATGTCCGGATAGTCGCGCAACTCGCCGCGCAGCGCCGCGCTGAAACCGCGCAGCGCGAACTTGCTGGCCGAATACGCAGCCGCATACGGGGCGGCGACGAAGCCGCCCGCCGAGATCATGTTGACCCAGGTGCCGCGTCCCTGCGCCATGAAGACCGGCACCACGGCGTGGGCCTCGTTCATGTGGCTGACCAGGTTGACGTCGATCACGCGCTGGTGGTCGGCGATCGGCACCTCGTGGAACTTGCCGACCACGCCGATGCCGACGTCGCTGAACCACAGGTCGATGTGCCCCAGCGTGTCCTGCGCCCGTTTCGCGAACCCGGCGACGGCGTCCGCATCGGTGACGTCGACGGTGTCGATGCGCGCCGTGCCGCCTGCGCGCCGGCAGCGCTGTGCGATGTCTTCCAGCCCCGCCTTGCCGCGTGCGCCCAGCACCAGCTGGGCGCCCTGTTTCGCGAACTCGATCGCCGTGGCGGCGCCGATGCCGCTGGACGCGCCCGTGATCACGACGCGTAGATTGCTTTGCTTCATGAGATTTACCTTTCCTGGGAAATAAGTCGTGGCCAACTACGGTGAGCGGCCAGTGTCCCATGGATGACCGGTTTCGCAGCGCGCCGCACGACAGCGCGGGTCAGCGTCCGGTCAGCGCCTCCACGAACAGCCGGAAGGCCAGGGTCTGCTGGCGCCGGCCCGGATAGTAGAGATGATAGCCGGCGAAAGGCGCGCACCAGTCATCGAGTACCCGGACCAGACGGCCGTCCGCCAGGTGCGCCCCGACCATGTCTTCCATCAGGTGCGCCAACCCGAGTCCGTCGAGCGCCGCGGCGATCATCAAGTCGCCGTCGTTGACCACCGGGCCGGCCCCGACCCGCACGCTGAGCGCGCGTCCATCCTTCTCGAATTCCCAGGCATACAGCCCGCCGTCCGCGGAGCGGTAGCCGATGCATCGATGCCCCGCGAGCTCGCGCGGCGACGCCGGCCGGCGGTGCAGCGCGAGATAGGCCGGCGCTGCGACGACGGCCGTGCGCAAGGGCGGGCCGATCGGGATCGCGACCATGTCCTGTTCCAGGCGTTCGCCCAGGCGGATGCCGGCATCGAAGCGGTGCGCGACGATGTCCAGGTAAGTCGGGTCGACACTGATTTCCACCTGGATGTCGGGATAGGCCTTGGACAATCGGGCCACCGCCGGCCACAGGATGGTGCTGGCCGCATGCTTGCCTGTCGTGACGCGGATCGTGCCCGCCGGGCGCTCGCGCTGATCGCCGAGGGCCGCGATTTCGGCACGGATGTCGGCCAGTGCGGGAATCAGGGTCTTGAGCAGCTGCTCGCCCGCCTGGGTCGGCGCGACGCTCCGCGTCGTGCGCGCGAGCAGCTTGATCCCCAGGCGGTTTTCGAGGCGCTTGATCGCCTGGCTCAGCGCCGATTGCGTCACGCCCAGGCGCGTGGCGGCGCGTGTCATGCTGCGTTCGGCGGCGACCATGCGAAACACGTACAGGTCGCCCAATACATCTTGCAGCATTCAGAAGCTCCTCTACTAGACCATATGAACAACTCATGAATTTTTCATGATAATCGAAAATACAATGATCTCGTCAGCATTCAACGGAGAGCTTCCATGAAAAAAGTATGGTTGATTACCGGGGCCAGCCGCGGCCTTGGCCTGCACATCGCCAAGACGGCGCTGGAGGCGGGCGACATCGTCGTGGCGACGGCTAGGCGTACCGAGGGACTGGCCGATGCGCTGGCCGGCCACGGCGATCGTCTGCATGCGATCGCCCTCGACGTCACGGACCGCCACGCCGCATTGCGCGCCGCCGACGAGGCCGTCGCGCGCTGCGGCCGCATCGACGTGCTGGTGAATAACGCGGGACAAGCCCAGCTGGGGTGGTTCGAAACGATCGAGGATGAACACGTTCGCCAGCAATTCGAGATCAACCTGTTCGGCGCGATGAACGTCACCCGCGCCGTCCTGCCGCACATGCGTGTCCGCCACGCGGGGCTGGTGGTGACCATTTCCTCTGTCAACGGCCTGGTGTCGAATCCGGGCGGGTCGGTCTACTCGGCATCGAAGTTTGCCCTCGAAGGCTGGATGGAAGGGCTGGCACAGGAACTCGAACCGCTCGGCATCCGGACACTCGTGATCGAGCCCGGGATGATGCGTACCGACTTCCTGGACCCCAGTTCGGCGCGCCACGGCGGCATCGATATTCCCGATTACGCCGTGGCGGTGGCCAGGTTCCAGGCCTTTATCCGCGACGCCAACCACCGGCAGCCCGGCGACCCGGCCGCGTTGGCGGCGCGGATCGTCGCGCTTGCGGCTACCCCCTCCAGCCCGCCGAGGTTCGTCTTCGGGGAGGACGCGCTGGCCTGGAGCTTCGACAAACTCGAGCGGCTCAGGGCGCAGCTCGAGCGCTCGGCCGAGATCGCCCGCACCTAGAAATACTTCACCCAGCCCTTGCCGCTGCTGCGCTTGTAGCGCCCGAACCAGCGCGTCGGCCAGTACAGGGCGCTAGCAAGCCCCACTGCGATGGCCCATAGTTGCCAGACGTGGTCCACGTCCGCGCGCGGTACGCCGAGCAGGGCAGCGGCCAGCCTTTGCAGCGCGAGCAGGGCATACAGGTGCAGCAGGTAATAGAAAAGCGGCGCGCCGCCGAATACTGCGGCGATCCTTGTCGCCGCCGCGTCCATCCTTTCGATCCATGCCAGTACCAGCAGGCCGCCGCCCAGCGTGAGCAGGATGAAGTCGAGCGAGGGCGGGTACTTGGTGAAGTTCAGGAAGGACATCACCGTGCGCAGCCCATCCGCCTGCATCGTCCACGGTACCGGTTCGCCGTACCCGTTCAGCGTGCGCAGCAGGGCGAGCAGGGCCAGGCTGGCCAGGCCCGCGCCCACCAGCCGGCGCTGGCGCAGCGCCGGGGCCATGCCGCGCGCAAACAGCGGGCCGCACGCATACCCGAGCAGGATGACGCCGATCCAGGCCAGCACCGGGTAGCTGGCCTTGATGCGCACCGGGTCGGTCGCCAGGAAGCCGCGCTGCTCGAGGACGGTCCAGGCCACGGCCGCCGGGGTGCCGGGCTCGAAGGACAGGAAAGCCAGCGCGTTGTGGCCGGCCACGATCAGCGCCCCGAGCAGCGCGAGCAGCGCGAGCGGCAATCGGTGCAGCAGCGCGAGCGCCAGCATGGCCAGGCCGATGGCCCAGATCACCTGCAGGTAGACGATGGAGGGCGCCAGGGTGCCGGTCCAGGCGAAGTTGACGACCACGAGTTCGAGGCCGACCAGCAGCAGGCCGCGCTTGACGAGAAAGCCCGTGGCGTCGCGTGGCCCAACCGGCGGGTGCGCATACAGCCAGGCGGACAGGCCGGTGAGGAACACGAACATCGGCGCGCAGAAGTGGGCGGACAGGCGCGTGAAGAACAGGCCGGGGTCGGTGGCCGCCGGGTCCATCGGGTCGCTCACCTGGTGCTGCATGAAAAAGGTTTCGCGTACGTGGTCGACGGTCATGATCAGCATGACGAGGCCGCGCACGACGTCGATCGAGGCAATGCGCGCGCCGCCACGGGATGCGGGCTGAGTAAGGTGGTGCATCGTGTATTCCTCAATAGCGGTAGGACAGGGTGGCGCTGGCGCTGCGGGTGCTGCCCGGGGCGACCCACAAACGGCTGTAGGAACTGGCGAAATAGCGGCGGTCGAACAGGTTGTCGACGTTCAGCGCCAGGCGCCAGCGTTTGTCCGGCGCGTAGGCCGCCAGCAGGCGCGCCGTCGTGTAGGCGGGCAGGCGGAAATCGCTGGAGGTGGCCACGTCCCCGTAGCGTTCGCCCACGTGGGCCAGGCCGGCGCCGAGCGACGTGCGCTCGTCGCCGGCCACCACCAGCAGGCTGCCGCTCTGGCGCGGCACGTTCGGGAAGCGGCTGCCGGTGCGGATCGTGTTGTCGCCGCGGGTCACGCGCGCATCCGTGTACGCATACGCGGCCGAGATGCGCAGCCCGCGCCGGACGCGGCCCGAGACGTCGAGTTCCACGCCCTTGCTGGCCACTTCGCCGGCGGGCAGCGCGAAGTCCGTGTTCAGCGGATTGACCGTCAGGACGTTCCGCTTCTCGATGCGGTACAGCGCCAGCGTCGCGGCGAGGCCGCCCAGGGTCTCGACCTTGGCGCCGACCTCGCGCGAGCGGCTGTCCTCGGCCTGGAAGGACGTGTTGTCGATGCCGATCCCGCTGTTTGGCCGGAAGCCGCGCGCGACCGAGGCATACAGCGAGGTCGTGTTGGTCGGCTGGTAGACCAGACCCGCGCGCGGGCTGGTGGCGCGCAAGGCCTGGCGGTTGACGGTGCCGGCACGGTGATTGACCACGGTCTGGCGGTAGCGGTCCGTGCGCACGCCGAGCAGCGCCTTCCAGTGCCGGCCGAAGCCGATCAGGTCCTGCGCGTACCAGGCGCTGGCGCGCTGCCGTTCAACCGTGTCGATCGACAGCGCGAGCGGCGCGGCGAGGCCGCCGTACGCCGGCGCGAAGACATCGATCGCGTAGGGATTCGCGGCCGATGGATTGCGGCGCAGCTGGACGCGGGTGTCGTCGAAGCGGTAGCCATCCGCGCCGAACAGCAGGCTGTGGCGCAGGCCCCAGCCGGAGGCAGTCCCCAGCAGTTCGATGCGCGCCGAGCGGTCAGTCGCCGAGAAGTCGCGATGGCGGCGCTGGCGCCGCAGCGTGCGGCCGTCGGCCAGCAGGTCGTTGGCTTCGCTCGAATAGCCGCGCAAGCCGCTGTCCCGCCAGGACGCGCCGCCCTGCAGCGACCAGCCCTGCTTCAAGCCGTGCTGGACGAACAGCTGGTGGCCGAACGACTTGACGGTGATCGGGCCGTCGTCCGGCTCGCCCAGGAAGCGCGTTGCCGGCACCGCATCCTCGCGGCCGGCGATGACCGGGATGCCGCGGTCGAAGGGCGTACGCTGGCGGGTCGCCTCGATCTCGTAGGAGACCGTCGTGTCCTCGCCGGCCAGCCAGACGAAGGAGGGCGACGCATACGAACGCTCGGTGTGCACATGGTCGCGAAAGCTCCCGCCATCCTGGTGCGCCAGGTTGAGGCGGTAGGCGACGGTGTTCGTGAGCGGGCCGGTGAAATCGACGGCGACGCGGCGCGTGCGGTGGCTGGCCAGCGTCAGGTCGACGCCGTATTGCGGCGCGAAGCGCGGCTTGCGGGTCAAGACGTTCACCGTGCCGCCCGGTTCGCCGCGGCCGTACAAGGCCGAGGCCGGGCCTTTCAGGATTTCGATGGTCTGGGTGCCGGCGGCGTCGCGCACGCCGTTGTAGCCGCGGCTCGAGCTGAAGCCATTGACCATGTAGTCGGAACCGAAGTTCGGGTCGCCCGTGAAGCCGCGCATCGCGTAGCTGTCCCACAGTCCGCCCAGGTCGCTCTGGCGCGCGATGCCGCTCGCCAGTTCCAGCGCGCCGGACAGGGTGGTGACGCCGGCGTCCCGCAGCAGGTCGGCGCCGAGCGTGCGTACGCTCTGCGGCAGGTCGAGCGGGAGCGCATCGGTCTTGGTGGCCCCGGCCACGGCCAGGCTGCGGTAGGCGCTGCGCTGGCCGGTGACGACGACGCTGTCGGCCACCGGTTCGGCGGCAGGTTCGGCCAGTGCAAGGATGGGGAAAGGGAGGGCGCCGGCGAACATCGCCAGGCACCGCATTGGGGTGGTCTTCATGGTTTGTTTCCTTCAACGGCGGGCGGCGTCGATCCGCGCGTTCATGCGTGGCGGCGCCCATGCGCATGCGCGCACGGGCGTCGCCGGCGATGTCGCCCGCAACCTTCGTGTGATGGCCCGGCGCGCGTACGCGGCCGGGATGCGCCTCGCGGCGCCTCGTGGACTTACGTCGGAAGGAAAACGGGCGGACCGTGGGCCGGGGGCAGCAGGAAGCCGGGGCGCGGCAGCGGCGTCGCGTCGACAGCCGCCTGGACCACTTCATGCAGCAGGGTCCAGGCGGTGGCGACCGGCGCCAGGCGCGCATCGGGCGGTGCCGCATGCGCCTGCGCGTGCAGGGTGCAGGAGACGCAGTGGGACGTCTTCGCCTTCGGGTCGTGGTGGTGCTCGGCGGCCGCGAAGAACTGCAGCAGGAACACGACGATGACCAGCCACGACACGACGCGGCCGCGCGAGGCGGCAGGTCGGTACGGGCGGGTCAAGGTGTCGATCATGTCATGCGGGGTGGCCGGGGAGCGGCGATTGTACTGCAACGCTGTTCAGTTACAAACAAACATGATGGGCACGCTGCCCTTCAGGCGAGCAGCGCGCCGGCCAGCGACAGCATGGCGAGCGCCGCCGCGCCCCATCCGAGGCGCGCCACGCCGCGCGGCGCGTAGCCCAGTACCAGCACCAGCGTGATGCCCGCCAGTGTCAGCACGCCGGCCCAGGCCACCCAGCCCTGGGCCGCGCCACGCAGGGCGATGCAGCTTGCCAGCGACACCAGCAGGCCCACCGTGCCGGCATGGCGCAGGCCGCGCCGCGCGCGGACCGGCAGCGGCGCGCCGCGGCCGTGCAGCCGTTCCCAGTGGCGTTCCATCGCCAGGCTGAGCGCCGTGAAGCCGGCGGTCGCGGCGCCCAGTGCCGCCAGCGCCAGCAGGATGTCGCGCAGGCCGCTCATGCCGCGCTCCCGGCCAGGCGCGGCTTGACGGCGGCGCGGGGGCCCAGGCGCAGCGCTGCGTAAAGCAGCATGGCGCCCAGGCCCAGGCCGACCAGGTCGAAGCCGGCGATCGCCCACTGGCCGCGTGCCAGGCTGGTGGCCAGGCCGGCGCCGCCGGTGGCGGCGTTCAGCACCGGCAGCAGCGCGAACAGCGCGCCGCCCAGCCCCAGTTGCAGGCGCCACATCGGGCGCGCCGGGAACGCCAGGCCGGCTACGGCGGCGATGGCCCAGGCGCCGAAGAAGCAGGCGATCTCGAGGTCCGGCCGCCCGGCGCCACCGACCGGCAGCAGGCGGTTGGCCCAGAACAGGACCGGCATGGCAAGGAGCAGGCCGGCGATCCCGCCCAGGTTCAAGCCGTCGACCAGGCGCAGGCCGAAACCGACCTTGCCGTCCGCACGGATCTTGAGCTGCTTCGGCCTTTCCTTCACCGCCCACATCAGGAGGCCCGTGGCCACCATCGCACAGCCGGCGAGACCCGACAGGAAGAACAGCGCGCGCACCAGCGGATCGGCAAAGCGCCCTACGTGCAGCCCGTACATCACGCCGCGGGTCGCGACCGCGCCGCCGCGTTCGCGGCCGGCGCCGGACAACAGCTTGCCGGTGACGCCGTCGAAAGTCAGGTTCGGCAGGTCCTGGGTCATGTCGCGGCCTTCCTGCAGCACCAGGTTGACGGTGGCGTTGGCGCGGCCCGGATGGGTGACCGTGATGCGGCCGACCGGGGCGCCGTGCCAGCTGCGCGTGGCCTGCTCCAGCATCGGACCCAGCGGCGCCAGCGCTGCGCGTTCGGGCGCGGGTTTGGCATTGCCTGCCGGGCCGCCGTTCAGGTCGGCGTAGAAGGCGTCCTGCTTGTCCGGGTAGATCGCTTGCACGCCCGAGGGCAGATACATGAACATCAGCGTCACCAGGCCGGTATAGGTGATCATCAGGTGGTAGGGCAGGGCCAGCACGGCGCTGGCGTTGTGGGCGTCGAGCCAGGAACGCTGGCCCCTGGCCGGGCGGAAGGTAAAGAAATCCTTGAAGATGCGCTTGTGCGTGACGACGCCGGACAGGATCGCCACCAGCATGCACATCGCGCACACGCCGACGATCCAGCGGCCCCACAGCCCCGACATGTAGTGCAGGTCGAAGTGCAGGCGGAAGAAGAAGTCGCCGCCGCGGGTCGCACGCGCGGCGCCGAGTTCCCTGCCGGTGGCCGGGTCCAGCGTCGCGCTGCCGAATTCGCGCCGCTTCGGCCTGGCCTGCGGATCGGCGCCCTTGGGCGGGGCCGGTATCCAGCTCGCTTCCAGGGCCGGGTTGCGCGCGGTGGGCATGGTGATGAACCAGCGGCGGCTGCCGCCGGCCCGCTCCTCGAGGGTCTGCTGGGCCAGGCCGATGGCCAGCGCCTGCGGCACCCGGGCCGGTGCCGCGGCATGCAGTTCGGGCTTCATCCAGAGCGTGATCTCGTCGCGGAAATAGCTGGCGGTGCCGGCCGCGAACACCATGAACAGGATCCAGCCGACCAGCAGGCCCGACCAGGTGTGCAGCCAGGCCATCGACTGGCGAAAGCCTTCCTTCATGCGCCACCTCCAAAGCTTCGCAAGGCCCACAGTGCCAGGCCGGCCAGGCCGCAAGCCGCGCCCAGCCCCAGCCAGGCGCGCCCGGCGCTGGCGGCGGCGAAGGTCCACATCACCGCGCAGGGATAGATCGCCAGGCCGGACAGGGTGGCCGCGACCACCTTGTCGACCGGGGACAGGTGCAGCGCCAGGGCCAGCACCCGGGTACTCAGCGTAGTCAGCAGGTAGCTGCCGCCGATCGCGGCGATGGTGCGCGAGACGACGCCGGCGCGGTAGCGCAAGCCGGTGGCCCGGCGGGACGCTTTCGATGCGATGGAAGTCATGGAATAAGACGTTGAATAGAAATGAGAATGATTCGCATTATAAACATGGACATATGTAAATGTCATGAATATACTTGCGAATTATTCTCATTTGCGAATGATTCGTATTCATTCGCATGCCCTTCCATCCACGCCAAGGAGTTCCATGATTCGCCCGCACGCCGAGACCACCGTCCGATCCCTGCCATTCCCGCTGCGCCGCACCGCCAGGGCCGCGCTCGGCTGCGCCATCGCGGCTGCCCTGCATGCTGCCCATGCCGCCGAGGTCGACCCGGCCGTCGCTGCAGCCGAGGCCGTGGCCGGGCGTCCGGTCGCCACCGTGACCGTCACCGGCGCCAGCACGGCAGGCGATGGGTTCGCGGCGCGCAAGGCCTCGGTGTTCAAGGGCATCGAGGACATCCGCGACGTCCCGCAGCCGGTGACGGTGCTGACGCGCCGGTTCCTCGACGACCGCGTGCTGCCCGACCTGCACGAGGTGATGAAGAATGTCCCGGGCGTCACCGTCGACTACACCGACAGCGAACGCGTCAACTACTTCGCGCGCGGCTACCAGATCGACGCCCTGCAGATCGACGGCCTGACCATGAACCAGGGCGGCACCATGTTCGTCCAGCCCGATACCGCGGTGCTGGATCACATCGAAGTGCTGCGCGGCGCCTCCGGCATGCTGCGCGGCTCGGGCAACCCGTCGGCGGCCGTGAACCTGGTGCGCAAGCGGCCATCGAAGACTTTCCAGGGCAGCGTCGCGGCCGTCGTCGGCAGCTGGGACCGGCGCCGCATCGAAGCCGACGTCTCGTCCCCGCTGAACGCGTCCGGCACCATCCGCGGCCGCGTGGTGGCGGTCAAGGATAAAAAGGAATTCTTCCAGGATGCGCGCAAGGAAGACCGCGAAGTGCTGTACGCCGTGGTCGACGCCGACCTCACGCCGGACACGACGCTCAGCGCCAGCCTGCAGCACACCGACCTCGACGCCACCGGCGCCTGGGGCAACCTGCCGTCCAACATCGACGGCAGCGCGCTGAACTTCCCGCGCTCGACCTACCTCGGCACGGCGTGGAACCGCTGGAACCGCTACAACGACCAGGCGCTGCTGGAACTGGACCACGCCTTCCCGAACGGCTGGAACTTGAAGGCCAGCGCCGCCTACACCGGCCTGCACATGAAGCCCTGGGGCTTCCTCCAGTCCTATTTCACGCGCCGCGCCGGCGCCACCAATCCTTACCTGTTCGATGTCAGCACCTCGGCCTACACCGGCGACACCAGCAACCAGCGCGTGTTCTCGGTCACCGCCGAGGGCCCGTTCCAGGCCTTTGGCCGCCGCCATACGCTGGTGGTCGGCGCCGAGACCCTGGACGTCGACACCATCGGCACCAAGGGCTACTTCAACCTGGGCCCGATGACGAACGTCGACATCCGCAACTGGAACCCCTACACCAGCGCGCCCGAACCCGCCATCACCGCGACCGGCTCGACCGCCTACTCGGCGCCGGGCAACCAGACCAGCCAGAAGGGCGTGTATGCCACCACGCGCCTGTCGCTGACCGATCCGCTGGCCCTGCTGCTGGGCGCGCGCCTGAGCTGGTGGGAATACGAAGTGCCGACGGCCCCGAGCGGCAACTACAAGATCGAGCGCCAGACCACGCCCTATGCAGGCATCACTTACGACATCAACAAGCAGCTCAGCGCCTACGCCAGCTACACCGAGATCTTCACGCCGCAGAACTACAAGGACCGCGCCGGCCAGATCCTGAAACCGGTCGAAGGCAAGGACGTCGAGGCCGGCCTGAAGGGCGAATTCTTCGGCGGTCGCCTGACCGGCACACTGGCGCTGTTCCGCATCGATAACGAAGGCAAGGCGACCCAGGACCTGGCCGGCGGCACGCCCTGCCTGCCGTGGTACCCGACCGGCTACTGCTACGTCGACGGCGGCAGGCAGCGCAGCCAGGGCTGGGAGCTGGAATTGTCGGGCGAGGCGTGGCCGGGCGTCGACGTCCAGGGCGGTTACACCAGCACGCGCACCCGCTACCTGAGCGACGGCACGGCCTCGAACGTTGGCCAGCCGCTGCGCAGCATCGATCCGAAGCACCAGCTGCGCGTGTTCGCGAGCTGGCGTCCGGACGGCATGCTGGCTGGCTGGACCTTCGGGGGCGGCGTGCAGGCCCAGAGCGACAGCTACGTGCGCGCCGGCGCGCTCACCGCGACCCAGGGCGGCTATGCCGTGCTCAACGCCATGGCCGCCTACCGTTTCAATTCGCACTGGTCGCTGCAGGCCAACGTCAACAACCTGGCCGACAAGCTGTACTACGCCAAGTATGGCCCGACCGGCATCGGCAATTACTACGGCGATCCGCGCAGCGTGCTGGTGTCGCTGCGCGCCAGGTTTTGAAGCCGGCGCAATGGATTGACGCACAAACTATGCGCGCGGGATGCATATACTTATTTGCAGACGGTCCGATCCAGGCGTATGCTGTCTTCAACAGAAGACCATTACAAGCGGAGACAAACCATGAAACTTCGAATGGCAACCCCCCACCTGCATCTGCCCGCCAGCTTCCATCGTCCCATGCGTTTCGGCCGCGTCTGGCGCGGCCACGAACTGATGCTGCGTTTGATCCAGATCGCATTGCTGCTCTTCCTCGGCGTCGCGGGCGCCCAGTTCATCGCCCGCGGCGTGCGCATGCTGGTCGAGCAGATCGCGCTGTAGACCCTTAACGGAAGCTGTAGTTGGCGCTGGCGTAGAAGCGCCGGCCGCGCGGATCCGTGTAGGTCGGATCGTAGCCCGACAGGAAGAAGTAGGCCTGGTTCGAATACGGCGGGCTGCGGTCGAACAGATTCTGCACGCCCGCGCGCAGCGTCAAGCGCTTGTCGAACTCGTAGGCGCCGGACAGGTCCCACAGCACCCACGGCTTGACGCGGTTCTGCGCGACCACGCTGCCATCGTCGATGTTGATGGCGGTGTTCTGGTCTTCGTAGCCGCTCGAGTAGGTGTTCGACAGCGTGGCGGACAGCGGACCGCGTTCCCAGTCCAGCGTGATCGTGTGGCGCCAGCGCTGCACCACGGCGTCGGTCACGAAGCGGCCCAGGTTGCTGATGAAGACGTCGCCCGGCGCGTTCTGGATCTTTGAATCCAGCACGTAGGTGCCGTTCAGCCGTCCGCCAAAGCGCCCGATGGCCGTGTCGATGCCGCGCACGTTGATGGCCAGGTCCAGGCCCTTGGCGACTTGCGCGCCGCGGTTTTCCTTGCGCAGCTCGATGTAGTCGATCAGGCCGTCCTCGTCGCGGTGCACCAGGTCGCCGTAGCGCGCCAGGTTGCCGAGGATGACGTCGTCGCCGATCTCGCTGATCAGGTCGGTGCGCTTGATGTTCCAGTAGTCGAGCGAGGCGTTGACGTGGCGGCCGGCGGCGAACACGGCGCCCAGCGAGAACTGGCGGCTGCGCTCGGGCTTGAGGTCGGCGTTGCTGTAGCGGCGCGTGTCCCAGTTGTCGGCGCAGTCGGCGTAGTTGTTCTCGACCGTGGCGCAGTACACCGGGTCGGGCAGGGTCGCGGTGCTGCTGTAGACGGTCGGGCGATGCAGTTCGGTCATCGACGGCGCGCGGAAACCGCGGCCAGCCGAACCGCGCAGCAGCCAGCCGGCGGCCGGACGATACGTAAGGCCGATCTTCGGGCTGGCCGCGCCGCCCACCTGCTGGTAATGGTCGTAGCGCCCCGAGAGCTGGGCTTCCCATCCCTTGGCGAAGGGCAGCAGCAGTTCGCCGTAGACCGCCTGGATATTGCGACTGTCGTGGGTGGCGCGCCCGCCTTCGGGTGCGGCGTCGTTGTTGATATTGTCCGACAGGAGCAGGGCGGACGGCGTGAAGTCGTTCTTTTCGCGCCGCGCTTCGCCGCCGATGGCGATCGCAAGATCTCCATCGGCCATCTTCATGACTGCGCGCGAGAACTTGAAGTCCCAGGCGTCCATCGTGCCGCGTGCGTGGCGCACGTCGTCGTCCACCTGGATGCTGTCCAGCAGCGCCTGGCCTGCCGCGCTCGAGGGCCCGAAGGGATTGATGCGGCCGTCGGCGATCCCCTCCAGCAGTTCGTTGTACAGCACGTAGCCGTGCACGTCCTTGTCCTTGACCGTGTTGACGCTGTGGTTCAGCGCGGTGTCGTAGTCCCAGCCGGCCAGCTTGCCGGACAGGCCCACCACCACGCGCACGCCCTCGGAGGTCAGTTCGCTCTTGCGGCGGCCGGCCTCGTTCAGGCGCATGCGCAGTTCGAGTTCGCCCGGGATGTCGTCGTCCTCGAGCTGGTCCAGGCCGGTGCCGGCCAGTTGCGGCACGCGGCTGTAGTCGATGTAGCCGGTCACGCGCGCCGAGGAGCCCACGTAATCGGTCTTGGCGCGGCTCAGGGCCAGCTCGGCATAAGCCTGATGCTCGGCGCCGAGCTTGACCACGGCGCGGCTGAGCACACTGCTCTTTTCCGACTTCGGGTACAGCTCGGTGTCGTTCATGTAGTCGTAGGTGCAGGCGTCGACGCCGCCGGTGCCGGCCGGCAGGTAGACGTTGTCCGGCGGCGCGCAGTTCGGCACCGACAGGTTGATCAGGCGGTTCGTGATCGGCTTGCCGCCGATGGTGAAGCCGATGTCCTGCAGGTG
>Ga0265797_10003390_pt1 | contig 25532 bp, 19 predicted proteins | sample P2T30metagenome_FD_192433 | JGI IMG/M metagenome (GOLD analysis project Ga0265797, IMG submission 192433) | Plant litter microbial communities from East Loma Ridge, Irvine, California - P2 T30 | ecosystem: Environmental > Terrestrial > Plant litter > Unclassified | place: USA: California... | reverse complement strand
GGCAGCTGCTGTCTGTTAGGCTTTACATATGCTGTTCCGTTGCGTCGACTCAGACAGCCACATTCACGTTCTAGAGACAAGTCTCAAGCAGCACGCGGGAACGAGATATTTCGGCGCACACGTGGCTGATGTGGCTTCGAAGCTCCTCTCGAGAGTGACTTGTGTCATGAGAATAGGTCACCGCGAAAGGTCGAATGTTTTGTACAAGGGTGTGACAGTGGTGCAACGAATTAAGTCACCGAATTTTTTACGATGTGAGTCGAGGAAACTTGTGTGTGCTCCTACAGGAGGCAGGAGATATCTCCGCATCGTGGCAGTGCGGATGTGATCTAGACTATAGTAGCCGCATTATCGAAAGCAGCCACAGCACGTTCATCCCTCTTCTCTGCCGCTACCTTTTACCCTTTGGTCGCGTGATGCAGTGATCCCGTGCGGTCTCCGGATACTCTTGACTTTTGTCTCACTACTAGGAGCTCCTCTCATGCTTCTTTGAGTGAAAGTTGGCCCGCGAAACATCGACCTTGCATCTTCAGCTCCGCAGATCCATTAGGACATGCCGCATGATCCGCGGGGGAACAATACTACACTATTGTCGGTCTGACTCCAATTGTGACAACCCTCAAGAGCAATGGTCCTTGGCTCGGTTCTTTTGCAGACACTTGTGGTAGGAAAAAAGAAGTCAAGGTGTTTTCACCACGCAACAAAGGCCCTGCTACGAAGCAGGGAATCGCCCGTGATTTCGTTTACTGTATCTGCATCGATGACGGCAGCCTCCGGGTCGGGCGAATCTGGAGATGCCTGCAAGAATGGGAACATTTTGCTAGCTTGCTAGTGAACAGATGATCATTGTAGCCTCCAGAAGACCCATGTAAGTTCTTTCGGACAGGCACCTCTAAGCCAGGCCGCAATTAGCAATTTACGCGATGTCGCGACGATTTTCTGAGAATAGCAGGCTGGGGCCATTTCAAGCATCCTGATCAGTTCCACACAGCACTTACTGAGGTTCCCCACGATGCTTTACGAGCTTTGAACACGATGTCGCTGCGCTCGAGAGAACCTCCGGATCAAACATTTCACCTTATGTCCGCAGCGCCTTATGATGGTATAGGCACGGATTGACGCCAATGCCTATGCGTTGCTTGGAAATATATCTTCACAACTTGCAATCTCTAAGATGCGCAGAAGCTAGTTCACTCGGATCTGTCTTTACCTATTTCGGTGTTGTGGGCTGGTGATGGCAATCCTGATTCGTAGAACCTGTCAAGCCCTCCGTGCAAACCGAACACGGACCTAGTCCTCAGCTACAGATGTGCTGTCGTTCGCTCAGCTGTTGACAGAACACAGTAATGAAGGATGCTTTCGAGCTTTAGGCAATGTTCACATCGCGCTGCATGCTCATACGCTTTTCGTTCAAGAGTGAGAATACGTATGTAAGCTAAAGCCGATGCTTGTGTACTATCTAAGTAAGTAACAAAGCTTACCCGAGACCCAAGAAAATTCAGTTGATACGATCTCGAACAGTCACTAACACAGTTCGTCGAGAAGCTTGATCGTAAGGCATCAGCCGCAGCAACGAAATCGAGAGAAGTCATGGCTGTGCAAATCCTGGCATCCTGGATCAGCTCAAAGGCAGCGACAACGTGGATTCAGCGTAAGTATATCTGTAGGCTCGCCCGCCGCATATCAAGGAGGCCCTCGTTCATCATCAATCACCAAAATTATACACCATCCCTCTCCGGAAACTTCACAAACAACCCCAAGACCAGCTTACTACTAAACCTTCCACTATGAAGATCTCCGCCACTGTCGCCCTCGCCGTGATGGCTTGCGCAGAAGTTGCGATGGCGCAATGCTTTCCTTTCGATTTCGACTATGACAAGGAAGAGGCCAAGGCCTGGATCAAAGACGCATGCAAAGCCGAAGGCGGCATGTTCACCGGCGGCTTCACGCCAGGCCAGGTGAAGAGCATGTCTCCCAAGTCCAAACACGACTACAAACGCCCCAACACGCTTTTCGAAGTCGAGAATCAGAACGCCGAGCACAGTTTCGACTTGGGAGACGAGGATTGCTACAACAGTCTTCTTAGCAAGATTGAGGAGTGCGACGCAGGTGGCGAGTCGGAGTCCTCTGGCTGGCGCTTCAGGTGAGTGTCTTCGCTTCGGGCCTGAGATGATATTTACTCAAACTTTTAATAGGGTCGAGCCAGGAGCTAGCGGATGCTAAGCATTCCACAGCCACGGTTGTATCTTGACAGGATGGGAGGGATTGGGTTCAGAACACATGTGGGGCGTCTATGGGTCAATTTAGTAGCGACTGGTCGATTTATTGCTTTTTGCCGCTCACCTGTTTCTGCCATTCAACATGACCGAGCGAGGAATCTTTATCAGGAGAACCCTTCATATAAATACGATAGAACTTTGCTTTTGCTCAAACCTAGCCTTGGCCCGCAGTTGCTCAGTTCTGATGGCCTCTGCAGCCGACTTGTTAAAGCGTTCGCAAAGCGAAGATGTCGAGGCTCCATCGAGCGATGTACGGTCTTCTACAAAAGTCCACTCAAGGCTGTCGGCGACTTCGGGCGTATCGGATCTTTGTGTAAACTCCTGCGAGCGTCTGAATGATTTGCTTGAAGCGAGAAGTAGCGGCTCAATTATCTCGCACGGGATGGCGAGCGCCGCTAAGACAGGCAGGTATTGCGCCTTCAGCAGTAATACTTCGGTAGGGCTGAGGTCCAATGCGAACCGGTAGATAGCTCATGCTTGGATGCACTCATAGCAGGTCACGTGCATGCTTACCAGTGGCGAAATCGCGGCACATGAAACGCGGCAGGCTGGGGTTCGGGGTCGGAAATTGCCCCCAGACGTCCACTCGCCCGCAATCGCACCCATGTGACCAGTCGGGGCTAGCCGTGGAGTTGGGGTCGAGGGAAGAGTCTTTATCCGGGTCCCGTTCGAAACAACCGATCGCTTCTTCATCACCTGCCAGACAGAGAGAAACTCTGGGCCCCGATTTTGTTATATATATTGCTATCCGGAGTCATTCGAAACATGTTTCTCCCATTCCAATCGCCTCACTCTGATTACATCCTTCAAAGTAAACATATATCATCGACCAAGCACCCCCGACCCTTTCAAAGACCGATCTATAAGAGATCTCATCAACATGGGTGTCAGCAACATCAACGGCATCGAGGGCAACGCCTACGACTCGACCGCAAACGGCAATGCTCAGAGCAAATTCGACCCTCTCTTCACACAGCGTGTCATCGACTTGATGAGCTCTGAGACCAAGCCTCGCCACAGGGAGATTCTTACTTCTCTCATCAAGCACGTGCACGACTTCTGCCGTGAGGTCGAGCTTACACAGGACGAGTGGGTTATTGGTGTCGACTACATCAACTCTCTCGGCCAATCATACCAGAAGAACCGTAACGAGACATGGAGACTTTGCGACATCCTTGGTGTTGAATCGTAAGTTTTGCAGTAGCACCTCGCAAATCTGGTACAACGATCTAACAAATCATCAGACTAGTAGACGAGATCAACCACACAGTCACAACTCACGCCGGCAACGCTCCTACATCTTCAGCAATTCTTGGTCCCTTCTGGTCACCCGACACCCCCTTCCGTGACAACGGCGCCAGTGTAATCCAGAACATGCCTTCAGACGGACAGCTCACCCACTTCCACGGCACCATCAAGGACGTCGACACCGACGTGGGCATCCCCAACGCCGTCTTCGACATGTGGCAAGCCAGCACCAACGGAAAGTACGACGCCCACGACCCTGAGAACCAGACCAAGAACAACCTCCGAGGAAAATTCCGCACTGACGCCAACGGAAACTTCGACTTCTACTGCCTCAAGCCCACAGAATACTCCATCGACACATCCGGACCTTCCGCCGAAGTCCTCAGAATGATGGGTCGCCACGCTCAACGACCTGCGCATATTCACATGATGGTTACCCACGACGAGTACCTTGGTGTCACCGCACAGCTTTACCCCAGAGACGATCCCTTCCTTGAGACAGACACCGTCTTCGCTGTTAAGGACGACTTGCTGCTAGACTTCGTTCCCATTGACAACGACCCCAAGGGTGCTATTCTTGATGTTGAGTACAACGTTCGCCTCGCATCAAGAAAATACAAGCCCGAAGCCAAGATGTTCACGAAGAATGCGGCCGGAACTGGCCTTTAAGCTTTGCATGCTTGTACGATAGACATAAATAATTACGAATTTCATTTATCAACTTCACGATCCCTCTCATGTGGAGCCCTTCTGTACATCTTTTTCTCATCTTGTTACTATCTTTGAAAGACATATGAAAGCTATGCATGTCTTGGGCTTTCGCAGCTATATCAAAAGATACATATATCCCGAGTCTCAGCATCAGAAAACCATTTCTCCCAACAAGTCCACTCTTCGAGAACCCCCCCAACCCTTCCATTCATCCCAATCCTGCCTGCCCGCGTAAATAGGACCGTGACGGCCCGTGCCAGCAGCAATTCGCTCGTACATCGCACTGTCTCTGCCAGCCTTGCCAAGCACTAATACAAAGGCGCTACGCTTATGCTTTTCACTGTTTCCATCGTCAAAAGTACTGTATAGCAAGACGCAGACAACGCTCCCTTTGGTCCTAATGCTGGGATCCTGCTTAGACTCCGCTTGCCGTGCTCTTCTCAGCGTCGACAGTGCAACGAGGCCGCCTTTGATCGGGCCATCGATCTTCTCATCGCTGTCCGAAGTAAGCAAACAGTCAGGCTGAACTAGCTGTGGTGCAAAGCCATGTCGTCGGACAAACCCGCGCCCCAACCCGTCGCATTCCATATAAGCGTCCACGGCCTTTCCCCTCAGCTTCAAGAAACCACCGGCAGAAACCTCTCCAGACTTGTTTTGAGTTGCCGGCTTGCAATTGATCTCAATCACCTCAATGTTAGGTTCCACCCGAACTCTGTATTTCTCAGCAAAATCTCCACGTGGAAAGGCGTGAAACCTGTGCGCCCATGTGGCTGTGCCGCTGACAGACGCCCACGACCACGATGGAACGCTATTTTCCAATGCCAGTGGAATCCTGTTCGGAGCACAAGTTCGTGAATCAACAATCCAACCCAGACATATTGGGAGGTTGTCATACCAGAATCCAGCGTAGTAATCGCACTGACGTATGGCATGGAAACGAGCTGCCATACCCGAGATCGCCGGCAGGCGATCCGTGGCGTAGGTGAGGTTTCTTGACGAATAGTCCCATATACATCTCAACCAAGAATCAGATGAGAAGTCTTGATCTCCAGCATTTGTAGGGGTAATGTCTGTGGACCATGGACTCTGATCCTCGTCCTTGACAATTCCATGCTCATAGTATGTAGTTTCTTTGCAGGTCCATAGCACCTCCAAGGACAAGAAATTGATGATGCGGTTTGAAAGTTCGCGCTCTTGCCATGTCCATCCTCTCGTTTCCAGAGGGCCTGTCAATTCCGGGAAGTAAATATGGGTGGTGTCCCTGGCGCGTATATGGTTGATGTCTCCGCTTGGAGAGCTTAAGCTGAACGTTGCTGAGTCAAGACGGTCACTCGGCGCATGCGGTCCGAGGAAGGGGGTCGAAGTATCGGGGGACGAACAGGCGGCAACAACGAAAAGAGCATTCTCAAAGACACGGCTCATTTCTTGAGATTGGATTGCCCAATCTTCCTTGTCATCTTGCATGATGCACAGAGCGTCAATTCAGATGTACCGTATGCCCAGCTGGACGGCAACTGTTACGAAGTCCCTCATGACTGCCGGTAGCTCGGCCTGATCAATACCACTTCGGAGGCGTGCGAAAGTCCCTCGGGTCGCTAGAAATGTTGGACCGTCGCCCCAGCAATAGCTCAAGGCTGTGTGTTGTTCCGTCACAAGTTGCTCTCGAGCATCGACCAGACGCAATCTTCCTGATGATCCTCCCTTGCTATCGAGTAGCAGAAGTCGCTTAGGCATCCAGTTCGAGTCGTAGTACGCATGGCATTGTTGATGAGATTGCAAGCAACGGGACAGGCATTGCCGTAAAAACTGCCACATTGACTCTTCTCCTGGTGTCTGGGCTAGATATCGAAAACCATCAAGATCACCAATCACTAGTTCTGCGGCGCTCCATAAATTAGCGCGATCCAGCTACTGATACATCAGATCATAGTACCCTTCGCCGAGTAGAGCTGGAATTCCGCCAGGGTTGACCACCCTCCAAGCCATGTATGATATACGAGGATGGCCCCATTATATTGTGGCTGAATTACGAAGTTGTTGCCAGAGTACGGCCCATGCTCGTCTAAGACCGTAGGGGCCATCTTTTCGAGGACTTTGAGTACCATACGGCATCCTTGACAGGACTGGGTTCGTAGAGCGAGAAGCCAAGTCCGATGGGCTAGAGAAGCACCTTCCCGGTGGACCGCATTGCATGCACGTAGATCATGACAGAGTTGACAGGTTAAGTCCGAATGACAATCAGAGCACGAAATACTGTTCGCAAGTTGAGAAAAGGTGACCTCGCTCATAGCAAAGGTATCGCGACCAAGCGTGGCAATTCTGCTACCGATACGTCACTAAAATGGAGTGGTGGCGATCAGCTGTACAGTACCGAGCATTTGATACAAGTATCTATCTCGCTTACCTTGGAAGAGTTGTCAGAGAGCATCAGTCCACTCCTTTCTTTGAAAATGTGGAGCGAAGAGCTAGAGTACAGCTCCAGGCAATATTAGGCAGTTGTCGCGGGGTTATGAGAGGGATTGTACTCTTTAAATATCATGTAGCCCCGGCGCTGAAGGTGTGGTGTGTACTCAGCCTCAAGATGCTGCGCAATTCCGCCTGTGCGGCGAGGCTGAGCGCATGCATTCGAAAGATAGGGAGCCGCATTCATGCATGCAAGGCGCAACGAAACCGGGTTCGTCCTCGAAGCTACTGCGGGGTGGCCGTCACGACATTCGAAAGAGCATATCTCTACTATCGTTGCTAGGCGATATATGAAACACAATCACTTGCTTTTCTTCAGGCTCCTCCATCTAAGTCCACAAGCTGCAATGAAGGCAGTGGTCGCGCATGCCATGACAAGCCAGAAAACACCTCTTGTCCCCTCGGCATATGCTCGCAGCACCGAGCCGATGGATTGCTGCTGCCCTATCGATTCCAGAAGGGCGTGAATGTCCGTAGCGCCGCTCGTGAGGAAGATCCGTCCATCAATCCGGGGAGCCGACTCGGCCACCCCGTGCAACATACCATGATTAAACACGGCTTGCGAGACTGACAGAAAGGTCGTACCTCCCAGCGTCATCGCGAAGGACACGATAGAGATCGCGATTGAGATGCTCGGAGGAGGCACTGACTTTTGTGCAACGATCATTCCGCCTTCGAATCCAATACCGACGCCCAATCCGGTGAGTATCTGGAATCCGAAGCCGTGCCAATAATTCGTGGTGACTGTGAGGGTTGTCAGGGATCCTGCGCCTGCGGCAAACAAGGCCATGCAGACGATCATGAACGGGGTGTAGTAGCCCAGCGCTGTGATCAAAGCTCCCGTGCCCGTTGCAGAAATACTCGCAGATATCGAGAGCGGCAACATGCGTATTCCGGCGTCCAAGGCGCTGTATCCTTTGACGCTTTGGTAGTACACAGCCAGGTAGTAGACCAGCGAGTAGTAGCCAGCTCCGAACATGCTGGAAAAGCCGGCTGCACACAAGATGTCGCGGTTTTTGACAACCTTGGGCGGGAACGTTCCTTTGTCGCCAAGCTTCGCCTGGACGAAGGCGAGGATGATGAAGAGGCAACCGGAGCCGACGAAAAGTCCAATGATCCTTGAGTCGTTCCAGGGATACATGAAGCCACCCCACTGCAGAGCCAGGACGAGACAAACCGTTGCGGGAATGGTGATGAATGCTCCAAGTAGATCAAGTTTGAGGATCCTTTGCCAAAAAGTGGCTTCACTGGGGGCGTGAGGGCTGGGTGTCTTTAGTAAGACTGTGATTATCGCCATCGCGAAACCGCCGATTGGAAGGCTGGGGCCTGTCAGTTCATGAACATAGAAGTGGTGTGCAAACGTTTGTGCTCACTTGATGTAGAAGCACCAACGCCAAGAGATCCCGTCACTGCTCACCGGTCAGTACTTTTCAAGCAGCCTGCATGCTGCGACTTACGTGAAAGCGCCTCCGAGTAATGGTCCTGATACAGACGCCACAGTCTACAAAGTGATACGTAGAATCATCAGCAACAATCCGGCCTTGTTTCGTGGGGGAAGTTTTCGTCTTACCCACATAGTTCCGATAATTCCCATCATGAGTGGCCGCTGGTGAAGAGGTGCTGTGGAAATCCATTAGCGGATGCACGTCTTAGACGGCACATGACTCTGCCAGCTCTTCGGACATGCATGAGAAGACAAAGAGATTGAGAATCTGTCAATTCTCGGGACTCCAAGAGACTTACCACAGCGGACAACTACCATGATGGATCCAGTAAAGATACCAGTAGCACCAGCTCCGGCAACAGCTCGGCCAATGATAAGAGCGGTACTGCTCTGCGCAGTAGCACATACGAGAGACCTAGATACAAGATGATGAGCGGAGTGGGTGTGGGCTTCCAATCTGCAGCAACTCACCCAAGTTCAAAAATGCCTATAGTGATAAGAAAGACTGTTTTGATCTGCGCCATGTCAGCACTCGAAGAACGTCATTCGGCACAATTGGCATACATCGAATTGAGCATAGACTCGTCCAAAGATAGGTTGTAACGCTGCTCTGGTAAGCAGATATGCAGAGCCATACCTGTTGGCATCAGCGACCGGTCTAGAAAAACTGGCTTGTGGCATACACACCAGCCAACATCATCCAAGCTGTGGAAGTGATCAGTGATCTTGGGTACAGCAACAGCCACAATGGTCTGATCGAGAGCCACGAGGAAGACAGCGAGACATAATGCAGTGACGATGACGAACGACTTCCACGCCTTGGGATACTCTGGCGTTGCGGTGGCGCTCTCAATTGGTACGGCAGTCCCTTTCTCCCCAGAAGTGTCTTTTGTGATGTCGTTGCTAGAGGCGAGCTGGTGTTCCGTGGTTGAGGGATCTATTTGTTGAGCAGTCGTCGCTACATCTTCCACAGACGATTTCTCCGAATATTTGAGCATAGCCTGGGTCTTTAATTGCTCCTCAGTCGGCATAGTCGCTGCAAATGATACACATGTGCGAGAGAGGCGGGATTGATCGAAGGGTATCGTAGCGGAGGTACTTACGCAGGGCTGTAGAGAAAACATCAGAGCGACTCCACGGGCACAGAAGACGCGTATGCAGGAATCACGAGCCCAAAGACGAGCTCAAGGACTGAGACAAGTCACATGGCAAAGTCAATGTGCCGCCGGCCTGTTAGACCAACTCAAGCATTCGCTGGGTGAGCTTAGCGAAAGCTTGGTGTTGCCTCTTATCTAAAGAACCTCATCAAACCCAAGCAGCTTCCTATATCGTACTGCCTTCTGCAGGCCTACCAGGCGTAGCGTACCACTAGCGGGCGGGGATCGTTGCCGGGAGCCGTAGCAGTGGTGTTCCCTGATGTTGCAACATCAGATGAACGGCTGAGGGATATGTGCTGTGGTATGTTGAATAGCAGGTGTATCGTGGGCGATCGAAACATTGTCATCACTAAGGTACATTTTTCTGGATCAGCACTTTGAAGCAGCGGTTTGCGTCCACTTGGAAGCGCTTTTCATGAGAAAAAGAAGAGACAGCTAGAGCTATCTGTATCAGCAGAGAGCCAGCTAATCAGGAGTGGCTTTCACCAAAGCAGGTACTGACCACTCGATGTCGGCGTAAGTGTTGATATCATGTCAAGTTTGGAGAGAGACACCTCCTCCGAAATGCTGTGCAGAAGATATAAATGCTCGGGCGGACAAATATAGGTCCGACGACTTCACGTGATGTCACGCCCGACCTCAAGGCGCAAATCGCGTCTGCGAGATTAATACATCGCACCATAGACAGCCAACGTACCGGTCCTTCCCAGGGATCACCTAAAGATGGGTGCCCTCGAACAAATTCTCAAAACTTATACAGACAATGGAGGAGACTTGCGCTCAGTGCCGACAAAACTCCTCAACGATGCGCTCAACAGCGATCACCGTTTCACGGCCTACGAGTGTGGGATAATGTACATGCTGGTCTGCCAAAAGAACGATTACGACCCAGATTCGGAGCGAGTCACGACCCTGCGCCAATGGATAGAGACGTACGAACGGAGACCAACGTACTCAACATCAGATGATGACACCGCGACGAATTCCGAGAGTGAGGCCTCTATTTATGCAGAAATAAGAACGGAGGAGCGAAAGCTAAGGCAGTGGATCGCCGGGCCAGTGCCCGTAAAAGTAGACTCAGAGGAGCGAGAGCGATGGTGGCGGATTGATAAGCCGTCGCCTTCGCCAGAGGTCGATGTGAGGAAGCGCAAACGGTAGGTCGGGCACCCTCTCGCGAATTTGCGAAGCGATTACTGTACAGTATGACGGGACTTCGTCTCACACTTTGCGCAGGGTCGAGACTTGGATAGAATCGTGCGTGAACGGCCGAAGGCGGAACATGCGAACGTCCACTGCTACAAACTCTTGAGGATACTTGTTCGCGCGAGCACCTAGGCCCCACGTCCTCGATCGGCGTGCTGCGAAAGGGGTCCAAAAGAAGCCGAATGGACCTAGAGAGTACGTGGCCATCAGAAAGTATGGGAGCCAAAATGCAAGCGACGTTGCCTGCAGTAACGGTCATATCAAGACCAGGTACACCTTTCCATTCTAATGTGGAACATGACCCGGCATCCTCGCTGTATGCCATTGCGACACTCAGATGCAGCATTACTTGAGCTGGCCAACCCAAGCCAATACAGCCGATGACTGAAGGTTCAAGGCTAGCTTCAATTACCGCCAATCTGTCCATCCTGTGCCTCTGTGGCGCCTCTTAACAGCCCTATCCTCTTCGCTCAGCGGAGGCTCTGCTTCTAGCATGGCATACCAAGAGGAAGTTTGCAAAATGACTCGCGTCGTCAATGGTCTTGTTCTCTCCTCACGACCTTCCGTACGGCTCGATGTATACCTTTGGTTCGGTCTCAACTTCAGGTCCTGTGTAATGAAGAGAAGGAGATCCTCAGGCGATATATGCACCTTCCAAGCCGAGCTATCCAGATCGTCGCCTTCATGATGATCTTCGCATGCACGCGAAGCTTCATTGTAACAAATCAATAACGGGCTTCAAACAATCCGAACTCATTGCTTCGGTTGTCTCCTACGAGGACTTGATGCAGGACAGGCCGGCTCGATGGAGCTAGGATATGGCTGTGAAGAGGACGTCCATAATGACGTTGATTGAAGACGAATCTTCCGAGTAGTCTGTCTGCACCGTTCATGATTTTAGAAACCCTTCCTCCCACGTATTACTTCCCCATCGCAACGTCCATGAAATTGTCCCACCCACCCAGATCGTAGATATTCTCCACTTCATCCAAACTCCAGATCCTCCGCCATAGACTCTCCTGGCCTTTGGGTGGCTTGCCATCGTTGGTTCTAACAACGATCTGATCACTGTCCACGGGCCATATGACGTCCGGATCATCTTCCGCGCCGGCCATGAGGCCCAGCCCAATGCCTAGCTTGACGTGAGCTGTCGCGGCAGCATTGTCGTTGCCACGTGCTTGTGCCTCCTGCTGTTTCATACTGTGACTAACGATAGCGCGACGGGAAGACACGAAGACCAGTCCATCGGCCATGTCGTCTCGCCAGTCAGCCCACTTCTGGCTTTCGTTTGTGGTCATGCCGGCCCAGATTAGGTAGCAATGGTAAGCAAACAAGCCTAAGGGTAGGAAAGCCGTGGAGCTAGCCAGCATACCGACACCAGCGATCGACAGACCGCCGACGTTGACGGCATAAACGATCGCATCGCCCAAATGTTTGAAGTGTTCGGCACTGAAGAAAGCGGGTCCGGGTGGCGTTTGGAGATATGGCCGGAGGATATACCAACTCAGATAGGCGCCGTAGAATTCGAGGGCGCTGAGACTGACGAGCAGAAGAAGGAACCAGCGATAATTACCCTGGCCGAGGCAGTTGTTGACCCATGGACAGTGGTGGTCGAGTTTGGCAACGCAGGTGTTGCATAACGAACAGTGCTTGCTGCGGGCTGGTTTGGGGATTTTGCAAGTGCGACATGACTGATCGGGTCGGTAGAGGATGTGATCGTATGGGTACTGGTGTGGATGCTTGGTCTGCGGTCCGAGGTAGTGGCTCGTGTGTGCGGCGCAGAGGTAGGTGAAGATGTAAGGTAGTGCGATCAAGACCGGGCTTGGGAGTAACAAGGATGTCGGTAGCCGATACGCACCATGGTAGAGGAATAATGAAGCACTGCCGGAGAGGATGAAGAGAAAAAGAATCTGAGAAAGAATTATCAAAATCTGGGTTGTAATTGTTGAGTCTCCGTGAAGACTCACCAGCACTATGGGATTCTTCTGGAAGAACAAATAATGGCCAAGCTTCTTGCCCTTGACCGACAGCTTTCCTCCCGTCACGTTACGGTCAAGCGCCTTGAGAGTGTTTGGTATGTGCAGACATAGTGCTCTCTGCAGCCAGCCGATGGGAGTCTTCCGCAATGCAGGGAGGCGTCCGAATAGCGCGACAAACGTTATGAGAGATATAACGAGGACGGCGATGAGGACGTTGCGGATGATGCCCATGCTTGCTTGGAGGCAGGCAGCATGTCCAGGCGAGCGAGATCACGGGTCAAGACGCGTGCAGTGATGTGCGTAAGGATGACCGAAGACAAGAAACCCTAAGATTGATGGATTGGACGGAGAAGGCACCGAAGGGGTGCGAGTGAGGCGAGGAAGAGGATGAGTGGGTTCGCACGGATCTTGTGATGCCTGCACGTAGGGCACTTGCGCGTATTCGGCAAGTCCTGACCACGGCGACAAGTCCGATCAAGATGGGGATGCGAGAAGAGAGCGGAGTGGCAGATATATATATTTTATTATATGTTATTGTATTCTTGATTTCCGCTGCTCCTTCCAATTGTCAGTAAAGTGAAGTGAATGTCAAAAGGAGACAACATAAAAGTATAGCTTATTGCTTAACCTTATTTCTTATTTCAATCACAGCTCTCTAGACGATCGATTCGAAGCTTGCAGCTCAGCTCAGCTCCGCCCCGTGACCACGCGCGCCCGCCGCCGGCTCTTCGCGTCGCATACACTCGATTCTCGATGATCCTCCCACCTTGCCACCACCTAACTCAACACACCATCTACACATCCCCTGCCGTCATGGCTACCGAAGGCATCGTCATTACCCAGGCCAATGGAGACACGCCCAACATCGGCGGCCTCTTCGACGGCATCAGCTTCCTCGTCGGCCTGCGCGTGCCGATGCGCTCCAACTTCCTCGACCGCATCCGCGCCAATGGCGGCCGCATCGTGCGCCTCGAGGCCCAGGCCGACCACATCATCGCCGACCATATGCGAAACGACTGTCCGCCCAACAGCTTGAGCTACACCTACATCGAGGCTGCCATCAGCGCAGGCGCACTCCCAGACAAAAACAACCACCGCGCAGGACCGGCGCCAGGCTACGCGCGAACCGTCGGCAGCACCGTAGTCCCGCCCAAGTCTACAAGAACCCCGTTCACACCGCAGGACGACCGCGATCTGTGGAATTGGGTGCAGGGCTACAAGAATCGGGGCGTGCACGGCATCAAAGGAAACGAGATCTATAAACAGCTCGAGGCTTTGAATCCCAGGCATACTTTCCAATCATGGAGGGACCGCTACGTCAAAAGGCTCATGGCCAACCCTCCGCCGGGTGTCCAAGTGCAGCCAAATGCCGCAGTCATGGCAATACAGCAAGCATCCTCACAAATGCGACCCTCAGGTGTAGATGGCACGGTTGAAGACCAAGAGGAACCGCAAGACGAGCCGGATGTAGAAGAGGAAGAGCTTGACCCAGACGTGCTATTTTTACTTGAGAATATCGACGACATCCTCAATATTCCAGTCGAGGACTTGGACGCTGTCTGGGGCTCGTTGGCTGACGAGGAGACGTCTATGCATCTCACTGCCGACCAGTGGAAGCGTCTCTATGAGGAAGAAGCTTTGCCAGTTTATCGCGCGAGAGAGGAAAAGGCGAAACGAGCACGAGCTTCCCCGATGAAGCGCAACGCTCGCGCTGCCACGCCTGAACCCATAGAGCAAAACACAGAGCCTACAACTCCAGAGCTGGTCGCGATGAAAGCGAAGGCCGCGCGGGATAGACAGCCCTCTCCTTCAGTCAATCAGAAGCGCAGACGTGAAACAGTCACCCCACGAAGCAACGCTCAGCCTCGCAAACGTGCCAGAGCCGATCGTTCGGCAGTTGTCACAGATGAACAGCCGACTGGAAACGATGTTGAAGCTCCTGGTGCGGATGAGTCACCCAAGTCACCCACCAGTGCACAAAGCGTTCTCGGGCTGGGCTTGGACCGCGAAGGCGAAATTCAAGACGAGCTTGCGTTGCCTGGAGAGGAACCGCTGCCGACTTCAGAATTGAATCGTGCGGCAAAGGCTCAATTGATTGCCGAAGCCAACGCAAAGACCACTGAACCAGAACTGCCATCCCAGCCACTTTTGCAGGGTGAGAATCAGCATCCTGAGGCTCGTCCTGACCCTGTTCCGAACCAGGGATCAGAATCGCCGATCGAAGCTCCAGAAGCAGAACAGGCTGGCGCCGTCTCCCCAAGCAATGTCGAGAGCCAAATTGCAGGTAGTGCGGCAGACGAAATCATTCCTCAGAGCGGCCTACAACTCACAGAAGAGAACTTGGCCAATCAGCAAGCAGCACATGGTGTGAAGCTCACTCGAGCTGCAGATCTTCGGGAGAATGACGAGGACTTGAACAGCTATGCGCAGTATCTGCAGAAACTTGTGGCTGGTCACATTGCAAGGAAGACGGCAGAAAATCAGACAGAAGAAGGTCGAAATGCATCTGAAGCCGGCACGCAAGTCCAGCCTACTCGAGAATTGAGCCCGACCCAAGGTGCACAGGTCACGCCAAAGTCAGCAGAAAATAGGCAGGCTAAAACCAATGGGCATAATGCGCAGGTCCCGGCTGCCAATGACGAATTCGACGCGTTGCTCGAAAGCGACTTGCCAGGTGGAGATCAGGCGTTTGCTTCGCAGGTCGCTATTGATTTCGATCCTTTCAATTCTCAAGACCACGCACTGAACACTAGCTTCGTGGCAGTCGACGATGCGGTGAGAAACTGGGTCCAACCAGCAACGAACGATGAGCCTCAGGACGCCTCAGGCCAGCAAGGTTATGATGAAGAGATGACTGACAACGTTGAGATCGATCTCACGTTGGCCGAACCCGAAGGTGGATTTACCTTCTCCTCGCAAGAGGACGCCCAGCCTGGTGGTCTTCCCAATCAACACCAATTGGAATCTACACAGCCTCCTGCCCTCGATCAGACTCAAGTGAATGGCGAATTGAATGGCAACTTGAACGCACCAGAGCCGTCGGAAGATGAAGTCATGGAAGAGGCGCCAGCAAAATCAGCCACTCCTAGAGCTCACGCAGCTCTCGACACGCAAGACATCTACGCCGCAGGAGCCCAGCAACCCGACTTCAGCTTCCCGCTCCCTCCAGACTCTGATGCCGGTGAAGACGAATCAATACTCCCCGACGATCCAACGAGGAAGCCAGCGTCGGCGCAAAATACCACATCTCAACCACCATTATCCTCCCGCAAACGTGCCGCGTCAGCAACGCCCAGGAAAGTGATCCCGACAAGCACACGTCAAGAACTGGAAATTCCAGAGACCGAATCAGTCGAATCGGTCGAATCGTTCATCACCCGCCTCACTGCAGCAGGTCACGCTCCGGATACCATCCGCAACGCTATCTATCGCACCTCAGCGCAACTGCAAGCTGCTGAAGTCGTTGCCATGTGCGAGAGGCTGGGAATGCCGGTGCCTGACCTCCCTGAAATTTGGTCTGCCGAAGATGATGCACAGGTTGGTACCACGGACGCCAAGGTCTTCAAGGCGCTGTGTGAGAAGAAGGGCTGGGAGGAGTACGATTTGAGGCTGAAGTTTTTGCAGGAGTGGAGGGCGTGATCGCGAGATCGCGCGTTGTGTTTTCCCCTTTGGAAATGGTCTGCTGGGTCGCATGCTGTATGACTTATCGCAGGAAACCAGTGGCCCAAGCCTTTTATGTGCCGGCTTGGTGGTACAAAGTGGCATATACATGCACTCACTCCCTGGCTTGGTGGCAATACAGACCGGAAAGGTCTGCTTGTAAAATACATTGGAGATGTCGGCAGATGTCACAGATAGATGCACGTAGTAATAATGCCATCCCACCAAGGTATCTATGTTATAACAGGACACAACCACACCCCCGGAGGTTTGTCTCCTAAGCACATATGCTACAGTTTATCCACGTCGTATTATGTACATACAAAATATCGCTCTACAGCGTCCACAACCCCAAACCTATATTCACCTCATCTCTCTCTTTCAATTCCTCTCCAGATTCCCATGCAACTTATGCTGCTTGATAAATGCACTCGCCACCGCCGCGCACACCGCGAATCCCAACGCAGCAACCCACACGCCCCTGAAACTCTCCACATAAGCTTCCAACACGCCCTCGTACCATCCTTCAGGCAAGCGATGAATCTCATCGACCGAATCGCGGATTCGACCAATTTCCTCCTCGGCGCCAGGCAACCCGCCGAAACGCCTCTGCAGGTTTCCTTTGAGGAGATTTTGGAAGATGGCAGATGAGATCGTGATTCCGATCGTAGAACCCGTGGAGCGGAACGCGTAGCTCGCGGACGTGATGACGGCTTGGTGCTTGTGCTCGACGGCCGCGATGAGCGAGATCAGGCAGATGGTGAGCATGCTGCCGTATGCCATTCCGCTCATGAACAAGTAGAAGAACGGCGCGATAGCATTAACCCTCGCATCAAAAGTGCCCAGAATCGCCGCCGCGGAAGCCAGGCTGAAGACTTGCATGGTGGCGTTCCAGAGGCGGTATTTGCCGGTGGCGCGCATGATGATGCCCGTTGCGAGAGAGCCGAGGGCTGTGCCGGCGGATTGAGGGATCAGGCGGGCGCCTGCTGCTGTTGAGGAGAGGGACAGCACGGTTTGGAAGTAGATGGGGATGTAGTAGAGGAGGGCGAAGACGGCCATGGTGATGAACCAGTTGGTTAGGCAGGCCGCGGCGACGGTTTGCTGGGCGAGGAGCCGCACGGGGATGACGGGCTCGGAGGCGACGCGGTCTTCGATATAGACGAAGACGCAGAGAGAGACGAGGGAGAGGGGGAGGGTTGTGAGGACGAGAGGGTGCGTCCAGGGGACTAGGTTGCCGCCGGAGTTGAGGCCTAGGAGGAGAAGGACGAGGGTGACGCTGAGGGCGAAGGAGCCGAGGAAGTCGACGCGGCGGATCTTCGAGGTATCGGACTCCTTGATGGGGACCTTGACGGTGAAGTAACTCAGGATGCCAGCGAAGATGATGAACGGCACTTGGATCAGGAACGCCCAGCGCCAGCCGATGGAGTCGTGGATGGCGCCGCCGAAGAGACCTCCGAGACCCATACCAGTTCCATAGACGATGTTGCCGACTCCCTGCCAGATACCGCGCTTCCTCAATGGCACCAGATCTGAGCCGACGAAGGTAGAGATCGTATTCAAACATCCGCCTCCTGCGCCTGCTACCAGACGTCCCAAGATAATGACCCATTCTTCGGTCGCAACACCGCACAAGAGCGTGCCAATAGCGAAGAAAGTGCTCGCAAACACAAGTCCAGCCCGTCGACCATAGATATCCGTGAGCTTTCCCGACAGAGGTTGGAATGCCGCATTGGTGATAAGATATCCAGAAGCCAACCACGAGAAGAGCGTGAAAGAGTTGAAAGATGCACTAATCGGTCCCGAGAGCGTCGCTACAATCGTAGAATCTAATCGTCGAACCATCAAATCAGCCCAACAGCTCACCAAAACCTCACCAAAACACCTCTTCCAATCGTGCACACATACCAAGCGCCGCAAAAAATGTCCCCATCCACAAACTCCCCATCGTCACCAACAACCTCCTCGTACTAGGCTCATCCGCAACAGGCACATATCCCGCCTCATATTCTCTCCTCTCCTGCCTCGCTTGTTCTTCCAGCGCTTCTGTGTCCTGCTCTTCGCATGCCTCTCCATTGCTGTGTCGGTGCAGCAGTGGTGATCGTTCGTCCACTGGCAGAGGTTCCACGACCTGGAGGTCTTTTCCTTTTGGTTTACTCCCCGATCCAGACATTCTGCTTGGCCGGTTGTGAGCAATGGGGAGGTCGTGGTTTGGCTATGCGGCTGATGGAGGATGGAGGCCGAAGCTAAATATGACGTTCTTCGGCAGGACCCGCTCGATGGTTGGACTGACCGAGTTCGGAATGCCGAATTCCGAGCTCTGGAAAGAAAGATTGAAGATAGCTAGATGCATGTACGAAATAGGCAGGTGCGTAAGTGAACGTGGATAGATACAATATACAGTCCAAATGTCGTTATACAATTATGGTCTACATTATATACTGGTATCCGACAGAGACATTATCCGCTCAAAATCTCATAGCGTGCAAATATACATCGAAAGCAATGACAATGTGAGGAATGCCGGACTCCATCTTGTGGCTCCGGCACCACTGCTGCTGCCGTCAGTATTTGACGCGGCTGCTGCGCCGTCTGAGCCTGTTGCGCCTGTCGATTGCTGTGCTCTCTCAGTTTCCGTGGCACCTGAGTCCTGTGTGCCTGTGCCGCTTCCCTTGGTGGAGCCATCTGACGCATCGCTGGTCTCTGATGCACCTGCTTTTACTAAGCCTTGTGATGCTGCTGTGAAGGCCACGCCGTCGACTACTACAGTAGATCCACCTTGTGATACTGTGTGAGTTGTAGAAGCGTCTGCGATCACCCAGGCGCCATTGTTGTCTTTTGAGCCCGTCATAACTCTGTTGCCAACTGTAAGGACGGTGTGTTGCTTGTCGACGTTGACAAGGCCATTCGGGCCTGCTGTCAGAGTCGCACCCTCGAACTCAACAGCTGAACCGCCTGCTGATGCGGTGTATGTCGTGGTGATATCAGGGATGATCCAAGCGCCGTTCGAATCCTGTGTGCACTGCACAATCTTGTTGCCGACGGTCATGACCGTCGTGTGCACGTTGACTTGCGTGACAACGCCTGGATTCGACTGGCCAGACCCGTTATCGGAGCCTGAGCCGTCTTGCGATCCTCCATTGTTTCCTGAGCCGGAGTTGCCGTTTGAGCCTCCGTTGCTTCCTGAGCCGGAGTTGCCGTTCGATCCCCCATTGCTTCCTGATCCAGAATTTTCGTTCGATTCCCCCTTGCTTCCTGAGCCAGAGTTTCCATTCGAGCCTCCGTTGCTTCCTGAACCAGAGCCGCCTTGCGATCCTCCATTGTTCCCAGAGTCTCCATTCGACCCTTGACCGCCTTGGCCGTTCCCACCATCAGATCCACCAGAAGTATTCCCATCATCACCCGATCCATCTCCCCCACCACCACCACCATAGCCGTCTGTTTCCGGCAGAGCAGTAAAATGCTGCTTGCCGGTCGTAGTACCGTCACTCGGAGGTATGGGCACATTGATTCCCGTCTGCCTAGGCGGTTGAGCTCCATAGCTGTTGATCGGGCTCGCAGGCGTACTTTCCGGGCCGCCTGGCTCTGTAGAAGGCCACGTCGGGACGATCAAAGACGCCTGTGGTGTCAGGGCGATGGGCGGGTCCCATACGCCATCAGGGTGGATATAACAGTTCGGTCCCCAGATACTAGAGATGGCTTCAGTCATTGTCTCGGGAGGTAGAAGTTGTGGCTGATAGTCGTCCCAAATGGTCATGTCTGCTTTCGACATGTTCCGGAAAGGTGCCTGGGCGTAGACGACCGCATTGTTGAGACCGCCGAAGTACGCCGCGGCGGGAACCTGCTGGTAGCATGAATCACCCTGACCCTCTGCAATTGTGGCGTTGGTTGTGTTGGTGTCTCCACACCAGTAGTTGAGATCTGCGAAGTTGAAGCGGTGGTGCGAGAATAGGGCGCGGTAACCTCGTACAGTAGAGACTTGGTCGGGGTGGACGGGGATAATGGTATGGTTGATGGTGACGCCGCAGCCGTCCACGCGGCTCATGTACCCGATCGATACTGCAACTGATGGTGAAGTAATGGTAATTCCTTCCGTGACGAAAGAATTCGGTGGTCCAGTCGGCGAGGCGGTAATTGTAGATGCTGTGTTGTTGCATAAGTTTCCGCCAGAGGCAGTGGTGACTGGCCAGAACATCACTCTCGCAGTCGAGGCCGCGATCAAGCAGTTGTCACAGGTCTGCCCTCTGCTATTGGAGGAATAAGAATAAGACGATGACGGCGTGACCGTGCACATGGGGCCAGCTCCAGTGGCCATGCCATACTTCTTCAGTTGCGACGATAGCCAGACGTTATAGGATGACGACAATGTTTTGCAATCATCTGGCTGGACAGAGCAAGGTGGCGGTGTAGGGTATGCAAAATTTGGATCAGTTTCGGTGATCGTGTTCGTCCAGGCGACTGTTGATGTGGATAGTCCTTGAGTCGACACGGAAGTGTAGCCCACAACGCGTGGATGTCCATCGCAAAGCGTTACCAAGGATGTGACCTTTGTCGTCCCTGGCAAGTTTAGAACTTCGGTGAAGCCACTTGAGAACGTCGTGGTGGTGACTTGGGCATTATTCCACTGCCAGTCGAAGGAAGAGCTGCTCCATGTTTCAAGAGCAGACGCACATGAGGACGCATATTCCTGGCCCGTTCCAGTGGTGAGCGCAGGCAGTGTGGTTTTCTGTGTTGAGGTCGTGGATGTAGACGTGGTTGTGGGCTTCTTGCTGCTCACCCCAAGCCCGGAGGCGACATAATCGCCAAAGTGCGCCTTCCGTGAAGACGAAGCCGATTGTGCCAGCGCCTGCGACTCCAGCAAACAAATCACCAGAGCAAGAAGCGAATGTGGCAACGAGAGAAACATACTGCACCTCTCCAGAAAGAACCACAAACGCCCAAGGATGTGGCGTGGTCTAGAAAGGATGCTCTTGCAGGAAGAATAGATGAGACGCGACAAGGGGAGAGAGCAAGCGAAGACACTAACGTACTCACCAGGCTGGGGGAATGTGGCACATGCTGACAGTGCCGGGCACTAGGAAGCAGATCATGACGACGCATGGTCAAGAATGCCGTCCGCTCAGCGTGCTAGAAGGGCAGGAAACGGTCTGTTTGCGGTGCTAAAGTCTGGTAGCTGCAAACTCTGGAGGCGTCGAGTTCGTGTTCGGGGAGACTTGTGCGAGACAGAGTGGGAAGCTTCAGGGCTAAGGGCCCTTAATACGCGGGTACGACCGATCCGCGGGACCGTGTCCTATTTTTGTCGAGTCAAGAGACGATCGAATAGATTCAATTGAATATATGTGAATGGTATCGTTGAAGTTTGTGGGTTCGAGGTGCGTCTAGAATGGCAGTAGCCGAGTCTTCTATGTGTGTTGAAGTTCCACTTATAAGCATGCATATGTCAAATATTTGATCGCTCGAAATCTGGTACTATGAGATCATTGGGCAGCCGAGTACGAAGACGTACGTAAACTCGTGCTCAAACCCTAAACCAACAGCTCAACCGTCGAGCGATCAAAGTCTCGAGCATCGTATCGAGAGAACAGATAACGATGAGAGCACAAAAGGTATTGCAAGATCGATGATATCCATTCATCCCTATCTAGCAAATGTCTATCCCAGAATTATTAATAATATTAACGCCATCCGTATCGTCTGCTCTATCAGCCATGTCTCCATCCAAGGGCACAGCGCAGATTCGAAGCAAGCTGCTTCAGAGAGATCTCCCACATGCTCAGATGCACGGAAGAACAAAATTTATCTGACGAAAATCCGCTCCGAACCAAACGTTCGACTTCGGGAAAAGTCCTGTTCGTTCCATCTCTTCCAATTGCATATCCTGGGCACCGCAGTGCCGAAATATGCTGTATGTCGTTAGAATGCTGCCATACATCCGCTCTAAGGCTGAGATGTGTACAAGAGTCGTAAGTTGCACGCAACTAGATGTTGACTCAAAAATCGCTAGAAACGCTCCATCATAAGACCAAATTAGTATCGCTTCAAAAACCAAATGCATCCTGAACGCTCAACGTCCAAGTCAGTCTGGTCAAGACCAAGGTGTCGCGCTGCTCTCCAGAGCGGGTATCAAGGACAATGTAGTACGAAAAGTGCCGCTCTCGCTCAACGGAGCCATCCGATCATCAACAACCAATGAACCAGCATTGATCACACACCACTGTCGTGGGAGACGACGTGGTTCAGTGTAGCGTACTGGTTCCAGGTCTTGCAAGTGCCCTCGAGCTGACAGGAGTCCTTGACGGTCTCCTTGATCTGTTCCTTGGCTTCGATGATCTGGAGGGCAAAACCCATCGACACGTGCCATCCGATGTGACAATGCATTCTAATTTTTCATGTTAGTAGGCGCTTTATAATGGTAGAATTGAGTTGATAAGCTTACAGCCATGCTCCTGGGTTATCGGTCTCGAAAGCAATAACCAAGTATCCTCCCTCCTTAGTCTTAGGGTTGAAAGGCATGAGCGCAGTATCACGGCGAGGAGGATTGTCGAGCTTGAGAGGCACATCATCACTGTAAGGGCCAGTACCTTGTGCAAGGACAAGGGAGTCGTGGCCGTGGAGATGGATCGGGTGAGGCAGTGCCACGGGAGACTCGACGATGATGTACACCCATTCCTTGAGCTTGGGGACCTCAATGGCGAGGTTGCCAGAGTAGCTGGGGATCGTGTCGTTCCAGTAGATGCCGCCAAGAGTTGGGTCACCCCATTGAGATTGGAAGGTGTTGCCGTCGAGAGTCCATTTGAAAAGGTTGGGTGTGTTGGGGCCTTCGCCGACAAGGATGTTCTTGTGGATCTGGGATGTCTGAGGGCCAGCGAAGATTGGAGCGATGGGAATGAGCTTTTCGTAGGGCTCGTCAATGCACTCGTCAATGTATTCACGGCTGACAGTGTTTGGAATGCCAGTGAAGCCTGCGTAGTGCACGATGCCCTTGATGTCTCTTGAGTTGTGGAGCTGAGCACACGCTTGTTGATTGTCGGAGCGCATCCAGTAATCGCCGGGCTCCTGGTCTGCTTTGACGAGAATGTTGTAGCGTTGGCCAATGTTGATGTTGAGGATATCTGTTTCGTACGGCACGATCGGGACAAAGTCGGCGGAGATGACGGTGAACTTGTGTCCATCGATGTGGAATTTGAAGGTCGACTGGATGGCAGTGTTGACAACTCGGATCAAATGGGTCTTGCCAGGTTGGAAGGTCATCTCGAAGCGGGATCCAGTTACGGTCGTGCCATTGTCTGGGCTCCACAAGTTCTTGCCGTTGATGAGGCCCGTGTCCAGAGTACGGGGACCAAACTCAGGAGCGGCGCCAACAGTCTCGGCATTGTGGTATTGAGCTTCGACGGTCTGGTGGCTCCAGTCTTGCAGGACAGCGAAGCCAGCGTCGATGTCGTACTCAGCCGATGAAGGACCATGGATCGTCATAGGACCAAAGACACCATCGTAGGTCTGGAGAGCGAAGTGGCTGTGATACCAAGTTGAGCCATAGTTGCTTGCAATAAAGGTGTACGTCATCTTCTCGCCTGGAGCAAGAGCGCATTGGGTGATCGAGGGTACACCATCCATCTCGTTGTTGTTGAGCTGGCGCATACCGTGGAAGTGAAGAGATGTGCCGTTGTCCTGAAGCTTGTTCTCGAGATGAATGATGACCGTGTCACCCCAGTTGGCTTCGAGGTGAGGACCAGGCATCTGACCGTTGATGAGAAGGCCCATGCGCTCGACGCCGTCGGGTGCGATGGTCGTGTTCGTGATTTCGAGAGTGTACTCAACAGTGCGGCAAGTCTTGGGTGTGACCTTGTAGCTGTCGTCGTGAACGGTGTAGCCGCAGAAGTTGTTGGGATCGTTACCAGGTTGACCATCGCAGGGAATACAGAAGTCGGTCTGCTTGGGCTTAGTGGTGCAAGTGCCTGCGGGACTGGGCTTGTGCTGGATTCCGGTGCCTGGGAAAGATTCGTTGCCGACACCGGGAATCCCTGGTGCGTGAGAATCTGTTGAGTTGCCACCGAGAGGAGTGGGTAGGCGAGTGACGATAGACTTGACACCGGAGTGGGTCTCGAAGATAGTACTTGTCCAGACGCTGGTCACTGTCGTGTTTTGGAGGTACTTCCTGGTCCTGGTGATGTTGCTGTTCTTGAAGGTCCAGGTACTGATAGTCGGGAGTGCAGTAGGGTATACACTGGTGAACTCCGAGACAACCTCATCGACCCAAGTACTGGTCACAGGTGCGTAACCAATAGGGGACGATTCGGCGCTGGGAGTTGGTGCGACGTAAGATGGCTGGTCGAGAGAGAATGACGGGCCAGATGGAGCAGCTGAAGGCGCAGCGGAATATGCGGGAGGCGCATCGTGCGTAGCTTGTGAGTGCCATGGTGTATCAGTATGGCTATGCGATTCAGATACGGGTGCCGGCGCGGACGGCGCTGGGGGTGCGACCGAAGCGGCAGGGCTCTGGTGGTTACTTGATTGTGAGGAACCAGGGAGAGCGCCTGCGCTTGATGGTCTGCCGAAGGGTGAAGGATGAGCGGAGTCGTGAGACTTCGCACTGGCCGAGCTAGCCTTGTGGGTAGACTTGTGTTCTACGGTGGAGAACGACGAGGCTGCCACAGAAGTCGGTGGGCTGCTCTTGGTGGTGTGGGTCAGGAGAATGCTGCCGTAGTTGCTGGGATTAGCCCTTGAGGGTTCAGGCCCAGCAGAAAACGGTACAGTGTGGTAGTTGGTCTCCGTCGCCGTGGTTGTTGAAAATGATGTCGAGGTTGATGTAACAATGCTGTCGCCAGAAGCGGGGATGTGCTCGTGAGGGCAATCCGGGGTTAGTATACTGAGATCCAATGAAGGAGAGCTGTGAATGGTCTCTGGCGCAGCCGTAGGGCTGTTTGGTTTGTAAAAGTCGATGATGGATGAGGTGGTCACCGTCTCGTATGACGACGAGAAGACGGTTCCGTCCTTGGTCCAGTGGTCGGTTTTCGTGCATATCGCTTCGAAGACGGTCGTGTAAATTGTGACGGTCTTCTCGGCAAGATGAACAGCCGTTGGTGTCGCAGATGCATACTCCGTGATCACAGAGATCACGGTAGTAAGTGCAACCTCGGGCGAGGGGTCTGATGTCGCAGTAGCAGATGGCACGTAGCTGAAGCTATCCTTGCCTTTTGCTATCATTTGAAGTGCTGCGATGAATCGACTCCCCCATGTTGACTCCGTTGTGGGCGGATTTGAGGCTGGCTCACTCAGTGAAGAGGAACTCATATGGGCTGATGGCTTGAAGCCATCGGCTTGCGGTGTGTTGTGGTGTTTTAGGGAATTTAATGATTCCCAGTTACCGCGTTTTGTGCCTGCAAATCCACTC
>Ga0265797_10003388_pt1 | contig 25556 bp, 28 predicted proteins | sample P2T30metagenome_FD_192433 | JGI IMG/M metagenome (GOLD analysis project Ga0265797, IMG submission 192433) | Plant litter microbial communities from East Loma Ridge, Irvine, California - P2 T30 | ecosystem: Environmental > Terrestrial > Plant litter > Unclassified | place: USA: California... | reverse complement strand
GGTGGCGGTGGTGGTGGATAGAGCGATGGGTGGAATTGAAGTTCACGCCCGGCGTCTGGTCGCACAAGGCAAGACGAGCAGCGCGGAAACAGAATCGCCAGCCTCAGTTTGCCTGAGTACGGACGTTTGGACGGCGGCAGCATCAAGCTTTGTCGGACCGCCAGTGCATAGGTTTTCTACTTTTCTTCTGACTAATAACAGCCTAGCAGACCAGGTATGTGACGACAACAACATCCGTATTCTAGCCGCGGCGGCAAGAATAATCGCATTTTCCACCGCTGTTAGACCAACTATTCTGACTACACAGCGCCCACACTGCATAGCACGCCTTTCCTCCACCGCTATCGGTGACTATCTTTGCAGCACTCGGTTTCCCCTGCGCAGTGGCTGCTACGGCTGCGTCGATCGGGGCGGGCGTTAATCCACCGCGCCGGACCGACGCTTGTTGCAAATTATTATGACTACATGATGTATAGATCCAGAGAGAGACAACGGGCGCTGTGGCTGAGGCTCCTTGTCGCCGTTGACAGGGGCTATTCTATATCAAGCCGTGTTAGTGACCAGGAGTTGCAAGCCACAGGCATGTACTGTAGAATACAGCACTTGCGAATAGACTCGACTCCTTTGACTTTGCAAGCACCGTAAGCAGCCCAGCCCAATTGAAAGGCTGGCTGGCGATGTGGATCGATCCTTCGCTCTCTGCCCTGATTCTTTCCCCAGATCGAGGGGCTGAAACAGAGAAGACCTGCTACCTCCGAGCAGTTGCCGATGCCGAAGGTATGATCAGCGCTTGTGCCTCTTGTTGTGCTTGGTGGCGGTGTACTGCCGAGGCCACTGAGCTGCTGTATAGCAGTAATAGCATTGGTCTCATGACTGTTGGGTGGTTTCGAAAGTCGACACCGTTTAGTACATGTGACTGGCGTTGCCAGAAGTCCTGTTTCATGACACCCATGTCCGGATATACTGACAGTGGTCGCTGCTATACTCTCTCGACTCTCTGCAAATTGATTGGCTTTTCCTCGAGCAAAGTCAAACGGGTCAAGTGATGTACTTGGGCGGGGACCATGACACGTCATACCCATCTTCGATATTGCGTGCAGCAACAACCATGGAAATGTCATGTTTTAGCAATCGATACCGCGTGACATGGAGAGGATTGTTGTCCAACGATTGCCGGTGCCGCAAGCTTAGCTTCTTGGCTGGGTGCGAGCACATGGGTTGCCCATGCTCGTAGCGCCGTTGATGGTGTACGAGCTATCTCAAGTAGGCAGTTGTAATCTGTCGTGATAAGACTGCAGGCTGGCATGAACTTGTGACCATGGCCTCCGCGAGAATAATGATGCATGTTACGCGTCGTACTCTTGTTCTGCATACCTAGTGCAACACAGCGCATCGACTGGCCGGCCAACCAGGTGCGCAAAGAGGAACAGAAGAAGCCGAATATCATGTGGTCTTTGCGATAGCGTGAAGGACCCAGTGAACGCTTGCCAATCCACCTCAATGTGTATAAGCGCGCACGCAAGCTGTTTGATGTGACGTTGAAGTAAGCTTGAATTTACAGCGTTTCCTCCTCGCGCCTTCCTGTTTTGTTCTCGGAGCAGCGACACGCGAAAGAGCAAAAGTGTAATGTACAAAGCCCTCCTTTAATGCTCGATTATCGCACGTACCCTGGCACCGCGATCACGAAAGCAATATGGCATCCATACGCCAAAGGATCCAGCATCCAGATCAACTCTTGACTTCCTCGACCAACTTGACGACCTACCTTCCACCACCCATATCCTCCACAGCGCCCTCACGGTCCCAGCTCTCTGTCTCCAACAACCTCACCCGATCCAGTAATCCCCATACCCTCTTACTGTTGACCGTCTTTGCCTCCTCCTGCAGCCTCCGAGTTTCTTCGAACACCTTTGTCATCCATTGTGGCATCGCAGCCTTCTTCCCTATCCGATAGTCATAGAGCGCGCAGTCCTCGTAAATCCTAGCCGCAGGTCGCTGGTGCAGCTCTGAGAGAATGATGACATCCAGCAAAAGCGCATCCGTCTCACCAGGCGCAGTAGATAGCTTGTGGTAAACAGAGATATGGTCTGGGAACACCATCGGGCTTCGCAAGAACCACATCGTCAGCCAGAGTTCCGTATCCCCAACCAAAGCTTCCTCTCAGTGTATGCGCCGACTCACAATTTGAACTCCGTCGTGATCTTCCTCAAAATCATGCCCAGCTCTCCCTTCGGCGTGGCCAGGTTCTCCCAAGTGCTTTTGTGTTCCGGGTCGATGTGTCTGGCATAATTCTGCACCCAGGTAACGCGCCCAGACTCGGCGTAGCGGTTGTATGTGACGTTGTTGACGTGGCCCTTAAATCACCCAAACGATGCCTTAGCTTCTTTGTCAACGCAGTACTCTCCTGCGAGCTGGACGGGATGTGTGTCTAGGGAAAAAGCGTACCATTGAGTCCTGCTCTCCCCATGCGACTGGCCATCGGTGCAAGCTGCGTCTGGTGGGAGACGTGAGATATCCTTCGCTACCTGCTACAAGCTCTCGCCAGTCGCTGGCGATTTCTTCCAAGATCGAGCCGGCGAGAGCCATCTGAGGAGTTGTGAGGCCGAAGGTGATACAGGCTCCCACGCGGGTCTTGACATCGGACAGCCATCGTGGGCTTAGTTGTGTGTTGGCCGCGGACGCAGTGGACTGATAGCAACAGAAATTTGTAACAGCATGGCAAGGTTGAGAAAGACGAGCAGGTGTTCTGCGCACGGCGAGAAACATGGCTGCAATGTATACAGCGCACAATGGTTCTTCATGGGCGAGGAAGCACCTTGGTGGCTTGCGCAAGTTCGAGACGATCGTTTGCCGAGGCAGATTTGCTGAGTGACGAGCACGCGTCAAACGATGATGAGCTTCGATGTCAACACTCAGAGATCCTTGAGTACCATCAACAGAAGATATCATATTCCAAGTCAGAACCTCCAACTATCGACCTGGTATTTCTACTCTGTACCATTGGCCTTCAAATTCCAGAGCAACCTCACCCGAACTCATTACGAGCCATGGCACCACCCAATCCTCTTCGCCACGAAGTCATCCGTGTATACAAACGTTCGTCCACTTCAATGCCACCAAGCTACAGACAAAACGAGCAGCACCTAACAGCATTTCATCAGAACTCCTCTACATGGGTCGTGAATACCCGTTAGGCTACGACTACTTCCGTCCACGCCTCCACAAAGCCTTCTCAGCCAAAGCCCACCTCCAAGACGAAGGCGAAATCCGCAAAGGCATTGAGCAAGCCGAATATGTGACGAAAGGTATGTTGAAACACAATGGCACTATGGCTCATCTGAATTGCTGGTACTAACGTGTTTACAGAAATCGAAGCATTGTAAGTACACACAGCAAACACTCCCAGCCAACAATCAACCATGTACTTTTGGCCAGGATCCACTAACACCGCATGCCTGTTCACAGGTATTATCTCAAACGGTATCGTGCATTGAAACAGCGATACCAACCAGCATGAGTCCTCACGCCGAACTCCCAAGAAAGCCTGCACTGCGCTTCACTCCTCGTCAATCTTTGTCGCCCACCAGGCGCCCATTTCAAGGCACTCGCCACTTATTGCGCCGCGAGTGGGATCCATCAAATCTGCCATCATCGACGCCCACCAGTGGCCCCATTCCTCTGAGTTCTTGCCGCTGACCTCCTTCAACAACGGCTCCAAGCTCTCAATCATCTGCACGACGCTCAACAGTGCAGTCTGTCGCAGCGCAACCTGATCTGGCGACATGTTACGCTCGCGTTCTTTGCCCTTGCCAGTGCCGTTCGGCGAGCCTTCTTCTCCTTGGCCCGGCTTGCCTCTGTCTCGCTCCCAGCGCAATTCGCCCAAAGGGATCGCAACGCGCCGGATGCCGACTTCGCTGAGGGATTCCGGCTCCTGATACATAATGTTGGCAACACGGGCGCAGGGCATGGGTGGGAGTTTCCGGCGGTCGAGGGCTTCGCTGATCCAAGTGTTGGCATGTGTGAGATATTTGTTTTGCGCTGGCGCGAAAGGCGTGCCTGGCCCTATGAGGAAAGTGCCTGTTTGAACAGCCATTTCGTGATCGCTGCGCTGTTTCACATTGGGTGGAGGAGCGGGATGAGGTAGTAACGAGCGGAGGACGTGGTCCGATTCCCACATCTCTAGTGTACCGCCTACTTGTAGCAAGCGTATACATTGGTCGAGAAAGTGTTGGTATGCGCTGCCCAGAGGTACAACAAGACTCAAATCTTTGAGCATGATGAAATCAAAGGACTCGTCATCGAAAGGCCAAGGGTTTCGCCGTATGTCGTGCTGTACGAACGTCCAGTTTACACCCTGCTTCTTGAGATCCGGTGCTAGGGGCGCCACGTCCAGCCCTGTGAAAGACACGCTGTGATGGCCCAGCGACGTAAAGTACTCGTGACATCGTGCCGACCAGTAGGCACTGCCGCAACCGACTTCAAGCACCTTCGTTGGCACTTTCTTCGTTACTTTTGGTGCGCAAACTGCGCGACCGAAGACCGCGCATCCGAGCAGTGTGCGTAAATTTTGCCTCTGAATTTCCGGCAGGTCCACTGGCAGAGGATAGGCAAGTTCCCGTAGATACCGTCTTCCATGACGAAGCTCATAGGGATCGCGGAGCAAGTCTGCATTTGAGTCTTGCTGTGTTTGCGGTTGCAGTGATGGTTGGGTCGATGACCCTGTGCTGGCGCTGGAAATGGAATTCATCATGGCGTTGGCGGGTGCGGTGGTGTTGTTGGAGACAGTGCGAGGAGTCTGCATCATATCGGATTGAAACGCCGGTACCTGCCCTGCGACATCTCCCCTGCGCCAGGCACTGGTATTGTCGTGAGTGTGATTTTGGCCGCTATTGCTGCTGAAGTAATAGCTGGTTGCGCTTTCTGTGGATGCACGTGAGACTTCGCTCGTCACCGAAGCTGAAGTGTCGGTGCTGCCCTTAGTTGCGGTCCGATAAACGCTCTGTTCCAGCCAGTCACTTTGCTCGGCCTCAAACCCTCGTGCGCGCTGCTTCTCTCGCAGTCGCTGCTGGACTCGCTGCTGAATTATCAGACGTTCCTGGGCGACGATGCTGCTAGAACCTCCCCACCCACCAAGCATTATGGCCTCAGCCATTTTTCTAATTTCCTCCCACCCCCTCCCTTTCTCAGGCTCGAGCTTTCTTCACACTTGCACCACAGCGGGGCAGGGGCTCGCCGGCAGTGGGAGACCAAGGGCTCAGTTTAGGGGCGTGGGAGCCTCTAAGCGGTCAGCGTTCAACGATGTTGTGGAGCAAGTCCGGGCTCGGATTAGATAGCCGCGGGTCTAGTGAGTAGGACGGCAAAGGTCATAACGATAGTGAGATATCGCTGCTGGGGTATATTGGCTGGTAGATGGGGAGACAGCACGACATTATGCGCAAAAGTCGTCGAAAAGAGCGCCGCGATCTCTCAACTCATATACAGTAGATGGCTTGCATGCAACTGTAAGTGCCATCCTTGCCCCCTCACGTTCCCCGCTCTCTGAAGGAGCGCCATCTTCGTCTCGAAACGATTAAATTATACCAGCCGATGCTGTATTTCGCGTGAGGAAGACGCCACCGGAAACGTCCTCAAGGTGTCCCTTGGTTCTGCCCTAGCCATTGGAGATCCAGATGCTTGAAGCATGCTTGGCGGGAACATTTAGCCTGCCAGACACTCAAAATGGCAGCAAGCGCTGCAAGATCCCGTCTTCACTCTTGCGCTCGTGCAGATATGCAAGCCGACATGTGTATATGGCCACACAGACGATGATACATGTGTAATTACTTGCATGCCGCTCGTGTGCACAAGACACCCCTCAGTTGCTTGGTGACGACGCACGACGCCTCGCGGTGGCTCCGTGAGTGTGCTTGCTTGTGCGGAGCGTTCCAACAACGCCGTAAAGCTGTGCCTCAATATCGACTTGCATTAGCTTTCCCGTTGCAATATTTCTGCGCGGCTGTCACTCTTCTTTGGTATTGGCCAAATCAGCCGCTCGTACGGTTCGAGAGTCGTTTCGTCTGCGGGCCATCTAACTGCGGGTCTGCTGTGTTACAATCTTGCAACTCTAATTGTACGACCGACCAGCATTCGAAACGTGATGACCACGTCAGATTGACCATCCAGGAGGAAACGCCAAGCGATGCGGTGAAATTTGCTGCAAATCTTGTAACTTATGCTGATGTATTCTCGACAGGTCCTGTCGTAGTGGTGCATCGGAAAGCGGTGCAGGGCACTCGCGTATGCGGTGCAAGGCGACTTTCGATCCTTTCGCTCATCCATGGACAAGAACATGGCGTGCGGAGGAATCTTCCGTTCTTCCTGCAAAGAGTGACTCATTGAGAAACTGGAGAGCGACCTTCCTAGAGCTCATTCGGATTTCGATCTGCTTGCCTTGAAAGCGAAGTTACGTTGAGTGGTTGGTTACGGCTTTTATCATCTGGCCTTGAGCTGGGATGGGCTTCAGGACAGGCCGAAAATACTGTTGGTGTGATTTTATGTCGAAGTGGCCTCGGGGTGGTGAGGTCGGGTGACGGTTGACTCAGGCTCGCTATCCATCAGGATGCGGACGCTGGTCAGGAGTGTTGTTATGGGTTTGTGTAGAAGTGACCTCGAGGTGGTGAGGCCGGGTGACAGTCGGTCACATTTCCGCAGCTCAATAGGACGCGTACTCTGATCACGGTAGCGAGAGCTGAGTTGAACAGTCTTGCAGGTTGAAAACTCGTTGGTAGTTGAGGCAGAGAAAGGGCACAAGTGAGGGCGACGCAAGCAGTCACAGAGCCTGAGCCCGTGATCTGCCTGCGTCGGCAGTGAGCGAGATGAAGTGTGGCAGTCCTGGCGATGGTGTTGTCGTGGAGAGTTGCGAGGAGGAAAGGTTGTGGTTGTGGGAGTGAGTAGAGGCAAACACAACAGAGCCGTCACGCGAACACGGCGCTTTGCGAGTGTGAGGAAGGCGCGCAGACTTGAGGAAGGCACGACTGTCAACTCAGCTAGCGTGTTGATGTCCAGTCACGAGTGATGGCACATGCGAAACATCTCACTGGATCTTGAGCATGAACCATCAAATCTGGCTGTCGGTTTAGGGCACATTAACATTGAGACACTGTTGGATGTTATCAGGCCGAGCCGTTTTTGGTGGAGTGATGCCTTCTCGCGCCGACAGTGATGAGCTTATGCTGTTCCATTGAGAGACTGACTTCCAACAACCCGCGATGCAATTGAAATCCATGACGGCGCACAGTAGAGCAACATTAAAGATCAAATGAAATGAATATGCACCTATAAACTACGCCAATGCAGTACAAATTGCTCAATGTCCATTCATCCTAGCCGCAATGGCCATCTCAATCCGCTCACGCCTGGCCTCCTCGCCCGCAGAGCTATCGTCGCCGAATACTTGGTCCATTTCTTCGAGCGTCTTGCCAGCTGTCTCGGGCACAAAGAAGTACACCCAGAAAAGCGAAAGCAAACAGAACACGGCAAAGAAAACGTATGCGCCAAAGCCGGTGTTCTCAACGAGCGGCGGGGTAATGAGGCCGATGATGAAGTTGAAGAGCCAGTTGCAGGATGTTGAGAGTCTAGAGGGTAAACGTTAGTGGACTGCTAGCGGATAGAGAGAAGAGCAGAGTAAACTCACGCGACGCCCTTCGCACGAAGGGTGGATGGGAACACCTCGGACGGCATTGCCCACGGTACCGGGCCCTGTTAGATATTGTTAGCGGGTGTTGACAGCGCGATCTGACGTGATGACTTACCCATGAAGCGCCAAATCCGAGCATGTAGACCAGAAGCATGGCTACACTGGCCCAGCCTTCTGGACGGTAAGAAGGCCAGTCGTGAGAATACTTTCCAACCAAGATCGAGATGATAAGGTGACTGATGAACATCACCAAGCTACCCCAAAGGAGCAAAGGGCGACGGCCAATGCGGTCCATACTCCAAAGAGAGCTGGCCACACCCACGAGCTGGACGCAGTTGAGCACGCCAGACATAATGAGCTGCATGTTGTATTCGAGGCCCATGGTTTTGAAGAGTGTAGGTGAATAGTAGATCAAAGCGTTAATACCCACGAACTAGACAAGATGTTAGTTGTTTCCTTGTCGGAGGAGATGTAAACACTCACCTGCTGGAAGAACATGAGTCCTGATCCAACAAAAGTCCTGCGCCAGCATCCTTTCTTGAACAAGTCTACCCAGCCGACGATCTCGAGCTTGATCCTGTTGCCGACTGTACGCTCCTGCAGGTGTGGGTGTCTCTCGGCGCTGATTTCAGCATGCAATGCAACCTCAGCACGAATGTCGAACCACTCGCGCTGAATTCGGTGATCGGTAGGTGGGAGTTGACGGAGTTTCGAGAGAGCGGCAAGCGCATCATCATCGCGGTCTTTGGAGCAGAGCCATCTGGGAGAGAACGGGAGGAAGACGATGCCGACGCCCAGGACGAGGGCAGGAATGATCTGGATGAGGAAGGGCAGACGCCATGACCATTCGTTGGAAATGTACAGCGTTCCATAGGTCGTCCAAAACGCAATGACGATTCCAGTCACAATGCTCAGCTCCTCAAGCACGAGCAGCGTGCCACGGATTTCGGGAGGAGAGATCTCCGAAATGTACAGTGGCGCAACCATACTCAGCATACCTACGCCAAGGCCTCCGAAAAAGCGGGCAAAAGTGAGCATGGCGTAGTTCACAGCAGCAGTCTGCAGGATTCCGCCGATGATGAAGACGATGACAGCGGCCACAATGGAGTACTTTCGGGACAGCTTGTCCGCGATCCATCCTTGATTGAGAGCACCAATTAAAGCACCGAGCTCGATCATGGCGGTCATGAGGCCCTTGTAGAATCCTCCACCGTCGCCGACTTCAGGGAAGCGATCCAGGAACTGCGGCATGACCAGGATAACAGAGACCACACCCTGGTCATAACCGAAGAGGAGCCCACCTTGGTCAAGTTAGTAACCTCGTCGACAGCACAGCTGAAGCGTGTGGACTTACCAAGAGCGGAGAAAAGGGCGCAGAGCGCGACATAGTAAGAGGCAAAGATACCCTTAAATCCAGGCGCGCAGTAAGGCTCGACAGGGTCGAAGAGAGATCGGTCTCCAAGCGTCAGATCCTCGTTTGTGTCTTCAATCCTCTTAGCATCGATCATATCTTCATCTTTCAAGGGTGCCATCGCGGAATAAAATGGACTTCGCAGAATCCAATAGTGATGAAAGTGTACAACAACTCAAACGCGTGACAGCGTTTCGTCGACGCGGAAATTGTCGACGGGAAGACGAAAGAGGGAGGAGGCAGCGAGTGCTTGATGGCAAGGATGTGGTGACGATGGAATAAAGCTCACCTACCCTCCGTATACAGCAAAGTCTCCGACTCTCTCGAAGCCATGTCAATCATTTGTATGTCCTGCTCAGTCGCCGACATGCGCGTCGGTCGTTGGAGGTCACTCGCAGACAACTCCTTGAGGTAGAAGTGACCGGAGGCCCGGAAAGTTCACCCGAGTGGACGGGAGGCGTTCTGCGGGGAGGCTCCAGTTTACTTGACAACGGCTGGCTATCGATTGGCGTTGTCGCAGTCACCCGTAGAAGAAGCGTGCCGGGGGAAATACAATGATCCGAGGTGAGCCTTGTTGAGTAAAGATGTGCAATTGCCGGATTATCTGGGACGCCGAAAGACGTAATCTGGGATGGAGATGGTGGAGAGATCCCATGGGAGCTCAGAGAGGTGGGTTCACTCTGCGGATCGAGGCGGATGCTGGATTATCGTTTCGCCGGTTAGAGGCCGACGTGATAGGAGGTATGATGCTACACCAGGTCTCAGTAGCTGTACTTTGTAGAGAAGTGAGGTGGCTACGCAGTAGTCAGGAGGGCTAGTGTTGTCCGACTGAACTTTGAGAACTCACAATTACTGGCCTTGGAAGAATAATTGCGTATAGTAGCCTTGCGTTGAATGCATGGTATGGTGAGGAGTGATGAGTCCATGCAAATGCTATCCTCACGCAGTCTCATACACACGCTGCGATCGTGATGTATTCATGATGGTACATTGTCTATTGCATTCACTCAGGAAACAGGTTTGAAAATGCAAAGCAAAACTATATGAATGAATGCTGGCATTCTCCGGGAACTGGGTACCGTGACCCATGAAATTGGCCAGTTCACGGAGCGGGATTCGTATTCCGCTAGTGTCGGTCACCTTATTGGACCCAGCAAGCAGGCATATTAGTGCTAGCGGGTCTATTATATCTGTCATCATGTCCATCGTATGTACAACCAGTTCCAAGAACGTTGGGAGAACATATGTCTATGTGCTATGGTCTTCGGTATTTGAGAGTTGATTGCATATGAGCAGGAGACCAGGCTCGGGTGCGCCAATGCCCTGCATGCATTCAAGACCCGAGTAGCACATTGTCAAGGCAGACGTGACGGTTTACACGACCATTGTGGGTGGAGCCAGTACAGTGGCCCAGTTTCAGATCTGACAAGGTTGCGAGGCTCGGTATTTACAAAAATAACGGTGGTAAGATAGTGGTAGTATTTAGTTGACCGAACAGTTGCTCTGGTAATTTGAGTTTTGATTCAAGGAAGCAAATACAATATGCAGCTCTGTCAGTCATGAGCAAGAAACACTTGTCGCAGAGGCGAAGATATATTCTGATCCTGCATGAAGCAGGTGTACTTTGGTATAACCGTGTTGTCCGAGGTTGGCATTTGAGGTTGAAAGTACTGTCTCCTTCGGAGGAGGAGCCATGACGCAAAAGAGGCCGCAGAAGAGCATGTACATTTGAACATGGGGAATAGTATTGCTGTGTGTATGGTACATGTTTACGACGAAGCGGCGACCGGCACGTCAATGCCGTAGTTGGCCTTGATGCGCTGTGCCCTGCGCTCCTCGTAGCCGGGAGCAGTGATACCTGCGTACAAGTTAGCAAGCCAAGCCTAGACTCTTGCGCAACACCTCTGGATATCATATGCATACCTCTGCCCTCACCGAGCTCGTTCACGATCTCGTCAACTGGTCTCCTCCTGTTCTTCCTCAGGTACTCTTTGCGTGAGACCTCGTCCACGGTCGGGTCCCTCTCGTAACCGGTCAACTTGCCGCCAGTGAATGTGAATGCGGCAAGGACAACACTGAGGGCAGCGCCGTAGCCCAAGACTGCGGGAGCAGAACGGTCTGACAGTATGTTAGTTTCCGCAAGCTGAAGCGCGTAAAGCTCAGGATTCAAGTTCACGCACATTTGAGGCCGAGCATTGAACCCGCAAAGGCACCTCCGATCGCGCTGTTGTACGAGTCGTCCTTCTTTCTGAGGTTTGCGGCGGCGTCCTTGGTGAACATGTATGCTCCGCCCATAGCAGCTGCGCGAGCAGTCAGTGCCGTCCTTTCTCCTGATTTCATGTCTCCGGGTGGTCCTTCACAAGCATACCAAAGATTCCAATGGTGCTTCCCGAGCGGGTGAAAACGCCCCAAGCTCCAGTGTTCTGCTTCGTCAAGGTGTTTTGTATCGTGCTTATAAACAGTCCTGCGCCGCCAGTGATTGCCACAGCCTTCACGGCGTGTCCTAACGCATCTTTCGGGTGATAGTCATCGGTGCGCTGATCCAGAGTGTCGGCCATTGTGGCGGGATTTGTGGCTTTAGTGAGGGAAAAAGCGTACGAGACAAATAGCGCGACTGACAGAGGGTCTTTGGTTTAACAAAGACCGTGCGACAGATCGTAGAGGATAGCGCTCGATGATATCTGCTTGGAGGTGTAGTCAGCTTCAATGGCAAGCCCCGACGTTGTTCGCGATGGAGAGCCTGAGGCATGAGCGCGGAAGCAGCCGCCACATTTGAAGCTTTGCCACATGCACGCCACATGCACGAGCTCACCAGCCACATCTAAGTGCTCGTGTCTAAGAATGACGGAGTGAGCGAGTGAGCGCTTCGGCAGCTTGGTAACTGCGTCTGGTGCTCTTCGCGACTGACGGCCTCCAAGGCAGTCATTTCATTCACTTTGCATGTGTGGCGCGAGGCTTGATGAATTGCCTTGTTAAATACTTCGATTTCACGTTGCACTGCCGCGACATCAAACATAACAAAGCATAATACACTAGCATACAACAACCGGACGGCTTTAGAAAGAGTTACGGACATACTACGATACACAGGAAAGATGGCCACCATCCATGTGGGCGGTCCAGGCAAGACTGCGCCAAAGCTCCTGGCCGACTTCCTCCAGTTCGATCCTCAAAAGAACATCGGAGGCAACATCCTCACGACTCATCCTCCTCTCGTCGGCGAGGGCCAGGCGCCAACGCCTCACAGAGATGCCTGCAAGCACGAGTACACCGTCAAATCCACCCAGAGTGTCGCGCCGCCACTCGACGCACGCCCTGATGCCTCGTCAAACTACAAACTTGCAGTCGTCTGCAAGAAGTGTAGATTGCATGTAGACATCAGGCTAAACTACCAACAAGCAAGTGAGCCCTGTCCTACCTCAGAGAGCCAGCTTCATCATTTCCAGCGCGCGGACGGGCTGGACGATACTGGCCATGCGCACATCAGATACGGCTGGCAGTGCTCAAATCCGACATGCCAGGCTCTATTGACGACTACCTTCAAATTACCAAGGATCAGCGCGGCGGACAGGAATCTTTTGACGGACACATCAAAACTCCGCGCAAGATTCGATGCAGTTGTGCAGGATGGGCCTGAAAGAGAAGGTATACGGCTGGCAACACCGGTGGATGCGTTGACGAGACTGAGGAGATACATCAAAGACGCACTGAAACCCGAGCATGATAGGAGAGAGTTTCCCGCCAATAATAAGAGATTCATGGAAGCGTATGGCTTGCATGGTCAAGACTGTCGAGACTTGCTGCAAAAGCTCGGTTTTCGGTACAATGTAAGAAAGGCAGCAAACCACACAGACATTTCGGACGCTTACGGGTCACAGGAGGAAGATGCGACCTGGACACTCCCCAGTCCACCTCTGGTTGACGACCGATCAGGCGCGGATGGTAGCAGTTTGAGGGAACTCCTGGAGGACTGGGAAATGGAGCTTTTGGCGTTGGCATGGAGGACCGCCGAGGAGATGAACATAGTCAACCCCGTGGCAGGAGAGGGTTGGTCGACGGCCCAGAGGGATCTTGAAAGGATGCTGGGAGCACAAGGGTGTAAGTCTATCGCGTTCCGTGCTCGACATTGTGGCGGCCATGTCCCTCGGCTTGGCTGTTGTTGATTTCCTTGTTGTGTTTTGCCTGGGTTGCTGTGAAAACGCCACTAACGGATCCCTGCAGATCTCAGACTGACCTCTCTGCGTCGAACAAACGCCCCAAACGAGCTTGAATCGTAAGTAACCTGCGTATGTATGATGTCGTGCTCCATACTAATATCCTTGTTAGCTACTTCGCAAGCCTAGGAGCATTATCCGACTTTGCGGACAGTCTCGTGGACTTCGCATACGAAAGACAAACCCAATGCGACGCCCTGAATGAGCCCTACTATTACGAGTGCATCCAGTCGATCGCAAAACAACGCGGCTCGGAAGAGCTGCAGCTCAAGACGGCCATGCTTGAAAGCAAAGGACTTGTCAGCCGCCGAGACCTCTCTGAGGCGTACAGATACTTCCACCTACCGTCGGATGGCGGCGCGGCCGACGATGACAGGATCTACAATGTTTTCCAGGCGCAACACACAGATTCAGGCGTTCAGGAACAGGAACGCGCGCGCGAAATGCTGGGTCGCATCGGAAGACGAAGAGGGTCGAAGTTGTTGATGAACGCATCGCAACAGACGATCGAGACTGCGCAGGAAGCGTATGCTTGGTTGGGCAACGGTCTTGGGCCAGAAACTGACGATTCGTTTGTGGTTACTATTTTCTCTCTCCGGGTAAGTCAAACGCAGCTTCCTCGCCAGTGGCGAATACACAAGCGGTTGCGAATCCCGCTCCCGCGGAGAAAGAGCAGAAGTCGCACCACAACAGCATGCTAACGGATTTCGCAGACCGACGGCAACAAAGACCTGGAAGAAATCGGCAAGAAAGCAGTATCAATTATCGCGCGCGAACGCAAGAGCAACTATCTGAACAACTGGCTATCAGGCGACGAGAACAACCAAACATCAATGAACGTCGACGAGGCGCTGAGGCTGCTCGGGGTCGAAGCTGCACTGGAGGCCATAGACGCGACTCTGTGGCCGCAGATCTTTGCAAGTGCCCGTGAGAGCAAGCCGAGCGAGCAAACCGAACAAGCAATCTCTGCCGTACATCAGGCACTGGCCGGGCCTTCGGCATCTGTCAACACCGGTCATCCCCCTGAGACATGGCCTGTCGGTCTGGTCAGTCACGGCAACACATGCTATCTCAACAGCCTCCTTCAATATTACTTCAGCCTCAAGCCTCTGCGGGATATTGTGACCAATTATGATCAATACAAGATGGACACAACGGAGAGTCAGGAGAAGTTGGAGCGCGTCGGCCAGCGCCGAGTGTCGACACAGGAAATCCAAGGTGGGCAGAAGTTTGCGGACGAACTGCGCCATCTCTTTGAGCGCATGATCAAAGATCGTGGACCAGCAGTCAAACCAGAGCAGGACCTGGTTTGTCGTGCATTTCTCGATCCGAAAGACTTCGCTCAACTTGAGGAACAGCGGAAACAAGGCGATAGTGCGATCGACGACAGCGCTGTCCAGACGGATGCACCCACTGCGCATGGCAACGATCAGCAGACAAAGGAGTCCGAGGACGTAGGCCAGTCTCGCGCTAGTAGCGAAACGCTTGCCGAAGATGTCAAAATGAATGGCAGTGAGATGCCACCTACTCCGCCAGCGTCACCCGGGCAGAAGCCTGTTGATCCGTCGACGTCCACGAACGAACCCGCTCCGCCTCCGCTACCAGCCCGTCGATTCTCAACGACCACTTCGGACACGCTCCGCCAGGCACAGGCCAAAGCAACTCAACAGCAAGACGTGACCGAGGTGCACGACAGTATCACTCAGCGTCTGCGTGCTGGCATGCAACCTACCGGTGCCGACAATCGAGGCGAGCAAAATGATGCTTTGCGTGACCTCTTCGCCATTGGCATGCTGCAGACTACGCTGTCAGGCAGTGGCTCGTCTCTCAAGCCAGAGCATATCTCGGATTCAAGCATTCAACTCAACGTACCAACGGAGCCCACCACTTTGTACTCAGCCCTTGACGACTACTTTGATCCACAAGTGGTAACTGAGGGCTCAGAAAAGCAGCAATACAGGAGCATCGTCGAATTACCACCTCTCATACAAATCAACATGCCACGTATTGGTTTCAGCAAAGAAAAGGGTGCATTCAAGTCCGACATGCCCCTGCGACTGGAGGATGAGCTATACCTTGATCGCTATTGCGAAGGCCAGGCGGATGTCCTCGACAGGAGACAGTTCGCCTGGGGCTGGCGGAAGCAGCTGGCGGAGGTCAATAAGGAGCAGAAAGCACTCAAATCAACGCAAATCGGCGTAGATGGGCCTACGGCAGTGCTCGAAACCGCCAAATACCTTCAAGATCTTGAGGAAGTCAACAAGGAACTATGGGCTCTCGAAGAAGAAGAAATTGAGGGCGACTCGACGCTCTCCGCGGCACTCAAGGCGGATTCTGTGTTCCAAGCCGAGCGTCTTACCGCGTTGGACGGTGAAGCTCAAAAGTTGCAGGACAAGTTGACCGGTACATTCGACGACTTCAAGGAGAAGAAGTATCGCCTATATGCCGTGTTTTTCCACCGCGGCGGTCCAAGCTCAGGACACTACTGGTCGTCCATTCACGACTTCAAGAACGACATCTGGCGCAATTATAACGATGAAAGCGTAACGGAGGTCCCCAGAAGCCAGTTACAGGAGATCTTCTATGCCGACAAATGGCAGCACGGCACTCCGACCTTTGCAGTTTACGTTCGCGACGATCTCAAGGGCAACTACGTCGAGGCGGTCTGTCGGGAGCCTGAGGCAGCACCGGAAGGGCCGATGCCTGATCTGGAGATGCTCGATGCACCTCTCAACGGCAACGCATCCACAGTGAACCCGATAGAGCTGATCAAAGAGGGTGGGGACAATGCGTGGGACGAGGAGAGGCAGGTAGCAAACGCTAAGTGGGGATAGCGGCTTCACACGAATCATGCTTCCTTGCTTTGCTAACAGTACCCTTGCCTTTATAGTCAGACTCTCAATCTTCTCATTCCCGACCTTCTTACCGACTCAGATAGCGATAAGCGGAGAGACTCTTTCGATGACGATACAGGCGTGGTCATTCGTACATATGAGCTGGAGCAAAACGAATTCTACAACGACAAGAACACTCTTCTGGCCGGTCTGACAGGCGGCTCGACTCATAACCAGTCAATCCTCTCAGATTCCGACTGGGTTGGAAGGGAAGAGGTTGAGCCTTGGGTTGACGAGGGTTCCGTCAGTCCCTTGACCTGCGAAAGAAAGAGGGCCGCGAGCACAGAGACTGGCGGCGAGAGTCCGCTCAAGCGGACTTTACCACTGCGAGGTCTCGAAACGAGGGAGCTTTCGGATCCGAGGGATGATTAGATAGATGGGCGGAGTGGACTTTATTGCTGCCCTATGATGCTTTCGTACACCTAATGAGAAATGCGGCATCAGACTTTATGAGAATTTCTTCTTACAATGTGATACTATCTTAAAGTGATTAAAACCCGTCTCCACGGCAGCGCATGGCTTAATACACTCTCATGATTGATGATACCAGCATACTAGCTCCTGAGATGTAAAGAGTATCTCAATGGTAAGCGAGGCTACATCGACTTCCATGGTGAGTAGTCCCAACACATTGCCACACGAGATTCGGAGAGCATCTCAATGGCAGATAAGACTGCTGTATTTATTTACTCATGCGGCTTGTGGTACAAGCGTACTTGCTGATGAGATGAGAAAACCATCTCAATCGCACGGAAGGCAGAATTTACTCTCAGCGTCGATGGTACCAACCTAGTAGCCCGTGAGATATGAACAGCGGCAAGGCCGTTTCTTTTGCTGCGGTTGGTGATATCAGTGTACTAGAACCTGGGATGCAGCGAGCATCTCAGTGGTAGACAAAGCAAAACTTACCCTTCTCGTTGATGATACCAGCATCGAGCGCCTGAGATAAGTGGGAAGTGTGGATAGTGTCTCGATGGCAGGCACGTCTATCTCTATGATCACGATCGACGACACTAGCACACTAGTTGATACGATACTGTTGAGATCGTCTAGCTACCTCTATGGCAGACATGGCCATTTATGATCTTTTGCTCGATGATAGCAACGTGCTGACTGAGATATTAGAAAGACGATGTGAACAGCGTCTCAGCGGCAGCTAAGGCTACGTCGGCATCTATGCTTGACGATACTAGCATACTAACTTATGGGATGGCTCGACACGTCGAAAATCATCTCAATGGTAGGCAGCGCATAGCTGGTTCCGGTAGCTGCTGATACGAGCATACTGGCGCATAAGATGTTTGGATGTCAACAGCGATGTCTCAATGGTAGGAAAGGGGAAATCGATTCCCACGGCCGACGAGAACAGCATACTAGATCTTGAGTTACTTCAACGACTTGAGTGTCCTCTCCACGGTCTGCATGATCTTCCAGGCGCATATTGCTGTTGGTACCAGCACATAAGACCAATGAGATTGTCGCTGCTGTAGAACAGCACTCCTAGAATCGTTGCTGGGAACATTACGAGCTTCGACTGCTGTCTCAGAGGTGAGCGCTCTAATCAATCATCCATAATCGACAATGCCTGCACAACAAGCTACCACGACATAAGAGGAAGAATTTAGGAACGATCAGATACCTTCGATCAGTGCAGTCTACACTAGACTTGACACAGCGTACCAGGTGGTTCTTTCAAGCACCAGTCGTACTGCACTTGCCGGAAATTCAGAACAGAACCAACGAACCCCAACGCCACGCTAATAGAACGGACAAATCCCAGTATTCGCACTCTCATCCATGCTCCAACGCAACAAACTTCGCTTTCCGTCCTTTCAGCTCCAGCCGTCCCGCGAACATTGCCCTGATCCTTCCTTCCACGCGTGCATGGAAAACTAAATTCCACTGCCCTTTACCAACCGAAAACACGCCTGCCGATCCAGGCGCATGAAGACCCCAATCACCAGTCTGAAGCAACGGTGCACTAGCTCGCTTGTACGGCCCTGTGATGTTATCTGCTGTGGCGTATTTAAGATCGTAGCTGGGATTTCGAGTGCACCCGGACGAGAAGAAAAGGAAGTAGACTCCTTCGGGCGAACGGACCAGTTCAGGCGCTTCGACTAAAGGGCCGTCGGCGGTAGTGCGGTCCAGGATTGGTATGGGCGCGCCGTCGGGTGAAGTGCCGTCTGCCTGGAGTTTCTGCAGCATGATGGGCGTGTTGACGCGCGGTTGGACGATGTTGCCGCATTCGCCGCCGTGGCCGATGTTGTTCCCGTCGACTTTGTAGAGAAGGTACGGAGTCGAGTCTTTGTCGGTAAAAGCGGCGGCGTCGATGGCTCCGCCTTCGGATATTGGGCAGGCGATAGGTGTGGGTAGAGGTTTGAATGGTCCTTGTGGCGATGAAGCAGTAGCTGCACCGATGCAATGAGGCACTGGATGGCCGGGCAACATAGCAGGCTCGATGGCTAGATGACGGGACTCAAAATTCGTTTCTGGATGAGTTAGCCTGTTGCGTGCTGCTGCGTAGTACATGATGTACTTTTCGTCGTCTGACTGCTGTTTGGTGACGCTTGGGGCCCACACGTTGGCGCGTGGTACGGGCGGATGCGTTGAGTTGTCGTGACCTTGTATAGCCCAGGCGCCAACTGTTGGTAATGGATCGTGTGTCGAGTCGAGCAACGTCCAGTTCACAAAATTTGTCGAGGTGGCCACCTGGATGTTCGATATACCATCTTTGTGGACTGGAGCATTCGCAGGAGCCCCAAGAATGCCAGCGGCGTTGTTTGTCGCATATGCGTACCACGTCTTGTCGTGAAGGTAAAGTGCCGGATCAGGAAAGTTCACTTCCAGTGCAAGGTGTATTGGCGAGGGATGCTTGGCCGTGGCCTCGTGTCGATGTCGTACAGAGCGGGACAGAGTTACGCCTACTGCAGCACCAATGATACCCAGCAATGCCAGCATCATAATCAATGCGGCGACCAAGAAACCGCGTGAACGGAGCGAGAAAGATCTATCATTTTCATGTTGTTGCTTCTCAGGAGTGCTAGTAATGGGTTTGGTAAAATGGCGTTGGTAGAAAGAAAGATTGATGGTGCTTGCCGGAGGACTTTCATGCTGAGTCTGGCTAGAGTCTGCCATGGGATGCCATGTCGTGGTGGGTTTTTTAGTCGGATGCGCAGACGGAGATGTAGTTGTGTCTTGAGATGGTGGTGTCGACTCAGCAGCAGCAGACGGCGGGAAGGAGCGTGGCGCTGAAGCCATGTTGGCATTTGAGAGGCTCTCAAGAAGCAATATTGGTACCCGCAGGACTTGAGCGGCCATGGACAGCTATAACAACCAGGTCGCCTGATACCACCAGTGACTGGCAAGCAGTCAAGGATATTGAACGCGTTCTGCCTTATCGTCCTGCCATATCGACTGGAGGAGCGAATCTCGAGAGCATCACATCTCAATGGGCGGCAGGCTCAGATGCGAAAGGGCGCAGAACTCCAGTGCTGGTTCACAACAGGGAAATAGCGGGAGTCGTAAGAAAGTAAGTGAAGAAAGCAGAGAAAGAAGAGTCACTCACGCGAATATGCCTGTAACCGACAGTGGCTTGAGTGGTACGCAAGCCGGCAGACACGTGCAAGCCGGATCTGGCGTGGCACAACAACGATAGTCTAGCCTGCGCAACACCGCCCATCGCCTTCGATAACGAGGGCGCTTGGTAGCCCAAGGGGAAATGAGCAAACGCGCTAGACCAAGCGGTATCCACAAACGCTTTGGCCACGATTCGAAGCTTAATTCTTCAGCCTTGTGTGCCGTGTTTGCTTGAAATAGACCAGCTTCGCCGAATCCTTCGCCGGCCCTACATCGCAGGAAGTCGATGTCCACCGAAGACAAACAGGCATCACCAGTCATCCAAAACGCAACCCTCATCATGTGACCCTCTGCTTACCACACACGCCTTTAAACTTCCAGCCTGATGACAGACATCCCGCGGGATTCCGAGAGCTGAAGATAATATATCTAGATAGCCCAGCTAGACGAAATATGGCGCCATCGTCACGAAATCCTGCGCAACACCGACACATCAGCACACCATATCGCACTAACGTTGGTCGTGTGACTACCTACAGTCTCGGATTATCTCAACTGCCATACCTTCTGCAGAGTTGAAACCCGTTTTTTAACAGCCATCTTTCTTCAGACACCACAATCATCTACAGACGACACCTCAGCCATGGATTACCTCATGCTCTACGCCTCCGGCCTCATCATCTACCAAACCATCCAAACCCTCGAGCAAAACCGAGCAATTCCAAACCTCAAACAATTCGTCCAGGATGTTCGCTTGTCTTCACGAGCATCGTTGGCATCAAACGGTATCAAACTCTAAAAAAAGTGACGAGCCACGAGTCAAAGAACCACCAAATGTACCACAGTAAGTAAATTTATTGTCACGTGCAATCGAGATTGAGAGTCCATGTCATTAACATTCGAGTTTAGAGACTAGCAGCAACTGACTGCTGTCTGGTGCTATACATTCCGCTTCTTCCTCCTCGCCGCCAGCACGTCGTTGTCTATTGGACGCGAGCTTTTTGTATATTGCTGCAGCTGTTCGGCCAGACGCCACGTCCGCGCGCTGTCTCATGTTATATGGGACACCTGCCGTTGACGGGATATTTCCCGATTTCCTGCGAGACTTCATGGGCGCATATGCGCTCTTCGCGAGTACTCGGCCAGACTCAGAGGAGGGCCGTGGTTGGAGTTTCGCTCGCCGCCAGCGAGAGGCTGTTTCGCTTAGGCGGCGGAATTTTCGAAGCGACTTTCTCGCTTGACATCCTCGAAGGACATAGTATGGTGGGCCAAGACGGGCCTCTTCTTAGATCAAATAACTCGGATCTTTCGTGTATCCTTCACACACCATTATCCGCACAACTCCAACTCGCACCACTCTTATCTTTCGAAATCGCAATCCCACTGGCCCAGAGTCCCAGTCCACAAGACGCAGCTCCCAAAGCAAAGATCAGAACATTCACCACAGTCAGCGTGATTTTCCTCCAATTCTTGCTCAAACCGCCCCAGTTCAGGAAAATCCACATGAAACCAGCCAGACCATAAGTAAACCACGACGCGAAAAGCGCAGCGATCAAACCGACGAGGTTGTTGAAAACAGGCACGCTCTCGGCGATGATCCACGCGATAGTCCAGAGAACAAACAAAATGCCCACCCAAGTTCCATACGACAACCAAGTCCGCTCGTGAAGATGGCGTGTCCCGCGGAACAGACGCACGTAGATGTACTTCGAAGCCACGTGCCCGTAAATCACGCCCGCGATGATAATCGTCGGGATCGAAATCCCATACGTGACTTTGCGCATAACATGCGACCCCGATCCCAGCGCCGGCGAAGCGACATTCGGTCCGGCGAAGCGGAAAATCACGACCGCGGCGATGACGTACAGCGTCGTGTTGACGATCTGCAGCGTGTAGAGCGCTTTGGGGAAGTCGCGCGGGTCTTTGAGCTCGGAGATGAAAGAGAAAAACGCGACGTGGCCGCCGAAGGCGAAGATGATGTTCATGACGGAGCCGAACGCCGAGACGAAACTGACGGTTCTGGTCGCGTAGACGGTTGGGTCTGGTTTTGTGATGCCGACGCTGATCATGGTGACCATGACGGCGGCGAAGATGGAGATGAAAGCGCCGATGGAGAGGTATGAGACGTTCTTGAGGGTGCGCGGGAAGGTGAGGAAGAGGAGCAGGACGAGGCCGATGACGCTCCAGACGATGGTGCAGGTGGCGTGGCCGGTGATGGTGTTCATGGCGATCGTCCAGGTTAGGAGGTGGCTTCCCATGATGAATATCAGGTAGATTGTTTGCAGGAAGCCGCCGAGTTCGCGGCCTATGGGTCCTGCGAAGATCTCGCCCACGTCGGCGATGTTGTGCACGTGTGGGTAGCGCATTTTAAATTGCCAGAAAACGTATCCGGTGTATGTTGACACGGCTCCGAGGCCGATTATCAAGATGACGCCGGGGACCAGACCGAGACCTGCCATGGAAGATGGCAATGAGAGGATGCCCAGGCTGATGGTCTCTGCGATCATGACGAGAGCCGCATGCCACCACTCCATAGTCCGGTATTTGACTTGCTTGTTCGTCTCATCGCCGAAGACCTCGCCCTTGTCCTGCGCATTTGCGAGTCCATCGAATCCGTGTGGTTCACCAGCGTCCGAGTTGCCGTACTTCTCAGCGTCCGAGTGATGATCGCCATGCATACCGCTGTCTGTGGAAGGCGAGTAGCCAGCTTTGTAGTCGTCTCGTTCTTCCGCCATGGTGTTCGTCACCATTCCTTCTTTTGCGCCAAGGCCTCTCTTTACGTCTCTTAGCAAATCCTAGGTCGTCCAGTCCAGCTACAGTTTCCAAAGTCCAAAATGTAAAGGCGCAAGCAATGCGAAACGATCAGCCCTTCGCACAAGTAACGCAACAGCCAAAAGACAAATAGCACAAAGATAGCGGAGTAGTAGTATGAAGAAAGAAAGAAGGAATCATTACTCAGCCTAGACTCACAACCCAATATCCAAAACCGCCTGGCCTTGCACAGAATAATTGCATCGAACATGACCACGACACACAGCGCCGTCATCGGGGCTCCCAAGAAGGGCCCTTGCGGGCGTAGCCCCGGACCATGCTCTCACTGCCGTTACTCGTCTGCTCGTGCTCGCCAACAAGCTGTTTCCGATGTGTCAGCGGTCCGCGCGAACCCAGTCTTGCTTGCGAATGGACCCTCCGGACATCGGAGGCGTGTGTTTTCACGTGCAATCCAGTCTCAGGTTGTTCTATTAGGGTAGCCGACGAGAGATCGCCGTGGAGAATTGAGGGCAAGGGGATCTGTTCTGTTATTAGTGCTCTTGCCTACCTGCTCTAGGTGCCACCAAAAAACCGTTGTAGCAAGCAAGCCACCAGCCTTAAAACCCAAATGTGACGTTGACGCAAAAGCTTGCGAGAGATCTGCAGTCCCTTGGGGTGATCAAGGGTCCCTAAGCTTTTCCTACATCGGGTGGCGTCACAGTCGACAACATTGGCAATTTGACCGCAGGGCTTCTGTAACCCTTCGTAATGGATACGAATAATGTACGGCTCGACAGACAGTAGAGAAGTATGGGCAACTTTTCGAGGACTGATGTGGTCAAGATCGAAATGAAGTCAAACAGGACTGAGCTGACCCATGACCCTAAAATATTTGAGTCGCGGCTGCCTCATGTTAGGGTCTGGGGTAAACAACAGGTAATCACGATTTCGAGTTGTCACAACTTCTTTGACTACAATCCCATAATAAGGTGTGGCCTAGGATATATATGTTTTCGTGCTTTGCTTACTGTGGTTGCAGTCGTTCCACACTGATCAGCTCATGCGAGGCGCTCAAGTAGATTGCGACAGCAAGGGAGTACATGTAGTCAACAACGACTATGTACGAGTGTCAGGCCCCCTACCGAAGGCTACAACCAATACTGTAGGCAGCAGCTTAACGTGCGACATACTTCACCCAATGGGCATAATCGAACACGGAGGTCTTTTACCTCTTCTATTTGTCAAAAGCGGGACTCCAGCACAGCAATAATTATACACAACACCAACGAGCAATAACCCTCGCCAATATGTCTTCTTTGGCCCAACAACTCGCCGATGCTGTCAATCAAGGAAAAGTACCTCATGCGGTGGTGTTTGCAACAAACAGGGACGGTACATTAGTCCCTCTACGCTATGCGTATCCACTTGCGGACCCAGACCATCAGACTAATCCATCGACAATCGTAGGTAGCTTCAACTACAGCCACGCAGTAGGCAAGACTTCAATGGAACAACACGCAACCGACATCCAAGACGACGCCATCTTCCTGCTAGCATCACAAACCAAACTCCTAACAGCCGTCGCTGCACTACAGCTCGTCGAAAAAGGCCTAATCAAAATCCACGACAATGTCGAAGAGTTGCTGCCAGAGCTCGCCAAACAACCAGTGCTACGCGGCTTCAACGCAGACGACAAGCCAATCCTCGAAGACAGGAAAGTACCAATCACACTCTGGTAAAAAACAACCCTCGCGAAACTGGCCTTCAAAACGATCCACTCACTCACTTGCTCCCTCAACCAGGCATCTCCTCACCCACACAGCAGGCACCGCCTTTGACGCCGGCGACCCCAATCTAATCAAATACCAATCCCAACTCAACATCACCCCCAACACCGGCCCAACCGTCCTCTCCCGCTTCTCATACCCCCTAATCTTCCAGCCTGGCGAAAAATGGTCCTACGGCACCGGCCTCGACTGGGCCGGCCTTCTAATCGAGCGCCTAACAAACTCATCCCTAGAAGAGTACATGGCACGTAACATCTGGAAACCCCTCGGAATCAAAACAATGACGTTCTTCCCTCACAAACACAAAAATCCAGATCTGAGCGCGCGGATTCCAGTCCTCTCCTCGCGCGGAGCTGATGGGGGATTACAACCGTTCAGAGAACCGTTCATCACAACAGACGTGACGGGGTGTTTCGGCGGCCAAGGGCTCTACTCGAGCATGGGCGACTACCTCGTTTTCCTCCGCAGTCTTCTCTCCAGCAACAACAGCACCCTCCTCTCCCCCAATTCCATAGACCTCTTATTCACCCCTCAACTCAACGCCCCCCAATCCCAGTCCCAACTCGAAATCTTCCTCAGCCCCGTCGGAGCATTGTTCATCGGCGAATTCTCAATGTCCAAATACCGCCACGGCTGGGCGTTCGGCGGGATCATATTCGAAGAAAATTACGAAGATGGGAGGCGGAGGGCCGGGGCTATGAGCTGGGGAGGAGCAGCGAATTGCTTCTGGTTGATAGATCGGGAAGCCGGTATTGCGCTTACGTTTGGGACGCAGGTCATCCTGCCAGGAGATAAAAGGGTGAAAGAAGTGATTTCTGTGGTTGAGAAAGAGGTTTACGCGATGGCGGGCGTCAACTGAACAGAGAGAGAGAGTGTGAAGAGGCAAGCGGTGGAGTCAAAACTACTAGAATTTCTTTACAACAAAAACGTCTTTCTTTGCTCGTTAAGAACAAAAGTCTCGCAAAAATAATTAACAAGAAAGGTCCAGTACAAAAAGAATCCATCCCCCTTCGAATCGTCGGAGTACAGAGGGAAAGCACAAAAAACAGCAACAGAAACAGAAACCCGCGTACCTGGTTGGGGTATAGAACCATTTTGTGTCCGTCTTCGGGAAAAGCAAAAGCAAAAGCAAAAGCACTCAAAAGGCCGACGACCTCTTCTTCCCAAAATACCTCCCCGCTCCCTTCTCAAAGTGGTAATGTGCCGTGCCCTAGTGCAAAAAGAAATCCTGAGTGCTTCGATATCTTG
>Ga0265797_10003387_pt1 | contig 25560 bp, 31 predicted proteins | sample P2T30metagenome_FD_192433 | JGI IMG/M metagenome (GOLD analysis project Ga0265797, IMG submission 192433) | Plant litter microbial communities from East Loma Ridge, Irvine, California - P2 T30 | ecosystem: Environmental > Terrestrial > Plant litter > Unclassified | place: USA: California... | reverse complement strand
AACCCGGGTTGTTAAGAATTGTTTTCGTTCTGATTTTTTTTTGAAAACACCTTTGTACTCTACACATTTGATCATGTGCGTTTCAGTTCAGACTCCTCGTTGCAGGTATATCATCCAACTACCGTTCTGATGTTCGATGAAATGAGAAGGCATAGCGAATTTGGTTACTGTTAAGGTGTGATAATATGAAGAATGCAATTCAATTTCTATCTGTTAAATTTATGCGAGTTGGCTAGGTAGCATCGGTAATGACAGTACAGCTTTGCGTTACGGCATCGCAACACATAACTTGTGAAAGGAAGTGAGAGTCCCTCAGCATCAACCTCAACCTTCTCGTCATCGTTCAGGCGCTCATAACACGAGCACTAGAACAAACGTTGTCAATCTCAATCGCCTCGAAAAGGACACCATGGTCCGCGCGCTCCTTGTCTACCATGGACACATGAATGCCACGGGTAAGACAAGTGCTGCCAGCGCCAACCCAATGCGTCGAGTCAAGCTCCAATTCACCACCATCCCTGCCCAAAACCGCCCTGGGTCCACTGCTCTTTCAGCCGAAGGCCATTGGTAATCCACCGCTCAGCAGATTCCTTAGCCGCTGCCCTCCAGCGGGATGTTGTCGAGTCGTCAGTCGTTACCAACGGGCCACGCGCGCTGCTGCATAGCGTCCTCCAGTAAGACTTCATGGCATCATATTTTCCGTCCAGGATCGGGCTTCCTAAATAAAAAACGAGTAAGCTGTTACGGCTGGCTTCCAAATGGATGCTTTCCATGCGTTCAAGGTATCCGAGCTTTCGAGGGTCAGCCACCCCGCCGAAAGAGAATCGAGATTTCGCAAACCAGTCCGAAAATCCAGGAACCGCCTTTGCAGCTCGTAGGACTGGGCCAGATTTTCTTCTTGGGTAAGATAGGGGACGTAAGGTATCGTCGGATGGAAGCCATAATCCAGAGACATGAAATAAGCAGCTTTCTCGACGAACTTCTGCCTATGCATGGTCAACATGAGATGGATGGATTTGATGACTTCGGCGCAGCTGCGCGCCCTCAAGGCCTCCGCTTTGAGCATATGCCTGAAAGGACCACGAAGCGGCCCAGGTTCTTCGCAGAATTGGACGACATAAGGGGCGAAAGCGCAAGCCGACATTTCGGGACCGAAATCGGAGTTCATAACATGCGTAAGCTAGTCGTGCACATCAAGGATCTTGGACGTCAGGTCGTTGTCAAGTGCTATATCTGCGGTGCCGATGTGGTTGTCCAGGAAGTGTTTGGTATAGATGGTTCTAGCAGAGTTCACGAACTTGAACACGTCGGCCTGGATCTCACCGAGTAGCTTTAGATCGGAGGTGATAGCTCCAGTCGAGAGTAGTCCGGTCAAGTTGTGAGTGGCGTTGCCCGTCAGCACCAAGCGAAGAGGGCTGATGAGCATGATGATGAAAGCCAAGAGGATCATCTTGGAGGCTTTACCAGGTGTTGATGTTAATGTTCGTCACAGTCAGGACTCTGATATAAAGGAGCCAATGTTGTATGCTGGACTGGAAGGGCCGGTAAAGCTGGGTTGGGTGTCTGTGATTGTGCAAAGAAGCTTGCAGATCATAAGTTCTGCAAAGCGATCCAATGGCTTATATGCAGTACTGCTATGCTATCAACAGCAGGATCTTGGAGATTCCCGATGTCTCTGCATCGACCCAATGATGGAATACTATCGTCTGACACCCTTCATGTCTCGACATAAGCGCGTCAAATGTCTGGAAAGAGTAGAGGCGACTATTGAACGACAAGGCAAACTGGCGGCATCGGAGCGAAGGACTATCGGCGATAGCTCCACTGGTGTTGGCGCCTGGCCCGGCAGTCCCCGTCATTTCATCCGTAGGTTGAGATGCAATTTGAACCGTCTGGTCGCCGTAATCACGGGGATGCTAGACAACGGAGCGATGAGACACCGCCAAGAACAGCACGTGAGGCCAAAAGATCCCGGAACACACCTGTGTCTGTCTCAGTGTGATAGCTCTTGAGTCTTGATCGTAGCTAGCCAGCTGCAAGACCATGGGAAGTCCAGCCGTGGTATCGACAGAACCCTCAAAGGTTTGTGCGAATTTCGAAGTCCATCTTGGAGATCTCTGCACATTCGAGACCATCTCATTCCATCTCATTATGTCGGTTCAACAACCTGCTGCTCTTTCTCCTCGTCTCCCTTTTCTTTGGCAATCTTGACCAACTCTGATTCGGCTTTGTCGATGCGTTTCAGCAGAAAGGCAAGAGTCGCATCCCTAGCCTTGTCCAGGGCTCGCAGACGTTCCACGGACATGGCGTCGTAGTCGACACCTGGAGGCTGCAGACCTGCATTACCTCTTGGTGGCGACGGAGTCTTGTCGCGAGTAGCATCAACAATGATCGCCTTGTTAGCCGCATCACCCGTGTCATCAGGGTTTCTGTCCACTGCTTCCTTGGCCATCTTTTCTTTCTCCGTGGCCAGAGTCCGCAACACACTGATACTCCGATCTCTCGCAGCAAGCGCTTTGGCAAGCTTTTCCTTTTCCACTCCTTCATCTTCAAGCCTCCTCTTCTTCGCCTGTTGCTCTCCAACATGATCGACCCACTGCCGCACAGCCTCGGTCGCGGAGTTCTCAATATGCGCAAACCTGACTTGACCCAGCATGGTCCCGCCAAACCATCTCGCGACAACACAAGCTCCAGTGACTTTCATCCTGACGAGCACGTGCTCAACCTTCCTCCCGCCGTACTTCTCGCCATCATCGTCGTTTCCGGTAACGTATTGTTTTGAGCTGGTGAGAGACTGTTGGTTGCTTTCACGGCGCCATGCAAGCATGCGATGACTGGCGCCTTTGAGCTCTTGCAGCTTTTGGAGATCTTTCGGTCCAAGGTCTGGAGAGTAGAGGCCTATGAAAGTGGAATCGCGGTCTTCGATGGGTGCGGAGCGGTAGATGGCGGGTTCAGACGGCGAATCTCGAGGCGAATCCTCAGAGTGCTTGCGCTTCAACGCCATAGCGGTTCGTTCGAGCTTTCAAGGAGGCACATGCCTGATGTTGTGAGAGACGTGTGTAGTTGCATTTACGTCAATACTCTAAGGCAAATGGATCTGACCTGACCTCATAAACAGTGACGTAGGCTTACGAAGCACAGACCTTCGATATCACTTCGTTGCGGATCTTCTCGGCTCGACTTCGCTCCTACATCACGCCACTGTCACTATGGTACAAAGATGTTGAGGTGGAAAGGTCAAGTAAAACATCCCTAAGACACCTTCCAACCATTTTCACTGCATCCCCTCGACCACCTCCTCATCAATCTGTTCCGATCGTCATTGACATCCTTCAACATGGAACCCAATCACATCTACCAGTTCTCTCTGCTTAACGCCCTGATGGACGGAGTAAGTGAAACAGGAATATCAGCCTCGAAACTCGCATCAAAAGGAAATCAAGGCCTCGGAACATTTTCACGCATGAACGGCGAATTGCTATTCCTCGACGGCAAGATCTACCAACTGCAAGCGGAAGGCAACGTCCGCGAAGTCGAACCCGATGCTCAAATTCCATTCGCCGTCAGCACGCAGTTTGAACCACAGAAGACCTTGGACGTGGAGCTGCCGAGGAAAGAAAGCGTTGATGAGGTGCTCGATACATTCAACGCAAAGGCAAAGAACCTTTTCATGACTTACCGCATTAACGGTCACTTCTCCTACCTTAAGTGCCGCACAGTGCGAGGACAGAGCTACAAGGGCGAGCCTTTGTCTGAGCTCGGCAAGAAGCAATCTGTGGAGGAGTACCACGATGTAAAAGGCACCATCATCGGCATTCGCACGCCTACCAACTGGCAGGGTTTCGGCGTTGCTGGTGAGCACTTGCACTTTGTTGACGATGAGAGGTCAGCCGGTGGGCATGTGCTGGAGATCAAGGCAGGGAAGGTCAGCATGCAAATGGCGGTGGGGTCGAATGTGCATATTGAGCTTCCAACCACGGATGACTTTAACGAGGCTCAGCTGGTCACCGACGATGAGGGCGTGAAAGCGGTAGAGGGCTGAAATCGACTTGAAACGTCATCTCCAGCACGGGAGATTCAAGCTTGGTCCTTGGGTGCTCACATCAGTTCTCGCACTCTTTCGTCGAACCCCCCCCCCTGAAACGAAGGCGTACTCCTGTCTTCAAGCAATTAAGCCGTCACATACAACCATGTCAACACATGGAAGTCTCCGCACCGCCGCGACCACGGCCGTGGCCTGTGTGTGGTATATGCCATTGCTGGTATCCAAAGGCTTGTTCAGCATGAACATGGTGCCTATAGCCTTCAAAGAAAGGTCAAACTTGCGGGTTGACATTGTCTCATGGAAGCTGAGTCATTCCTCACCAGCAGAACAGCAGGTCATGAATCCAGTCCACATACCAAACACAGCTTTCAAGAGGTACACCATATGCTACAGTACATTTTCAACCGAATGATCATGTACCGAAGGCCCCACCAACATTGCATCTTTCCACCTCTCGTTCGGTTTGTGCTAAAGCTGATGAGCAGAGGGATAGGTCTTTCTCTTAACGTTCAAAAAAGTGCCGATTACCATTTTGTGCCTCGACGACCGGTATGTGACATCCGGGCAGCCACGAAGGATTGAGTAACTATTTCCTTCTTAACATTACGCACCACGTCGGTCGCTTGGAAGCTTGTCATGCGCAAGCCATGAGTAACATGACTTCTGATGAGATAAAGCTAGCTGCGAGCCTCTGTCGAGAGAGAAGGCTCGTTGCCCGGCATGAATCACATTAACGCTACATTGCCTGCGAAATCTCAACGCTCAGTCCAGCACTCTATTCAGGTCAAGCTGAAGTTGCCATGATTTCACAGAGAGAACATGTGTAGCCGAAAGTGATGTCAACTAGACCATTACAATTGACGTGATGAAAGTTGCGGGCAGCAGGTCTTTCTTGTTGGACTTCAATAGGGCGTCGTACGAGCTACGACTGAGGACTCCCCAATGAACGGACTACGGTGAGACGACACTCTAATGAATCAACATGTGCCCGACTTGGCCTCTAGACAACCTTCAATTAATTGCCGCCTGTCAGCGGCTTCCTCGCGACCATCAGATACATCGGCGAGAACAAGCCCTCCTTCCCACCAGCAACAAGCGCATCAGCACCGGCCGACAACTCAGCAGCAGTCTCCGCAGAGCCCAAAGGCGCCAACCTCAGCGTCTCAAGCGAGCGCAGCAAAAACCCAACGCCATACCGCCCAATCGTGCTCATCCGCAAAACCCCAAAGAAATCCCCCAAAGTCTGTGCGCCCCTCAGATCGCCCGCCAAAGGTGCGTACCAAGGCCTCCTATCTGCAATCGCCGAGGTTTTCCGCTGAGCGAGATCCTCCTCGTGCTCGACGACAAAGCCAGCTTTCCGCATCGCTTCCAGGGCGTCTCTCCGGGGCACCATGTTGGCTATCCCGTTGCCTCGCTCGATTCCTAGGCGGATGTTGCGATGTTGCTCGTTGCTTTCGTCATATGCGTCTGTCATGACCCACTCGTAGACTCCAAAGACACCGCCTGGTTTCAGCACACGGAAGATCTGCGAGTAGACGCTCTCGAGTGAAGGAGCGTGGACGGTCGCTTCGATGGCGTAGGCGGCGTCAAAGGAATTTGCCGGGAAGTTGATTTTCTTCAGAAGCAAGGTCAGCAAGATGGTCTGTTGTCATGATGAACGTTTCGAGACGTCCCCGGCGACTTACCATGAAATCGCCCTTCTCGAACCTGACACTTCCTTCCAACTTCTCTCTCACAGCATGTGCAGCCGCCCTCTCAACTTGATACCCATTGTTGTTCAGACCGACCACCTGACAACCAGTGAAAGTCGCTATCTCTCGAGCCGGCTTTCCCACTCCGCAGCCGACATCGAGGACAGTCATGGAAGCGTCGATGCCAATCCTGTGAGCGAGGTAGTGCTCATGGCGGGCTAGCGATTGCAGGAACGACTCTCCAGGGGCGAAACGGCAGAAGTGGAAGGATTGCGCCCAGGCTTCCTCATAGAAGTCGGTGACAAGGTCATAGTAGCTGGAAAGAAGAACGAAATTGGTAAGAGATTGATCAAGAAGTGCGGGATTGTAATCCCGGGAAAGATATGGGAATACTTACTTGTTGACGAGAGACATGTACTCCCCCTTCCGAGTCTCTCGCCCACTCTCAACGTCGCCAGCATCACCACCGCCGTTGGCAGTCCACTGCCCAACGTACTCGCGAGTGACGGCTCCGTGGGCTTTGCTGTCCTTCTGCAGCAGGGAGAAGAAAGCATTTCGTTCTTCGGAGGATTTGCCGTGCATTTGCTGACGGTCCTGAGGAAGCGAGACCATGGCGGGTGGATGCAAGGGTGTAGAAGTCGTGAGTTAGTCAGTCAAGACGACTGGGTTGGGTCTAACTCGGCGTTGAAGAGACAGAGCAAAGGGACGAGACGAAACACTACCTATCGATTAATCAGTAAAGAGCGGCAACCTCTTTCCATATATGTCGTCTTATGTAACTATCGTGCTTACTCGCAGCTCCAGCTCCAGCTCCAGCAGATGGCGCCATTATTTCATTCGCTCGCTTACCCAAACAACCAACAGCTACATCCGAAATCAATCCTCATGATAAGTCTTCCTCCTCCAATACAGAATCCAGCCAGCCTCCTTGGGACCCCCACTCGGAACCTCGTATCATTTCGTATCCAAGATGCGCTGTGCACAGCCAAGTCTCAGTATCCACATTTCAACAATGAGCCGACAAATCGTACGATACATCCAGTTCGTCCTTACTCTCCAAGACTGCGCATGAGTTTTTGTTTCGACGATTTATCGAACCATTTGTGTATAGCATCATGACGCTCAAAACTCGTACGATGAATTTACTCGACCGCAGTCACATATATCGAACACACCCAATCACGAGCCGGTTTGTCTTTCGTCGCTAGGTAGTCAGGTTCCCTTTGTTCCCGCACTGAACGAGCATGTTGCTGTAAACGACTACCTTATTACACACATACTGGGACTTAACGAGACCGAGAAAGTATTTTGTAATGTTACCTACAGAGAGCACTGAACCCCCCAAAAAGGAATCTGTAGCAGTAAGAGGAAAGCTTCCAAAGCTGAGGTGGCAGTGCCACCAACAAAACCGGACGTTCCAATGTCCCCCAATCTGATAGAAAAGAAAAAGAGATGTATCGATCTCATCTTGTTGCCGCCAGCCTAGTTATACAAGTCTGCAGCCCCACCAAACACCACAACAACGACCATTGCATGAACCACATCGACATTCTAGTAGTCCAACTCAGCCACTGTCTCCTTTTCGCCACCAGCTGCGTCCAGGTCTTCGTAGCTCCTAAGACTTCTCCCGGCCGTAGCCTGTGGCGGTCCGACCATGCCTCCTACCATGCCGCCTTCAAGACCGGGCACACGCATCCCAGCCGCACTGCCGAAGCTGGGCTGGCGGCCACGACTGTCGCCAGGGCGAGCGTAAGGATTGCTCATCCTGTATGCACCATTTTGGTAACGTCCACCGTTGTGAGAGCGCATGGGTCCGACACCGCCCATCATACCTGGGACAGCAGGGTAGCCGGGTATGGCGGCCATGCCTGCGCCGGCGAACATGCCCGGCAGAGAGGCGGGGATTTGACCTGGCATGCCGGGGAACGGCATTGGGTATTGGCCACCACCGAGAGAGAACCCACGAGGTGTGCCGGTAGGCTGGCCACCGTTGCCAATAGGGAAGTGACCGTTTGAGTTTGCGTCGCTCCTGCTGGGTGCGATGTGGGCAGGGTCGAGGACATAAGTGTTGACGAGCTCGATGTCCGAGCGCACGCGAGCGTGGAAGTCTTCATGGCGCTTGTCGACATGCTTGCGCCAGAACTCTGTGCTCTTAAACAGTTTGGTGCAATCCGGGACCTTGCAGCGGAACTTGTTGGCATCCTCTTGCTTGACGAACTGTAGTGACCTGTTAGTGATGTGCTATGAAAACAAGCTCGAACAAGGGAAAACTTACTTTGCTCAACTCCTCCTCCACGCCTTCCTCGACAGGCACTCCTCCAATTTTTTTCACATTCACGTTCTCTGGCTCCAAGATCTGGAGCACCTTCTCCTCGAACGTCTTGACCCAATTGAAGGCACGTTGAAGCTGCTGAGTGTTGCGCGTAGAAGGCTTCGGAGCCTTGCGTTCCTCAGTTGGGCTTTCTGGCTCCATCTCGCCATCCTCGCCCCCATCAATGCCCTTGCTGCCATCCTCGTTCTTCGAATCCTTGCCGTTCTTGCGAAGGGGGAAAGCCTCTCCTGAAGCAGAAGCGCGAGCAGTCTCTTTGGCCAAGCTTGTGAGAGATGCGCGAGGACGGCGGAGATGGCCCCCAGGGCACTTGCGTTGGAGCTCGTGGACCGAGTCAGACTCGAAGACACAGAAGAAGCAGAAGTTGTAGACACGGCGCAGGTACTCGACCAAGAGATCGAGCTTTTTCTTCTTCGTGAGTAGTTCCTCATCGTCGGTCTCGTCTTCCTCAATCATGCCTTCTTCCTCCTCTTCGCCTTCGTCCATGTCATCGTTGTTTTCGGGCTTGGCAGGCACAGCAGGCTGAAGCTGTCCACTTTCGGCCAACTGAGTGACTCGCTCCTCAATTTTTGCCACACCGAAGTAGTCATCACCCATTTCGTTGTCTAACTTGCGGACGAGACGAGTGGCAAGCTCGAGGTCACGCTGGATGCGCTCAGGGGCCGAGAACAGATCCCACAGGGCCTTCTTACGCGGTGCATCTGGAGGACGGTGGAGAGCACAGTGGACTGTGAAGTTTCCGCGTTCCGAGTCCTCAATCGTCTTGCCGTTCACCTTGTCGAGACCACGCTCACTAGTAGTGAGGAGGTTCTTGGGCTTGTCAGCTTGGCCGTTCTCGCCATCCTCTTCTTCGGTGACTTCCTCAGGTCGAGAATCAGGCATCTCCTCTTCACGAGACGGCTCCGGGTTAAGGATGATCCACCCCATTCGGTGGCAACGCTTCAGAGGATTGGGGTCGGAGAGTGAGAGGTGCTTGAAACCACCCTCGTCTTCACCGAGATGTTCCTTGGCGAAAGCCTCGAGCTTGTCGCGTGTCACTGTTGGACCGATGGTCTTGATGAGGAGCGTCGGCAATTGAGCAACCTGGTCGCGGATGTCACCGCCACGCAGGGGAAGCAAATCACCAACGCCCAGTACTTCAGCGGCTGCACTGGTCTCGCCCTCTTCTTTCTCGAGAATGCCGCCTAGTCCATTGGACTCGGATTTGTAGATTCCCTCAAGTGTGAACTCGTCGAAAGCACCACTGCTAAGGTCTTGCTCCCACTGCTCAAACAGTCCCTTGCGGAAGTTCATCAAGCGTTCGCGGAACGGCGCATGCACTTCGGGCACATAGCGCTCGCGGAACCAGTCCTCGTGTTTGTGCTGGCGCACGAAAGCCTGTGCTTGTTGCTTTTGTAGATTCTCCTTGTACGAGTCGTATGCAGCTTGAATCTTGGGCCTTTCGGCCTCTCTGTCCTGACGCATCTCGCGCTCGCCTTTCAGAGGAGCGCGTCTACCTTGCTTGGCGTACTCTTTCTCTTCCTTGACACGCTGTTCGGCGCGCCACCACTCGGCGAACCAAGTGAAGCCAACCTGAAACTCGAGCTTCATAGGATCGGGTAAAGGGTTGACGAGGACCGGAGCGGGGTCTGACTGGTTCGGAACGTAGCGGTCGATAGTCGGTGCGCCCATGCGGTCAGTTGAGGAGCGGCGGCGGTCTCGGCGGTCATCGTCACGGCGGTAGTACTCGTCACGAGGAAGGCGATCCGGCTGATAACGATCAATTGCGGCAGGTGAGCGGGAGCGGCGGCGGTCTCTGCGATCACGGTCGTCACGCTCGCGACGGCGGTCTAGCACATGATTAGTCATGAGCTCACATGTGGTGCTGGGGTGAGCGAGAGAGCTTACCAGGCTGGGGAGAGCGACGCCTTTCTCTGTACTGATCACCGGAGCGATACTCGTCGCGATCACGAGTCGGCACGCGCGCCAGAGGCGCCGCGTCTGGTGTAGCGCGCGAGTACTGGCTGTATGTATCCATGGCGGAGAATGAATAATGTCTTTTGCTGGTATTTAATGGGAGGTTCGTTTAGCGTCTGCTGAGCTCCATGGGCTGAGGTGTGGGAGAAGGCCGAGATCAGACGACAAGGGTTCGGCGGTTACTTCGTGGCGATGCGGTGTTTGCTTGATAGAATGGACGCGCACTCAGCAAAGAGGGCGGCAGGGTATGGGAGGTCTGTTTGCCATGGCAGGTCGCGTTAGAAGTGGATCGACAAAGGCCAATGGTAAAGCAGCAAAAGCGGAGGTAATAGAGGCAGTAGGACGCGGCGGAAACGATAGAAAAGATCAGGGAAGATCAAAGTATTGTGATAGTGCGAGTGTCGCCATCGCAGTAGCGAGCACCAAAGGTACCCGACAGCTGCGAACAGGCGACATCTGGAGAGCGCGCGGTGGAGGAGTGGTGAGATGGATGGGAGGACAAAGGTGCAGCGGGCGATAGCAGCCCGGACGGAGGAGTGCGAAAGGGAACACTAACAGAGTGAAGAATATGACAGAGAGAGAGAGAGAGTAAGAGAGAGAGAGGAGGCGGCAGCGGAGAGGAAGACTCACGCGCGCGGTGTTGGGTGTGTCGTCGGCGAGGTTTGTGTGTTGTCGGAGTCGTTGGAGTCAAGAAGGGACCAAAGACGATGAAGCTGTCCCCAGCCCCAGTCTCCACTCTGGCGCGGAGAAGGCGACCCGCATCTTCCGAGGGCCACCTCTCTTACAGCACCTCTCTGTTCCGACGACCTATCATATTGACTATTAACTTCACTTTTGATCAACTACCAATATGACCACCTACATCCCTTCCCTGACATTGCCCTCGGTCATCTTCGGGAATGCCGCCCTGTCCGTTCTCCTGCCCATTGCTGCCGGCACCGCAGTAGGCTTCTCCACCCAGCGTAAGGACATCATGCACTCATCCAACACATTAGCCAGTCTATTAACTCAATTATAGCCGTGGGACCTCAACAGCAATATGCTGCACTGAAGCAACCGGTTAGTACCATCTCCGCTCACTCGACCCGTCCTCCGAATCAAGCTAATGCCTTCCAGTAAATCCACCAGTCGTCAGCATCAACATCAACATCAACAAAACTAACACCTCCGCTCCAGCCCCGGACGTCCTCCAGGATGGGTCTTCGGTCCCGCCTGGACAGTTCTCTACGGCCTCATGGGCTACGCCGCCCACCGTGCCTGGACTGTCGGCGCCACCAGCGCCAACCCTTCAACTGTGGCCCTGGCTAAGCACGGCGCCACTCTCTACACCATTCAACTCGGCCTGAACCTGATCTGGATGCCTTTGTTCTTCCGCTTCGGCCGCCCAATCGAAGCCACTGCCGATGTCGTGGCTCTCACCGGTGTCACTGGCTGGTTAATCTACGTTTGGGGCCAGGTCGACGAGACTGCGGGCTACGCTCTTGTTCCATACCTGGGCTGGTTGACTTTCGCGAGCTACCTGAGTGCCGGCTGTGGCTACCTGAACGGCTGGGATTTCACTGGCAAGACTGCGAAGAGGGAGTAAGCGGTAGTGTAAGAATTTGGATGTCGTTTGTATGTGTAAGACTACTGTTGATAAAGCTACTGAAACCAATTGCAGTTTGCAGCTATGAAATGTGTTGAGTTGCTGCGAACACATACGACCATAGGTCAGTGAGAACTGGGCATCCCGTCCGCTCTGCCATACATAAGCACTGAACCGGGCGACTAGTACTAGAGTGGGTGACCATCTGGGAATCCCGCCTGTTGTATGTTTTATCATTTTTTATTTTGGTTCCGCTTTAGTGAACCCATTTTCTCGCGCCCCTTGAGCCATTTCTTTTAGGAGTGGTTGTCACCTACGGCGAAATGAAGAGAGCGGAACGCGTGGGCTTTTCGTCAATTATCTGCTTCCCTTTTGCTGGGACCACCCAATGTTGACGTCTGTCGCAGTTTGAAAGCAGTCCGGACAACCCCACTGGAGTTGTCGTTCTGGAAGCGCATGCCAAGGAGATTCCTGCCTGCGGTGCGTTGACCATGTGGCGCTTGAGGTACAGTAGTACATGCATGCATGCACTGCGCAGCCACACGATAGGCTAGTCACAGTATCGTCTTACTTGGACGAGGCTGCTGCCACCACGACCGGTGAGACCCTCTTTTGCTATAGTCTCCTCCACGCGGCTAATCGAGTTGTTTTACCACTCAGACTGCCGACACTCAACAGCAAAATTTTGTTCATTTAACACTCATCACCGCCCCCTGGAAAGACTCACACATGGCTTTCCGCAAGCTAAGCAGCTGGCGTTCTTCAAGAGACAGCCTCTTCTTTTGGCGAGGCAGACATGAAGTGCAAGTCAACGCATCTAAAGAAGTCGTTGAGGACTTCAGCTTCACCGAATATCCCGCCATAGATACATTCCATGATGAATCGATCGCGAGCTGGCCTGTTATTACATGTTCGGAACTGGGATCAGAGCGCATACGCTTGGTGAAGATAACCCCTGGTCCGCCAGGCAGTACGATTGAATGCGAAGTCAGAGTGTGCTTTCTGGACCAAGCTCCGACCTACACGGCTGTTTCGTACACTTGGGGATCTCCTTTGGGCTTTCGCGACGTCCTTATCCATGGTCAGCCACACAGCGTGCCGAAAAATCTATGGAGGTTCTTGGACCAAGCCAGGAGGCTCTCTGGCTCGGATCGCTTCAGCGGCTGGCTCTGGATTGATGCCTTGTCCATTGATCAGTCGGATCCCCATGAGAAGTTGTACCAAGTCGAGATCATTTCTTCGATCTTCAGAAACGCGACGCACATGATCGTCTGGCTGGGACCATCTTACGCCAACAGCGACCATGCGCTTGCAATAGTGTACCCTTGCAGTACGGAAGGACTCCGAATGGATGTGAGAATACTGGCAGGCCCAGATTGGTCTGCTCTTCACAGCCTGTGCGAAAGGCCATACTGGCGTCGACTATGGGTTTACCAGGAGCTGAAATCTGCTCGGCATGCCGAGCTCATGTGTGGCAGCAGGTTTGTCCCACTAGGTACTTTAAGAGATTATCTGCTTGACCCGGTGGCACCTCGACTCGCGGACAAATCTGAAACTCTACGGGAAAGTTCGGCAGGAAACATGCTCGGGCTGGTCAAAGGCATCGGATTCGGACTCTCCCAAAAGCTTGTTCCAATCTCGTCATTGCTTCGCGCGACCAACCATCTACACTGTGTTGATCCACGCGATAAGGCGTACGCCGTTCTCAACATTGCCCAAACCGAGAAACAAGGAATAAGGGCTGATTACACCATTACGGTTCCCACGCTTCTCAACAAAATTCTGAGAAATGAACCCAACGTAGCAATTGGCCTCGGCTTGACTGATGACTTGACTCGCTGGGGCAGGGAATGCGAGGAGCTTGAGAGACTCTTCGGCGAGCCTCCAAACTCCATGTTTGTGACGACAGGCCCTGTGAGATTCGACCCGCACGTTCGTCCGCTTGTAGACCTTGGGGTTGATTGTAATCCGACAAACCTGAAGCTTTTAGATTCTTTAAGTGAATGGGCCGAATTCTATTCACACAATCGTATCTCGCAATCCTTATTGCAGCGTAGACAAATGATCGAAAGCAATGCTAAGCGCACGAATTGGCTAGCTAGATACCTAGGGAATTGATGACGATTGAACTAGTTAGCAATCTCGTGAGGTCCAAGCCAGCACTGTACTTGTGTGTGTCAAGCTGTCAAGTTTGACCAAGATGGAATTTGGCAGACTTGATCATCTGCTACCATGCCCTCGCTACTGCTTGCCCAGCTCAAAGTCTCTTCGCTATTCTACTATAGCCCGATACGCCTTTGATGAGCTTTACTTCAAGACCTTTCCTAGCCTTATCTATTGACTCCTACTTATGATGATAACCAATTTCAGCTGGTAGTTCACGATCTCAGTAGACACGTTTGCGCGGATATGGTACCTTTTACTGGGTTTTCGCTATCGCATTACATCCATCGTCGGCGCATGCATGAACAGAAGCCCTGTGACTCTACATAGCTCATGCGAAAGACTGAAGTCTTGACTGTGCGTCAAAAGCCCGCCAGGAAGCAATGACTTCGTCAATGCGTGTCTCGCTAGCAATCGAGTTGGGTGTCAAAACACTGTTTGGTTAGCCGCTTCGGGTGCATTTCATTTCCACTCCCTCTCACTTACACGCAAGCTGGCATACGGTAACGCTTCAGAAGGGCGAGCTGGGGACTTAAGCGGGAGGTGATGCACGATTAGATACTGCATGGTCTGACCACCCACTGGATAGATGTCCGTTCAAGCGAGACCGCATGCATTTGGATCAGTCGTGTCAATGCAGAGAGCGTCGTTCGTCATTATAGAATCCGAAGCCTTGTGCCCTTCGGCAAACGCCAGCGTCGAGTACAACGCCGCTCGAAACATTCGACTACCGGCTCACAAAGGTGCTCCACAGCACAGACCAACTGTTCCTTCTCACACTGTGAGAAGCAATAACGGCAACAGCATCAGCGGCAACAGCAGTTTCGCCAGTCAAGGTTGCATTAGCGTGATCGCTTGCTGACTCTCCCTCGAGGAGGATGCTCGCCTATTTTAGGCGAGTGCTATTAGCGGTTAATGCAATTCAACGCGAGATCCTTTCGCTGCCTTGTATCCCTCGCGTTCATGCTTGTCTGCTTGTACTTACCTGCGAAACAATAAGCAGATCTCCATGCCCAAGATAAGAAGTCAACTCGTCTTTGTGCAGGTAATTATGAGCCAGGCAATGGAGAAGGCAACCAAATCATGCGTTCTTCCGGTTAGGAAGGGCGGCTTCGTACTCTCGCGGGTTGTCTGTATTGTCATCAGTGGCATCGTCTCGCTAGCCGCCCTAGTCTTCATTGTTGTAGGCAGTCCTCGCTGCCCCCGGCAGTTTTCCTTTCTCTTGTACTACTCACTGCAGTGTAACTCCACCCAACCCTGCATTGTATGAACCTAGTTCTGACAAGCCTATTACCTTTGACAATGGGATCTTCAAAGCCTACCAATACAAAGCCCGACGGAACGACACCGCCGCGATCCCACCACGTGAGAAACGACAGTGTCGCCGGCTTTAGCGCCAGAAATTGCTCTCACTGCGCAGGAAAAGGGGTTCAAGGGTATGGTCTTGCGAACAAGAGCATAGGAGAGCCTTGGTTGGCTAATATTGTGTAGGAAGTTGGGTGCTTCGGTCGTCTGTGTCCATTGTTTGGGCAAGGGGATCACCGTTGTGCCTGCCGATGACACGGCTCGCGAGTCTTTCGTGCTGGCTTCGAGCGAGGAGAAGGTGGGCCAATATACTTGGTGTCTGAAAAAGTGAGGCTGTGATGTTTTTGTCAGAGTCTTGAGGTGATGTCGGCGGACTTCGCAGAAGAGTGCCGAGAGTTTGGTACTTTGGAGCGGCGACTGAATGACCGGCGGCGATGATTAGATCTTGTTTGAGCAAGTTGCGAGTGCGTTGTTCTTCCAGTGTCTGGCGTTCTGCGCAGTGTTCGATGACTGCTGTGGGATTGCATGTGTATGCTCGATCCTCGATGATTGGTTTTTGCCAATGTGTCGTCAGTTGCATTCGTCTTCCTGTCTCAACACTTTCGCTAGTATGTCGCCCCCAGAGATTGCTATGTTTTGATCGAAAGATGACAAGATAGAGTGTCGAATGGTATGTGTGCCTGATTACATAGTACGCACAGGCGTCACTCCAGACAGAAGCCTGGTAAGGAAAAAAATCCCCGAGTGAGTTACATATTGGACCATTATTCCTGTCATTAGAGCTCAGCAGCTGTGTGACCAGTTGACTTGCATGAAGGCCTGGTGGAGACAAGCCATCTATGCAACGATCGCCGTGATCGCACCTCTCCATCCGGGAAGACGGTCACTCCCACAACTCGGCTCAGCCTTCAAGTCCGGATAAGGTACAGTCGCCGGTATACCGCGGGCCTGCTCCCATTCAGAGAAGAGCACCGGTTGTCTTGCATGGACCACGCAATAGAACTACGACGTCAGCATTCTGCGACCAAGAGGCGTCGCTAGCGGCCAGCTCTCCTCATACCGCCCGTCTCGTCTCGTACTCAACAAGACAAGACAAGACTCGTGCGGTATTTCTTCATGACTTCCATCCATGCCAACGCTTTGAACGCGGTACGGTGCTTTTGTCGGTGATGTTTTCGAGAGTGGCGCCACGTCGCGTGTGGGAGATCCCCATACCAAGAGCGACGGCGTCGTCTTGGGGGCGGGGAAAGAGTGGAGGCGAGATGTCTGTGCTGGTGCCACATGAAAGGGACTGAGGGCAAACAGGACAAACTCCGCCTGTTCCTGTGCATCGTCACCTTCTCTACCAGGGTGGAGGACTCGCTCACGGCTGAGCAAGGGACGGGCCTGCATGTGGATGTTCACGTGTCGCCGTTGTGAGCTGCAGCATATGTAAGGTTCTATGACATAGCTCATGTTCCTTGGCCAGCGTCAACAATGCTGCAGCCACGCTGAAAAGCACCGTGAGAATCGCCGGTCTGTTGGATACCTATATAATAGCACAACCGCGCCGGTGTTGTCGATCGTTCTGGCAAGCCCAAGGTAGGCAGACTCTTCCATTGCACAATGTACGGACTTCTCACAGGCAGTGCCCTTGTAGCAGCTGCTTCGGCTCTGGCTATCGCACCTCGCCAGAACAACGACACTTCTTGTCCAGGTTACTCTGCTAGCAATGTGGAAAAATCCGGTACTGGTCTTTCAGCAGACCTATCTTTGGCCGGCTCTCCTTGCAACAGCTATGGCAAAGACATTGAGAACCTCCGCTTGACTGTCAGCTATGACACTTGTATGTTGACCGAAGTCTATATCAATTCACGAGACACTAACCCTCCCGAAGCAAAGCGTCTCCATGTCAAGATCGAAGACTCGCCCTCGATTGCCTACCAAGTCCCCAACGACATCTTCCCTCGTCCAGAGACCGACGGTGTTTCTGCTGACGACTCGGAACTCGACTTCTCTTGGGAAGAGAGCCCATTCACATTCAAGGTCACCCGCAAGTCTAACGAAGAAGTCCTATTCGACTCTTCTGCAGCTTCTCTCATCTTCCAGGACCAATACCTTCGCCTGCGCACTTCCCTCCCTGAAGACCCGAACTTGTATGGATTGGGAGAACACACGGATGGTCTTCGATTGAACACAACCGATTACGTCCGTACTTTCTGGAACCGCGACTCTTATGGCATTCCAAGAGGCACAAACCTCTACGGGTAAGTCTCCAATTGTTCTACTGCGTTCTCGCGACAACTGACCAACTCTTTAGATCCCACCCGATCTACTTCGAGCACCGTGGAGAGAGCGGCACTCACGGTGTCTTCCTTCTTTCCAGCTCTGGTATTGATGTCAAGATTGACGTCGAGGACGGTCAACAATACCTTGAATACAACGTCCTTGGCGGTGTCATTGATCTTTATTTCCTGGCTGGTGAGACTCCGACGGAGGTTAGCAAGCAGTATGCCGAAGTCGCCGGTCTGCCCGTGATGATGCCGTACTGGGGTTTTGGTCTGCATCAATGCCGCTACGGATACAGAGATTTCTACGCCATCGCTGAGGTTGTCGCCAACTACTCTGCCGCCAACATCCCGCTGGAGACAATGTGGACTGACAGTAAGTTACGAGTCCAAGGCTACTTTGAGCTATAAGCAAGATGCCATGTGAGATTTTGCTAACTTTTTCGCAGTTGACTACATGTACAACAGATTTATCATGACGCTCGACCCGGACCGTTTCCCACTTGACAGGATGCGTGATATCGTTGACTACTTGCACGAACACGACCAACACTACGTTGTCATGGTGGACCCGGCCGTGGCCTACCAAGAGCAGAAATATGATAACCTCACATACGAGACATTCACCAAGGGACGCGATGAGGGCATCTTCCTGTACAAAGAAGGAGAGATCTTCAAGGGCGTTGTATGGCCAGGCGTCACCAGCTTCCCGTTCGTATTCAAAAGTGTGTTTGACCCGCCATTTACTAACCATTATTTGCCACAGAGACTGGTTCAACCCCAACACTCAAGACTACTGGAATGAAGAGTTCCTCTCCTTCTTTGATGCCGAGACTGGAGTCGACATCGATGCCCTATGGATCGACATGAATGAGGCTGCCAACTTCAACACCTTCGCCACGAACGCCGAAGAGACCGAAGAAGCCCGTTCATTCCCGCCGGCGCGCCCTGCACTTCGTTCACAGCCTCGCGAAATCCCTGGCTTCCCAGCAGAGTTCCAGCCCGGTGCTGCTCCGTATCCCGCTGACGGCATGGCCTACGCACCGCCATGGCTCGCCGCTGATGCTGCTCCCAACACCAAACGCGCCCTTCACGAGGGATCTGCTCTCGCGAAGCGTCAAGAGGCAGAGCACATTGGCACTCCGGGTAGAGATTACTTGAGCCCTGGCTATCAGATCAACAACGAGAACACCGTCGAATCATATGGCGGACTCTCGAACTTCACTCTTGACACTGATATTATTCACTACGACGGTCATGTTGAACTCGATGTTCACAATTTGTACGGCAGCCAGATGTCTACTGCATCCCGCAAAGCTCTTCTAGAGAGAAGGCCTGCTCGTCGCCCCATGGTCATCACCCGCTCGACGTTCGCCGGCGCGGGTAGAGACGTTGGAAAGTGGCTGGGTGACAACTTGAGTACTTGGGAGCAGTACAGGTGGCAGATACAGCAGATGCTTGATTTCGCCTCCTTCTTCCAGATGCCGATGGTCGGTTCAGACATTTGTGGCTTCGGCGGTTTGTTCTCCCCCGTTTAATTGCTGTCCGTATCAAAAACTGATCCCAGAATGTGTAGGCAACACCACCGAAATCCTATGTTCCCGCTGGGCAACCCTTGGAGGTGAGCCCTACTGATCTCCAGACTGACACTCGGACCATACTAACAACTATCTCAAGCCTTCAACCCCTTCTCACGAAACCATAACGGCGACAGTTCCATCCCGCAAGAATTCTTTGTCTGGGACCAAGTAGCCGAAGCCGCCCGTAACGCATACGATATCCGCTACCGCCTGCTCGACTACATCTACACCGCGCTACACCAGCAGACCGTCGATGGAACGCCTCTCATCAACCCTCTGTTCTTCAACTACCCCTACGACTCCAACGTTTTCGGCAACGAGCTCCAGTTCTTCTACGGCGCCGACATCCTCGTCTCCCCCGTCACCGAAGAGAACGCCACAAGCGTTACCATCTACATTCCCGACGACCGCTTCTACAAATTTGACACGTGGGAGATTGTCGAAGGCGAAGGCGCCGAAATCACTCTCGACGATGTTCCCTACACCGACATCCCGCTGCACCTCCGCGGTGGCGCCGTCATCCCTATGCGCTCCGAAAGCGCCCTCACTACTACTGAGGTCCGCACCAAGCCCTTCCACCTTATCGTCGCTCCGGACCGCGAGGGTAAGGCGCATGGAACACTATACCTCGATGACGGAGATAGTATTGAACAGCCGGCTACGTCTGAGATCGAGTTCTCGTACAAGGACGGCGTTCTGAAGGTTTCGGGCTGCTTCGCTTACACTGCTGAAGACGCCCGTGTCAGCGCTGTGAAAATTCTGGGCGGCGAAGAGGGCGTGAAGACTATCGAGTTGGATCAGAAGCTTGATGGTGAGTTCACTGTTGAGTGTTAAGGGTTCCGAAGGAGATGCTGTAGGGTCATGAGGTGGGTTTAATGATTGACGAGTTGTATGATCGATGCAATGAAGAGTCACCCCGACCTTTTCATTCTTGTGGCTTCGTGCTGACTGATTGTATTGTTGTACTTTCATCTTGCCTGAGTTCGCATTACCTTGAGTTAAGGACGTGGAGTCATTCGATCATTGGCCGGCTTGAACTTACGAAGAGTATGTCGAGTGTATCTTCACCTCACCCTCGGGTAGTTGTCTCGATTTCACCTTGAGTACTGAACATCATCTCTCATTTAGCATGAGATGATCTCTTGGGTGCGGTTATCGATGATATGCCCAAGGAATCTGATGCAAAATGCGTGCACGGCAGACTTGAGCATTCAGGCCCTGAATTAATGTTCACGTTCATCACAAGGTATGCGCACCCTTATGCTCCATACTGGATCGCAGTTTCTGGCACGTAAAGCGTAGTAAAGTTCCAAGTCCTCCCTTGGTCTGCGGTCGACATCTCGCCGCCAACAGCACCAAAATGCCAGCCCCCGTTCTGCCCAAAACTCAAGTCCGCCTCGTTCAGAACGAGGGAAACGTCTTCCCACTCTGCAATAAGGCACAAGCATGTCAGACTAGGACTCGAAGATGCTGAACTGTACGAAGACTTACCGTGAGCCGGAGCATTGGCGCAAGTCCCAGAAGCGCACTCAACCGAGATGTAGAAGTAAGTGCCGTGCTGGCCAGTGCCTGTTCACGCTTGTTGTCAGACATATCCTAGTTGCTTTGAATCATCCTTTCTTATACGTACTTGTCGAAACGCTCGACCGCAATTCGCCATCGACGTATAGATTCTGATCCCATGCGTTCGTCGATGGGTTGAGCTTGTCTGCGGATCGTGTCAGTCGTTTGGCACCACTTGGAACTACGTGGGCAAGCCATACAGTGTGTCTTGATCCTTGATCCGGGCTGGGCGGTGAGCGCTTCGCCTACGGTTGGACTGGAGCCTCTGAGGGTATATGCGAAATTGCACCAGTCGCCGTTGACCTCCGGGCAATATGATGTCGAGCTATGCGATGCGTGTAAGCAAATTTGAACTATACGTCTTTTTTCTTAAGGTATGGGGCCTGGGCTGGCATCGACGACGTACAGGGGAGAGCTGCTCGTAACTCCCTGCAGAAAATCACCATTGTAATCGTCCATCATGATCGCACTCCACAATGCGATGTCTCCCGTCACGGTTTCTGGGATCTCGGGGACTACAAGCGTCGCAATCGCTTCTTGGATCCATGCATTGCCGGTGGTGTGTAGGGTAATAAAGTCTTTGTTCGCGGAGCTGAGAGCGGCGAGCGACAAGCTGATCGTTAGGGCGAATGTTGAACGAATCATTTTTGGTTCGAGTTCGAGATCTTGACGGTTCGAGGAAGAAGTGTGCTGATAATGAGGTATTCGATTCTTCGTTGCGTGGAGTTGCTAATCGTTCTTATAGAGACATTGAGGGCTAGGGCGAAACGCGCTGTCGTTTCAAGTTGAGTAGGTCGTTGAATCGTCCGGATGAGCCCTCGACGAGGGCAACATTATATTTTCTCGCTTCTCTTCTTAATACACTGGCTGCTTCAACGAGTGATGATCATAGCATGTATGACATTACTTATTGTGTTTGCATTTGCGCAACGACGACGCCCAAGTAGTCCGATACCACCAACCATTCACTAGCATTCCCAGATATTCTAGACTTTACGGGTGAGCCTAGTTGTCGTTCAATCGATCATTTCAATCAATTAAGAAACCATTGTACTTCAACACATGTATTCGATGCTAGTTACGCTTACCACGACAAGTCTGGAGGCTGGTTTGACACAAGTACGTTGCTATACGAAGTCTTTCCTAGAGGACTTTGGCCAATCGATATCTCAGCAGATATCACCTCATCACCCTTGATGTTCAGAGTACTGAGTTTGCAGTACGGGTGCACTCCGACAGGAAAGAGACCTCCTGCGATGCACGTTAGTGGGTAGCCCGTTGGAAAAACACATAACTAGTACTGGGGATGAAGAACGTACGTTGGAACCGCAGCAGACTGAGTATTCTTTACACACAGCCTCGTAAGCCGCGGTGGGAGATGATGTGCCTGCAAGATCACGAACGATTAGCTTTTTCCAAGCTCTGTAGACGGAATGTAACGTACATGGCTTATATCCATCTCTAGCTCCAAGGGTCACTTGTTGCAGACAGCAGAACAGAGCCGTACCATCGGGGCACACTGATGCGTCTTGTCGTTCTGAGATAGCTGGGAGGGAAATCGATTGACCCATGGGAAGGATAGCGGCGAGTGCGAAGATGGTTGGGAAAGTTTGGAGTAGCATGTTGAGTTACTGTTTGTTGTGAAGGTGGAAAAGATCGATAATAGGGATACTTTGGAGAGAGTAGGCGGACTGGAGAGCATATATATATACAGTAGACTCGCCCGGAAAGTTTGGGAGCTCTGACTGCGCATGTGTCAATCAGTTCTTCGTGATGACAGCAGTGCCTGGTTATCCAAGTGCTAGTCGTCGATTCTGGATTAACATGTCGTTTTGCGATGTCTTCCAAACTACTAGCCCAGCCTGATTCGAAGCTATCGCAGATTTCATGCAGGCCATGATGGGATGCCTACTCAAAGAAAAGATCGGCTGCGCGTACTTTAATGCGAGTCCAGTAACCCTGTTCATGTGGTATAGATCACCATGCTTTAGTGTTGAGTAGTGGCGAGCCTAGAAGATATGGTCGGAGACATCCTAAGATCTGCGCACTGAGCCCTCTGTCAAATCCGGGTTAAGTGACGACTTCAATGTTGTCACTCCCGCTTCTCTTTGCGGTTCTTGCATGAGGTTGCAATCCGAGGCGATCCACAGTGTGCCAGGAGATCAAGGTGCGCATCAGAAGGCAAACATTGAGGAAGGGTTACGAGTACGACTGTTCTCCTATCCGATCCGTGGCGGTCGTTCTGATGAAAGCTACCGTAGATACATGTAGCCAACGAACATATAGGCCATCCCTTCATCGATCAATCAAACACAAATTCTCCACACTGCTCTCCTGTGGCACCGATTCTTCACACTATAACCCATTTCCTCCATACGCTGCTTCACCGTCCAATGCATGACAGGTTCCACATCCTGTACCGCGCGATATCGTCCAAGGTTCATGGTAAGCCGCTTTGTCCAGTCGTCGTTCAACCTACGCTGCACTCTGATCTTCACCGGCCATAGTTCGCCCAACCACCACCCCCTCGCCAGAGCTAATTGATCATTCATCGGCGCCATGGCATCAAAGTAGTCCTCAATCTGCTCCGGCAAGAGATCCGCCTCGCCAGCAGAGGTTGGATAGTCCAAATTTCCGTGAGCGGTAAAGTGCTTGAGTGCGAACGAGCGGCGAGTCAAAGCTGGCAACTCTCTGTGCTTCGACAGTTCAAGAACAGCAGGCGAGGGTCCTACAACAGGGCGTTGGCGGCGTTGCACTGCGGGCCATAAGCTAGGGACATCGAGACCGGTTTCTGCTAGCGCATCGCGTTTGTAAAGGATACCGGTGTTGCACCTGAACGTCTCGCGGATCATCCAGCGCAGTGGAATGCGGGCGAGAACGTGGCGGGTCTCGTTGCGGACGGCTCCGCCACCAATATCCGCGTGGGCACCGGCGAACCAAACTTCTAGGACGTCAGCAGGCGGCCGTTCATTGTCAGCGAGACGTACTTCGGCCTCGTAGTCGATCTCTGCATCTATTGCGTCGTTTTCATCTGCAAATGGATTTTCGGAGCGGGCTAACGACCTGTCGCGGGTTTTGCTGCGGTCACGCAGCGAGATGCCAGTCGATGTGGAAGTCGCTGAAGCTGAGGACAGCTGGCGCGCAGTCTTTTTCCGCTGCTTGAGCTCAAGGTCCTTGGCTTGCTCTGAGTGATGAGTACCTCGCAGGCGGTTGCGGATGTCGCGCAGCTTCCTTGATGGTTTCGACATTTCTTGGTTGGTGTCCTGACGTTGCCAGCGACAGACTTTGAACTTGGCGCGATGTTCGTCGAGAGCCATTGCGTGGCGGTAGTAGGAAATCTTGTTGCTAGATGTTCTGGTGAAGGGCAGTCTACGGGGTATGAACCCAACGCTTGATACGCAATCCCAGAGCCCGATGTAGTAGACGTTGACATCTATGCAGAAGGTCTTTTTGTAACCCTGGCTCATCTTCCAGCCAATCTCGGAGTCGTCTTTGAAGAAGTTGTAGGCGAAGTGGACCTGAGCTTGGTTGTGGGCGGGTAAGAGTCCGACTTTGTTCAGCATTCCGGCAAGGCAGCGTGCAGTGTAAGCTCCTCGTGAAAATCCAAATAAGCAAATGCGGTCCCCTTCGTGGTAGTTCTGCATCAGGAATTCGTACGCATCCCGTACGTGGACTCCGAGCGAACTGCCTACCGCCATGTCCATGGCTGCAGTGAAGCCGCCACTAAGACCTTGGCCGTCGTACGTGCCGATTCCGCTTTGATAGTATACAACCTGGTTCGGGTCGTCTTTTTTCAGGGTAGCGACGAAGTGAACAACATTGCTGTTGTCGTGATCGAACTGGTCTCCTGTCCCATCCAGGCAAACCACAAGGGTGCGACCTTGGGAGTGGGGAGGATTTAAAGAGTCTTCGACTGCGCTGATGTCGACTGGTAGCTTGGGAGGCTTGCTGGCCGCGGTGTATGCGTTTGCCGCCTCATGTTCGGAAAGACACTCGGAGGGTCTCTGCACAGGATACCTCCTGCGCGGCATGAAGTCTTCTTTGATAGAGCCCATGGTGGATTCTCCCGACTGGAGATGTTCAGCGGAGCCTTGTGTTTGTTGTAAGTTGTTTGGAGAAGTAAGGACTATTATTGAGTACAGACACAACACGACCGTTACCTGTCTCTCAGTCTAGGTATGGCGACGATACCAGCTCCGACTATACGGCGACCGGTCGGTAAGTAGTGCCCTTTGGTCTCGCAGGCGTGCCGTCCTTGCAGTTCCCACCGGTCCGGCACGAGAACAAGCCAATAGACCCAAAGCTTGGGCTTTAGGCATAATCGTCTACAGCTCCAGCAGAGAGACGGCTTGGACGCCGATCTTCGATATTGAATAATGCCTATAAATCTGCCGCGAAGCCTGTGGAAAGGGCGGGCGCACCAAGCTGTCATTGGCTTTGGCGCAGCCTTGAGGCAATAACACGACATGTCATGTGTCGGTCAGCACGATCGCCAGCCACCGTGTGGGATGCTCGATGAGAATTGGTGGAGCGGGTTTCAATGGCCACGCCAGCTCTGAGGTTAGTTATCGACATGGTTTTCTACTACTGTGACGGTTTGCATTGGTGTCGAATGATCGACGGCAGGGGGGACTGTCCCGTCGGGCCGCGCAAATAGATCGATCGCCCCGGCAATCGGGTACGGAAAAACATGTGATGATGGTGATGATCTCTCTATGTCAGTTACTAGAAGTTTTGGAAAGTATGTCGTCTATAAGATCTTGGGCGTTCAGGCAGAACGCTCAACCCATCTTCTGCTCTCAGAAAAATCGCAAAACACACTCATCTGAGCATGAATGATATGCGTGGTGCAATCAGCAAGTCTCATGCTCGCACGGATAGCTCCGTTCGCTTACACAGCACCGGGAGCGACTCCGCTCACTTTAGTACTCCTAATCGGGATAATGCCAACTTGGCCTTTTCGACTTTCGACATAACATCATCACCAACGAAACATCCTTCTCCTCCGCATGAGACTACTGACCGCCGATTATATAGCGCTGCAGGGATTTTCTATCGTGGACGGATCAGCATGCA
>Ga0265797_10003386_pt1 | contig 25566 bp, 30 predicted proteins | sample P2T30metagenome_FD_192433 | JGI IMG/M metagenome (GOLD analysis project Ga0265797, IMG submission 192433) | Plant litter microbial communities from East Loma Ridge, Irvine, California - P2 T30 | ecosystem: Environmental > Terrestrial > Plant litter > Unclassified | place: USA: California... | reverse complement strand
GTGGTGGCGGCCCTGAACAAGGTGCAGGCCTACGACTGGGCCACCTTCCTGCGCTCGAAGCTCGACGGCCACGGCCCGGGCGCCCCACTGGACGGCCTGGCGCGCGCCGGCTGGAAGCTGGTCTACACCGACTCCCCGACTGACTTGATCAAGGGCGCGGACGACCGCAACAAGGTCACCGACCTGAGCTACTCGCTGGGCTTCACGGTCACCGCCGACGGCGGCATCCGCAACCTGATCTGGGACGGCGTCGGTTTCCGCGCCGGCCTGGCCGCCAACAGCACCATCGTGGCAGTCAACAACCGCAGCTACAAGCCGGAGCTGCTGAAGAAGGCGATCAAGGAAGGCAAGGATGGCAAGGCGATCGAGCTGCTGGTCAAGAAGGGCAACGTGCTGCGCACCGTCTCGCTCGACTACCGCGGCGGCCTGCGTTATCCGCGCCTGGAACGTATCCCGGGTACCAAGGATCGCCTGGAGGCGATCTATTCGGCGCTGAAGTAATCAGTGCATGAGACATGACATCCGGCAGACGCCGGATGTCATCAAACCGTCACAATATCCGCCTATTCTGGCCGTGCCCAGAACAACAACAAGGAGGCGGACATGAAGATCGAATGGTTCAACAAATGGCGCGCGCAGCAAACGCTGACCAACTCGCGCTACCGGACCCAGTTGGCGGACATCCCGCCCGCACTGGAACCCTGCTGGAGGCAGAGCGCCCCGAACGAATACCCAGGCATCCCGACGGATGCCTTTTTTTTCGTCCGCGCGGCCGAGGGCCTGATGCATTTCTTCGACGCGGTGACCTACAGCGCCAAAGCCTGCGCCCTGCCCTCGGACGCCGCGGACTCGGTCTGGCACGCCTGGCTGCGCATCGACGCGGCCGGCCTGGAGCGCTTCTGCAAGCGCCACTTCGGCGGCGCCGTGCCGCACGTCGAGCGCGAGGGGCTGGGCTCGGGCGCGCTGCTGAATACCTTCGGCGCCTGCCACGCGCTCGACGGCGGCATGCCGCGCAAGCCGCGCCTGCCGTCCCTGTTCCGGCTCGACGCCAGGCTGCGCATGCGTAACGGGCATGGCTACTGGCTGCACGGCGGGCGCATCGTGTATGCCAGGACGGGGCCGTATGGCATGGGCCTGGGACGGGCGATGCCGCATCCGGAGCTGACGACGGGCGCGCTGTACATGGCCGGGCTGGTCGACCGGCAGGCGCTGGCGGCGGAACTGGGGCGGCGTCGTCCGGCGCAGGACAGCGGCGGCGGCAGTTGCGGTGGCGATGCCGGGCTTGCGTTCATGAGCAGCGGCGACGATGGCGGTGGCAGCTGCGACAGCGGTGGGGACGGCGGTGGCGGCGATGCCGGCAGCAGTTGCGGGAGTAGTTGCGGCAGCAGTTGTGGCGGGGGCGGCGATTGAGGCGCGCGACGGATCACGCCTGCCCCCAGAAACTGTTTTTCCTTCACATGCTGTATTACACCGTCGGAACCGAATTCGGGAAACCTCGTAGTGAGGACGCAAGGTCCCACATCGCCTGGTATGCCGACAAAGGTCGATCGATCAGGCATGGGGACATAAAAACGTGGGTGAGCAAGGTGGATGCACTGTTGAAATGCAGGCTGGAATATCGTTACCACGACTGGCGAGCGGGAAAACTTGCCGGGTTCAGCTTCACTTGAGGACAATTCTGAATAATTCTCGCTATGCAAACACTTGTCATCCCACCCGCAGTGCAGCGCGACGAGTACGCCGTACAAATGCTCTCCGCATGGATTGCCGAGCAGGGACTGCATTGCACCCTGAATGTCGGCATGTGGGCATCCGCCGGCCATTCTGAACCCCATGCCTGGGGAATATTGCTCGCCGATGTCGCGCGTCATATCGGGAATCCGCTCGCGTAGGAAAAAGGGCTTCGGGCGGCAGAGACGGTCCAGGCGATACGTGATGCAATGCAGGGTGAATTGGATGAGCCAACTTCAGCTGCAACCGGCCAATTCCATCCTGGACATTCCTGACGGCCCGACAACGAATACGGAGCGACTCGATGTCTTGCTGGCTCATCCGAATCGGCATCGTCACTGGCCGACCTGATGCCCGTCGGTGGATTCGACCCCATCAGCTTCTCCGTGGGATCGAATCATTTCCGGATCGTGCCCGTCGAAGAAGACGCCGGGCCTGTTGGCGTTGCGCTGCTGGTCCTCGGCGGCCTGTTGCTTCTGGCGGGGCGCGCAAGCAGGCCGCAGCAGCTAGCCAGGCACGCCGCCCGGCATGCACCGGTCTACTGTTTCCGCATCGATCACCACGAAAACAGGACAGGTGAATACACCACCTGGATCGTGCCGGCGGGCTCGTTCCGGAACGTGGCCAGGTCGCGTTCGAGGATGGCCAAGCAGGACGACACCTCGTCTTCCCTGCCCGTGACGCGCAACATGATCTGCTGTGGCCGTCCGGTGGCATCGCCGATGCGCATCCAGAGCCGGGCGTGCGGCGCCACCGAGCGCAGTATGTCCGCCATAGCCGCGCCCGGGGCGTCCGCCAAGGCGCTCCCATTCTTGCTGTCCAGGGTAGCGCTGAGCAGGGTTCGCGGGCCGTCACCGATTTCCAGCAGGTGGGCGCCGGGCGCCAGACCGTCCTGGCGCAGCCTCACCTTGCCCATCAGTTGGGGCTGATGCGGGTCGGCCGAGACGCCGAACACCAGCTCACCGGTGCGCTTGTGCCCAGCGTCCCTCGGGTCCGTCTCGAACACGCAGGCGGAGATCCCGTGCTCGCCGCTGGCAGTCCAGAAATGCAGGGCATCCTGCGCCGTGGCTGCCTGATGGATGCAGAAGCCTGCGCACAACACGGCTGCCCGGGCGATCACCGATCTCATGTCCTTGCTTTCGTTAACGCCGCGCCACAGCCCTGCTTGCAGTTTCGCAAACAATGGCCGATACAGAAAGTTCAACCCGGCTTACCTCGCATTCTTGCTAGCATGTCGCGGACGCTGACTTATCAAACAATACCGGCAAAGGCTCATCAAGTAACCGGGAGACACGATGTCCGAACTCAAAGTAAAAAGCTTCACCATCTCGCTCGACGGCTTTGGCGCAGGCATGCACCAGAGCCTGGAAAATCCCATGGGTGAGCGCACGCAGGCGCTGCACCAGTGGTTCCGTGGTACGCACACTTTCCAACGCATGATGGGGGACGAGAGCAAAGGCGTGGACGGTCCGGACGAAGATTTCGCCGCGCGCGGTTTCGAGAACATCGGCGCCTGGATCCTGGGCCGGAACATGTTCGGTCCCATCCGCGGTCCATGGCCGGACGACGCATGGAAAGGCTGGTGGGGGGAGGAACCGCCCTATCGCGTCCCCGTGTTCGTGTTGACCCATCATCCGCGCGCGCCGCTGGAAATGAAGGGGGGCACCACCTTTTATTTTGTCACCGACGGCATCGCGTCCGCTTATGCCCAGGCCCGCCGGGCCGCCAATGGCAAGGATGTGCGTCTTGGCGGTGGCGTGGCGACGATTCGCGCGTACCTGCGCGCCGGCCTGGTCGACGAGATGCATCTGGCGATATCCCCGGTCTTGCTCGGCGCGGGTGAGTCCTTGTTCGCGGGCCTGGACCTGCCGGCCCTGGGATTTCGTTGCACCGGGCATGTGCCGACCCAGTCCGCAACGCACATCGTGCTGCGCAAGGACTGAATACGCGCGCCAATCAAACCCTGCCCTCGCCCACCAGCTCGCGTGTGCGCTTCAAGGTCGACAGCAAGGCAGTCTTGTAGCCCTTCTCGCTGTCCATCCAGGCCTGCTCGGCCTGCTCCTCGGGCCCGCCCGGCGCCTTGCCGCGCAAGCCCGTGTAGCAGTAAAAGCGCAGCTGCAAGGCGCCCTCCGCATCCTCGAACAGCTCGTTGACGATCACGCCTTCGCGCGGTCCGCTGGCCTGGAAGAAGGAGACCTTGGTCTCCGGCTCGAAGGCGATGATCTCGCGCAAATCGTTGCCTGCGATGGTGGCTTCACGCACGATGTGGGTCGCGCTCTCTTCCACGACCTCGCAGCGGGTGCACAGGCCGGGCGGCAGGAATTCGCGGGCGTCGCGGGCTTTCAGGACCAGGCCGGCCCAGGCCTGGGCGCGGGTCAGCGGGGTGGCCCCTTCCGGGTTGACCGGGACGGTGGCAGTCGAATAGATCATGATGTTTCTCCTTGTCGTCGAAATGGGAATCAAACCGAGGCGGCGATGCCGGCGGCGAAATCGCGGTACGACCGCAGCGGACGGCCCAGCAGCGCGCTCAAGCGTGCGACGTCGCCGGCTTCCGGCACCATGCCGTCGCTGAGGAAGCGCTCGCTCATCAGGCGCATGTCGTAGGCCATCCAGCCGGGCATGAAGTTCCGCAGGTTCTGCTCGAACGCCGCGCTGTCGTTGCCGCCGTAGGCGATCGGGCGCCCCAGCACGTCGGACCAGATCGCGGCGACGTCATTGCCGCTCAAGGTGTCGGGCCCGACCAGGTTGATGCGCTCGAGTGGCATCGGGCGGGTGGCGCGGTTACGGTGGATCAGTTCGATGGCGGCGATCTCGCCGATGTCGCGCACGTCGATCATCGCCAGGCCCTTGTCCCCGATCGGCATCGGGTACACGCCGTAGCCGAGCACCACATCCTTCACCGTCAGGTCATTGCTGATGAAGTAGGCCGGGCGCAGGATGGTGGCACTGAAACCCATGCGTTCGATCATCCGTTCGACGCCGAACTTGCCGGCGAAGTGAGGCACGTTCACATAGACGTCGCTGTGGATCACCGACAGGTAGACCAGGCGTTCGATGCCGGCCTCGCGGGCGACGTTCAGGGCGACCAGCGCCTGGGTGAATTCGTCGGGAACCACGGCGTTCAGCAGGAACAGCGTGGAGACGCCCTGGCAAGCGCTGCGCAGCGAGTCGACGTCGAGCAGGTCGCCCTTGACGACGTCGACGCCAGATGGGAAGTCGGCCTTGGCCGGATCGCGCATCAGGGCACGCACGCTGGCGCCGCGCTTGGTCAGTTGTTCGACGACGTTGCGGCCGATGGTGCCGGTGGCACCGGTAACGAGGATGGTCATGATGTGCTCCTTTGAGGTGGTGGTTGACGACGAGTTCATGGTAGCCATCCCACACCTGGACCGATAGAGGGTATAGTTGAACATACCGTCTCGCACATGGAACACCTGATGGATCTCCTTGCCCTCGCCGACTTCAACCTGGTCGCCCGCCACGGCGGCTTCGGCCGTGCCGCCCGCGCCAGCGAGCGTCCCAAGGCGACCCTCTCGCGTCGGGTCGCGGAACTGGAAGCCAGCCTCGGCCTGCGCCTGTTCGAGCGCGGCGCCCGCACCTTGAAGCTGACCCAGGAAGGCCGCGCGCTGTACGAGCGCACCAGCGCCCTGCTCACCGAGGTCGACGCGACGGCGGCGGAGATCGCGTCGGGCGGCGCTAAGCCGCGCGGACGCCTGCGCATCAGCGCGCCGATGCTGTTCTCGCAGATTGCGATGGGGAAGCTGGCGGCCGGCTTCGCGCTGGCCTATCCGGAGGTACGGCTCGAGGTGACGACCGAGGACCGGCCGGTGGACATGGTCGAGGAAGGGGTTGATCTCGTGATCCGGGTGAATCCGGATCCGGACGAGAGCCTGGTCGGGCGCATCGTCGTGCGCGACCGACTGGTGGTGGTGGCCAGCCCGGCTTTGCCCCGGCCGTCAGGCGATGCGCCCGTGCCCGCCGTCGTGCGCGGCGCGGCCGACCGGACCGCGGCTTGGAGCCTGCGTACGCCGGACGGCCCGTCGCACTTGAAGATCGATCCGGTGCTGGGCCTGTCCTCGCTGGTGATGGTGCGCGACGCGGTGCGTGCGGGCGTCGGTGCCGGACGGCTGCCGATCTCGCTGGTCAGCCACGACATCAAGGACGGCCTGCTGGCACACTGGGGCGACGTCGAAGGGCCGGAGATCGCGATCTGGGCGCTGTACCCGTCGCGGCGCCTCTTGAGCGCGCGCGTGTCCGCCTTCCTCGACTACCTGAAGGCGGCTTTCCCGACTGGGACTTCAGACGAACTGGCGGCCTACATCAAGCCATGATCGCGTCCAGCTCGCGGGCGACCTGCTGCGCGAACTGGTGGATGTGGTAGCCGTCGATGAAGCCGTGGTGGGCCTGCACCGAGAACGGCAGCTGCAAGCCTTCCGGCGTATCGCGGAACTTGCCCCAGGCCAGGGACGGGATGTCCGGCTCGGCAATGGACGCCATCGGGTGCTGGATCGAGGTGAAATCGAGCCAGGGCATGCAGGTGATGAAAACCTGCTCCTTGGCGGCGCGCGGCGACAGGGCGCTGTATTTCTGGTTCATCTCGAGCATGCCGGACGCCTCCTCGCGCGCCGCCTGGCCGCGGGCGACGAATTCGCGCACGTCGTCGGACCAGTCGAACTGGGCGAAATTCAGGTCGAAGTGCTGGTTTACGACCGTGAAGGACGGGTGCAGGCGGTCGATCTCGATCACCTCGCCTTCGAACACGCGGTAGCGGAAATTCTCCACCTTCAGCACCGCGCGCAGGACGGCGCACAGCAGCACGTGGAAAGGCGCCAGCTTCTCTTGCTTGCACCAGGACCGGAAATCCGGCAAGTCCATGCGGAAGCACAGGTTGACCGCCGGGCTGTCCATGCGGTCGAAAAATTCAAAGCGGTCGCGCCGCCGTTCAAAGTTCTGCATTGAGATTATTCCTGATGTTGCCTTGATAATAGTTTCATGCGAGCATGGGTTTCATTATCCACCACGCGATCACCCATGCTCATCCGCCCGACCATCGAAGCCGACTGGGAAGCCCTGAAAACCGTCCGCCTTGCCGCCCTGCTCGACGCCCCGACCGCCTTCGGCGTCAGTCACCAGGCGGCCGCCGCCTATACCGAAGCGCAATGGCGCCAGCGCGCGGCGACGGGCGGCACGGCGTTCTGGCTGGCCTTCGACGACAGCGGCAAAGCGGTCGGCATGATCGGCGGCGCCGTCGACGCCCAGGGCCACTACAACCTGATCGGCATGTGGGTCGATCATGCGCACCGTGGCTCAGGCGCGGCGCGCCGGCTGGTGGACGCGGTCAAGGCGCATGCGCTCGAACAGGGCCACGCGCGCATCGTGCTGGACGTGGCGCCGGAAAACGCACGCGCCGCGCGCTTCTACCTGAACCAGGGTTTCAGCTTCCTGGACGAGTGGGAACCCTTGGAAAGCCACCCCGAGATCCGGGTGCAGAAGATGGCATGGACTACAGGTAGCGCGAGCTCCACGCCGAGATGAGGCCGGCGACGTAGGCCGCATCCTCGCGCCCGGTGATCAGGTGATCGATGCCGTCCAGCGACACATAGCTTTTCGGATGCCGGGCCAGCTCAAAAATGCGGCTGGCGTTGGCCTTGTCGACGGTGTCGTCCTGCGGCGCGTGCATCACCAGCAGTGCGCGCTCCAGCGTCGAGATCTTGTCGTGCAGCTGGTGCTGGGCGGCGTCGTCGACGAAGTGCTGGCGGATGTTGAAGTTGCGGCCGGCCAGGCGCACCCGCGCTTCGCCCAGCTTGGCGATGGTGTCCAGGTGTTCCGAGAAAAGCTTGTTGACCACGTATTGCGGGTCGCTCGGCGAGGCGATCGTCACCACCGCCTTCGATTCCGGAATGCGGTGGCTTGCCGCCAGCACGGCGGTGCCGCCCATGCTGTGGCCGACCAGCAGCGCCGGCGCCTGGAAGCGCGTGCGCAGGAAGTCGGCGGCGGCGACCAGGTCGTCGACGTTGGACGAGAAATTCGTGTCGGCGAAATCGCCGGCGCTGTTGCCCAGGCCTGCAAAGTCGAAGCGCAGCATCGCAATGCCCAGTTCGGCCAGGCCTTGCGAGATGCGGGTCGCGGCCAGTACGTCCTTGCTGCAGGTGAAGCAGTGGGCGAACAGGCCGTAGGCGCGCGGGGTGCCGTCGGGTGCGTCGAGCTTGGCAGACAGTTTGCCGTGAGGGCCTTCGAAATCCATGCGTTCGGTGAGCGTTGCCATCTTTGTTCCTGGGTTGCGATGGCCGCCACTGTGCACCGGTTCAAGCGAGCGTGCAAGGCTGGCCCGCTCAAAATCCAGTATACAAGACGATAAATTCTTATATACTGGATTTCATGAACATCAATGACATCATCGCCCAGCGGGTACGGGAACTGCGCGACGCCCAGGGACTCACGCTTGCCGCCCTGGCCGAACGCAGCGGCGTCAGCCGTTCCAACATCTCGCTGATCGAACGTGGCGAAAGCAGCGCCACCGCCACCGTGCTCGACAAGCTGAGCGCCGCGCTCGGCGTGACGGTGGCCGGGCTGTTCGAACAGGCCGGCGCCGCCCCCTCGCCGCTGTCGCGCCGCGCCGACCAGCCGGAATGGACCGACCCGGGATCCGGCTATGTGCGCCGCAACCTGTCGCCGGCCGCCTGGTCGCCGATCCAGCTGGTGGAGGTCGTCTTCCCGCCCGGGCAGCGCGTCATCTACGACACGCTCACGCGCGACGTCGACGTCTACCAGCAGGTCTGGATCATCGAGGGCACGATGGAGCTCACGGTCGGCGACCAGGCCAACAACACGGCATGGCGCCTGGACGCGGGCGATTGCCTGGCCATGGGGCTCGACCAGCGCCTGGCCTACCACAACCCGACCGACAAGCCGGCCCGCTATATCGTCGCGCTGGTCTCGCAAGCCCACAAACCGCCCAGGAGGGAGTGATGGATCAAGCAACGGACACCGTACACCGGCTCGACGCCGGCGCCACCCTGGCCCGCATCGATGAATTGACCGAGGTGCTGGTCGATTGCGTCGAAGGCGGCGCCTCGGTCAGCTTCATGCTGCCGATGGCGCGCGCGACCGCGGACAACTTCTGGCGCCGCGTGGCCGATGGCATCGCGCGCGGCGAGCGCACCCTGCTCGTGCTTGAAGACGCGCACGGCATCGCCGGCACGGTCCAGCTGATCACCGACATGCCCGAGAACCAGCCGCACCGCGCCGACGTCGCCAAGCTGCTGGTGCACCGGCGCGCGCGGAATGGCGGCGTCGGCCGGCGCCTGATGCTGGCCGTGGAAGACGCCGCGCGCGAACAGGGACGGCGCGTGCTGGTGCTCGACACGGCAAGCGGCAGCGCCGAGCGCCTGTACGAGCGCCTGGGCTGGCAGCGCGTCGGCGTGGTGCCGGACTATGCACTCATGCCCGGCGGCGCCTTGTGCCAGACGGCCTTCTATTACAAGCATTTGTGAGGAACGAGCATGCGCGCATTGATCATCATCGACATGCAAAAAGGGATGCGCTTCGACAGCCTGCCGCCGCGGAACAACCCGCAGGCCGAAGCCAATATCGAGCGCCTGCAGGCGGCCTGGCGCGCGGCCGGTGAGCCCATCGTCAAGGTGCGTCACATCAGCCGCTCGCCCGCCTCCGTGTTCGCGCCGGGGCAAAGCGGCGTCGAGTTCCAGGAGGCCTTCGTACCTTTAGCGCAGGAACACGTCGTCGAAAAGAACGTGCCGGATGCCTTCATCCATACCGGCCTGGAACGCTGGCTGCACGCGCGCGGCATCCGCGAGCTCGTGATCGCGGGCGTCAGCACCAACAACTCGGTCGAGGCCAGCGCGCGCACGGCCGGGAACCTGGGCTTTGCCACCATCGTCGTGGCCGATGCCTGCTTCGCTTTCGAGAAGCGCGACTTCGGCGGGACCCTGCGCAGCGCCGAGGAGGTGCACCGGATGGCGCTGGCGAACCTCGATGGCGAGTACGCCACAGTGCGCATGACCGAAGCATTGATCAACCCCTGAAAGAGCCATCATGTCCCTGTCCACCCTGCGTCCCGCCCGGGCAAGCGATGCCGCCGCCATCTGCGCCATCTACAACCATTACGTCACCACGACGGCCATCTCGTTCGAGGAAGACCCGGTGCCTGAAGCGGACATGGCGCAGCGCATCGCCGATGTGAACGGGGCCGGCCTGCCGTGGCTGGTGCTGGACATCGACGGGCGTGTCGTCGGCTATGCCTACGCCACCAAATGGCGCGTGCGGCCGGCCTACCGCCACTCCGTCGAAAGCTCGATCTACCTGGACAAGGATTCTACCGGCCGCGGCCTGGCGGGCGCCTTGTATGGCGCCTTGCTGGACGAGCTACGCGCACGCGGACTGCACCGCGTGATCGGCGGGATCGCGTTGCCGAACGCGGCCAGTGTCGGCATCCACGAAAAACTCGGGTTCCGCAAGGTGGCCCATTTCAGCGAAGTCGGCAAGAAGTTCGGGCGCTGGATGGATGTGGGTTACTGGGAGCTCGGGCTCGATCACTAGTACCGGGCGGGCCGGCGCCCGCTTGTGTCGCCCGAATCATTTCGACTATACTCGAAATATAGAAATGATACGGAGCGAACATGGACAACAAGGAAGCGGTCACGGCCCTGGCCGCGCTCGCGCAGGAATCGCGGCTGGCGACCTTCCGGCTGCTGGTACAAGCCGGCCCCGAAGGACTGGCCGCCAGCAGGATCGCCGAAGCGCTCGGCCTGCCGCCCTCTTCGCTCTCGTTCCACCTGAAGGAACTCACCCACGCCGACCTGATCGTCCCGCGCCAGGAAGGCCGCTTCGTCATCTATGCCGCCCGGTTCGACAGCATGAATGCGTTGCTGGGCTTCCTGACCGAGAACTGCTGCGGCGGCAATCCCTGCTCGCCCATCGGCGCTTCGGCATGCGCAAAAGGAGAGCCGGCGTGAACGTCCTGTTTCTTTGCACCGGCAATTCCTGCCGCTCGCTGATCAGTGAAGCCGTCTTCAACCACCTGGCGCCGCCCGGCTGGCACGCGATCAGCGCCGGCAGCCAGCCCACGGGCAAGCTGAACGAACGCGCGCTGGCCCTGCTGGCCCGCAAGGGCATCTCGACCGCCGGCTATTACAGCAAGTCCTGGGACGACCTGCCGCTGACGCCGGACATCGTGGTCACGGTGTGCGCCGGCGCGGCGGGCGAGACCTGCCCGGCTTACCTTGGACCGGTCCTGCGCACGCACTGGGGCGTGGAAGACCCGAGCCACGTGACCGGGTCCGACGACGAGATCGAGGCGGCTTTCGAGACAGCGTACGCAATCCTGCGTGCGCGCATTGAAGCTTTCCTGGCGCTGCCGCTGGATACGCTGGCGCAGGATCGCGCAGCGTTCAAGGCGGCGCTGGACCAGGTGGGGCAGATTCGCGGCCATCTCGACACCTGACGGACATCGTGCTGACCGCCCTGCTCATCTTCCTGGCCACGCTCACGCTCGTGATCTGGCAACCGCGCGGCCTCGGCATCGGCTGGAGCGCCACAGCCGGCGCCGTCGCCGCCCTGCTGGCCGGCGTGATCCACGTTGGCGACATCCCGGTCGTCTGGCACATCGTCTGGAACGCCACCGGCGCCTTTGTCGCCGTGATCATCATCAGCCTGCTGCTCGACAAGGCCGGCTTCTTCGAATGGGCCGCGCTGCACGTGGCGCGCTGGGGTGCCGGCAGCGGCCGGCGCCTGTTCGTGCTGCTGATCCTGCTGGGGGCGGCGGTGGCCGCGCTGTTCGCCAACGACGGCGCCGCGCTGATCCTGACGCCCATCGTCATCGCCATGCTGGCCGCGCTGCGCTTCACGCCGCGGGCGACGCTGGCCTTCGTGATGGCGGCCGGCTTCATCGCCGATACCGCCAGCCTGCCGCTGGTGGTGTCGAACCTGGTCAACATCGTATCTAGCGATTACTTCGGCATCGGCTTCGCGCGCTATGCGGCGGTGATGGTGCCGGTGAACCTGGTGTCGGTCGCCGCCACGCTCGGCGCGCTGGCCTGGTTCTTCCGCAAGGACATCCCGCCTGACTACGACCTGACCCAGCTCCGGCGTCCCGAACACGCCATCCATGACCGCGCTACCTTCCTGGCCGGGTGGTGGGTGCTGGCGCTGCTGCTGGTCGGCTTCTTCTGGCTGGATGCCGTCGGCATCCCGATCAGCGCCGTCGCCGCGGTCGGCGCCCTCATCCTGCTGGCGGTGGCGGCGCGCGGTCGCCGGATCTCGACGCGCGAAGTGCTGCGCGAGGCGCCGTGGCAGGTGGTCGTGTTCTCCCTGGGGATGTACCTGGTCGTCTACGGCTTGCGCAACGCGGGGCTGACGGCCTATCTGACGATGCTGCTCGACCGCTGCGCCGAGTACGGCATCTGGGGCGCGGCGCTCGGCACCGGCTTCGTCACGGCCATCCTGTCATCCATCATGAACAACATGCCGACCGTGCTGGTCGGCGCCCTGGCCATCGATGCGACCTCGGCGCAAGGCGCGGTGCGCGAAGCGATGGTGTACGCGAACGTCATCGGCGCCGACCTCGGTCCGAAGCTCACGCCGATCGGCAGCCTGGCCACCCTGCTCTGGCTGCACGTGCTGTCGGCGCGCGGCATCTGCATCTCCTGGGCTTATTACTTCCGCATCGGCATCGTGCTGACCTTGCCGATCCTGCTGGTGACCCTGTGCGCACTCGCCCTGCGCCTGGGCTGAATCGAGGACTCACATGGACAAGCTCCCCAATCTCCCCAACATCCAACCCGGACTGCTCGACCTGCCGACGCCGGACAAGCTGGCACCCGCCGGCGACATCGACCACCCGCCGCGCATCCTGATGCTGTATGGCTCCCTGCGCGAGCGCTCCTTCAGCCGCTTCCTGACCGAGGAAGCCGCGCGCATCCTCGAGCACTTCGGCGCCGAAGTGAAAATCTTCGACCCGATGGAACTGCCGATGGTCGGCAGCGTGCCGGAGACGCATCCGAAGGTGGCCGAGCTGCGCGAGCTGTGCCTGTGGTCGGAAGGCCAGGTGTGGTGCAGCCCGGAGCGCCACGGCGCGGTCACGGCGGTGATGAAGAACCAGATCGACTGGATTCCGTTGGAAATGGGGGCAATCCGGCCAAGCCAGGGCCGCACGCTGGCGGTGATGCAGGTGTGCGGCGGCTCGCAATCCTTCAACGTGGTCAACACCCTGCGCCTGCTGGGCCGCTGGATGCGCATGTTCACGATCCCGAACCAGTCCTCCGTGCCGATGGCGTACAAGGAATTCGACGACGCCGGCCGCATGCGTCCCTCCGCCTATTACGACCGCGTCGTCGACGTGATGGAAGAGCTGTTCAAGATGACGCTGCTGCTGCGCGGCCGCAGCGACTACCTGAACGACCGCTACAGCGAGCGCAACGAACGGGCGAGCAAGGCGATCGACCGCCAGATCGACAAGCTGTAGGCCCTGGATTTCAACCGGGCGGATCGACGTACTGGCTGCTCAGGATATCGTTTTCGGGCTGGTAGAAGCTGGTCCGGATCCCGAGAAGGCCGAGCAGGGTATGGTCGAGATAATCGGTGCGGTAATCGCGTGCCTCGAGTGCGGCGCGGCGGTCGACCAGGCCAGGAGCCTGCCCCTTTGTCCAGAACAGCAAGGGAATCTGGTAGCCGCTCGGATCGGTCGAGGAATGGCCGGAGAAATTGCGGTAGTGGCCGACTTCCTGGCCGTGGTCCGATACGTAAAGCAGCGAGATGGGCGACGCCGACGCGCTCTCTTCGGCCGTCTTCAGGATAGCGGACAGCACGTGGTCGGTGTACAGCATCGCATTGTCATACTGGTTGCGCGCCTTGCGGATCCAGTAGGGACGGCCCGCGTTGTACAGGGTAGTCGACACGGCATCGTCGGCGCCCGAGAATTTATCGAACGCAGCCGGATAGCGCAGGTCATAGCGCAAATGCGCGCCCAGCATGTGGACGACAACCAGCTTGCGTGGCGCCGGCCCTTCCAACACGCGCTTCAGGTGCGGCAGCAAACGCTCGTCGAGGCTACGGGCGCCGCGGCCGTGGCCATTGTTGACGAAGATCTGTTCATGCGCGTGCTCGGCCAGGATCTGGATCGGCCCGTCGCCCTGCTCCTGGTTCGACAGCCAGGTAATGTGATAACCGGCGGTGCGCGCCAGGGCCAGCACATTCGGTTCGGTCAGCCATGCATCCGGCTGGTTCAGCGTGGCCGGCGTCAGCATCTTGAGCAGGGACTGGACCGTGGCGGCATCGGATGAGCGCACGTTCCTGAAGACGAGCAGGTCGTCGCGCCGTGCGGCCAGTTCGGGCGTGGTATTCCGCGGGTAGCCATACAGCGACCAATTGCTGCGATTGACGCTTTCGCCCAGCACCAGCACAAGGGTTTGCTTGGGCTGGCCGACATACACCGTCTTGTAACGCCGCGCCATCGCCAGGTCCTTGGCGACCTTGCTTTTGACTCCCGCCAGGAAAGCGCGCTGCTGCTGGTAATCCGCGAAATAATTCGGCCAATAGACGAGCGGATTTTCCTCGGCCATCGTGGCATTCAAGTGAAGCAGGGCAAACAGGGCGACCATGCTAGAGCCCAGCAAGCGCTCGCGCCGGTTGCCGGCTTTCGGCGCACCGGCGCAGGTGCTGTTGAACTTGCGCTCGACCCAGGCCTGCAGCCCGATCATCGCGACCAGCAGCGCCGATACCAGCACCAGGTGCACCCAATAGTTTGCGATGAACTCGCGCGCTTCGTTGGCATTGCTGCCGAGGATGGCATCGGCGACCACGATATGCTTCGGCGCCAGGCCGTACAACCAGAACAGGAAGCCTTCCACGGTGGCATTCAGCAGCACCAGGCTGTTGAGCGCCAGGGCGCCGGCAGCCACCCAGCGGCGATTGCAGCGCAACAGTTGCAGACCGGCCAGGCCGGCATTCGCGAACAGGGCAAACACCGATGCCTTGGTGAGACTGTGCAGGTCCTGCATGCCGAGCTGCCAATATAAAGCGAGTGCAAGCATGGTCGTGGCGGCGCGCACGGCGGCCTGCCTGAGCGCCGTCGAGGTGGCGCTGGTGCTGCTAACGTCGATCAAACCGGATTCCTTCAAGAGTACGCCTGAATCCGGCATACTAAACTGCCGAGCGCGGCGTGTCTCTCTCTGTCATCTATTTGTCACAAACGCAGGGCCCGATCCAGTGCCCACCGTCTTCAGCCGAACAGCCCGTGCAGGAACCAGCGCGGCTCGGCATCGTCCGCGCCGATGCGCTCCCGGTACACCCAGTACAAGGTGTGATCCTGCCCTTCCGCGATGAAGTAATCGCGCGTTTGCGGCCCGTTCCACCAGCCGGCTTCGATGCGCTCCGGATTCGATGCCATGCGCAAGGGCGAGCCATAGAACGGCCGGTGGTTGCGCATCAAGAGCGCGATCGGCTTGGCCAGCAGCCAGGTCGGACGCGGCAGCTGCATCGTGTCGGGCGGCAGTTGCGCGTCGCGCGCCTTGTCGCGCACCTTTTGCTGCACTGGCACCCAGGCGTTGGCCTGCTCCGGGCGGTAATCGGCCTTGGGCAAGGGTTGGAGCACGTTGTCGGCGCCCAGGCGTGCGGCCAGCAGTTCCAGCATGCGCATGCGGTCTTCCTCGGTGCCGCCCGGCTCCGGAAACAGCGATTCGCTGGGCGGCGCCATCGGCTGCACTTGTAGCGCTTCCAGGCCCAGGCCGATCACCGGCGCGTCCAGCACCAGCTTGGCCAGGCGCTCCTTCAGCAGGCGCACCAGGTGTTCGTCGCGCCAGGCCGGTTCGGCCAGCACCACCTCGATGGAAGTCGGCGGACGCGCCACCCTGCCCCGCTCGTGCTCGAGCCTGAGCGTGATGCGCTCCACCGCGAGCTGGCGCGCGGTCAGCCAGCCGACCAGTTGCAGCAGCAGGCGCCGGGCGCCGGCCAGCAGCAATTCGGCATCGTCGATGCGGTCGAACAGTTCCAGGCGCGCATGGAAGGTCTCGGGCGGCGCGATCCACTCGAACAGTTCGGGCGCGAGGCCATAGGCGGCGTCGAGCAGCTCCAGCAATTCGCCGCCGCAGCGCCGCTGCAGGCCGGGACGCGGCAAGCGCCGCAGTTCGCCCAACGTGCTGCAGCCGATGCCTTCGAACCAGGTGGAGTACGCGCGCGCCGGCGGCGCCAGCAGCACCGCCAGCCGATCCAGCCTGCGTACCAGCGTCTCCATCTGGATGGCGCGCCCGGCCTCGGCCCGCGCCAGCAGCCAGGCCCCGCGCGCGGTCGGCGACGCCGCCAGCGCCACCGTGAACCCGAGCGCCCGCACGTTCGCACGCACGCGCGCACACAGCGCGAGGATGCCGCCGAACAGGGTCAGGCTGGCGCCGACGTCCATCAGCAGGGTCGATTCCTCGTCCTCGGCCACCTGCGGCGTGTACTGCAGCAGCGCCAGCGCCACGGCCTGGCGCGCCTGGTCTTCCAGCGCCGGGTCGCGCTCGTGGATGCGCGCCTCCGGCAACAGCATCAGCACGCCGCCGCGGCGCATGCCGACGCGCACGCCGGCCGCCAGGGCCGCAGGCGATGCCACCAGCACGCGCTCCTGCTCGAGCACGACACTGCCGGAGTCAGTGGACCAGCTCGGTGCGAAGACCTCGAGCGGTAACCGGGGCAGGTGCAGTCCGATCCAGAGTCGCATGGCGTCGATGCAGGTAAGAGGTCAAGGGAAGGAACAGCGGCGCATCGCGCTGCGGTCCCCGGCGTTTGATGAAGTCGATCTCGATGCCGCCGGCCTGCGGCCGCAGCGCCAGGCGCAGCGGCGCCGGCGACGCATCCTGCTGCGCGGCCAGCGGACGCATCAGGAAGAACAGGGTCTCCCCGGCCTGGGCCGCCAGGTGCAGGCGGCGCAGGCTGTCGGCGCGCGCATGGCTCTGCCAAAAAAGCAGCGCGCCGCAACTGCCGCTGCGCAGCACCTGCTCGGCCGCCCACAACGCATCCGCCGTCTGTTTGGCACGCAGCCAGATCACTTGCGAAGGCGGCACCCCCAGCGCGGCCAGCGCCAGCGCCTGCGGCGGATGCGGCGGCTGCAACAGCACGATGCGTCGTTTCGCCACTTCCGCCAGCGCCGGCCGCAGCAGGCGCAGCTCGCCGATGCCGGGCTGCTGGATCAGCAGGTCGACCAGCGTGCCGGTCGGCCAGCCGCCGCCGGGCAGCTGGGCCGACAGCGCGGCGTGTCCCGTGTCGACGCATCGCGTATACGATCGCGCCAGCTGGGAGGCGAGCCAGAGCGACGGATGCAAGGATTCCGGCGCTGCAGATGTGGAACCTGAGCAATGCATGAGTGTGTTTGCGATTTGACGCAAGGAAATACTGTATGTTTATACAGTACTATTCTCATCAGGTTTTGGCAAGTTTTATCTTTTGGAATCGTGCGGGGGTTTGAATGCAAATTTGCACTTCCAAGCCTGAAAGACATAAGATTAATGACATATCAACCTATGCCAACATTCTGAACATGCTTCACATGGACGCTCGACTATCAAGGCTGATAAGTGACTACCAGTCCGCCGTTGCAAAGGCAGTGGCGTTGATGAGCGCGTCAGGCATTCCACGTCCCGAGAGCGATATGGACTGGATAGCGCTCGATATACCGCAAATTGGTGAGTTGAATGGCGGAGTTGGCTACTTCAAACACGGCGCCGGGTGCGCAGTCCAACTGCCGGATGGGCCTGTCGATTTCGACTTTGGATCGGCTGGAGAAATCGACGGGTTTAATGCAGGGCGTCTGAGCATCTTCGCGCGCAACCAGCCTCATGACTATGGATTCGCGAGCGAGAAAGAAGTGACAAAGGTATTTGACGCAGAGGTCAAATCCGGAAGGATTCGCTATTCTGGAAATGTAAATTACTATCTTTGCTGATCAAGATGATCATGCGACACCGTGACAAAAGATGGACAACACCTTTCCTGCCTCTGGTGAGTAAAGAATTTCGATCACATCACAACCACCATCTAAAATTTGTGGCAGTTGATCCGAATGCACTCTCAATCCGTGCAGGTGTGCCGTCGTAGACAAATATTCCTCGGATGGTAACTGCATTGTCGAGGGTTTCTGTCGAGTAGTACCGGACATAAGCGCTCAATTGCCGCGCTCCCTGCGGCATGCTCAGGCTTGCTTCAATAGCATGGACCAACTCGAGCGTTGGTACCTTTCGCTCTTCCGCTGATACCGCTATGGGAGGTCTGGTCGCTTCGACACATGTCGCTACGAAAAGCAGCATGACTATTGCAAGTAGTTTTATCATCGTATTGAAGAGCGCCTTCTGCAGATGCGTTGGTACCCATTCAGCTTTGGATTATCGAAGCGAACGCAGGCCGGGACATCCCGGCCTTCTTGCTCACTCTTGTGGCGCCGTCCACACCAGGTTCCACAGGTGCCCATCGATATCCTCGAACCCCTGGTCATACATGAACCCATGATCCTCGGGCGGATGCGGCGTACGCCCGCCTGCCGCAACCGCCTTCGCGATCAGGCTATCCACCTCCTCGCGGCTCTCGCAGCTCAAGCAGATGATGATCTCGTTGGCTTCCCTCGCCTGTGCCAGCGGCTTGTCGATGAGCGATTTGAAGAAGGGTTCGGTCATCAGCATGACATGGATGCTGTCTTTCACGACATCCATGAACGCCGCGCTCTCGTTGCTGTATTGCGGATTCAAGCTGAAGCCGAGCGCGGAAAAGAAGGCCTTGGATTTTTCCAGGTCCTTGACCGGAAGATTAAAGATGATCTGCTTGTTCATGACATCCCCATGGGTAGAGTGGATAGATAAGCTGCCCTGCATCCTGACGACGAACGAGGGACGCATGAATCGACACTCTTCTTCAAAAAAATCATGATCAAGGCTTGTTCCACAGCGCAACAGCCACCTCCGCCATCCCTGGTAGCCCGCATCGTTCAGGTGCAGGCGATTCCACTGTAGAACCGGCCCAGAAGCCGGCCGGTGCGGCAATCAGCAGCAGGACGACGGCGAGTTTGGCCGGATTTATTCTTTGGAATCGAGAGCGATATTCTCAGGCCTGGTCTCGCTGCCGGGCCGCTGGGGTATGCGCACAGTAAACTCGCTGCCCCTGCCTGGACCTTCACTGCGCACTTCGATGGTCCCCCTGTGCAGGGACACGATCTCCTTGACGACAGACAGTCCGATACCGAGCCCTGCCCCGCGCTCGCCGTTACCGGTGTGCGCTTGCGTGAATACCTCGAAAATCCTGGGCATGAGCTCGGGGCTGATCCCCTGGCCATCATCCCTGATGTAGCAGACGAAGTGCGTCTGGTCGACCGTGGCCGTCAGCCATATGTTGCCGCCGGCCGGCGTGTACTTGATGGCATTGTTGATGAGATTGACGATGACTTGCTGGAGCCGCCGGACATCGACCCGGACTTCGATCGGGACCGGGGGCATCACCTGATGAAGCGTCTGTCCTTTGGATTCTGCTGCCGGGCTGGTCGCATGGATCACTTCGAACAGCAATTCCTGCAGCACGACTGTTTCGTAGGCGATGCTCATCCTGCCAGTCTGTACGCGCGTGAGATCGACCAGGTCTTCGATGAGCCGGTCGAGAAAATCGATCTGCCGGTCCATGACCCTGATGGGCTGGACATGACGCGCATGCTCGCCCAACTGGCGCTTCAAGAGTTCGAGCGCCGTCTTCAGCGGTGACAGCGGGTTGCGCATTTCGTGCGCAATGGTGCCGATGAACACGTTTCTATCATGCTGAAGCACATTGCATTCGTGCTGGACGTTTTCCAGGTACTTCATCCGGGTACGCAGATGGGTCACGTCCCGGAATATCTTCATGAAACTGCTTGGTTGGCCATCTTTCCAGGTCAAAGCCAGGCTGAAGCCACTCGACCAGAACTGTGACCCGTCCTTGCGCAGATGCCACCGCTCGTCTTCCGCCATACCCAGGACCCGGGCCGTATTTGCCTCATGCTCATGAAGCCTGCGTGCACGGTCTTCCTGCAAAAACAAGATGGCTATCGATTGCCCCAGGACCTCACTTGCCGCCCATCCGGTAATGAAGCAGGCACCTTCGCTCCATCCCGTAATCCGCAGCTGCGTATCGTAGAACAGCAAACCATACTGTTGCGTCTTCCCAAGCAGAACTTCGGCAAGCGCGGCTGCCTGCTCGGCATTCCAGTGCGTCTTCATGTTTCGGCCCGTAGAAGCATTCGTGACATGACCCTAACGTATATGGGCAAAACCCGGCGCGACAATGTCCGGAATTGTTATCGCGAACGAGTGAAGCAAGGCCGGGGCAGCATCGTCATGAGCGGCTAGGGGACAAGCGGCACATCCCTGACGATTTGCCCGGCCTTCATGACGAACACGACCCGTTCGATCGCAGCAAGGTCGGCCAGCGGATCGCCGCGCACGGCGATGATGTCCGCGTGCGCTCCCTTGACCAGCACCCCGAGCCCCAGATCGCCCAGAAGCCGTCCACCATGCCAGGTGGCGGCCTGCAGGATTTCGCGTGCCGGCATGCCCGCCTCGGCATAGGCAAACAGCACCCGCTTGGCGGCGTCGCCACGGTTCGGCCCCAGCCCCATGTATATGTCGGAACCCGCGGCAATCATGACCCCGGCCCGGCGCGCACGCATCAGGCGTTCATGGAAGGGCACGGCCAACGCGGCGATCTGCGCAGCGTCCAGCGGCATGTTCAACTTGCGCACTTGCTTTTCCGTCAGCGACAAGTCCATATCGGTCGGCACCAGGGTCACGCCCTGCGTCGCATCAGGCCCAGCGTGTCGTCACTTACCTTGTAGGCATGTTCGATGCTGTCGACGCCGGCATCGATCGCGCGCGACACGGCCAGGTCGGTGGTGGCATGCGCTGCCACTTTCATCCCGTACAAGTGGGCTTCGTCGACGACCGCGCGCATCTCTTCCGGCGACAGCATGGTCTTGTTGGGCGAGCTGTTGGAATACAGCTTGATCAGGTCGGCGCCGTAATAGACCGCCTCGCGCACGGCCTGACGCGCATCCTCGCGGCCGCGCACGATGCGGTAATCGCCGTCGACCAGATTGGCGTGGCCGGGCGCCAGGTTCGGCACCTGTCCCCCTTCCGGCGCCAGGCCGGGTCCGGACACGAACAGACGCGGCCCTTGCGCCGTGCCTTCTTCGATGGCGCGTTTCAAGGCCACGTCGGCGAAACGTCCCGAATTCCCGAGGTCGCGCACCGAGGTGAAACCCGCGTCGAGGTAAGCCTTGGCACGGGCAGCGCCTCGCAATGCCCGCAGCGCATCGCCTTCCATCGCCACGGCCTTGGTGACGGTCATCGTGTTGTGCTCGTCGCCGGGATGTTCCTGCAAGAGGTGCGCGTGGGCTTCGACAAGCCCCGGCAAGACCGTGAAGCCCGTCAGGTCGATCACCCGCGCTCCGGCAGGCGGGACCAGGTCCGCCCCGATGGCCACGACCTTGCCCTGCTGGACCACGATGAGCTGCGGCCCCGTCAGCATGCCTTTTTCGCTGTCGAACACCCGGCCCGCACGCAGCGCAAGGACGGGTTCATCTGCATGCGCAGGGGACGCGGCGAGGCGGCAAATATCAGCAGAGAGGCGAGCAGACGAAGCACGGTCACTCCAGTATGGCTGAGGTTGAGCAAGTGTAGCAGCTCTTCCTGGCGGCCCATGTCACGGCACATGTCGGCCATGTGCGGCCTTTCTGCGGTAAAAAATGAAATAATGCATGCCATCGTATTGATTTGTACAAAGATGACTTTCATGCCTCACTCAGTCGGAATCCGCACATGACCACGGCCATGCACCAGATCGGCCTGGTCCTGTTCATCCTGGCCCTGATCCACACCTTCTCCACCCGCCTGTTCGAAATCCTGGCCCACCGCCACCCGCGCCACGCCGGGCTGTTCCACCTGCTCGGCGAAGTCGAAGTCGTGTTCGGCTTCTGGGCCTTCGTGCTGATGCTGTTCATGGCCTTCGTCGAAGGCAGCGCGTCCGCCATCGATTACGCCGAGTCGCGCCACTACGCCGAGCCGCTGTTCGTGTTCGTGGTGATGGTGGTGGCCGCCTCGCGCCCGGTGCTGGAGACGGCGCGTGCCCTGGTACGGGCGTTGGCCCGGCTGGCGCCGGCGCGCATCGAAGTGGCCCAGGTCTGGCTCGGCCTGGCGCTGGTGCCGCTGGCCGGTTCCCTGATCACCGAACCGGCCGCGATGACGCTGGCGGCGCTGATGCTGGCGCCGGCCGTGTTCCGCCCCGGGATGCCGGAATGGCTGAAGTACGGGGCGCTGGGCGTGCTGTTCGTGAACGTGTCGATCGGCGGCACGCTCACCGCCTACGCCGCGCCGCCGGTGCTGATGGTGGCCGGGCCCTGGGGCTGGGACAGCGCCTACATGCTGGCCCGGTTCGGCTGGCGCGCCCTGGTTGCGGTGCTGGTCAACGCCAGCGTCATCACGCTCCTGCTGCGGCCGCACCTGCGCCCGCTCGACGCCTCGGTCGAGGGCGAATCGCCGGTGCGCGTGCCGCCGCTGGTGGCGCTGATCCACCTGGGTTTCCTGGCGGCCGTCGTGCTGCTGGCCCACCATCCGGTGCTGTTCCTGGGCCTGTTCCTCCTGTTCCTCGGCTTTACGCAGGCCTACGAACGCTACCAGGATCCGCTGATCCTGAAGGAAGGCCTGCTGGTCGGCTTCTTCCTGGCCGGGTTGGTGGTGCTGGGCGGGCTGCAGCAGTGGTGGCTGCAGCCGATCGTCTCCAGCCTCGGTCCGACCGCGCTGTTCTTCGGCGCGCTGGGCCTGACCGCGATCACGGACAATGCCGCCCTCACCTATCTCGGTTCCCTGATCAGCGGCTTGTCGGACCACGAGAAATACATGCTGGTGGCCGGCGCGGTGGGCGGCGGCGGCCTGACCGTGATCGCCAACGCGCCGAACCCGGCCGGCGCGGCCCTGCTGCGGCGCGGTTTCAACGAAGAGTCGATCGGGGCTGTCGGCCTTTTATTGGGGGCGCTGGCCCCCACCTGTGCGGCAGCGATCTTGTTCTTGTTGTAACTTAGCGCATCCACAGGGACTGCGAACAAGGAACGCCATGGACAACGATCTGCTGGTCAGCAAGATGGGCACCATCGAGCGCTGCTGCAAGCGCGCCCGCGACGAGTACGAGAAGGACCCGACCACCTTTGTCGGCGACATCACGCGCCAGGACGCGGCCACGCTGAACGTGATCCGCGCCTGGGAAGCGGCGGTCGAAATGGGCGACTACGTGCTGGGCAGCCTGGACCTCGGCCCGGCCTATGACGAGCGCGAGGTGATCACGCTGCTGGCCGAACACGGCTGGATCGAGCCGGCGCTGGCCGAGGACCTCAAGCGCACCGGCGAATTCTGCCGCGCCGAATGGGACCTGCAGTCGGCGCCGCTGCCGGCGCTGGTCACCATCATCAAGCGCGGGCTGGACGAGTTCGACGCCTATGCGCGCGCGCTGCTGGCCGGGGCGGCGGCGCTGGCGGCGCAGGATGGCGACGCGGCCGCGGACGGCAAGCCGGCCGGCGATCCTTCGATCTGATCCATCTGCGGGGGGGCCGCGCGGCGTACATAGATGGCTTGCTGTCAAACCGCTCAGTGTCGATTTGGTATGATGCGCGCTTTCATGGATAAATGCCCTGCCGCCCGCCACCGGCGCCCGGGCCTCCACTCACCGGATATCACAACAATATGAGCCAACCGACCCAATTGCCCTCCTTCTGGAGCCGGCTGTCCCTCGCCTTCGGCACGTTCTTCAAGACCGTGGGTGACGCCGAATTCGCCGCGCGCGTGCGCGATGACCAGGTCGGCCCGATCGCCGCGCCCGCACCTGCTCTCACCCCGGCCCCTGCGCCCGCACCTGCACCCGCCCCAGCACCGGTCACGCTGCGCGTGGCCACGCCGGACGCCGCCATGCAGCTGCTCGGCCTGCTGCAGCGCGAAGCCCGCCTGATCGACTTCGCCAACGAGAACATCGCCGCCTATGCCGACGCCGACATCGGCGCCGCCGCCCGCGTCGTGCACGAAGGCTGCGCACGCGTGCTGCGCGAGCACTTCACGATCGAACCGGTGCGCGCCGAGAACGAAGGCGCGCGCGTCACGCTGCCGGAAGGCTTCGACGCCGCCAGCGTGCGCCTGACCGGCAACGTGGTCGGCAAGGCGCCATTCACCGGCGTGCTGAACCACCGCGGCTGGCGCGCCACGGACGTGCGCCTGCCGCAGCTGGCCGAACAGCACGACGCCCGCATCATCGCCCCAGCGGAGGTGGAACTGTGACTGATCCCCGTTACGCCATCGGCATCGACCTCGGCACCACCCACAGCGCCCTCTCCTACGTCGACCTGCAGGCCAGCGACGGCGAAAAGGCCGACCAGGGCGTGCTGCCGGTCCCGCAGTTGACCGCACCCGGCACCGTCGAGGCGCTGCCGCTGCTGCCCTCCTTCATGTACCTGCCGCACCCGGACGAACTGGCCCAGGGCGAACAAGCCCTGCCCTGGACGAGCGGCATGGCCGCGCCGATCGTCGGCGAAATGGCACGCAGCCGCGGCGCCGGCACGCCGATCCGCCTGGTGTCCTCGGCCAAGAGCTGGCTGAGCCACCCGAGCGTGGACCGCCGCGCCGCCATCCTGCCGAGCGACGCGCCGGCCGAAGTGGAACGCGTCTCGCCTTTGACCGCATCGACGCGCTACCTCGAGCACATCCGCAGCGCCTGGAACGCCGCGCATCCGGAAGCGCCCTTCGAGCAGCAGGCCGTGACGGTGACGATTCCCGCATCGTTCGACCCGGCCGCGCGCGAACTGACCGCCGAAGCAGCCCGCAACGCCGGCTACGGCAGCCCGACCCTGCTGGAAGAGCCGCAGGCGGCCCTGTACAGCTGGATCCAGGGCAGCGGCGGCCGCTGGCGCAAGCAGGTCAAGGCGGGCGACATCGTGCTGGTGGTCGACGTCGGCGGCGGCACCAGCGACTTCTCGCTGATCGCCATCCTCGAACGCGACGGCAACCTGGAACCGCACCGCGTCGCGGTCGGCGACCACATCCTGCTGGGCGGCGACAACATGGACCTGGCGCTGGCCCACCTGGTCGCGCGCAAGCTGCAGGCGAACGGCACCCAGCTCGACGGCTGGCAGATGCGCGCCCTGACCTATGCCTGCCGCGGCGCCAAGGAACACCTGCTGGCCGACGCCAACGCGGCCGCCTGGCCGATCGTGGTGCCGAGCCGCGGCTCCAAGCTGATCGGCGGTTCGATCCGCACCGAGCTGACGCGCGACGAAGTCACCACCTTCATCACCGACGGCTTCTTCCCGCGCGTCGAAGCGTCCGCGCGTCCGGCGGTGCGCACCCGCGCCGGCCTCACGCAGATCGGCCTGCCGTATGCGCAGGACGCGGCCGTCACGCGCCACCTGGCCGCCTTCCTGGCCCGCCAGGCCGGCGCCACCGCGGAGCTGGAAGGCTTCAACGGCCAGGTCAATCCGGAGCACAGCTTCCTGCACCCGAGCGCGGTGCTGTTCAACGGCGGCGTATTCAAGTCGGACATCCTGGCGCAGCGCGTCATGGACACCATCAACGACTGGCTGTACATGGAAGGCGCGGAACCGGCACGCATGCTGGAAGGCGCCGACCTCGACCTGGCCGTGGCACGCGGCGCCGCCTACTACGGCTATGCGCGCCGTGGCGGCGGCGTGCGCATCCGCGGCGGCACGGCGCGTTCCTACTACGTCGGCGTGGAATCGTCGATGCCGGCCATCCCCGGCATGGAGCCGCCGATCGAAGCGCTGTGCGTAGCGCCCTTCGGCATGGA
>Ga0265797_10003385_pt1 | contig 25566 bp, 26 predicted proteins | sample P2T30metagenome_FD_192433 | JGI IMG/M metagenome (GOLD analysis project Ga0265797, IMG submission 192433) | Plant litter microbial communities from East Loma Ridge, Irvine, California - P2 T30 | ecosystem: Environmental > Terrestrial > Plant litter > Unclassified | place: USA: California... | reverse complement strand
TCCCAGAACCAGTCCGATCACCCGCATCAAGACGTGACTAGCCCTGTCCAGGTTGCATCAGATCAAATGAACAACCACAACGAGCCTCATACTGGGTTCCACGCGAGCGCCCAGCCCTTCAACCCGAGCTTCATGCACGATCAGTACCAGCAGTCCTTCGCCCCGATGATGCCTCCCTTCCCGCCTGGCTACTACGGTGCTGGCCCATACGGGATGCCGAATCCGATGCACGGTCTCGCGAACGGCTTTGGCAACATGAACATGAACGGCGGTTACCCCGGGCAACCCCAGTTCCCGCCGTTCCAGCAGCCTCCCTATGGCCCTTACCAGCAACAGCAGCCATTCGTTCAAGGCCCTGCTGTCGGTGGCGCCGCTCGCGCCCCGAACGCCCCTTACGCTGGCAACGGAGTGCAGCGTAGACAGGGTGGCGACGACAACCTTGCCAGGTTCAACAACGTCGCCTTCGAGGATCTGAGACCCGAGATTCTGTCGCTGTGCACGGACCAGCACGGATGCCGCTTCCTGCAGCGCAAGCTTGACGAGCGCGATGAGGCCCACGTGAAGATGATCTTCGAGGAGGTCCACCCAAGCATCACCAAGCTGATGACTGATCCCTTCGGCAATTATCTCTGCCAGAAGTTGCTCGAGAACTGCAACGATGAGCAACGCACTGTTCTCATTGGCAACTGTATGGAACTGATGACCCAGATCGCGCTTAACCAGCACGGTACCCGCGCTCTTCAGAAGATGATCGAGTTTGTTTCCACCCCTAAGCAGACCCAGATGATCATCAACGCCATGCGCTACGATGTTGTTCAGTTGATCCAGGACCTGAACGGTAACCACGTCATCCAAAAGTGCCTCAACCACCTCAGCTCTCAAGACGCTCAGTTCATCTTCGACGCTGTGGGCCAACACTGCGTCCCCGTCGGCACTCACAGACACGGCTGCTGTGTTCTCCAGCGTTGCGTCGATCATGCTTCTGGCATGCAAAAGGGCGAGCTCGTCCGTCAGATCAGCAACCATGCCTTCAACCTTGTTCAGGACCCGTTCGGCAACTACGTTGTCCAGTACATTCTCGATCTCGATCAGCCCGCCTTCATTGAGCCTCTCTGCCAAAAGTTCCAAAACAACGTGGTCTACCTGTCCAAGCAGAAGTTCAGCTCGAACGTCATCGAGAAGTGCATTCGCGTCGCCAGCGAAGAGTCTCGTCGTATGTTGATTCAGGAGATCATCCCTTCGACCGAGCTTGAGAAGCTGTTGCGCGACTCTTTCGCCAACTATGTTGTCCAAACCGCCTTCGACTACGCCGATGAGGACCAAAAGCACGCATTGGCCAACAACCTTCGCCCCATTCTGCCAAGCATCCGCCACACGCCGTACGGCCGCCGCATCCAGACCAAGATTCAAGAGTTCGATGGTCGCGTATCCGGCTTCACGTCCGGCATCGTCACACCGGAGGAGAACGGCATCAAGTCTCCTGCTCAAGGCTTCGCTGCGCCTTTCGCCAACTACCCAAACGCTCGCGGCAATCGCCAAGGCTTTGCTGGTCCGGCTCCGCAGTTTTACGGCCAAGGCAACCAGGCTACCAACGGCAACAACACCGACATCGCCTCACCCAAGCCCCAGCGCATGAGCGGTAACCTCGGTGACAGGCTCGACGCCCAGAGCGCGCAAGTCTTGAGCCGCGCTGACGTGAACGGACAGGCTGCGCCGACCACCAACGGTAACAGCAATCGCCCACACAACAACAGCGGCCCGACTGTCGAGCAGATGCACAAGACTGGCTACCGTGGCAAGCTCACTCCGGAGCAACTCAGGACTGGCCAAATTGAAGTTCACGAAAACCCATTCCGCTACTACTGAGCGCGACCCCCGCGCCAGAAAGCTCAATTGTAACAGTACCACGTTCTCAGCCGAGATCACGAGCTACGACCCAACCTAACGGCCAACAACGATCCCTATTTTGCCACTACTAGAGCGCGCAACATTTGCATTTGCACCCGGAGTACCACATCCTCTACCACTCTGCGCTTACCCAAGCCAGAAGGGTGAGGCTTGTACCACCACTACCAAGCATGCCTCCGGTGCCGGCGCAAATACTCTACAGTACGAACCGGCAGGGAAGCAGTCCCACACAAAATTGCGAATAACATTACACTTGCCTTTCACATTTCCACGGCGTTCAAGTTTTGCCAAACACACACACCCAACAAAATTCCTCGGCCTTCTCCTTCCCCTCGCGAACGCCAACGATCTCCGGTTCCTTTTCACTTCACAGCATGAATTATCAACAGGTGGCATCTCACACGAAAGCGTTGGCTTGCCACATGACTTCCGAAAGCTTACGACATCTTATCCTCTGGCCAGACCACAGAGCCCAGCTTTCACGTGGCGGTCAAGACTTGATCACGGCAGAGGAGACATGGACATGACAAGCTTGACGAACACTCCGACGACTCGCCGGGCCTTTCGAGAAAGCTTCATTCTCGACCCCAATTTTCACCTTCTTGGACATGAAACGACAACAAAAAAATACGAGCTGATGATTACTTTTTGGGAACTTGCGCGTTTGCCTTCTTTCTTTCACTACCTTTCTTCTTACCTCCTGGCCCATCGGCGCACATTGGACAACGATGCTACGCCACCTTCGACGCGACTTGTTCGCTTGAAGAAAAGAAACTCTCCATTGGGTAGAGTGACTCTAAAGCATGATGGGACTGGGAGGTTTACTTTGCTGGGTTGTGTGATTTTCTCTTGTTTTTGCTCTGGATAACACTGGGATTTTCCTTTTCTTTTCTTGTTGTAAGATAACGTATCAAAGGCTTCTGCCACCAACACTCTTCCTCGTGCATGTGCTCAACGTGATCTGCTACGATGGAGAGGCTTGTTGCTCCATGGTCGACTGAGAACAGGTGTCGCTCATATGCATCGGCCTTAACACGCATGTACGATCATTACGCCTCATATGCAACGGAGCAAACATCCATGATAATGCTGATATCGCCAAAACTCCTGCAGGCACGCTTTACGCCGCCGCTACATCCATTTGTTCTCCATGCCCGTTGCCATTGCCATTTGCATGCTGCTGCTCCAACCCCGGCAAATGCGCACTACTTTGACACCCAGGGCAATTGTGCACGACCTCGTGGCAGAAGACATCGCAATCGATGCAGAAGTGATTTTGGCACGTTTCGCACTCGTATCGGCTCGACTCGCTCGCGCCTTCGGCTCGTTTTGGGCCGCCCGCGCTGCCGTTTGCGATGGCATCGTGGGCTGGTGGAAATGGCGACAGACAGCCGAAACACTGTGTCGAGCCCAGCTCCCGAGCCCGTTTCCAGGGGACTTCGATCCAATTGCGGAGCGGGAAGAGGTGATGATATGAGCGCGCCAGGTGAGTGGACAGGATCAGTGTCAGGTCGCACGTCGGGCAGGTGGCGGGCAGATTGCAGACTTTGGCTTTGCAGCGAGAGCACAGGTAGCCACCACGCGTCAGTTGGCCGTGGCAGGCACAGATCGTGGCTTTCTCTTCGGTTATGCGGGAGGGGAAGCCCATCATTAGCAGCGCTGCTTGGTTGCGCTTTTGCATTTCCGCATCGGTTGCGCGCATCACGGGCGGAGTCGTGATTCCCATCAGCAGCTCGCGGTAGTGCACTTCGTCGACTGCTACACTGTAGCAGGAGTCATCGCCGGCGTTAGTCTTGCGGCAGATCTCAGCGCATATGTGCATTTGTGCAGCGAGACCGATGATGCTGACGCGTACTCTGTCTTTGATGCACGATTTGATCGTGTCGTGTATGTCGCCTGGATCGCTCGTGAGGAGGGCGCCGAGAATGATGACCACTTCGCGGGTGCCGTGAGAGGGCGTGTGGTAGAGAGCTGCTCGGGCCATTTCAAGAGCATTCTGGAGCGATGGATTGCCCTTAGGATCGAGGCTGCGAAGGTTTCGGACGGCCGTGATGTGATCGTTGGGATTGCCACTCATGTCGCTGACTCGGGTGGCGATTCCATCTCGCATACCCAGAACGCCTAGCTGGGAGATGGGGTTTTGTTCGAAGTACTCCCGAATGAAATTTACGGCGTTCGTGATTGTGAGGAGGTATCGAGTAGGTCGCAGATCCTTCTCATTCATGGCTATTGAAAGGTCAAGAACAAGGAGTGTGTGTCGGATGATTCCTCTCTGTAGAGGAGTGGTGTCCTTGAGCAGTCTGTTGCATGTTGTCAGTACACATCCCGAGTCAATCGAGTACTCCATGAAGCCTACCTCCTGCGTTTGTCAGCCTCCTCAATCCCTCCCAAGACGCCTTCCATTCCGCCTGCGCCATCCACCAGGCCATGTGTGTTTGTGGCTAGATTCTCCCATCGCGCATGAGCTCGTTTTGGGTTTGATGCGCCAGCACGACCTTTTCCCTTGCCGGTGACAATCTCATCGTCCGAGTATTCATTTTCGGAGTCTGCCATAATGCCAGATGTGGCGTGTAAATTGCTGTTCGTGATGAGAACGCAGCGTGCTCGCGAGAATCCTGGAATGAAAATCTGAATGTCACGGGATTATATGAAGAGGTACAGCGGCTGCTGCCCTGTTCGAGTGATGTGTCAGGCCATTGTTCAGAGGCTCGCAGGACTGTTTACCTATACCAAAGATGGGCTGAAGTCGGGACTTTGCGACACGTCACGTGCACACGCCGCTTGGCGACAGGGTCGGGACGCAATCTGGGGTCAGACTATGGGTTGAGAGGTGGTTCCAAAGAAGGGAGTCTCGTGAGGCAGCAGACAAACACTCCCTAAACCACCCATACCACGACTACAAACTCCCTTTTGACGCAACACATCCCGAGATCGCTCAACACTCGACCGCATTCACCAGCCAAATCCACCCAGCCGCGCCAAGTGCGTAGACAACACCAGCCTGACCGCCGCTGCGTCTGACCCCTCCACCGCCCACCAACAACAACCTCATATCGCACCACCGCTATCATGGCCAACGACGAGTACGATGTACGCATACCCGAACGCCACCGCTCCCTCCCTACCTAGTCTAGACTGCCGCAAATCCCCAACTGTGCGCTAACAACCATCCTCAGTTCCTCTTCAAGGTGGTCCTCATTGGAGATTCCGGTGTTGGTAAATCCAACCTTCTCTCGCGTTTCACCCGCAACGAATTCAACCTCGACAGCAAGTCCACCATCGGTGTCGAGTTTGCCACCCGCAGCATCCAAGTCGACAACAAGACCATCAAAGCCCAGATCTGGGATACCGCCGGCCAGGAGCGCTACCGCGCAATCACCAGCGCCTACTACCGTGGCGCTGTCGGCGCACTTCTCGTCTACGACATCTCCAAGCACCAGACCTACGAGAACGTCACACGCTGGCTGAAAGAGCTCCGCGACCATGCCGACACAAACATCGTTATCATGCTGGTGGGAAACAAGAGCGATTTGAGGCATCTCCGGGCTGTTCCTAGCGACGATGCTAAGGCATTCAGCCAGGAACACGGACTCAGCTTCATTGAGACCTCAGCTTTGGACGCGAGCAACGTCGAGCTGGCGTTCCAAAACGAACTCACAGGTAAGTCGAGAACTTCCCTCTTGGCCGTCGAACACGTGAGTACTAACGATTATCACAGAAATCTACCGTATAGTTAGTTCTAAAGCTTTAGATCAAGGTGATGCTAGCGCCGCACCCGGTCCTGGCACTTCCGTTCCTCTCGGACCTAGCAACCCGCCGGGCGATGCTTCCCGCAGCAAACAGTGCTGTTGATGCACAAGTACATCTGAGCAGTCTACACAGTACGTGGGGCGATCTCGCAAGACCGGAGTTTAGAGGATTCGTGTTACAGTCAGGCCAGGCATAGCAACCTTGTTTTCTCAAACGAGGCGGGCAATGCTATGGAGATATGGGCGCGAATACGAGTGCACGAAAGGTCTGCCGCGAACGGCGTCTGGCGTTGTGCCGTTGTTGAGAACGGCGGCATGTCTGCGATTGCGGTAATCTCTTGTTCTTTTTGTTACTTTACGATAGCATGTTGCAAATGTCATTGATCACGTTGAAACATGGTACAGGCTTTTAGGAAACGCTCGTTTTCTAGGGAATTTTATGGGATGGTACATTTACCTTGCCTGAAATGTACTGACCTCTCAGGGGACAAATTTATGGTAACAGACTGCTACCAGACTCGCCCATATCTGTCCCCGTATATCTGTCCACTGAGAGCTGACCCTCTGGTGTGCCAGTCTATCCAACATTGGATGTAAAGAGGGTCCACTCCGGCCAGGTCTGATGTTTGTCGATCGTCTACCTACCACCGTTTCTATACAGGATGCAAGCTTGGTATAGCTCGCAGTCAGAGTCACGCCAGGAGGTAGTGCGGGTTTTTCTAAGATACTAGTTTTCTGAAGCTATGAACCCAAGGACTAGCTATGTCTTACTGTTTCTCTTCCACCAATGCGACGATATGGCAGTCCATCAGAGACCGCAAGAAGTAACAAAAGTCTAGCGAAGTGTGAAAGTGACTATCCCTCTCGCGTCCAATCATCCTCATACTTCACGATCCCGAGAGCTGTTGGCGCATGTTGATTATTGAGTTCTCACAAATCGTAGTGCTTCTGGCGGATCTTGATCAGATCCCGAGTGATACGGTCGATGTCAGGCATAGCGAGATCGAGGAATGCGCGGATTTGGTGGCGGGCCAGTTTTTCCCCAGAAGTCTCGTTCTTACGTTGCAGAATCATCGCGAACTGCGTGCCTATATCGGCAAGGATCCTGCGCACATCCTTGTCAAGCAGGCGAGCGTGCTTGTGAGCATTCTCGTGCAAGGCAGTGGCGAGAAGATCAGTGGCTTTGCCTAGCGGATCATTGCTGGTCAAGTGCTCCAAGAGGTAGTCCTGGGTACGTTGACAGCAACCAGGGCCTCTCTCCAAGTTGCCTTTGGCGTAGCACGGTGCCATAGCTTTGGTGAAGTAGCAGGTGTGCTCGTCCAGCGTGGCGTCGAGCTTGATGTTGCCTTGTGTTTGACGGTACGCAGCCCCTTGCCTATCGTGCGCAGCATTGATGCCGTTAACCTGGGCCTCGAGGATTCCTTCCAAAATGATCATGGGCGAAGTCGCAGACTCCGGAAGGCGGCTTAGCTGTCCTGGTAGCATTTTGATCTCGCCCGTCAGCTTGGCGATGGCGGTTTCGAGATAACGGTCAGGCGGCGGTAATTCGGTGTCCCAAGCCGGGTTCACCACGTCTGTAGTCTGGCGCTCGATGAACCGCTCATTCCAACGCTCAGCACCCATCTTCTGAGTGCGGTGCTTGCCCGCCTTTTTGAAGAAAGCGAAAAAGGAGAACTTGTGCCAATTTCCTCCGACAAGGGTGGCGTAATAGCGCATGACGCCTGCCATGGACGCTGTGTGAGCTGCGCGCAGGCTCTGGATGATACCGGCGTCGAAAGTCGCATCCATTTGATTGATGGCGCTGTCCATGCCGTCCTTCCAGATGTGCGTGACATACGAAAGCCGCTCCAAGAGCCCCAGGCCTTCGACAGCATTGTCGCCCCAGTCTTGGGCCCAAGCGTTCACGCTGTGAAAGAGAAATTTGACCTTGAACGTAAGATGTTCCTCGTGGGCTTTCCAGATCTCCGGGGTCGCGAGACACAGTGCATACGATCTCATGGCTGGAACACCGGTGCTTTCGATTGAAAGTCTTGGGCCTTCAGACTAGCTGACTTGCTTGTGGACAGCGTACTGCTTGCTGGATACAAAGTGAATTGGAAGCTGCACGCCTGGGTGTAGATGCTTTTTCTTCTCCTTTTGCAAGCGCGCTCCGATGTAGGCGTTGCGGGCGTCAACGAGACACTTGAAGTTCTTGGCCTCTTCCTCGTTTAGCTCTTGCGCGAGAGAATCTTCCTGGTCTCGCAAAGCGCTCTTCTCCGAGGCGTACTTCTTGAATTTCAACTTGCGCCTGACCATCTTCAGTCGGTCTTTTGAGGTTGACGATGGCATCGTACCATTCCTCTACGTCGCCAAGGTTTTGTCCTTTTGACTGCAGGTCCATGGCGAGCTCGTGTCCGACACCTTCGTCGATCTTGGTGACAACAATGGCCAGATTGTTGCCGAAACGCTGCCCATAGTCGCCGACGGTATGCTCGAGATCCGGGTCTGTGCAGATGCGGTCCACAGTTGCGACGTACCAGAGCGCCTGACACTTGCGAATCGAGTCGTGAGTAGCCTCAACTCTGAGTTTATTGGTGTCGGTTATGCCTGGTGTCATATTAGCGCTGGGAAGAAGAGAGGCTGCGGTTGGGGAATTTACCCGGAAGATCCACGATCGTCACGTATTGCAGGACACGGGAATTCTGGACTCCCATCTCGACAAGCTCAACAAGCGGCCACAGCGAAGCTTGGTCCTCGGAGTGCTTGGGAGCGGTAAGTGGGTCAATGCAGGACCTCAGTTCGGATGTGGTGGCAACTTCGCATCGGGTGTAAGCAGCACCCTCTTGCTTTTCATGTTTTGCGAAGAAGCCTTCGCACCAACTCGCCATCGTATCTAGGAGCTCGCCTCCATCAGAGTGCTGATAACTGTGGCTCAGCTGTTCTTCTGCTGCGCGCTGGGAAACGAAGGCGGGGCTTTTGCAAAATAGTGTGCGGAAGGTCTGCATGGCAGTATCGGCCTGCTGGGAGTACTCGCTCCGCTGTCCGGATGACCATTCTTCGTCGGCTTCAAAGGTGAAGAAATTGTAGTGCGCAAGCAACTCTTCCAGCAGCTTGCGGCACTTTTTAAGGTGTAGTAGCGAACTTCGGCCGCAAACTCTTTTGATTGCCAGGAGAGCGTGTGCATGTAGTATGTCGGGACGCTGGTACAGCTTTCGCCAGCCGAGACCTGGGTTTGCGTGTCAGTGGCTCAATTCTCTTGTGTGAATACGAGTTTTCATACCGCTTTCGCCAAGTGTGGCGTGTCTGTGATTGCGTTGAGCAACGAGCTCTTGCCTGGTACATTGATCGTCAGCATGGTGCCAGCGAGAGAAGAATAAGGAGGTCTTACCAGCACCTGTCGCGCCCACCATTGCCACCATTATGCGTTCGGGCTTCGGTGGTATGATGGCCTCGTCGGCCTTTAGCTTCATGCTCTGTAGATGCTCGCTGGCGAAACTGTGCTTCTTTAGAGCATCCTGGAGCTGCCTGGTCAATGCTGCGATGTTGATGTCAAGGTCGTGCAACGCTGAGTCAAAAGCTGGGCGCTGCGGATAGTCCTCTTGTGCTTCGTTGTAAGCCTCGTCGCTCATCAACTCCTCGTCTTCTTCGCAAATCTCGCCGTCAGAATTGAGCTTTGGCTTGCGATCCTCATGTTCGGGGAGATCACAAAGATCAACAAAGGTAGTTGAGTGGTCGTCGCCTGGGTGCTTGCGCTTGTTAGAGTCGTTTGGCGCAATCGGAAGCGCCATCTTGACTTGAGGGAGGATTCAACAATAACGAGAGTCCTGTGAGTGTGAAGGGAGAAGGAAGTTCAGAAATGTGGAGTGGTGGGAGGTGACTCTTGGAACTGAGGCAAGTGTTTGCAGTCTGATGAAGTGAGGGCTGTCACATGTCATAAACATCCTTCGAAGGCATGTGACTCGACAATATCACTAATGGCACAACTGAAGAGGTCAAAATTGAAAGATTCAAGCTGAGGCGGATGAAGGAATGGGTTATGCAAGAACCTACAAACCAACTGTACCATCCACCAGAGCAACCTTCCAACCGCCTGCAAGTCTCTCCCTTTCATCATCACCTAACAGCCTCATCATACGCTGCTCCAAGCTCTCCATCTCGTGATCGTGTGACTTCTCATCGCTCACTCGAGCAACGGCAGGCTTGAGGGAACGCTTCACTTCGTAGCCTAGCGCGCCTGCCTCCCACTGAATCCCACACGGGTCGCACGTGATGACATCGCCTTCGTGTGAAACGGCAGCGACCGAGCCGCAGCGGAAACAATGAAAGCTGCAGCGTTCGCAGATGTCCTTGTTATCGCCTTCGTTGAGGCTTGGGCGGATGGGAGCTGCACACTTTCCACAGCGCGCAGTGAGTCCGGAACGGGACAGAGAGCAACGCTCACAGAGTGGTAGGCTGCGTTTCGGCTTCGCTGCAGGGCCGGTGCAGGCAATGCATTTGCTCGTTAATCCAGCTTCTGCTATTTCTGAGTTCGTCATGTCACCTGCGTTCAGGATTTTCCGTTGCGGCCGAAGATTTCCAGGCATGCGCTGCTCAGACTTGCGGTCGTCAGGCGCCTCACCGTCGTCGTCGCCGGCAGCAGGCAGGTAGTTGCAGTCAAGTCTGCAACTTTTGGTACCGTTCGTGACCTTGTCCTTCTTCCATGCGTGTCGCGATTCTCGGAACTTGTCTTGGAGAAGTGAGGCTGCTGGTGCTAACAAATTGAAGTCATCAAGCTTCAGTTGGGCTCGCTGCATAGCATCTCGCGTCTGCGATACTTGCAATTTGGCGGACTTGATCAGTTCTTTTGTCTCGGCGTTATGCGGCAAACCGGAATGAACCCTTTTCTGCTGTTGCAAAGCTAATTGATAATCATCCACCAATTCTTGGGTGTGCTCTTCCGAGGGTGCTAGGAAAGGGCCCTGGTATTTGGGGCCTTGAACAGCTTGCCTCGTTGGTAGCGCGCCCATTGGCCGCAACTCGATTTGCTGTGAAGCCAAGAGCTCTCGCGCCGGAGCTAACCTGTCTTCGTTTTTCGGTGCATGTACTGGTGGTGCTGGGTAGTAGTCGAACTTCTTTGCAGCTCTGACCGGTCTTTCCTCTCTGTCAATACCGAGAAGGTTGACCTGTCCTTGATCTTCGCCAATGAGCAGCTCACGGTAGTCCGGGCTGAAGGCACCCGACATCACAGCCGAATTGAACGTTGCCACATTCCTCACCAAAGCGTCTTTTGTCGTACAGTATGGATTCCACACCTTGACCGTTCCATCCGAAGATCCAGAATACAGTCGGTTGCTGGTGGCGGACCAGGAGAGGAAGCGTACGCCTGTGTCTGCCATCTCCATATCGCGATCGTGATCCAAGACGTTTTTCGTCGGGCCGTGTGCGAAGATGTGCAGTGGAGCCTGGCTGCGGTTTGCAAAACGCTTATCCCATATGTAGACTTTGCCGTCTGTAGCCCCGGCGGCTATGAGATTGTCATCATGCGGACAGAAAACCACATCATTGATGTCGAAAGCTTGACAGTCCCAATTAATGACAGGACGAGCTCGACCTTGGTTCGGCGCAAAGCATGCAATGGAGCTGCGAAATCGTCTACCCGGGCGGGTGCAGGCAATTGCGAAGAGGCTAGCGCTAGCACTAGGGAATGGGTTCCAAGCAACATCGAATACATTCCGGACTGTAGGGAGCTCGATCTTGTTCTCGGCGTCCAAGTTCCACAAGCACACCTCTCCAGCAGCCAACCGATCTTCGTCGTAAGAATCACTAGCAAAGCCCGCAAGCAACAAGCCACTGTATCTTCCGGCACCCCACTTGAGCGCAGAAGGGAAAATTGGTAGGGATGACTGAACGTCAGTGCGACTCGGGCCAAGTTTGCAGATAGAGTCAAGTTGATCGCTGAGGACGGAGATGCTGCCATCGTCCGAGCGATGACAACCAGACGCCAGAGTGCCTCTGGAATTCGCAGCAAGCAAAACAACCTCAGCTCCCTGACTGAAAGACGACGTACATTCCCCGGTCGCGGAGTCGTACATGCGCACAACACCGTCACCGCCTGCAGAGTACAGCGCTCGACTGTCTCCAGAAAAGGCGACCGCCGCCACTGTTTTGAACAGCCTAGAATCCTGAGTCTCTTGCATAGCATGGAGTGAGTTGACGTTGTTAGCATCACTCACGGCGGGTCTGGAGACGTGGTGCTCCGGCAGCTCCTTTAAGCTGTTCATCTCGTTGTTGCCAAGAAGTAAGTTATTCGGTCTGTTGTATTGCATGCTCCTTTCGTCGTCGATGGCGATGGCTCCCGCCGCGAATCGGTTGCCGTCATTTGCCCAGGCAACGCAGGTTACATCACGCGAGGCACCGTGGAAAAACTTCCTCGGCCCTAGCGTGTCGAGCACATGATTCTGGAGTTCACCGGGTACCTTCAGCCTAGACTTAGAGGACCAACTGCGACCACCGGTATGTCCCATCTCCCGCGAGCGCAAAAGACGTGAGATTGAGGCTGCAGTAGCGACATCTGGTCCAGAGTTGACGATTTGCATTGGTTCATGGTGCTCGATAGTGTCCGCAATGACAACAGCACGTTCGGCGCGATTTTTGGCTTTGATCTCACCCCACGACACCATTCCATCATGTCTGACTGCAGCCTTTGGAATACGACGCGCAGGCGCCGCGTACTCTTGCTGTGTGGCGGCTTCGTGGACGGAGAGTGAAGGAATCGATGCATCCGATACCTCACGGTTCATCATTGGCGATTGCCTATGCTTAAGCTTGGTGGAATATCGCACTTGAAGAGATCCTCGGGTTCTCCCAGCAAAGTGGTTGAGCATATCATCCCAGCTGACTTTACGTTCTTCTCGAAGGTACTTCAACAAGTCGTCTTCTTCCTGGGTGTATGGAACTCCGTGATTGCTTCGGTTGTTGGTTGTCGACTTTGTCTGTGGCGGCATGTTTGTCGGTTTCGCGTTGGTCTCGACTCGTGTTTGGGGCGTTTTGTCGTTGGTAACAGCAAACTGAGGTGCCGGTTCGCTGAGTTGCGACAGGAAAAATTTTAGAGCGTCGTTCGCTCGAGGCGCACCTGCCGCTATGCTCCCATTTGCAGGTTGGCTCGTGGGCTTGGATATTGCAGGAACGAAATCTGGAGAAGAGCTTTCGCTGTCGCTTCCGCTTCGAACGTCTACACTGAGAGATGGCTGTGATGGCTTGGCTCTGGCCGGTACGACATCTGGAGAAGAGCCGTCGCTGTCGCTTCCACCATCCACGATAGCGTTCCTTCCTGTCGATTTTGCGCCTGGAGATGGCTGCGATGGCTTGGTTTTGGCCGGAATAACGTCTGGAGAAGAGCTGTCGCTGTCGCTTCCATCATCCACGATAACGGTCATACTCGTCTGCTTTGTGCCTGACGATGGCTGCAAGGGCTTGGAGCTCGCCGGAACGACATCTGGAGAAGGACTGTCGTTGTCGCCTAGATTTTCAACTATGGCCTTGGTCTCAGATCTCGCCGGGACGACATCTGAAGGGCTCTTGCCGTCGTTTTGATTGTTTGCTGGACTCTGAGACTTGGATCTTTCAGGAACGAAAAGGGAAGATGAGCCGTCAGTATCGCTCGGATTCTGCGCTGAGTTCTCGGATTTAGATCCTGACGGCGCTACATCTGGTGAAGGGTCGTCGCTACTATATGTGAACTTAGTGCCAGCGGCGAACGAGACCCTATCTTTGCCTAAAGCAGGGCGCGCCGGTTTGTGCGCAGGTATCTCCGCTGCCGGAACGGCTTTTGAGAGAGAATCGTCGCTGCTGCTGTCGCTGTCGTATGGATGTTTCGCTGCGGTTCCGTGCTTTAGCATTCTCTCCCAAATGCCTGTGATCCAGGAAGCAGTATCGTTCGGATTGCGCTGCGATTCACTCATCCCGGTTCTAGCGAGAGATAGTCGACGCGCTTCTTGCATACCAACAGCGTCTTCAGCTTCCTCGACATGAACGAGTTTCGGTCGCTTGGCTGCCGGCTCGAAGCCTACATTTGCTTGAGGAGATGGTCTTCGTCCGTACGGTACATGAGGCTGCACGTTATTCACTGATGGGGTCAAGCTTTGTAGTGCTGGTGGAGGTTGTCCGTTTGATAATGGCATTGCTGTGGGCTCCGGTGCCAGCGATGTTGTTGGTGCCAGTGGTGCATAACCCGGCAAAATATTGTTCAGGCCCCTTCGCTCCGCCTCTTTTCTATGATAATCCTGGAAATGCCTTTGACGCTCTTCCTCGGGCGGGCCACCTACCCACTGTGGTGCGACGGCAGCCTGTGAAGTGAGTGCCGGCTGTGAGCCGACGATGCCGGCACTGTACGCCGCATTCTGAAGACCGCGTCTCAGTATGCCAGATATGCTGTTCTCGGGAACAGGTTTCGTGTGATCTTGTAGAGGCCTGGGTGCGATTGTTGCATAGTGGGTGGTCGAAGGCACAGTCGGCGCATGTCGAAACGAGGGTTGTATTGGCGCATAGTGCTGATTTGAAGATACTCTCGGCGCATACTGCTGGGTTGAGGGTGCAATTGGTTCATACTGAGTCGAGAGCGATGTTGGCCTATGCTGAGAGGGTGCTATTGGCGCATACTGAGTCGATTGCGGTTGTGGAAGGCCGGTCGACTGCTGCGTCCCAGCGAACGGTGCCGTTGCACTTCCAGGCGTTTTATGTAATTGTTGTTTATCCTTGCGAGGTAGGAACGCTTTCAATGTCGAACTCGCTGCTTGCCCTTCATCTTCACTGTCCGAAATAAGGTCAATAACCTCAACCGGTGCCATAGTAAGGTTGCGCTCCTCTCCTCATGTCGCGCAAAATTTGTGCTCCAAGAGACTAGGCGTCCGTTTGTGCAGCGTTGTGGATTCGCGCCCAATTGGCGGAGTACAAGTACAATGTGTCGAAGAGGGTGTTATTGAAGTGAGGCGTGAAATCGGAATTGGAATTGGAGTCGCGAAGTCGAGCGTCGCGTAACACGACTTGGTGGGGTACGCGATGGAAGCACTTTCGGTACCCTACCAAGGAAAGATCAAACGGATTCAGGGAACCTCCCGCAGTACTGGTGAGGTGGTATTAGGAGGCTCAAGCAAAGATAAATTGTGCACACGGGCTTAACCAACAGTCCTATAACTCAAACGCATCTTTTATTTTCGTTATTACGCAGTGAATGACCATTAACATCCGTAAAGCAAAACTTGCCAGCGTAAACTGAGCTGGTATAGAAAGACATGTAAAGAGGGACGCATGGGCAAACATGGTCCTGTTCTCTTGACTGGCAGAAGCCATCTGTGTCTTCTCCAGGCCGGCCGATATGACCAGAGCATACGGACACCAGGTCTTGAACGACGAGAGAGCATATCCAGGTATCCAGCACGCAGGCAAAAGGATCTCGAGTGTTCCATCTCTCAGGAACCGATAGGCATGCCCTTGAGACTCAGTGCCTCTTGCCCTAGAGGATTCTTCCGGTCTTTGAATAACATCTTCCAGTACCAGAAGAATGGTCTCACTTCCCAACACCAGTGCCAGCACTCGCCTTCTCTCCTTCAATCTCTCCCCTAACAATCTTCCAAGCCATCTCAGCCCTGCGACCCAGGCTTTCCTTGGTCTGCTCGAAGCTCTTGCCCTTCTCCTTCTCTTCGCGATTGATTCTCACGACAGCGGCGGCGCAACCGACGGAAACGGCGAAGATCGGGTCCAGAGTTCTGGGTTGAAGCGAAGGAAGAATGAGTACTTGGTTGGGTGCGGGTTGTAGATACCGTAGTACTAGGATCAAAGAAGGGAATGCATCAGCGCGCACCTTGAGATGAGGAAAGGGTATGACATTGTCGCGAGTTGATGGTCGTGGGCGTCCGTGTGGCGGATTTTTGATCGTGTCTTTGCCGGCGATTTTGAAGCTGGTCTGTCGCAACTTACATTGCACAGGCCTCGGTATACCTATCCAAACCTCCGTATAGAATACCCTTGTAGCAAAGCTCGAGCCTTCGCGCCGTTTGCGGATGCGGAGAGATAAGCCGAAGCCGATCTCGTGGAATGACGTTGCCGATTGCCGCACCGCCTTTGTCACATGAGAGAGAGGTGCACTCGACCAACAAGGTGCCGTGACTTGTATAGAGGCTACACAAGAGTCATCTGAGAGCATGCTGAGCACGACAACTCATGAGGATCACGGGCGCAGATGACTTCCCAGCCGCTGTCACACTTGGGTAGCACTGGCCCTTCGAATATCACGTGCAAATGGGTCCTGAATGTTGGCAGAGGATGGCATTACTATAGCTCAGGATAACTACTCCAAGCTCATATTCCGCGTTACCCAAGCAAGTCTCGGGAGGTTGTCAGAGGGTGGCAATACGCTCGGCGTCTCTTGAACTGTAATTTCCTTCTCACCGCCATTTCAGTGCTGGGTCCTCCGCCGGGCTTATCTCGTGTCCTGTAGGGTGCTCATTTGGTATCGCGTCTTTCTCGTAAACATGTGTTGAAGCCAATAATCCACTCTCAATCTGCCCCTCTCGCCCAATAGTCAAAAATCACAAGGACATTGTAGTCCTATAACCAACGCCTGTGTAACACAATGAAATCCGGGTCATAGGGAAAGGCGCTTGGCTTGATATGATGTGGGGGTGCGACCGCCTGGTATCGGTGGCGTCCGCTGTTCAAGCGCCGAAGGTGTTCTCACCGGAGTAGCTGTGGCATTCGTGTTAGCGTTCCTGTGTTTCGGCGGAGTCTCTTCCATTCGAGGTCTGCTTACGTGATGTAGAGGAAGCCGTCCTCATCCTTGTGCTCCTCGTAAATAGAAGACATGAGTGCAGCGGTCGGAGGGAGGACCTCATCGACGAAGATGAAGATGGCCTTCTCGGGCGAAAGCTTGATGCGCTTGCGGATCACGTAGACGAACTGGCCCACGGTCAGGTCGGCCGGGACCAGGTACTTCTTCTTATCGATGGTCGCGATGTCCGACTTCTCAACCTTCTCGCAGATGACCTGAATGGGAGAGAAGCGTCAGTGATGGTGTTCAGGCGATGCGATGGGTGCAAGGCGCGGATTGTTACTCACCGGGATGCGGTCGGCGTACTTCTGCCTGATGCGCTCGGCCTCGGCCTTGCGCTTCTCGAACGGGTGCTCGTCCTTGAACTTGGAGCGCATGGTAGCGGTGTTGTGTTGATGGGTGGTGTTGGTCTGAGGTTTCCGAGTTGGAGGATGTGTGTAGGACGTAGATCGAAGGTGGTCGATGTTTGTGTGTCGGTGAGTGTGGGAGGAAGGGTGCTGGGAGCTGACAAGGTGAGTTGCAGGCAGCGACGTGGGGAAGGTGGGCTGTCTAGCGGCGAGGCTAAGTTACATAAGCGCGCTCCTTGTGCGCAATCAATCAATCAACTGATGAACCTAAGTGAATGACTGTGGCGAGTGAGTGAATAGCTATCATGCATGCGCGCGCGCTAGAACAGTTTGAACGGTCACCCGTTTGCTGCATGAACTACATGTATGACATGCTTCAACACGCGGTTCCATCACGTGTCACTTTTCACTACGGATTTGCGGTCGCCTTTGAACAAAGGATCACGTCGTCGGCTTTGTAAGGTATCCATCTTCTAAACTCAATTGTCTGACAACATGAATATCAGCCTAATATGTCAGGTCCGAAGGCTCGATCATATACTAGCGGAAGACATTTAGACATATTTCATCTGCTAAAACCTCGAAAACTCAATCAAGTACCTGCATCTGTGTGATTTTGATTTGCTGGACTGATCGCGAAGATGCCCGTTTGCGGTTACTAGGGTTAGGGTTGAATTTGATGGCGATTTGACGACTGCATGCAATCCGCAGCAATTGTGTAGACTAACAGCTTTCACCCAAGCCTTAGACTACCTATGTCAAGTACCTGAAGCCCTTGCTGATACGCAGCCTCTCGTCCTCAGTCTCCTCAACAGCGCCGGGCATAGCCTCCTGCTGCTCCAACTTCTTGTTCAGTCTCGAGAGCATGAGCTTGAATCCGAAGGCTCCTAGGATCGTCACACCAAACATGGCGGTGACGATGCCGTAACTTGCACGGAAAGAGTTTGCTTCATCGAACCAGACGTACGAGCCGATGATATTGCCGGTCTGACTGAATGCGTTGATCAGGGCAATCGCTACTGCGCGTTTTGCGGGTGGGCGCGGGAAGGAAGAGCTGATCCACGAATAGAAGACGATGAAACTGGAACGTTGTCAGTTGAAGTCGCCACGGGAAGATTCGGCATGAGCGGCATACCCAGCGTATGAACCTGCTTGGAGGAATAGCGCAATGTATCGCGCGGCAACGACGGTGGTCGAGATGCTGATGACAAAGCCGACGAGACCCATGCAGATGGGACCGACTATGTGCCAGAACTGGAATAGGAATTAGCATTCAGCTGCATGCTCATTTTGTTGACAAAGAGACTTACCTTCTCCTGACGCCTGTCGGAGCTCCAAGCAACGGCAACTGAGAACAAACATGCGAATAACCATGGCGGTGAGCTCATAAGCAGTGTAGGTACGTAACCGAAACCAAGGGTCTTAGTAAGTGAAGGCTACAAGCAGGTATTAGCGCTGACCACTTCAAGATTGCAACGGCCATGAACTTACGAAGTAAGCATTGAAGGACAATCCAATAACATAAGTAGTGAATACTATGCACATGATGTACACTTTGATATCCTTCAGGGCCATCTTTAGGCCACCGAAAGTACCCAAACCTTCGGGGTCTACGTCTGCAAGACCAACGTCCTCGGTCATACGGAGGCGTGCAACCTCGAGCTCGTCGGCAGTGAAGCCTCGAGTATTAGTTGGAAGGTCAGGGAGGATGAACACAGCGGCAATAGCGATAGCCATAGTCGCGGCTCCCTCGACTGGAAGGTTTGTTAGCAGCTGCTGATAAAAGAGCATGTCAGAGGGGCTTACTGAAGAAGAGCCAGCGCCAGGCAGCATGGCCAAGGATACCCTGCATGTTGGAAAGGACACCCGCTGCAACTAGAGCCGAGAAGGCGTTTGAAATCAGGTTCCCGCAGAACAAAATCGCGTTTCTTGTCGTGAGCTCGCGGCGAGTGTACCATTTACTGAGGATCAAGAGCGCTCCGGGCAGGAATGCTGCTTCGACGAATCCAAGGAAGAAACGAGTGGCCACCATGCCAGAGAAGCCAGTAACAATCCCCGACAACGTTGAGACCATACCCCAAAGAAGCATAACGACGCCAATGTAGAGCGACGGACGCTGAATCCGGTTCATGAAGATGTTGCTTGGGACCTGCATCAGAATGTAGCCAACGTAGAGGATCGAAAGGCAAGTCTGATATTCTGTCGCAGAAAGGTTCAAATCATCCTCTAAGCCGCGGAGCTTTGCAGCTGCAATGTTGTTCCTGTCTAAACGATGTCAATTGGTTTCGAGAGCATCTATCTATCCCGGCTGAATGTCGCGACTTACCAAGATAGTTCATGATATAGATCAGAACGAATAGCGAGCATCGAGCATCGAGTTTGCGTTTCATCTTCTTTTCCACAGCGGCACGCTTCTCGGGCGCCCATCCTGCAGCTCCAGCAGTCTTGACGGACGGCACGTGGTTGTCATCAGGCATCTGCTCTGTGGTTGCGGTAGGCTTTTCCGCCTTTGAGATGCCTTCGGAAGTCATGGTGACTTCTCACGACAGCGGCAATCGAAGCGCCACAATCGGTCAACTTGGGTGTGGAGAGAGAGTTAGAGACCGGCGGGAGACAGCATGGCCAGATCCACCAGATCCAGTATATATATACATGCCGTGCAGTAAATCAAGACCAATGCAGGTTGCCTTCACGAGTCTTGGGGATTTCTTGGGGTCTCCATGGGCTCACCCACGTTTTGCACCCACGTTGCACCCGCATTGCTATCGATATGCTCGGCGCGTGGTAAGACTCTGCCGATTTAGAAGCATGGCCGACTTAGCTCGAGGACAAGGAGTCTGTGCAGGTTGGCGAGGTTTGGCGAGGTGAGCTCTCGGTCTTGGCCTGTCATGATCTTGCCAGAATGATCGTAGCGCGGTGGTGCGGGTGGATCCTTCCGCTGCGGGCGGGTCGTCATTCGACTACCAATCAACGCGGCCGGCGACGGCGGAGGTGTTCACTCTCTTCTCCTTCGCAACACGAATTCATTAGGTGCTTCCATCCTGTGGCCAAGTCTGAGGGGTCGACTGTCAGCTCACTTCGACCTGCGTTACAGAGATGGGGTACATTGATCCGCATGCGAGAGAAAGTCATCCATCTGCAAGCGAGTCCATAGAATCTCCTCTCACTGGGCAACAATGCTGACGATCTCTGCTGATGATTCGGAGAACAACTTCAGACACTGAGCGGCCGAGCCGGTGCACAGTCAACTACCCAATTGCTGAGGGGATGGACATCTATTCTTGCGTAGATTCCTTGGTATGGGCTCGAGACAACCTTCGCAGGTCACGAAAAGCTTTCCAAAGCTGCCAACTTGCCTCCTCGCATAACACTTTTCCAAGACTGCGGGAGTCTTTGTGAGCCCGGGATGACCAAAGTCTCCATTCGAGCCTACGAAATGGCCGTTCTGATGACTCGAGGAATACGAAATGCTACCAGCCAAGAATGCAACTTTCTGAAGGTACCTCAAAGGATTGGAGCAGCCTTCAGATCCTTGAACTGCATTTCCGCTTTTAGTTCGACACCGCTATTTGATCTCCACATCGCCTACTCTCAGGATCAGCAGGAGAATGCCGTTAAGGACGTCCTCCCAATATTCACTTTGGGACGTCGCCATGCCACAAGTTCTGGACATCTTGAAACACATTAGTTTGATCTTCAAGTCAGTTGTCATCTTAGACACCTGCACTTAGATACCACCTTTGGGACTTTTGAGCATCAGAGAGGTACCCGGAACGATTTTCTTATTTCTCCATGGACTTATACGAATGAATTTCCCCGGAGACGTTAGGTACCAGCTCCAAAAAATAGGGGTGCCGAAGAGATATCTAGATTGATCGTGCTGCCCCCCAATGGCCTCATGCGAAAAACTCACTCTGGGGGCCTGAGGTACAACCTCCATGCCTTGTGAGCTCCAAAGAGATACCCACAATGAGTACCTTATCTCTCGGCGGCACTATACGAATGAATCACCACGGAGGCCATAGGCATGCGCTGAGAGATGCAAATTGCACACGCTTCACAAAATGCAACTGGCAGATGAGGCTCAGACTCGCTAATCTCTTCGGAGGACCGCTGTTTCCTGGGGCGTTGGGGTCGCTACGCAAGCATTGTATCTTGGTGCTGGGTGCTTTGGGTGCTAGTCTGGAACATTCGAAGTGTAACCTGTGCGACTCGACACATGGAACAGTATCCTTGACTCCGGTGAAGATGGTTCCGAATCCAAATGTGTTGAACTTTTACATTGTGACGACGTTTTACCACAGCAATCCCTTGAAACGCCCAGTGGATCTAATCCTACAATACGACAGAGAGTGATTGACCTTAGCCAGTACTCCTCCGTGGTGGTTCTAGATCTTTGACAGGGCGGCATACCTGTGGTACTGACCAATTTGAAGGTCGAAGAGCTCCCATCATCATCCTCTAGGCGCATTCGATAGTGTATGGTCTAGATGGACAGAAGCAAACTGACGCTTCCAGATACTGTGGATCGTGACAGACGATTCAATGGGTAGTCGGGCACAACTTGCAGGGATCTGTTCAAATCTGATCAATGCTAAGACATCAAGGCACAATCTGGAAGTATATATGAAGTTACATTTGATGCCATGGCAATGTTCCATAGCTCGTGTAAAGTCACCATGTTCATGTAATCGAAGGCTAGACTACTGTAGGCAATGCAGGCCCGAACCTTCCGCATTTAGGGCATCTCTTCTCCGCAATTCCACTATTATTATACTTCCACTCAACCTTGCCTCGACACTACTTGTTGTACATTTCAGAAACGACAGACATACCTTCTAGGCAGCTTTTCATGGTCAGGCAAGCGAATCACAAGGTTTGCAAGGTGGAATGAAGGCCATGAATCGCTCTCAGTCGCTGGTGTCGCCCCTGTCAACTTCACAGACCACACAGCCTGACGAAGGTAAAGCATGCCGGGAATGTCGCCGCCGAAGGGTAGCGTGCGATGGTACCATGCCCGAATGCGCAGTGTGCCAACGATACAGACGCCATTGCCTATACGACAAACATAGCAGGACACGCTTGACGCGAAAGTACGCTGGCCTCCACTTAACTTAAGAGCTCCCATCCTGTCATCTTCGGCTGACACGCGGCTAGACAGCTTACCATCTTGGAAAACCGACTAGAGAAGGCCGAAGCTTTATTGAGGAACCAGTTCAGTCGCCAACAGCTTGCTGAGCTTCTCGATGGACCGTCGGCAATACCTCCCCAGGGTCACATGACTACGACAAGTACGATGGCGACACCTTCAGCTCAAGCTACCATCGCGCCAGCTGAGACACCATCCTCAGTGTTGAGTGCGCCGACAAGTTTGCCGTCATACTCAGTGCAACCCTCGCAATCGGCATTCGACGTTCAACATGGTTGTGATGACAGCCTTGCAGCTGCAGCTGTCACGGCTATGTCCGCTGTGCAGACCTCTCCAGACGACTCTTTCGACCTTGACCCTGCCACGGCTGACGACTTTGAATGGAACGAGCAAGAGTCTCCGTGGTCTCTGGGTCAAGGCGGCGGCGGCGGCGGCGGTGGTGGCTTCCCTCAAACCATCATGGATGGCATGGCTTCCTTGACGGTGGGTGAGCGAAGAGGCTATCTCGGAGCGGTATCCGGGGCTGCTCTTCTCCGTCAAGTACTTTCCTCTGATCGAGATGGTCAAGCCGCCCAGACGGGACCACAGTGGCAGCAGTACGACTCCTTGTTCCAACGACGCCTTGATCAATCACAGTGGGCCCAGAGTCGAACCATGCTAACGCGTGTGGCCGTCGAGAGCATGTTCGACGCATTCTTCACGTTCTACCATCCAACATTCCCTATCATACATGAGCCAACCTTCCGTGCGCAGTACGCAAACGTGTTGCCTCGTCATGATAACGACAAGTGGGTGATGCTTGCAAATATTGTCGCTGCACTGGGCTCGTTCGCCAGTAGCAACAGCGCTGATGCCACAGATGTGTCAATATTTCAAGAAGCGCAGAAAAGTCTTTTCGCTGACAATCTTGAGGTTGGCAATTTGGCTCTTGTCCAGGCTTTTGCCTTATCTGCGACTTACTTGCAGAAGCGCAATAAGCCAAATACTGGATACAACTACAGCGGTATAGCGGTTCGACTTGCCATTGGTCTTGGTCTTCACAAGGACTACCAAGAAGGACAAATCTCGCCACTTCAGGTCGAGATTCGACGAAGGGTGTGGTGGACGCTCTGTGTTCTTGATGTGGGAGCGACGGTATCATACGGCAGACCTTTAAGCTGGCCAAGGGCTGGTGTGGAAACCGCTTTGCCCAAAAACGTGCATGAAGAGGTCAGTACCAAGCCATTGAGATAACTGCATACGGTCTGACGTAGTCTCCAGGACATCTTATCCGATTCCGCAACCTGTCCTCCTGAGATTGAAGGGCTGACTCTGTATACATATCTTCGGGTCCAATCTTCGTACCACCTCAAAACCATGGGTGTCTACGATCGTCTTATTGGCAAACCATTCCCGACTGCAGCGGAGCTCATTGCCCTGGACGACGAGAACATCGCAACTTGGCTCGCAAGTCTACCGTCATACTACTCTGTCTTCCCTCCTGAAGGATCCAAGTATGCACTTGGATTGGGAATCACCAAGTGGCGATATCGGAACCTTCGAATCGTGATGTACCGACCCTTCCTAATTCGGTGGGCTCTTGGATCTGCTTCGTACAGCGAGAGAAGCTCTTCGAGTACCGAGAACCTGGCAGTCTTCAAATGCCTCGACGCAGCAAAAGAGACCATCATGTCTATTGAAGAGTACTGGACCACGCGCTCTCATTCCAGACTTGCCGCGTGGTACGTCCTGTAAGTTGCCAACTCCGCAGAGAGACCACTACAACATGAAAGCATTGGACTAAGACTGCGATCACAGCTACTTTCTTTTCCACGCGACCTTGATACCCCTTCATTGCCTACGCCAAAATCCGCAACACTCTCTCGCAGCCGACTGGCGCGCACAAATTCGCTCATCCGTCGCCGTCATGGCGGCGATGACGGATCTCTGCCCTAACAGCGCAAATTGTCGGGAAATCACCGTTAAGCTATGCTGGCCTCACCTGGAAGACGATGTGCCTTTCGACAGCGAACACCTCGGGCTTGAAGCCGCTTCGGAGATCAACGATTACAATACTTGGTGCGAGCAAACAAGGAGCACGAACGGCACAGTGCCAATGTATCAGTGGCCGGATATCGACGAGAACGGATTGAACTTCTTTTACGGTGCAGGCTTTGGAAGAGGATTTTGAAGCATGTCTGCGGCATTAAACTGGCCCATTCGTTAACAAAGCTCATTTGAAAGACGCTGATCGTCGAAACGTCTCACGGGCACTTCTGTCCCATTCCTACAGAGAGGCTAGCATACCGGTCTTGGGGTGGCAACCAATATACTCAAAGAACTGCTGTTCCGGCTGTAACACCATCACCTCGTGGAACAGCCTCAGCTGCACATTGTTCTGCAGCTCAGCTGCATACTGGATGAATCTCCCGAAGATGTCGAGATGAGTCTTATGCTGCTTGCTCCATCCCTCCAAAGAAGCCATGTCATCGAAATATCCGAGGCCAAAGGTTTTATCGGTAGACTCGGACGAGCCGTCGATATCAACGACTTCCATGAACAGATTGCTGAAGCATCCAACAGCAGACCCTTCGTACGTGAGGAAATCCATGCCTTTGACGAGGACAGGATGCATCGTCTCCATATAAAGCTCACGCTCATGCGAGTTCGTGTTGGACCAATCTTGGCCGGAGCGGATCATGGCCAAGTTGCTCTTGCCAGCAACATGGATTCTCTTGGACCCCGAGTCCGATACTTCATCCCCTTTCGAGATGATCATCCGATCACCAACTAGACTATCTGTCTGCGACGCAGGTAGTCTGTCCCGCATCGAACCCCAATACACGTGTTCCTGCAGAGGGCCACTGACGCTTTCGCGCATGTGAGCTATACCCTCAGGAACATCGTTGTCCGAGAAGACTGTTTCGAGCCTATCCATTGAAGGCGAAAAGACTTCCATGAACCATCCTACTTCGCCTGTGGGCTTAAGGTCATTCCAGAAGGCACTAAAGCCGCTTTTGTCAAGCCATGCGTTGTGCTCGGCATTACTTTTCCAATACGCGATTGCTGTCAAGTTGCAGTAGCCTTCTTTGTCGGTTACGGCGGCCAGGTCCCAATGTTGGGGAGTTGTGTCGCCCAATTGTTGGGACATGAAGCTCACGAGCTTCTTTCGGCTTTCATCGGAGTGCAAGATCTCGGTCTTCTTTTGGAAGCCGATGACCGCCATCACTAGGCCCTTGCATGATTTTGGGAATCTGGCAGAATATGCAGGGAATGGTGGCTGGTAGTTTGGTGGTAGATTGGACGGTTGTGTTCGTTCTGTGGTCAAATGCTCGGGAATTGCGGGTTCGAGAACACTTGCGGTAGACATGATTGCCACAGTCTGCTAGATAGGAGTAACAAGGATCGAAATGGGATGGTAAATTGAAGAAGCTCTTTCCAGCGTTGCCTGTACCTAGGCAGGTAGTTCGTTCGGCAACGGTGCCGGCAACGCGGCTCAGCGGTAGATTCTTGTTTAAGTGAAGTACCGAAGCAGTCGAAGCAGTCGGGAGTACAAAGCGGGGTTCGAGATAAGTGAGGAGCTTCGTAGAATAAGATTAGGTTCACGGGCAACATCGCCTATCTATCTATCTATCTACACGCCACCACGTC
>Ga0265797_10003384_pt1 | contig 25569 bp, 31 predicted proteins | sample P2T30metagenome_FD_192433 | JGI IMG/M metagenome (GOLD analysis project Ga0265797, IMG submission 192433) | Plant litter microbial communities from East Loma Ridge, Irvine, California - P2 T30 | ecosystem: Environmental > Terrestrial > Plant litter > Unclassified | place: USA: California... | reverse complement strand
GCGGTCTCCGCAGGTGCCGCTCGATGGTGCCGACATGCGAGCTCCTTATTGTTCACAGGAACTTTAGGAGAACGATCCCGTAGGGGCAATGGCAGCTTCGGGCTCAAGACCGCTTTGCTAACGTCGAAACGGCTTGCCCGAGGATCAGCACCCCCGTCGCGCCTATGATGCCCGATGCGATCCGGTTCAGACGGTTCAACGCGCCCGGCTTCGTCATCATGCCCCGCGCACGCGCGGCGAGAACCGCATAAGGGGCCAGCGTCGCGATCAACACACAAACGGTCACTGCCACCAGAAGTGCCCATTGTGTCAGGTCGATGCTGTTCAGGTCTAGAACCGTGGGCAGCAGGGCAAGGTAGAACACGATTGTCTTGGGATTGCCCATCGTGACCGAGAACCCCGTCAGGAACGCGCCGAGGTTTGTCCGTCTTTCAGAGGCTGCGATACGGGTTGCGCCCGATGTGCTTTTCCAGAGCTGGACGGCTAGATAGAGCAAGTAGGCTCCGCCAAGCATCTTTACGATCAGGAACACGCCAGCGAAAGTTTGAGCGATCGCCGCAAGACCCGCGATGGCGACGGTCAGATACACCACGTCACTCAAGGCGATCCCCGCCAGAAGGAACAAGGCGGCCTTCAAGCCGCTGCCCATGGATTGTCCAACAAGCGCGGCCACGCCCGGTCCCGGAATGGCGGCCGCCAGACCAAGCGCGGCTGCATAGGCGATGAGCGATGCAATCATGATCCGGCTCCCGTTTGTCAGGCATACTACGGGATGGACCCGACTAGTCCATACGGCGCGAATGGCCGGTTTGGGTTTCGTTGCGGTAGATTTGCGTGACGCACGAGGTAAGAATGCCTGACACATGGCCGGGGTTGTTTGAGGTTCTTGCGCCATACCGCGGCAGATCAGCGTGCGAATCTACAGAGACTGTCAATCGGGCGGAGGCGGGGGGTGGTGCGGCCCGCAGCGTAGCGAGGACACGGCCCCCGCAGGAGCCGACGCGCATAGCGCGGCGCTTGCCGATTGACCGGCTCGGGCAGGTCTGTTGGGCGGATAAACAAAAAGGAAAAACCGCAGGGCGGGGGTGAGCGCGGCCCTCGGGCCGCGTCGATCCCCCGGCCTGACCTTCGGATCAAACCGGAGCCGCGCCGCACGCGCGGCTTGCCCTCGATCTTCAGAACGGCGGAGCTGGTGCCGCGCGTGGAAGGTAGATCCCGGCCGCCGCCTCTCGGCGCGAAGGGAGACGGGGCGAGCGAGGTTCGGGGCGCAGGCCGGTCTTGCCGGCCGGAGCCTAGAGTATCCGTCTTGATCAAGCCGTTTTCGGCGTCCATCTGCGGTCTTGCTGGACGAGTGCGTTGGCCAGTTCGATCAGCTTTCGCATGAGAGCGGTCAGGGCAACTTTTGCAGGTTTTCCCGCGTTGATCATGGTCTGGTATCTCTGACGCAGATCCGGGTTATGGCGGGCGGCAACAAGCGCTGGCATGTAGAACGCGTCGCGCAGGAACTTGCGGCCGCCCTGGATGAACGCATTGCCGCGCCACTGACCAGATTGTCGTGTCATGGGCGCAAGGCCCGCGAGGCTGGCGACCTGCTTTCGCGTCATGGTGCCAATTTCCGGGCACTCCACGAGAATGGCCACGGCGGTGACCTGCCCCAATCCGGGGATCGAGCAGAGAACCTCGAAGGCGCGAGCCCGTTTCGGGCACTGGAGCAAGAGGTCCAGCAAGGCCTGTTCCAGTTCGACGAGCTGGCGCTTGACCTGCTCAAGGCGTGCCTTGGATTGACGCTTCAAGAGGACGAGGGTCTGCGTTTTGGATCGGTTGAGCAGGCGTGTCCGCTCCTTGATCAGCGCCATGCGGGCGATCTGCAACTCTTTGAGATCAGGCTGACCTTTGTCCTGTGGAGCGTCCGGCACCAAATCCAGTGCCGCCCCCATAATGGCCAGTATCCGAGCATCAACCGCGTCGGTCTTGGCCCGCGTTCCGCGGGCTTGCGCAAAACGGCGAGCCTGCACTGGGTTCACCTTCACCAGAGGCAAAACGCCGGCAAAATGGCGCTCGAGCGCAGCGTGATAAGCACCGGTCGCCTCGAAAACAACGAGGTCCGGAATTTGCTCGCCCACCCAGCGACGCAACGCGCGCAGACCGACTGCGGAATTGGGAAATTGCGCCGCCTCTCCGCTGCTCAGGCGGTAAGCATCAAGGGTGGCTTTCGAGATGTCTATTCCGACGGTATCTTTCATTGTCTTCGCGTGTCCTATGCTTGTCGTAGAGGGCTTTGCGCCGCTCTGTATCCGTTCAGGCCCCAGGCGAAGACGATGGCTGATCACACTCTAAGACGGTCCTTCACGACCAAGCCCGGGACGATCCAGCCACCGCCACTGCACGCCATGAATGGCGTGGCGTGCAGTGGCTCTTTCTTCGCATAAGAGCCGGGATCTGCATAAGACAAGCGCGGTCACTCGGGCAGGGAAGTCCAGGGCGACAGCCCTAGACCGGACGGCACGAGGGATGCGCCCATGAAAGGTATACCTTACCTTGAACGGTTATATACCTTGCGGTATATACGTTATAAATATTCGGAGGAATACCAATGGCAATGCTTATCAAGGGCGATGAGATTGACGCGCTGGTTGCGAAATACTGCGCCATGACGGGCCAAACAAACAAGTCTGAAGCGGTGCGTCAGGCCCTCGCCGCGCAAATTTCTGCGCTGTCCACCAAGGAAACCCTTACGGATCGGGTGGGCAAACTTCGCGGACGTGCCGCTGCGGAAGGATTTGTATCTGCTGGCGACGACAAGGCGTTCATGGACGATATGTGGGGCGAGTCCTGATGTTTCTGGATGCCAGCGCAATCACGGCGGTTCTGCTTGGTGAAGATGACGGGCCTGCGCTTCTGAAGGCGATGGAAGGCGCGCGGGGCAAGCTGCGTTTCTCGCCGGTCGTGCGGCTTGAATCTGTCTTGGCGCTGGTGCGGGCGCGCGTGACCAATCGCGGCAAGGGACCGGCGACGGCGGAGGATTTCGAGAAAGCGTCGTCGCTGGTCGATGATCTGATGACCGCCCTCGATGCCTACGAGGTCCATATCTCAACCGGCATCGGTCAGGATGCGGTCAAGGCGCTGTCGATCTATGGCAAGGTCGTGGGTCATCCGGCGCAGCTCAACATGGGCGACGCGCTGGCCTATGCCTGCGCGAAAGCCTATCGCGCGCCGTTGCTCTACAAGGGCAACGACTTCCTGCATACCGATCTGGGCTAATGCCCTGTCCTGCCCCGGAGGGTGGTCTGGACCCCGCTCAGGCGTCCCCGGCGTTTAATAGGTTCTGCACGGACATGGCCGCTTCGCGGCCCGTCCACGCAAGAATGGCTACCGCCCCATGAACGTAAGCGCGCGGGCAGCGTGGGCCAGCCTTGGCGCTGCCCCTGCAAGGGGCTGCGTCGGGGCTGGGCTTCTATCCAATAGAAAGGACCACCTCGCCGTAGGCGATCCTTACCCGAATGTGCCGGTTGTCAGGCGGCGCGGGGCGATTTCGCCCGAACCGATATTTCCATATCAAGAGCGGTCAGGATGTTCATCAACGTGGACAGCTTCGGGTCACCCGTTTCCGACAGGCTCTTGTAAAGCGTCGCCCGTGCAAGATCAGCATCTTGGGCAACGACGGTCATGCCTCGGGCCCGCGCCACGGTCGCCAGTGCCTTCTTTATATAAGTTTCGTCGCCCGTCTCGAACGCATCGGCCACGAAAGCGGCCTGAACCTCGGGTGTATCCAAATATTCGGCCGCATCAAAGCGGGTCGTTTTCAGCGTCATAGTTTCACTTCCTGCGCCATGTGACGGGCGCGCTCAATATTCCTGGACTGGCAGCGCTTGTCGCCACCGCACAACAAGATCACCAAGACAGCTCCTCTTTGGACGAAATACACACGGTATCCGGGGCCGTGGTCGATCCGCGTTTCTCCGATACCATGGAAATGCTTCACGTCGCCGAAGTTGCCTTCCTCCAACCGGATAAGGCGCTGTACGATCCGCGCCTTTGCGTTGACATCCTTCAGGCCCTTGAACCACGACACGAACGTGTCTGTCTGCTGTATCTCGATCATGTGTCAACTGTAGTAGACACATAGGGGGCAGAATTCCAGAGGCGCGCTGCCGTTGCATCAGGCATACCACGAGACATGTTGCGGTTTGCCGTCCCACATGCGGGCATATTCATAGCTGCTAATTTTGATGCTGGCGGTTCCGCCCGACATGTCTACGTGGCGGCGCAATTCCTTGCCCTTCCGCATGTCGGGGTCTGGGACCCGCGTGCCCTGCATGTGGCCCGTCTGCTCGATCAGCGGCGCGGCAATCTGCCGAAGCGTGACGAATTGCGGCGACGGCACCGACACCACGACATAGAAATCCACGTTGGTCTGCTCGTAGCACCACGAACAGGAAAGAATATCTCCCTCCGTCAGCGCATGGGGGCGGCGTGTATCGGCCCTTTGCCGGGCCTTCAAGGCTCCCACGGCGGCAAGGTCTGTCACGACACGATCGAGCCAATCCGTGCGGCGTTCCGTAGTCTGGAAATAGAAACGCCATTTCGGCTTGGTGGCGTCCCGCGCACGCAAGGACGTCCAGCCGTGCCGGTGAACAGATAGAGCACGGCGCTGCCGTCCTTGAGGGCGATCTTCTGCGATCCTTGGGGGATATACGTCTGACGGGTGGTGGTGGTGATCTTATCGGACAGGTTTGCCATGATCGTCTCCTTTGATGGTGAGACCTTCCGGCTTGATGCGCCCTCTTTCTCAAATGAGGCTGGTCGTGAAGGTGAGACGCGGTTTGCCCGCGCCTCTTCTTCACGGACTGCCTTCCGGCGAGGAACGGGGGAGCCGCGCAATTTCAAAATCAAAGGGAGCGGGGAGGGGCCTCCGTCTGCACGGAGCCGAGGCACGAGACGAAGGAAGATGGGGAGGGGCCGCGTGCAGTGCCGCATTTTGTGGTTGTGCGGGGGGCAGTCGGCCCCCCTGACCACGGACTCGCCAGCGGCCTACGGGGGCGGGGGCGTTCGGCAAAAAGCCGAATCCCCCCGCATAACGTGAGCCGCGCCTTTCGCGCGGATCTCCTTCGATCTTCACCACGGTACGAGCGGGCGTACAGTGTGGGGTCTGTCGCCGCGCGAGCGATCGCAACCCGAAGGGCCGAAACGGGCCGCGCCCTCGACCATTCGCGCGGCCTTGGCGCTGGCTTGGAGAGACAGGGTCGGGGCCATCTTGTGCGAAGGAAGAGGGCGCGAGTCCGGTTCCGGCCGGAGACCGGTACAGCCGGAAGGCTAGAGCGCGGTCCTTCGGGGCGGGAGGCCTAGGGCGACAGCCCCAGACCGGACGGCGTGAGGGATGCGCCCTCAAAGCGGATCACGTTCAAGACAATGCCTGTCACGTTCCTTGATAGCAACTCCTGAAACTGCTATCATCCCTGCGATCCGCTATTACCTATGAGGCTGACATATGGGAAATGTTACGATCCGCAACGTGCCCGATGATATTCATGACGCTCTGAAGGTTCGTGCCGCACGTCACCAGCGCAGCACGGAAGCGGAAATGCGTGCGATTTTGATGGCCGCCGTTTCCAGCGAGACGGGCAACGGTCTCGGTCAGCAAATGCGTTCCGCATGGGCCGGCACCTACGGCACCGACCTTGATAACTTGCGCGACCAATCGCCCGTGAATGGGGCGACCTTCGAATGATCATCCTCGACACGAACGTGGTTTCCGAGACGCAGAAGCCGGACCTGGATCCGAAGGTCATGGCGTGGCTTGACACGCTGGACTTGTCTTCCACCTACCTGACCGCGATCACGGTGGCGGAGCTTCTGTTCGGTATCGACCGGCTTCCCGAGGGCAAGCGCAAGGCTGTGTTGAGTGATGGCGTGAGCCACCTGATCGAGACAACGTTCTACGGACGCATCCTGCCCTTCGACGCAACGGCGGCCCATGTCTTCGGGGCAATGATGGCCACTGCACGCAGGCAGGGTCAAACGATCACGTTTCCGGATGGGGCTATCGCGGCAATCGCGCGGGGGAACAACCATGCGACTGTTGCCACCCGCGACGTGACGCCGTTCGAGGCCATGAGAATAGACGTCATCAATCCTTGGAACTGACGCACAGTTGGAAGGGCGAGGGTGAGCGCGGCTCCTGAAGCGCGTCGAGCCTCCGCTCTGATGAAAGCAAGGTTAAAGCCGCGCATTGCGCGGTTTTGCTTTTTCCGGCCACGTGCGGCGTAGAAGAAGTCTTGCCGCATCAGGGTCAAGGACCTTCATTCCCCGAAAGAAGTCCGACCATTTCGGGAAATCTTCAATAGGAGAGGTGACAATGAGAAATTGGCGCTTCATCGTGAGGATGCGGGCGGTGTCGTTATGGATGGCCATCATGCCGAATGCCTTGGCGCGGCGGTATGGTCTGGCGCCAAAAAAGCCGCCCCCGAAGGGACGGCAGGTCAATTCCTCACCACAAGGAACAGCCAGCGATGGCAGTCGCTGACCACATGTTATCCGGCTGGCTTCCGTCAATAAACCCTCTTACCAACTGGATCCGTAAATGTGGCAAAGCGGTTGCAGGAGCGCGGGATCGCATGGCCACTTGATGCCCGGACGGCATTTCCAGCTCTTACGATATGAAAAGGAATAGGCGTGGAGCGCGTCGATCTGCGCAACGGAAATATTGGCCGTGTCTTCGATATGGGTGGCAGGGCGCAACCATGTGCGGCCGCTTCCGTTGAACAGGGCAGAGGTGGCCATGTCTTCAGCATTCATCGCATCCCGAAAAGTAGGGTAATAAGGGGGCGGATCTCCCCCTCAACGGGTCAGGTGCAGTTCGGCACCAATTCCGCGACCTTGGCAGCTTGGGCACCCCTCACATGCAGTAAATTGCTATTCAACGAATTTACGCGACACAATATCCAGAACGACCTTTGCCTTGAGACCGACGATTGACTAAGCTCATGACGGTCTGCGGTTCATGGCCATGAGCGGCGAGAGGCGCAATGACACATTCTTTGCATTACGAAGAGAAATCCAAACCTATCTATAACGAGCTGCGACGACAGATCCTCTCTCTGGAACTGCCCCCTGGCACCCTGTTGCATTCTAAAGAATTGGCCGAGCGCTTCGGGGTGAGCATTACTCCTGTCAGAGAAGCGCTGCTTGGCCTTCGGCAAGATGCCTTGATTGATATCCACCCGCAGTCACGCACGTCTGTCAGTCGGATCAGCCTTACCTCCTTGCAAAGTGCATATTTTCTGCGCCTGGCTTTGGAGACGGAAGTCATAGTCGCCTTGGCTCAAAGCGCAAATCCCGACAACCTGGCACTGGCAAGGGCTGCTGTCGATCGTCATGCTGAAGCCTCTTTTCGTGGTTTAGATGACGCTTGTCGCGAAGCGGGACGGGCGTTCCATGCCGCGCTCTTTCAAGCAGCGGGTTGCGGCAGGTTGTCAAAGCTTGCGGCGCGGAGTTCTCATCCGCTCAAGCGCATTGATCCGCTGTTGGATAGACCTGTGGAAGATGAAGTCGTGGAAACTCACAACGACATTCTGCGACACATACAGTGCGGTGACAGAGATCGCGCCTCCGATATAATGCGCTTTCATATCAACCTGACCACCAATGGCGTGGCGGCTGTAGCGCATCGTTTTCCCCAGTATTTTGCCTCGTGACCAAGCTTTCCTGACAAATATGCCTGCCGCCAGATCTTCTCTTTGATAATTGGCGGTTCAAAATTGGAGCTTGCGCATCCGCACAGCATCGCACTGGCCGGCCGGACATTCGGCGTCAGCGAGACCTGCTTTCGGTTTCGGAACGGACGGGCCAGGGTGATCCGAATGTTTCCAGACCGCATGTCCGCTGTTCCAACGAGTTATGACCGCTAGGTGCATTCACGGCGCAATCGTATTCTGATCGATCGGCTGGCGGTGCATATAGCACCGCCGCCCTGGCGATCAGATGGAAAGGTCGTCCAGTGATTTGCCCGCATCGATCGCTTCGATGAACCAGCCCGGCTTGCGGCCCCGGCCGCTCCATGTCTCGTCGGGATTGTGCGGGTTTGCGAATTTCTGAGCAGCGGTCCCGCGGGATTTCTGCGAGGTGCTACTGGCCGCATCCAGCAATTCGGACAGGGTGAACCCCTGCTCTTTCGCGACGGCTTCCAGCGCCTCGAGAGCGGATTTCTTGCGGCGCGTCTCGAAGGAGTCGATGGCCTTATCCACCTGCTTCTTGATCGCCTTCAGCTCGTTCAGGTCCATCGAGGCCAATTGGTCAATCATGCACTATTCCCCTACTGCATCCCATGCAGGCAATTACCCGCGCCCTGACATTACCAAAGCTATGACCGCTTCACCAGTGAACCACCCTCGCCATTTTAGTTGATTGACGCATTGCTTTCATCATAACGCATGGTGGCATCGGCCCCGAAGCACTGCACCCAGCGGTTCAGGACTTCGCGGGTCTCTATCTGGGCGCGGCCAATCTCGGATGCAGGCAATTCAGGTAAGCTTCCGACTCCTCGATATAGGTCTGGTACTGATCGCGCACGATCGCGCGCAAGTCCGGATCATTGGCCGGAGGCTCATAGGCGTAGGGTTGTTCGGGCGGAAAGCACCCTTGCGCGACAGCGCAGGGTGCCGACAAGATGATTGCAACGAAGGCTAGTTGGATCTTCACGGGCGGAAGGTCACGCGTGTGCCGAAACCATAGGAATTGCCGGTGCTGTATCGTTGAACGCCGTTGGTGTATTCGGCCTCGGTTTCCGGCTCGACCGTGATCTGGACCCGCAGGTTCTTGTATGCGGGGGTGGAGACACCGGTGTAATAATACTTCTCCTCGCTGTTGTAGCCGTAGCCCAAGCGGCGGCGTTCGTCATAGCAGAACACCTTGACCACCTCTCGGTCGTCACCGTCATAACTCTGGCTGAAATGCTTGTTCTTGCCCTCGGGGCAGATCCACGCTTCGGAGCTGGTGCGGTTTGCAAAACCGTAGTTGATCTCGTAATTTTTGTATTCCGCACCGTCCGACATGGTGCAGGTGCCGATGGGCGATTTACCGTCACGCAGCCGGTCGATCATGTGGTCATAGGCATCGCCGCAGGTGGCCGGGAAACCGCCCGCCAGACACAGGATCAGCTTGCAGTCGATGTCATAGGCTTTAGCCTCGTGGGGGGAGGCGAAGCTGGCAAGCGCGGCCACGGCAAAAAAGAAGGCGGCGCTGAGGCTTCGGGTAAGGCGCATGTCGTTTCCTCAAGATGATATGAGGAAAGGATATAGGATAAAGCCAATCTTGCCAAAGCCTTAAGGTCAAAACCTATGTTCTGACGTCAGAACCATAGATCAGGGCATGAATGCCGACGTCATAAGTTTGCGGGTGAACGACCGACCTCGCAGTAGAGCCTGCTTGTGGGACATTGCAGACCTTCGCATTGCACCTATCTTCAGGGAGGAAGGCTAGCTCAGAGCCTTTTTGGCGTGGTTCATCACGGCTCGCGTCAGCGTCGCGATATGTGGGGCAGCCAGATGGCTGGTTTGCCAGAACAGGGTCACATCCAGCGTCGAGCCGGGAACAAGTTCGACAAGGCGACCAGAAGCGAGATGGTCCCGCACAAGGTGGATCGGGTTCAGACCCCAACCCATTCCGGCCATGGCGGCTTCCACGAACCCTTGGGAGGAGGGAAGCCAGTGGGTGGGAAAAGCAATGGGCTGCCCAACAGCGCACTTCACCCACTGCTGTTGAAGGCGATCCTTCTGGTTGAACGTAAGGGCCGGGGCCGCCGCGAGCGCTTCCCCCGTCACGCCACTGGAGAAATGGCGGTCGATGTAGTCAGGACTCGCGGTGGCGTGGTAGCGCAGGCGCCCCAGCGTCTTGATCCGGCACCCCTGCACCGGCTTGCTCAAGGCCGTGACGGCCGCCGTGACGCGACCCCGGCGCAGCCAGTCGGCGGTGTGTTCCTCATCATCGACCGCGATGTCGAGAAGAAAGCCCGTCTCTTTGGTGAAGGCAGCCAGGGCGGGCAAGAACCACGTTCCCAAGCTATCGGCATTCGTGGCGATATGGAGGGTGACGGGAGTCGCCGCACGCTGAACTTGCATCTGCGGGAATCGATCCACCAGTTGCCCCTCCAGCAACCCCACATGCTCGATATGCCGGCACAGCCAAGCACCCTCATCTGTCGGAACGCAGGGGGTGCCACGCTCGACCAGGATTACGCCCAAGCGTTCTTCCAGCCCCCGCACCCGCTGCGATACGGCCGAAGGTGTGACACCAAGGGCTTTTGCTGCGCTGTCGAAGCTTCCAGTCTGGACGACGAGGAAGACGGCATGTGCAGCAGGATAGTCCAGCATTAGTATTCCTAAAGGCAGGTTAGTTTATTTAACTTGGTTAAGTTCCAAATGTCGCCTACCGCATGCGAATGTCAATGTCCGGAACGTCTTCATGAACTCTGCGACCTTCTTCACCGGCATGACGATGGGTCTCAGCCTGATCGTCGCTATAGGGGCGCAGAATGCCTTCGTTCTTCGGCAAGGACTGAAGGGACAGCATGTCTTCTGGATCTGCCTGACATGCGCCGTTTCGGATGCCTTCCTGATCGCCTCGGGGGTAACAAGCTTTGGACGGATCGCAGCATGGCTTCCATGGGTCGATCCTGTCATGCGCTATGGGGGCGCGGCCTTCCTGCTCTGGTATGGGGCGAAGAGCCTGCATTCGGCCTTCAGCTCCAACGATGTTCTTATGGCGTCCGCCACAAGGGATCAGGCCAGCTTGAAGGGCACGCTGCTGACCTGTCTGGCCCTCACTTGGCTCAACCCGCATGTGTATCTCGATACAGTCGTTTTGCTGGGCACGATCTCTACGCAGTTCGAAGGGCAGAAGACCGCTTTCGCGGCCGGAGCCATGACCGGCTCGTTCCTGTTCTTCTTCGCTCTTGGCTACGGGGCCGCGCGGCTGCGCCCTATCTTCGCGCGTCCGTCCGCTTGGCGCATTCTCGAAGGTGGGATTGCCCTAGTCATGTGGGGGATCGGGCTGAAGCTGATCCTAGGATCCTACGAGCCCAAGGATATTGGGTTCCTGCCGCTTAGCGGCGCGAGCCGTTAAGTTCACACACGGCTCGAACGTCAGCTTCGGGCTCCGAGCGACGATCATGGGACTAAGCTGCCATTCGCTGCAACTGCAAGAACAGGGGAGGTCAACGAGAGTCTTTAGGGACGGCTTGCAAGCCAACCAAGGCACAGCCGGAAGGCAGCTGCAGGGCTCCGTGGAGAGCGGTCATTCGTATAGTTCAGGATCCCAGAATAGAGACTGCCTTCAGCTTCACTTAAGCTTGACCCGGATAATCGCGTCAGTCGTTTACTGGAGCAAACCCATGGTTACATCACGCCGCACTTTCATGTTGGGCATTCTCGCTGCGCCTGCCATCATCGCGTCTCCTCTGCGGGCTCAGACGCGTAGCAACGTGTCGAGCTTCAGCATGCAAAATTGGCAGGATCACTTCGATACGTTGGGATCAGGTGCAATTCTTGCGGATCTCAATTCACGCGTCGTGCACTACTGGAGTGCAGGCTCGGAGACTTATCGGCTCTATCCCAGCTCAATTCCGATGTCCGAAGAACTGACGCGTCGCGGTTACACCGAAGTCGTCAGGAAAAAGATCGGGCCTGGTTGGACACCGACCGCTGACATGCGGCGACGCGATCCCTCTTTGCCGGATCACGTTCCGCCGGGACCGTCCAATCCGCTCGGGACGCATGCCATGTATCTGAGCTGGCCCGCTTATATTATTCATGGAACCCACGATACCCGGAAGATCGGGCGGCCCTCGTCTTCAGGCTGCGTCGGCCTATACAACGAACATGTGGCCGATCTCTTTGAACTGGCCCCTGTCGGCACCCAAGTTCTTCTGCTGTGAGGGGGCTTACGCCCCCCGCACTTCCGCGATAGCCGACTCCAACGCCTCGGTTGGGACGACGCCAGGAAAGAGGTTCACGCCGATCAGGAAGGCTGGCGTGCCTGGCAAGCCCAGCATTGGGCTTGTCTTTCGTTTCTCGTCAACAGTCCTTCCCACCGTCCCCGCATATGTTCAAAGTTTTCCAAAGCATCGACCGGGTTCACGCCTGCAAAGGTTGCCGCCGAATGTAGCAGCTGTGGGGTGAGCTGCCTGTCCTCGATCCCCAAGATGGCGTCATGCACCGCCTCGTATTGATCGCCTGCACCCAAGGCAAGTTGCACGGCGCGATGGGACGCTTCGCCGAAAATCGGCCAGTCTTTCATCACCAATCGCACATTCCCGTCCCGTTGAACCAAAGCGCGAATTTCCGGATAGGATTTGCGGCAAAAGGGGCATTGATAGTCGAAAAACTCGATCAGCGTGACGTCGCCGTCCGGATTACCCAGCACGGGTTGATCGGGATCATGCGTCAATTCGCGCAAATCGTCTGAGTGAGTTTGTGCGAAGGCTTTGCCAATGATGAAAGTGCTTAGTCCTGCTCCCAGCAGGCCGCGTCGGGTGATCGTCATGTTATAATCCTGTATTTCAAAATCTGAGTATTTATTGAGGCTTCACACATTCGCCGCTAAGGCAGGTGTTTCAGCTTGTTAATTTCCTGAAGGATTTGAGCACGGGAGATTTCGCCCATGTGCGCAGAAATCAACGCGCCATCTGCAGACAGGAAAAGCGTCGCCGGCAGTCCCATCGCCCCGTAATGCTGCATCATCTGCTGGTTCGCATCCATCAGCGGATGAATGGCAACACCGGTGCTCATCAGGTAGCGGTGAATGGTATCCTGCCCTTCGCCTTGGTTGACGAAGTGCATCGACACACCGTCAAGCGACGATGCGACATCCGCCATCATCGGCATTTCGCGTTGGCAGGGCGGACACCAGCTTGCCCAGAGGTTTACGACGACCGGTTGCCCCTGCCAGTCTCCGACCCGGACGATAGTCCCGTCCAGAGCGGTCAGTTCGAGATCGACGGGCATGGGCACGTCGCTTCCGAGTGTGAGTGTATACGTCGCATACCAGCCTGCGCCGGAAAGCATCAGTATCACTGCCATCGGCACGGCAAGCATACGCTGCATGTGCCACATTGTTGCCAAGGCAAAGCCTGCTACGCCCCATCCCCACTGAAAGCCGCCTTCCCAAATCGCAAAGGCGGAGAGAGGGCTTTCGGAGAACGTGTCGCGATGCATCCACACGAATCCCACGCGCGCAGCGACAAGTGCCGCACCTGACGCGCCTGTGGACCAATCCAGCAAGGTCTTGCGGTTTTGCCGGCTGAAGATCCAGCTGGCGACGATAAGGATCGCAAAGCTTGCAACAAAAGGTGCCCGCTCCGCCGAGAACAGCAGAGGGCCGATCTGCAACCCGCCCATCAGGTATTTCCACCTATCAGCTGTGCAGACCGGATCAGATCCTCCGCGCTCACGTTACCGATAAGCCGCGAGCCTTCGGGTTCCTGACGCGAGGCGTCGAGAAATACCATCGTTGGCGGACCTGCCGCACCAAGTGTATCCAGCACCTCCTGCGCGCGGGCGTCCAACTCCGTCACATCTATCTTGTAGACGTCGATACCGTTCAATGCAGCCTGCACGTCGGTGTCCGGCAATATCTTGCTCTCGATCACGCGGCAGTAAACGCACCATTCAGCCGTCACATAGAGCATTGCTGGCCCCTTGATGTCGCGCAGTTCAGCAGCGTCCACAATCCGGGCAATCTCCGTCTCGTCGCTGGCGGGTTGACCTTGAAAGCCAAGGAGTGGGCGGAGCGGATCGCTTCCCCCCGCCGCGGCGCCTACGGCCAGGATGCCACCCCAGACCAGCACAATCACCCCTGCGGTTCGCGACATTCTTGCCGCATTTCCTGCTGCCCGCCTCGGCCGGTCCAATGCACCCAGAGACACCCCGATCCCGATCAGGAGCATTGACCACAGGACCAGCGCTGCCGGACCGGGGAAGACGCGTGCAGCCAACCACACGGCCATGGCAAGGAAGGCGATACCGAAGACGCGGCGGACGACCTCCATCCACGGCCCGGCTTTCGGCAAAATACGGCTACCAAAGGCTCCGACGAGCAGAAGCGGCATTCCCTGGCCAAGGCCAAGGGCGAACAACGCTGCCGCGCCAAGCACGACATCTCCCGTCTGTGCGATATATAGAAGGGCACCCGCCAGCGGGGCAGTCACGCAAGGTCCCACGATCAGAGCCGAGGTGAACCCCAGTATCAATGCATTGCCCACGGAGCCGCCCCGACCTCCGAAACGGCCGAGCCAGTTCGTCGCCGCCGCAGGCAATGTCAGTTCGAACATTCCAAAGCTGGAAAGAGCCAGCCCGAGGAATAAAAGTGCAACCGCTCCCACCGCCCAAGGGGACTGCAGAATGATCTGGAGGTTCTGTCCCGACCATCCCGCCACTGCCCCCATCAGGCCGAAAGCGAATGCCATGGCCACGACGTAGGTGGCGGAAAGCATAACGCCTCGTTGCATTGAAAGCTGCCCACCCTGCCGCGCCAGCATTCCGGCAAGGATTGGAACCATCGGGAAGACGCAAGGCGTGAAGGCAAGCAGAAGACCAAAGCCGAAGAAGCCGATGAGAACCCACGCCGCGCCGCCGCTCTGCGACAACGTCTCTACCACCCCGGGAGCTTCGGCGAGTTGAAGAGCGGGCTCAGGTGTCGCGTTGGCCAGCGTCACGGTTTCCTGCACAGGGGGATAGCAGATGCCGCCCTCCTGACACCCTTGATAGGTGATGGTGATCTCGCCTGTGCCGCGCAGGTCAGCCAGTGCTTCTTCAAAGTAAACTTCGGTTGTGCCGAAGGTTGGATCCTCCTTGACAGTGCCCGGGGAGGTGTTCAGCTCCAGTATCTCGCCGCTGGGTGTCTCAGCCTGAAAATGATCGCGATAAAGATAGTATCCCGGCGCTATGCGCCAACGGAGAGTGGCACCCGCATCATTCGGTTCCAGCTGCATCTGGAATGCGTCCTTGGCGTCCATCGGGCGGCTCAAATTCTGCGGGAGGGAAAACCCCTGCGCCATGGCACCGACAGCTAAAAACAGCCAACACAGGACGGCGGGCAACAATCTCGACATTGGAATCCTCTTGTTTATAAAGATCCCACCTGGAGGCCATGCCTTAAGTCAGCCTTAAGCTTGAACAGCGAATCCGATCCCCACAATACGAATGCGCGAGGATAAAATGAGGCTGCTGATCGTCGAGGATGACATGATTTTGCAAGACGGACTGACTGTCGGCCTCGGCTTGTCAGGTTATTCAACCGAGGCTGTCGATACCTGTGAGGATGCGCAGGCCGCCTTGGCCGCAGGCGGCTTCGATGGCATGGTTCTGGATGTGATGTTGCCCGATGGGTCCGGTTTGGATCTGCTGGCAAAACTGCGGCGGGAGGGATTCACCTTGCCTGTCCTGGTCCTGACCGCACGCGATCAGGTGACAGATCGGGTGAAGGGCCTGGACCGTGGGGCCGACGATTACCTCGGCAAACCGTTCGATCTTGAAGAACTGTCGGCCCGCCTGCGTGCGATCCTGCGCCGCGCCGAAGGACGTGCTGCACCCACGATCGAGTGGAACGGCCTGTCTCTTGATCCGGCGAAGATGACGGCCACGCTGGGCGGACGCGAATTGCGGTTCTCTCGTCGCGAATTCACGATCCTTCATGCGTTGATGGAACGGCCGGGTGCAATCCTTGGAAAGTCGGCGCTGGAAGAGCGTCTCTATGGTTGGCAGGAGGATGTGAACAGCAACACTGTCGAGGTTCATGTCCACAAGCTCCGCGCCAAACTGGGCGCGACCTTCATCGAAACGGTGCGGGGCGTCGGCTATTGCCTGACGGTGACCTCATGATATCGATCCGACGGCGCATGTTCCTGATCCTGTTGGTCGCCACGGGAGCAATCTGGGTATCGGCCTTCGTCTGGATCAACCAGTCCACGGCCCAGAAGATGGACCGTGTGCTGGATGCCCGCCTGGCCGAGGCCGCACGCATGGTGTCTTCACTACATTCGAACGACCAGATTGCGTTGGAAAGCAATCCTGTGCTGTCGGATACAACGACAGGCCCCTATTCCCGTCAGCTTTCGTGCCAGATCTGGCGGTTGGACGGCACGCGTGTTGCCGGCACGTCCAACGCACCCGCAGAGGAGTTGGCGGCGGCAGAAGGCTTCAGCACAAACACCATCGATGGGGAGGAGTGGCGCGTCTACTCCATGGTCAACAAGGACCTTGGCGTGCGCGTCATGATCGGCGACAGCATGTCCATGCGCAAACAGCTGATCCGGGATGTGAGGCGCGGTCTCATCGTGCCGGCACTGGCGATCCTGCCCGTGCTCGCCGGACTGATCTGGATAGGTCTGGGCAGCGGATTGCGACCTTTGCGGCGCTTGGCCGGCGATCTTGCCGCGCGCGACGCCGAGGACCTACGGCCCATAGATCGCGCTGTCCCGCAAGAGCTTGCACCGATCCAGATCGCGATGAACGAGCTGTTCCAAAGGGTCGAAGCAACCCGCGAGCGTGAAAGGAACTTCACCGCCTTTGCCGCACATGAATTGAAAACGCCGCTTGCGGGACTGAAGACGCAGGCCCAGATCGCGGTGCGCGGGGACGATGCGCAGCGACTCCGAGCTTTGCAACACATCCAAACCAGCGTGGCGCGGACCGACCGTCTTGTCAGGCAGCTTCTGGAAATGGCGGCCGTCGATGCCCGCCATGAGCGTGAGGACAAGACGACCCTGCGCCAGATTGTCGATGACTGCATCCATATGACCGGAAGTCTGGCACAGGCCAAGGGCGTCGAGGTCGAGGTCAGCATGGGCGACTACACCGCGCTTTATGACCGCCAACTCCTGGGGGCTGCAATACGTAACCTATTGGAAAATGCCATACAGGCATCGCCAGAAGGGTCTACGGTCATCATGCGGGCGGGCGCAAACCTCGTCGAGGTGGAGGATCAGGGGCCAGGCATCAGCAGTGCAGATCGCGCGCGGATTTCCGAACGCTTCTTTCGAGGGCAAAACACCTGGAATGGCGGCAGCGGGCTCGGCCTGGCGATTGTTCAGGCCGCGATGGAACGGCTGAGCGGAAGACTGGAGTTCCGGGCCAAGGCGGATCGTGGCGAGATTGCTGCGCTCCATCTGGCGCCTTAATGGCCTGACAGTTCCAAGGCACACTTGCCTGCCCGGGATGCTATCGCGAACCTTTGGTTACCGCATTATCCAACCCGTTGCCGTCCGTCTGGGGTCCCTTCGAGGTGCCTCATGCAACCTCAGATGGAAATCGACACATCGACCGCCACTGGATAACAATCTTTCAATACTAACTCGGCTTTGGGGATCCATGAATGTCAGTTGAAAACACTTTAGCGCACGCACCTTCATGGTTCGTGGCACCAAACGAGCCTGATAAATTAGCGTGGATCTCGTTAATCCTTCTTTGCTTGGTCATTTATGGGCTCGTGACACTTTACGCGGCTTTCGATCGCTGGGCAGAGCACAGGTCGAAGGGCACACCTTTGGCTAAAACGATACCGACTATGCTCACCGTCGCTCTGTGCTACGAGATTTTCCCTTTGGGGCATTTCAACATTCTGCTGCCAATCAGTGCTATCCTGATCGCCTTGATGGCCGATTGGTCCCGTTTCCATTCCATCAGCTACTTCGAAAAAACAGTCGATGGCGATGCGACAGTCGTGACTGCCGCTCCGAAGGAGCACGACAATGCTTGAGCTTCTCCTGACTTCGTTCCCGGTCATCATCCGCTATTTCCAGCTCAAGCGTCGTGGCGAGGCCCTGTCCGTCTGGAACATGCGCACGTCCGTTTTCGCATGGGCCGTGATGGCCTTCTTCCTCTTCCTCGTAATTTTCTACTTCCATCCGAAGTCCTATTCCGGGTTGCTACCGTTCCGAACCGTTTCGGTTGTCGCCCAGACCAATGGCCCCGTCACAGAGGTTGCGGTGACCAACGGGCAACGGGTCAAAACAGGCGACCTGCTGTTCCGCATTGAAGATGACACGCAGCAAGCGGCCGTGAAGCAAGCAGAAGCTGAAGTTGCAAAACTCGATTCTGCGGAAGCCATGGCGAGCGACACCCTGAGAATAGCTCAGGCCAGTGTGACCGAGGCGTCTGCTTCTCTTGACCTTGTGAAAGTCGATCTCGAAAAAGCGGTCAGTTTGTTGGCCAGGAACGTGGGCACGCAAGACAATGTTCGCACTCTGGAAACCTCCCTTGCTGTAGGGCAAGCTCAACTGTCAGCGGCTCAAGCCCAGGTGGACCGGGCGCAGACCGAAATCTCCCTCGCCATTCCAGCTCAGCGCAGGGCTGCAGATGTTGCCTTGGAAAGCGCGCGGGTTTCGCTGAACCAGACCGAAGTGCGTTCATTCACGGACGGCGTCGTGACCCAGATGGCGATGAGCGTAGGCAGCCCAGCGGCCCAGTTGATCATCAGTCCTGGTATGGTCATCATCCCCGACAGGGCGGACAACTTCCCGCTCAAGATCACGGCGGGGTTTTCTCAGGTCGCCCGCAATACTCTTTATGAGGGCATGCCCGCGGAAATTGCCTGCGACAGCAATATCGGCCTGTCGTTCCGCAATGTCGTTCTGCCCGCCACGGTTTCGTCCATTCAGCCTGCGGTGGCGGCGGGACAAGTCGTTCCAGGTGGTCGATTGCTGGAACCGAACAACGGATTGGCGCGCGGTTCGCTCCTCGTCTACTTCGAGCTGGACCACCCCGAGCACGAAGCCCTGATGCTGAATGGCAGCGGTTGCATGGTGCAGACCTACACAACCAATCTTGATGGCTTCGTTGGCCATGTGATCGCCGCGACAGGTGTCGTTAAGGCAGTTGGTCTGCGCATCAAAGTATGGGGATCTATGGTTTCGGGCATCGGACTTGCGGGTGGTGGCGGTCACTAAGAAGCCAATAAAAGGTCGATCGTGGCCTTTCACAGCATCGGCGAGTGCGGCCGCCATAGGCCGCGCTTGTGCCAGGAGAAAATAGCGGCGTCATCACGTGCAGATACACTCATGGCAAATCAGTCAAAAGAAGATCATCGCACAGTCGGAGCAATGCCTGATCACCAGGGCGTATGTTTAGGCATGTGGCACATCACTTCCCAATCCAACCCAGGAAAATTATGTATTTCGGTAAGACTATATCAATCGTGGCAGGATTTATGATTGCCGGAACGATGGCACAGGCAGCTGGCCCGGCGAACTTTCGGCCTGAAGCGACGAAGGCAATCCTCCCCCCCATCACCGCGCCAGTCGCTCGGTGGGAAGTGATCCTCGGCGCGGGAGCAGTCTATAAACCGATTTACGAGGGCAGTGACGAAATGGACATTTCGCCCTTTCCATTCCTATCTCTGCGCTACGGAAAGGTTTCTTTCGGACCTGATGGCTTGGGACTCAAAGCATGGAGCACCGATCAGGCGTCGCTTGGGATCTATCTTGGCTATGGTGGAGGCCGCGACCCACAAGATGTTGACTCCGGCGCATTGGACGGTTTTGAAAAGATAGACGATGCGGCAATCTTAGGTGGGGAATTCAATTACACCACCGGTATTGCCGATGTTTTCGTCGGTCTGGAAAAGTATCTGGGCAAGTCAGACGGCACTTCCCTTGAACTTGGGCTGCGCCGCAAAGCTGAAATTTCTGACCGGCTTTCGGTTTTCGCATCGGGGTCTGCGACAATATCAGACAACAACTATATGGATCGATACTTCGGTGTGACCGCCCGCGACGCTTCGGCAAGCGGATATCAGGTTTACGAGGCCGGAGCCGGCCTTCGGCGCGTGGATATCAGCGTAGGAGGGACCTATGTCCCGCAAGAACAATGGATGCTTCGTGGTGAAATCGGCGTGGGCAAGTTGCTGGGCGATGCGAACGATAGCCCGATTGTTCTGGATGACATTCAGCCTGGCGCGATGCTTGCCGTTGGCTTCCGGTTCTGACGCCGCGATCTCGGCTAAATCGACGACAGCGTTGCAAGCTTAACTTTTGAGATGCTACTGTTCGCAAAGCTCACACCTGATCAAAATCTCATTGCGAATGTCCGCAATGGGAACGCCTGCTTGACCAGTCATGGTCTGCAAGAGGCAGGTAGAATGTCTGCGCAGATGCTGCATCTGCATTGGCTGCATCTCAGTTGAATGACCGCTAAGGGGCTTTCGCGTCCTCAAGGGCCATCGATCTCCGGTGCCGCGTCTTCCGTGGTGTGCTCGCCTCTTACGATATGAATTTCATCTTGGATGATATGGACCATGTCAGCGTTTCGCCCGGCGATGGGGAAGTCCTCTTCAATGGCGATGCGGGTGGCAATGCGCAGGAAGGTCTCGTCGCCTCGGATGCTGATGCCCGACCAACCCTTGGCCCGCGCCTGAGCGATCACGAGACGGAAGGCATCTGCCGTGACGGAGAAACTTTCGATGCGGTGCCCGTGATCCTGCAGCGATGCCCCGTCGCGGAGATAGATCGATTGACGATGCCGGTCGATATAACGCAATTCCGGGCCAAGATCTTCGGGGAGACTTTCCTCGCCGTAGATCTGTTCCCAGATCCGGGTCTGCGTGCTGATAAAGGGGTTCTCCTTGTTGCTCTTGTAATACCCCTGTTTCGCCGTGTCGCCCGTAACGCTATCTGCCGGAATCGCCTCGCCGTAACCCTCGGCGTTTGGATCCTGCCGGATGCCCTCGCTCTCCAGAGCCAGTCTCTGTAGTTCGTCCTGCACGACGGCCTCCATGGCATCGTCGCGTCCGGCGATCGTCAGACCTTCCGCATATGCCAAGCGGGTGGCGCGTCGTAGGAAGGCCTCGTCGCCACGCATGCTGAGTCCTGACCAGCCTTTCGATCTCGCCTGGGCGATCATCAGGTGGATGGTCGCGTCCGTGCTGCGGAAGGCGCGGAGCCGCGCCCCCTCGTCCTTGATCGAGGAGCCGTCCTGCAGCCAGACCGATCGCGCCTCCGCGTCGACATATCGAAGCTGCGCGTGAAGATCGTCCGGCAGGGACCCCGATCCATATAGGTCGGACCAAAGACGGGATTTGTAGTCGGAGGGCTTGGGTTTAGGGGGTGGCCCCTCGGCGGCGGCAGGTTCCGCGGTCGGATTAGGGATGTCGATGCTCTCGCCGTATCCCGTCGCCGCGTCATCCTGCGTGCGCATATCTTCCCCGACGGTCCGTGGGGGAGATAGGGGTTCCGGCCCCGGTGGCCATCCGAGACGCTCTGCGTGGTGTGCGGCGCGCAGTCCTCGCAGGTGCTCCAGCCTGTCCCGCGCACCGGACAGATCGCGCGCCGGGGCAGGATCCCGAATGGGGGCATGGTCCTCCCCGTGAAACCACCCCTGATCCGCCAGCCAGGCGTGCGACGTGAACCGGCTATCGAAGATGTCGCCTTTCAAGCGCATCGGCTTTCCATGAGTCTTGGGATCATTCCGAACCTGCGACGTCCGCGAAAGCGGCGGTTTCACGGACAGGTAGTCCTTGCCCTTTCGATTGATCGCGTAGTTCTGGCTCTCGAGCCAGCGGATCACACCGTCGCGGTCGGTGATGTTTCCGCTCTGGATCTCGTGGCCGATCCGGTCCGCGATCTCCATCTGCGGATAGATGCCCGGGCTGCCGTCCGCTTCGCGTGGGGGAGGCCGCTTCAACGTGGCACCGGGGATCCGGACGGACCGATGACGTTCCGGATCCTCGGGGTCGGCCCAGCCCTCGCGGTGGTTCCATGTGTCGCGGAACGCGTCCCACAGCGCGTCACCCGCGCGCCTCGGCGGCTTCGGATTGATCGCCTTGACCCTGCCATTTGCGTCCGAGACGGCGCGGGGGAACAGCGCGTTCAGTTCGAGCCTGTCCTTGTCAGTGTGTGCGATCCACAGGACGTGCGGCCATTCCGCTTCCGGTATGCCGGCAAAGGCCGTGGCTTCGAAGTCCCGCATGACCTCCTCGCAGAGCGCGCGGAGCGCAGGTTCATTGGTCTCGAAGGCAGTGACATCGATGTCGCTCCGTTCGAAGGCCAGCACGGCGGACGCGTAGCGATGCTTGAAGGTCAGGCTGGCACAGGTGCGCCGAACGAGCTCCGCATCCCCGGACAGGGGGATCGGGGGGCGGGCGCGGCGGGTCCGAACGAGACTGCCGTCGTCGGCCTCGCGCTTCAGGACAATCTCGCCCAGCAGATAGGCGAGGGCGCGCTGTGCGTCGGGGTCGCGGTTGTCGCCGCCGGTGTGCTCCAGAAACTTGACCAGCATCAGGTCGCCGCCGGGCGCGCTTGCGGGCTGACCGGATCCCGATCGAGATCAAAGGCGCGGCGCAGATCGACTTGGAGCGCCTCGACGGCCTTTGCCAATCCGGCGGCATCCGCCGCGCCGCGATAGCTGTTCGCGTGGCGCGCGAGCTGATTGAGATTGTTGCCGATCCGCGCGAGGTGCAGGTTCTGTTCGCGCAGGAGTTCTGGCGCCTCCGGCAGTGCTTGCACCACAGCACCCGCAAGGGCTGTGCGGATGTAACGGGATCGAGCCATCCGCGCGGCCTTCGCCTTGCGGTCGATCCTGTGCAGTTCGTCGGGCGTCATGCGGATCTTCAAGTTGGCGGTGCGCGACGTCGGGCTGACAGACTTGGTCATGGCGATTCTCCTTCGCCTTCCAAAGCATGGTCAGATCCGCGAAAATACCTAATGCGATCTTCGTGGGCGACGTGACATGATGAGGCCCTCACGGCCCGAGTGGTGCAGTGGACGGGTGCGTATGGTCGGATGTGTCAACGATGTCGGCGGTGATGAGGCAGATGCTGGGTTTCATGGCCGGAGTCCGAGCGGTGGATGGGTGCGCGTGCTTCAGCGGTCGAGCGGTGCGGTGTGGCGCGTCGATCTGTCCGACCGAAGCGGACCATGGAGACGGTGACATGCGACGAGTGTCGGACCTGTTTCGCCCGGATGGATCATCGCCGGGAGCGGTGGTTCACATGTCCCCACGGGCGGGGGGATCTCGGGGATCTGTCTTTGGTTTCTTTGTGGGGTCGAGGGGAGAGCATCTCCCTCGCAAGACGGTCGAAGTCCCGCAAACGTCAGTTTGTGGGACATCGAGGAGCCTTGCTGACGGGCAACTTTTGCAACGAGAACATCTGCCCAAAGAATTGCACTTGCCTCTCTGCTTTACGATGGAATCATTACGGGCCAAGATTTGACCGCGTGCGCGAAGAAGGCGGAACACGAAGCTGACTTACCCATCGGTGCGACCGCCCCCTTCAGTTCACCCTGACCCTGTCCGCCGCCACCTTGAACCGGTCGACGATGCGCCTGATCTGCCGGAGGGAGGTGCGCTGTCCGGCGTCATGACGCCGGTCGATCAGCGCCCGGATGACCCCCAGCAGATCCTCCCTGAGATCCGCGTCACTGGTGCGACGGGCGATCATCCTGGCGGCGGCATGACCCAGATGATCCGGGGTCGGATCCGGAATGTGCACGATCCGGCAGCGGTCGAGAAGCGAGGGCGGGATGCCTACGAGGGAGTTCGTTGTCATCACCCAGGAGACGTGCCGGAGATCGAAGGGGAGCTGGTAGAACGGGCAGGTCCAGGCCTTCGCGGTGGCCGGCTCGATCATGGACTTCAGCACCTCGGCGGCCCCGGGAAGGGAGGTGCCCCGGGCGGTGGTGACGGAGGTGGGGATCTTGTCCAGCTCGTCGATGATCACCAGCGGGTTGGCGACATGGGTGGACAGCAGGGATCGCGCCAGGCGTCCCGGACCGGCGTTGCCCCACCCGCGCTCGACACCACTGAGTGCGAACACCGCACCGTTGGCGGCGCCGATGTCGATGTCGAGCGCGGGGACGGCGAAGGTCTGGGCGAGGTCCCGCGCCCATCGCGACTTGCCGATGCCGGGACCACCGAGCAGGATCAGGGGCGGGGTCTGGAAGGGGGCGGGCCCGTGCCGTGTCGCCTGCTCCATGGCCTGCATGACCGCCGTGGCGGCGGGGGCCATCCAGGGGGCCTCTGCATGAAGAGCGGCGATCCTCTCGTGCATGGCGTGACGGGTGACCATGCCACGCAAGACGCCCCGGCCAACGGCGCGCTCGATCACAGACCGCTCCTCGGCGCGCAGATGCTCGACCATGGCCTTCACGGCGACATGCCGCCGTATCACGTGCCGCTCGGCCCGCAGATGCAGGCGCTCGCCGACAGGGTCTTCGGGCGGGGCGGCGAAGGCCTCGTCTGGGAGGGTGTCGAGCAGCGTGTCCAGATCCTCAAGCCATGCGAGATCGCTGGCGTCGAACGTGCAGGCGGGTTCCGTGTCGGCGTGCGCGGCCTGCAGGATCTCGAGCCGGACGCGGTGGGCCTGGAGACGGTGCAGGACCTTCGCAAAGACCTCATCGGGCGTCGTGACGGCCGGACGGGCCAGGATGCGAACGGAATGGCGGGGCATGGGCATGGCTCCTTGGCTGGCCCCCGGAGGAGGGGTGCCGGGATGCGGGATGAGGTGGGCGGGGCGTGCAGCGGATCGGCGTGAGACGACCCGTCGGCGGGTCACTCCGGACCATGGGTGAGGATGGGATGGAAGGTTGGGGCTGGGGGCACCGGCGAGGACGGGCGGTGGTCCGGTTATGCATGTGCGCAATTATATAATGGCGCAAATATGCAACCTTCGACGGATCCTCGCCGCCATGGGTGGGCAGGACCGTGAGGAGCGAGAACGACGTCGATGGAACGCCGGCCGGTCACCTGAACTAACCGAGCGGAGCGTTGGCCTACGCGCGACCGTGGGGATCCAGAGCGGCGCACAGGGTCCGAAGCTGGTCCTTCGCCAGCAGGGCGGATCGTGCCACGGCGGCCCCGTCCGGCCCGGGCAGGCCTTCGCCTGCCAGAAACAGCAGATCCTGAAGAACCGCGGCCTCGTCCAGCGCCCCGGTGATGTCCGCCGCGACAGGACGCGGCGGGGGGGAGGCAGCGGTGGCGGGCATCGTATGAGCCATGGGGATCACACGAGGGTCGACAAGGCGGACATCCCGGTCTCGGTCGACGCCGAGAGGAATTCCTGTGCCTGCAGGATGATGTCGATCCACTCCATGGCATCCGGAACGCCGGACCATAGGCCGGACATCACGGCCGCTGCGGGAGCGAGGGCTTTGACCGAGGAGATGATGCGCTTGATCAACATTGCAGGATCCTGTTGCTTATGCTCTATGTTGATCAGTATGATCCACTATGCAGCGCAAGTCAACCTTAAAGATCAACAATGAGCATAAAGAGCATAACGCCAGGCCAGTGTCGTGCGGCGCGGGCATTCCTTAACATCGATCAGGAGTCTCTCGCAGTCTCAGCAAATGTCTCGCGGAATACAGTCGCGTTTTTTGAACGCGGAGCGCGGCTTCCGAACTTGAACAATATACTGGCAATTGTGGCCGCCCTCGAAGCGGCAGGTGTGGAATTCATCCCGGAGAATGGCGGGGGAGCCGGGGTTCGCCTGAGGAAATAGGATGCCAAGAGCCATAAGACTTGGCGGATCGGGCCCGAGGCGGTGCTTATCCATGCGCAAATATATAATTATGCAATTGCATATTTG
>Ga0265797_10003383_pt1 | contig 25571 bp, 24 predicted proteins | sample P2T30metagenome_FD_192433 | JGI IMG/M metagenome (GOLD analysis project Ga0265797, IMG submission 192433) | Plant litter microbial communities from East Loma Ridge, Irvine, California - P2 T30 | ecosystem: Environmental > Terrestrial > Plant litter > Unclassified | place: USA: California... | reverse complement strand
ATGCGAATGGAATACGTTTACTGTATTGAACGTAGTCACTGCATCAATATGGCTGTCTTAACATTCTCTGCAACCACACCACGCTTCAATCGACGCGGGAATCAGTGCACGGATACGCGACAAGCACTCGGCCGTCAGCCATTAACGTGGTCGGATATTCTCTTAGCCTGGATCGCGATCTCTCTCCGTACAGCCACGAGGGAACCTACGCGAGTCTATGGAAACCGATTCAAAAGTTCTTGATGTCATGTGACGTTGTGGTCGGCGATGTTTAGCATAGCTTGTCATCACAGACTAGCACTCAAGCCGTCACCCCAGGCTATTTCCATTCCGGTGTGTCATCAAGGCCTGCTCTTTTGTCATCACAGGCTGTTGTTCCACTTTGCGTGTCATCACGTGTTATGATAGTCTTGCTTCCGCAAACTGCTTTCGTAATCGCAACCTATTTTTAGCCTATGCCGTCGTGATCAGCTGCGCCTCGCATCTAAAATATTGTTGGTTGGGCATCTGTCATCATAATTGGATTGCAGACTGCACTGTAATCTCCCTCGTCATAAGAGGCTATTCTTAGCGGCACCTATCATCTCAGGCTGTAATCAACATCAATCGCTAATTTTAGCCTTGCTTTGTCATCGTAAGATTGAGCGATCATCGTCCAGCAGCCTATGCCGTGATTCTGAGCGATGACATGCAGCAAATACTACGAACGACTTCAAAAATTGACCCCTGACTACTGTATCACGTAGACAAGTGAGGACTTTTGCTCGGTCATCAATTGAAGTGAAATCGAGGATTTCCCGTCGCCACAAACGTATTCGAGATAAGGCTGCCTGCAAGTCTCCTGGAACTCCGCTCAGGAGTTAGGCGATGATGGAGATAATTCGAAGTGATCAGCGATTAAGAGTGCATGAAGTCCCGTGCGAAGGAGCGGCACCACAAACAGCTTGGATGACAGACTCTGGCTTCATCATGAAACAATGTGTTCAGACACTCAACACAAACTGCGATCTTTTCGATGGTAGGCAGTGTCAAGAATGAGAACCGTGCGGGACAGAGAGTAAGTTATATAACTGGGGCCAAGTGACACCTGAAACAAACTGTGTGTTGACATGACGGCCGGGTGGGTGTCAGCGAGTCCAGCACGAGTCGGAATGCCATGTCAAAATGACCTGCACTAACTCACTTCATCACGGCACTGAACTGGTGGGTAGGTACGGCATCGAGATATCTGTATAGCTGTTGGATTTCTCGACAGCATGACTTCATGATTCTCGAATCATGTCCGCTAGATGGCTCCGGCACGAAACGGTATTTGGATGACCTTCCCCAAGATTCCTCGCGAACCCTGAGAGAGCCCGGCCATAGAGTATCTCGGCTTCCGCTTTACGACCCGAAAGCCTCGCCAGATGTGCGAGCCACCAAACGGTGTTGCACGTGCGAGGATGCTCCATGCCCAACAGTTTTTCTCTGCCCTTCAACACGTCATTGAACATTCCTTCTGCATCACGGTACTTGTTGCGATGATACAGCACTGTCGCCAAATTGCTGGTGCTCGTCAGCGTGTCGAGATGCGCTCCATGGGGCCGTAGATCTCTGCATTCCAAAACCTGTCTCAATACCGCTTCCGCCTCGTGATATCTTCCTTGCAAGCGAAGGACAACTCCGAGATTGTTTGCGAAAGTGAACATGTCCAGATGGGTCTGCCCGAGTATCTCTACACCGACTTCCAGTGAGAGCCGAATGAGACGTTCGGCTTCATGGTGGTGCCCCTTGTCGCGGAGCAATGTTGCGAGATTGTTGAGACTAATCAAGGTCAGATGGTGTTGAAGCCCCAACACTCTCTTCCTGACATCATACACTCTGCGAAACAAAGCTTCTGCCTCGTCGAACTTTGCTTCATCTTGCAGGATTACCGCCAGATTGTTCTCACTCATCAAGAGCAACGGATCGTCTCGCTCCAGACTTGTCGTCGTAGACTGCAGTACGCGCCTGAGGGACTCTTCTGCAGCTTGATAATCCCCTCGACTTCGTTGTTCTATTGCATCATGGTTTGCTGCCAGCAGGCGTTCCGTACGGTACGAATCCATGGTCGCACTATTTTCACCGATGAAGTTCACGATGCATCGTTCTTCTTCGTCTCCGCCGCCTGTCAACTGCTGGAAGTTCCTCTCAATCTTGTGTAAGCCCTGTCCATCCTCTCCATACGCCTCTTGATATGCCTCGCTTTCTTCTGATCGCGATGCCCGCCCGGCAATGTGGACTAGTGCATCCTCTTCGTCTCTTTGAATCCCATCTTTCTCGTTTAGGAATGCAATGGGCCGACTCGGAACAGCGGCCAGGTCGATGGAGGACCTTCTCAACGGGAGACTTGCAAAATCACCACAGAGTGTTTCTCTCAACAGATTCTGTGATGATTTGTGTCCTCGTTTCCGGAGTGCGTGTTTAACCCCATCGAACATCGTGATACTTCGTTACGATGCTAGACCTTGCAAGTTTTTCGTGGTGGGTGGTGGGAGTAAATCTTTGCACACACGCGTTTCTACTATGCCTTGAAGTTTTGTTTTGAAGATAGAATAAGTGGCAACTCACGGTGCGCCACACAGTGAGATATGGACAGTGTATATGTTCAGGTGATTTGGCAGCTGCATCTCAAGGCGTCTACCATGTCAGAAACAAGATCTTACCACTCAGCGGCCGCACATCGAAGATTCACTCTGTCTGGACCAGTCATTATGGCGACAGTCTCGTACGATCTCCGATGGCTGTTCTGTAGTGCACGGTCGTATATCTTCTTTAGGACCGTGCTTTCAAGATAAGTTCCGCTGATGTGTCTAGCATGGCTCCCACGACTTCATGAATTGAGCCTTCGGCTCAGCACTGCTGGACCGAGCCATCGACTAGCTTTTGACACTAGTCTCATCTCTTCCCATGCACGCACGTTCCTCAAAAGGCTTGAGGACCGTGCATGTGTTACTAGATCAACGCGATCGGTGCAAAGAGTTCAATGCTGAGGAAGCCAGTTCCCGGAACTGCTTCATCACCACTGATCACTTGATCTTTCGAGAGTCGCACTCGGTTCTTGGTCATGGTTCACTCATCTGTTTCATGCCCTGACGTTATAGTGGCGAAGCCGATTTGCTGACACGGACTGAACTGCTCAATGGACTAAGCATGACTTCGTGACGGTCGCACACGGTTGCGCTCACACGTTACTTACTTGGACGATCTCAAAGAACTCGCGCTCGCAACACGATCGAGCGTGCTGAACCTGCCGTGCACCCCAATCCCGCGATTTTCTTCTATTGCATCGCTACGAGACTTGGTTACTTGCAAGAATCAGGAAACTTCAACAGATCTTGAATGGTTATGAAATCGTGAGTGACGATCGGTGCCGATGACTACGAGGGCAAAGGTGACGTTGCGCCACGTGTGAAGGTTTTGTGGTAGCGCATGAATTGTTCCTGGTCATCACTCTGACGTTCATCTCGCATGCGTGATCAGTACCTTTCCCGGTCTCGACGTCCAAAAAATAAACAAGACCATGTTTCGATCCGAGAAGCAGACAGCGTTCCAAGCTCAAGATCTTGGAGCTCCAAAAGTATGTAAATGCATTTATTGCTGATCTCCCGCTGCTTTGCAAAATCTCACAAGGTCTGGGCCGATGTTCTCACATGCAGCGTAGTCATTAATGCACGTCATCTGTCATCAAAAGTTACTCGAACTCGTGTGCTTGTCAGCCCGTAGTAACTTGGGACCTGAAAAGTTCAGTGACCTTGTGCAAACCAGCTGGCGGATGACCTCCTGCTGCAGTACCATAGTAATCAGATGATCGCTCGCTTTGGCACTATGTCAAGATTCCTCGTGCGTTACAAAAGGCGACACTTCCCTCGCGGCTACTGCATGCTTTGATTTTGTAATACTTCCAGCGAAACATCATGCACCGACTAGAGTTGCACGACGTCGATCAATCTGCCGATGCGGAGCTTATGTTATCTTTTCAACCCAGCGAGATTGTGAGGACCCCATCGACCATGTATAAACTTGCTGAAACAGTGATCCTGACTTTCGCAGCAGTTCATGATGTCTGTTATGGACGAGAACGATATCCAGCATTATATTGACCACGTTGTCGGCTGCATTGAGAAAGATTCTCAAGAGAACGATGTAATGTATGGCCACCCAGGCGATGAAACGGAGCAGGGATCTTTGCATCGCACCGACAAGGACATAGCCACGCTGCAAAACGCCACCAAGATATTACGTTACATTGAGTATGGTATACGAGATTGATATCATTCTGCGAATTGATATGTCACCAAGATATTACGTTACATTGAGTACGGGATACGAGATCGATATCATTCTGCGCATTGGTAAGTCACCATTGCAGGACAGATATGATTGGAACCTCACGTTGAGCATTCCGCGTTCAGGTGGGGTAGCAGGACGATCGAGGGCGAGGAACCAACTTACGCCAAGCGCCAACCGCGCTTCTGCTTCGCATGACCTATGATCTATAAATGGCAACATGTCGCTATCGGCCCTCGACATCGTGTGACATGAATTCCAGGCCGAGAACACTGTGCAACCCAGAGATCAGTCGATCCTTTTCACAGCTGTCACAACAAGGTACAAATAGGCACTTATGCGCGCTCACAGACAGTCCGACATCTCCATGGGCTGACTAGAGCATATCTATTGTCGAAAATTCTTCACTCGTCTCACATACATCGAACATGATAGCAACTCTATTCATGGCGGCGACTCTCGTCGTAGCCGACGCGCTCTCTACGTCGCTCGCGTCGAACGTCAAGGGGGCAACCGGGGCGGTCAACGCCACCACGCCGACTGTGGTCGAAAATGAGATCACTGTTCACAAGATCTCTGTCGGCGAGACTCAGCACTATTTCACACCAAACAGCATAAATGCGTTGCCCGGCGACATCGTCATGTTCACTTTCTGGCCGGGAAATCACTCTGTCATCCGGGCGGAATATGGGTTTCCCTGTGTGCCGTACGAAGACCTCCAAGACAATGAAGTGCAAGGGTTCTATAGTGGCATGCGAACACCCAGCGCCAATGATCTGGCACAAGGCGAAGTATGTAACAACTACATGCTAAGAAAGATTACTGCCTTGCTGATGAACCCTGCAGCTACCTGTCTGGAATTTAACGGTCAACACCACGTCCTCTGTCTTCTTCTACTGTGGAGCGCCTGGAAGCTGTGTCGGATGGGGTATGTTAGGCGCGATCAACGCCGATGCAGACCACGATATCGCGACGCAAATCGCGATGGCAAGGGCAGGTCAAAATCGTGATGGCTTTGCGTGAGTCGGGCACTGACTGTCGAGTAGAAATCAAGCTATGTGTTGACTCCAGGCCAAAGACTTCCAGCGGACGCGAAGACATCTCTCGAAAGTCTAGCAAGAAGCGCGATGACAACCACTGGCACAGGCGTCGAGCCATCTACAACTCCGATTACGAGTGTGACCTCCCTGACGTCGTCTCCCACCGTGCTCGGCGGAGATGCACGCCAGACATCTCGCAGACCAGTTGTGCCAACGGGTGGCGTAGTAGGGATTGTCCTTGGTGTCATCACAATCGTCTGTTTAGCAGCAGGTCTTTTCTGGTACGTGGATGTATTCATTGTGGATAACGAAACAAGCTTCGTGACTAACCACGTTGTAGTGAGTGTACATGCGCAACCAAACCCCCGCATGAAGATTGTGATTGTTTGAACAACTCCATCATAAGTGTGTTGGATAAGGCCGAACTGATCCTGACCACAATTCAGACTTTTTCGGTCGTTCTAAGACCTTGTCTTCGAGAGTCGACGAGCCGAGGTCCCCAAACGGAGCGAGAGGGCGCGATTTTAGACAGTTGAACTTGAAACCGGGCGCTCCGCCAGCTTACAATCAAAGCTCTGCACGCGCCCATTCGAACACGCATACCCCCCCTACGACGCCTGTCACAGCAACGATGCCCCGAACTGCTAATGCCCCACAAACGCCTGAGCGGGACCTGTCGGGCTTGTCCCCAGACGCAAGGTGCGTCTGCCAAGCATAAAAGTTTGAGCATAGCCAGATTGCTGACTGTTTCAGTCGTTCGCCGATATCCGAGCTGGACAGTGGCCCGCCACACAGCAGATCTTTTGGATCACCTACAAGATATGGCCCACCTTAAATTCTCGGTTCGGTCTACCAAAGGGTTTGTAGTAAGGGACCCTGTGAGTTGGGAGGTATGCTCTGGCGTGTCGAGCGGCGACGAAGTACAAAATGTAATGACAACGCTCTCCTCCCACAAAAGTCGTCATGTGGTGTGTCATTCATGCATTATGCCGGAGCTAACGTCATCACACGAAGATTTCCGCTCGGTCCAGACCTTTGGAAGACGCTAGGACTCTGGGTCGTACGTGTACATAATCGATGAATCATGAAGAACGCAACCCGCTCTGCTGACTTCTCTCTGCACGCGTTAATGTTTGTCATGCAGTCGAAGTCTGACGGTGTTCATAATGACGTGACGTGACAGATACACTCGTCCACGAGAATCCAATCAGATCTGATTTGATAACCAAGCTGATACTCGACATTTGAATGACAATCGTTGATACGTCGCAGAGGTATATTCCAACGTATGGTACTTCTTAGCCAGGACCGTTCATGAATAAAACCGAGCTTCAGCCCTTCTCGAGTGATACTTCCCCATTCTCACTTCCCCCGAGGCCGTACAAACGACAGCATGCGACAGAAGCAGGGAAGGTCTCTATGCAACGCCAGATCTATCTTCATGTTCATGATGATGACACTGCTGTGTTTGAATATTTTGGCAGGCACCATAGCCCTTTTTCGAGCCTTTGACGCCGTCACTATACAAGTTCGTCCTATACTGTCCCAGTGATGCAAATTTCTCGTTCTGACAGATTCGTCCACAGTTCCGTCCAACCAAAGCGTGAGTCTGTGCATAGACAGCTCGTTCGATAGTCCTCAAGCGCGGGGCGATTGCTTACTTGTCTTAGTGATGCATTCAGTGACACGAGTCCGGAGACAGATGCGGCCAACGGAAAAGTGCTCGATACAGTGGTCGACATCGATGGTCGACAGCTCTGCGTCAATCGTGGCGCCGGAAACGTAACATGCACTCAGAGCCAGCTAGCCTTGACTTTGTCTGTTTTGACTGGCCAGATTGTTGGAACAGGCTTGGCTGTGGCATATCCGATAGTCTATGCGGCCGCAGCGGGCTGGGTTTCGGCAGCATCGCATCTTCTGATGACGCTCTCGATCGCCGCCTCGCTCGCTCTCGCTAGCCAAGCATCAACACTCGCTTTGCTCCGTGGCCAGCTGTCAGCCCAACAGATAGACGACACCTTTGCTCTTTATGTGCTTATGACTGTTGTAAGCGTGATCATGTGGCTCACTCCCTGGTTCTTCCAAGGCTGGATGAACTCTCAGTCCTCCGTCACGACCACCGAGGAAAAGCGAACGAAGGGTTAGATAGAATGAAATGATCAATTGACGAGAGATGGAAGTTAGTAGGCATAGCAGAAATGAAGCTCGCAGTTTGGTCTGTTGGTATAGCCCGAGTCCACTTGCAGTCAAACGCTATTGATGGCCTAACGTTATCGCTTATTCACAATGGAACTGCCGGTCGATCATGAGCACAACAAGAAAATGGCACTGGATCAAGATTCTGCGATGTGGCAAACGTGCACCAATCTATCACGTTCTCCTTACGGTCTTACTACATCACCTTCCGGCGGGGAGACATGTAGTCCTGCGTCGGCCGCGCAGTGCTTCCGAAAACGTCGTGCGATCTCTTGTTGCTTGAACGGGGTAGTTTATAACTTATATTATGCCGCCATTAAATCTTGATGACTCCGGGGAATATGGATGTATGAAAGATGACGCCCGACAAATCACACGCCGTTCGCCAAAAATCGTGCGCTTCTCATCTGTACGGCTCCGTTGCATTGTTGTTGGCTAATCATACCTGCAGACACATAATCATGTCCTCATCCTCCGGTCCGATCGAGTCAAAGTCCAGTGCATTGGCTGTGGACGACTTTCGCATCTTTTACTTTGACGAAGAGCTGAGTTATCATCGGTGCAAGACCCGAAAGATCGATGCTGCTCCTGTCTATCGAATTCAGACATCACGCCATAGCTCAGCCATTGCTTCAGAGACTTGCCAAAAGTTGCGGAAGTAGTCTGGCTGATGTGTCGCCTACACAACGGACGTTGACCTCGCGAAATAACTCGACACGGTGGACCGACGACACGGCGCTTTACTTGTCATCTTGCCCGCTGAACATCTGCGGGACTCTTTCTCAAAGATGGACGCATCTGTGCTTAGTACGCAAGTGCCAGATCATCGACTCATCTGTGGTTGATACGGGAGTACTGGGTTATCCGACCCCTAGCTTGGCATCGTCTCGCGATTCTGGAACTTGATCATGGTAGATCTCCTCACTACGATGAAAGCAAATGCCACATCTCTTTTCGCAAAACCATTCTTGATTTCGTGCAATATCGTCTCGTCATATGACTAAAAGACCAAGAGACTACTGTATCAGAGTCCTCCATTTGTCAATACATCCCATTGATCACCAGAAGCAGCCTCAAGGCATGTCAACATTGCTTCGTTAGCCAATCTGGTTTGCTGTCATATCTCATCAAGAGCTACGTGGTACAAGAGTATGTCATCAAAGGTTGAGTCAGACGGAATCTGCCACTGCAACATGCTAAGATCAAACCAGCGATCGCATCCACGCGTCATCTTCACCAATAATGATGCTGATGGTCGCTAATACTGTATGGTAATCATAGCTTAACTTGTCTGTGGCCACCGCGTAACTCGATCTCGCTTGTAATCGCGATCGTTTACGATACTGCTTGAGAAATAATCCGTATTGTACCATGTTGAGCTGTCTTTTGTGCGGCGTGCAATCACAAGCTATGTTTAGTCCTGTCCATAACCACAGATCATTTGTGGGCCTGCTTGTCATCGCGGTCTACTATCGTTGTTGTCACGAGCTTTGTGTAGCCCTGCTTACCACCACGGGCTATCTTTAGTCCCGCGTGCTGTCGCGGGCTACAACTGATCCTGCTTACACCACTACAAGCTAGTTGCGCTATTATCATGACCTGCCTCGGTCCCTGTCTTCCATTGCTGATTGGGGCAAAAGCCTAGAGATGAGCCAAATTCTACGGGGCAGAGACGTGGAGGAGCGTCTGGCAGCAATTTTTGCCAAGTATCCTCATATCGCGATCAGGTCTGAACACCAAGGGACAAAAACAGGCGAACATGGCTTAGAAAGAGAGGCACATGCACGAACTGCAATCGCCTGCAACGAACGGCGAAGAAGATCGTGGCTGCCAGACGATTGGTCAAAAGCCGCTGGTACAGTCACCGGCGATTCCAGTGTCTCTTTGCATACTTATATATCGATTGTGTACAACATATATGTCTTCTTTGTGAGCATATATATCAAGTCTATGCGCGACAACGCTAGACCAGATCAAGGAAAGTCTGCATTAGGGTGCACCCTCATTGGTTCCGGCCCCACAAATTCCAGGCAGAAGTGCAGGCTCAAAGACGATATATATGCTGAACTGAAACGATATATATCTTTAACAGATTTAATATATAAGCATGAAAAAGGACACTGGAATCGCCGGCCACTGTACCTCCTGCTAGCATACTAACCGAAGCGAGTGTAAGTTAGTTGCTGTCAGTGATCCCGCCAATGCGCTCAGCACGAGCGGTGCAGCACCAATCCGGCACAGGAAACGGGATGCTCTCTGGCGGACATCCAAGAGACGATAATTTCCACAGAGGCAGTGTTCTTGCATAAGTCGCACAGCAATGTGATTCGCGCTTCGGCGACTAGACTACTGTGACAGCCACAGGGCCTTGATTTTCCCATTGTCACGTCTGTCATGTCCGGTGATCGTGGGACCATTGAGCATGCCTCCCCCGTGACCCCTTCACCGTCGTGGCGACGACTCTGGTCGACAGTGAATCAAAGACGTAGTGCACCAGCGTCGTGGCAAGAGCAGCCGAGCTCATTGGCTTACGTTCGCGCGTGTCAAGGACACCCAAGTCGGGCCCGTGATGACAGAGAATACTAACGACGGCATGTGGTAGTGCTGTAAGCACGATAAGATTGTTTTCACGATGGTAAACGGTACATTACAGCACGCACCATGGCTTCCGATGACGGCAAAGCTAGCTTGTGATGATAATCGAGGTCGAAGGTGGCCCCTGGAGCTCGTAATCATTACCTGATCTAAACATAGCTTTCAATGACAAGCACAAGCAGATCTAAAAACGACTCAAGATGACAAGCAAGACCAAAAATAGGCTCCGATGGCCTCCAACACTAAAGGTAGCTCATGATGACGAACAGAACTAAGCACATGCTTCAATTAGAAGCAAACCTAAACATAGGCCTTGATTACAAAACAAGCAGGACTTATGGTGACAAAGATGACTATACACAGGAAACGATGACAAACAGGACTAAAAACAGCTCACGATGACAAACAGGACTACAAACAGCTCAAGATGACAAACAGGATTGAACACCACGGGATTATTGTCAGCAGAATTTTACACAGTTTGTCATAACAGGCAGGACCAATAATAGCTTGCGACGACAATCGGGATCACAAGGAGCTCACGATCATAAGCAAGGCCAAATATAGCTTGTGGTGGTAAGCAGAACCACGCGTAACTTGGCTGTTCATGACGGAAAAACGGTTCGCGACGACGAGTACGGCTGAAGACAATCCACGATAGTAGACAGCACTAAACATAGCTTGTGATGACAGCAAAGGTAGATGAGACTGTAAGTAGGGTTTAAGATGGCCCGTTTTCTAGAGCATATTAACGGCGGAATTGCATTTACAACGACAAGCGGATGCATCAACGGTGACCAAGTGCGTGTACCGTATCTTCCCTTGCACACATGGTAAAGTCACAAGTGTGTGGGCAAGGCAGGGGCGACTTCTTCCGAGGCTCCTGGCCGATGCTTACCCAGCCGCATTTGCGTCTAGCGACGGTGACCACCAGTGAAAGATGACACATACATGTGTGCTTAGTACTACAAAAGTGTCCATGGCATGATTATGGCCATCTTCTTCATGCATGTCTCGCTTCAACAAAAAACACTTCTTGAACGGCGAATTGAAACATGCGCACCACTTGTGAGTGCGAAATAAAGCTGTGATAGATCACTGTAAGCAAGAACATCTCAGGATGTAACATTACTAGAATGTGCACTTCATACTTTCTGTGTAACAACCTTGCTGACGAATCGATCGAATTCACGATCATTTCTTCACAGCGTGACCTACTCATCTGATGACAACAAGAAAGGTTTGCGTGCCGCCGTGGTGTCAGAGCGCATCTGAAGATACTGATGAGCCATAACTATGTAGCACTGCCTCTGAGCATCGTCTCTGAACCAAATTACTCGGTTCTCATGCAGAGAGATCGATTTGGAGCTTTTCAACATTCTTCGCGATATCGGCCAATATCTGACCGCATTCATGATCCTCGAGAAGCTGGTTTCCAAGATCAAAAGCCAGTTTCATGCTCTCGGGGCAGCCCACGCTCTCGACTTTGGCAGTGTTTCCGATCGCCGTCAAGAGCAAGAAAACAGCCTGGTAATCTTGAATGTCCTCCTGAAGTCTGACTTTCGAAGTTGAGCCCATCAGCGAGTTCGAAGCAACTTTCTCCTCCGATGTGGAAGATTGCACGAAGAGAGCTGTCAAGATCTTCGCGAGCAGAGGAAGTTTGTTTCGGCCTTTGAAAAGTGTCTCGAAGAAATCGGAACGTCCTTTCCGAAGCGATCTCAACTTTGAATCCATGACCCAGTTCTGAAGACTCTCCTTGCAAGCTGCAATGCTTTGCGGCTCCCCATCCCAGAACAAGAGATGAGCGAACTTTACACAAACCTGATCCATGGTAGAGCATATTCCCGAAGTCTGACCGAGAAGTCTTTGTATCACATGGAAGTGTGCAAGCACGGTAACCAGAGGCGTGCCCATGTTTTCACAAAGCAGTCGTTGGATGTTAGCCTCGATGACTAACGACAGGCACCCGATAGTGGTGATGTCTAACGCAGATGTCGCTGTGTCTCGCAAACCTTGCACGACTTTTGTATCAGAGGAAAGCATGCTGAGTCTCTCGCAACGGCGAATCAGTGCTGGTTTGAGAGATATCAGTCGCGAGATATCCCACTGATCCCGCAAGCGCAGCAAGAGCAAAGTGTAGATGTTGGCTTCGAAACTCCGGAACTCATGCTCACTTTGCGAAATACCTCTCGAAAAACGAAGATTGTTGTATTTTGCAACGAGGTCATGCAACAACGGAACGGAGCCTGGGCGTTGTTTCATGGCGTTCTGGAAAATCCTGCCTTATTGTCAGCATTACAACGGCTGTCTGTGCCGAATTGAGCACCCGTGTCGACCACGCACATCCTGATATACTTTGCTCTGGTATCTTGTCGGCCATGCAAGAAATTGTTGGTGGCGCTGCTCACTGATTCGAGTTCGTCCAAGAATGGGCTTTGGAAGTTATAAGTCTTCTCGTGCAGCGTGTTGAATAGGGTAGGACTGGTGCAGAACGTGCTAGCAATCGTGGCAGAAACTGTTCGGAACAGCCAGATTGCATCTTTTGAGTTTAGCGTAGCTTTGACGTTGACGTGGTGCTACTTACCGGCTGCCGCACATGGCATGTCCACATCTTCTGTAGCTCGACCCCAGCTGCTACATATGTCCTCAATTGATGCAGACAATGATTCAATGAATGTGTGCAGGTCATCTTCACCCACAGTATCTTGAGCGACCGTTCTCGGGAGGTACATGGTGCGCTCCGGTCCCGAATGTGAGTCGGTGGAATGTCCATTTCCATCGGTATCGTCCGTTTCCGGATCCGAGCTTGCCTGTACATCTTGCGTACCTTGCCGCTCTTTCACGGACTCTTCGCGTAGCAAGAACATCATCTGCTTGAGTGAATGTATGAAATCGATGTGGCGGAGGGTGGCGTCCTTAGTATCGTAATGGAACTTCTGCAACATTATTGTGCGAAATTTGATCGCACGTCGTAGATTCTTCTTCGCATTTGTCTTTTCTGCCGTCGAAAGGCGTGGGCAAACGAGCTTCAACTCCTCCAGGACTCGATTGCGTGTCCAGCATGCATACGGCATGTCCTTGAAACATTCACGATACGCCGCCATCTGAGCGGTGTGATAAGTGGTCCAAATTTTGGAAGCCAAGCGGTCCTGTGCCTTGTGAGCATTTTGGTGGTGATTGGACATCGTGGAAGACAAAGACGACTTTGTTGCGATTCGAAACAATGTCGATGATGGGCACAGTGAAATCGACCGGGTGTGTGAACCAGAAGACAGCTTTGTAGGAAAAGTCCTCTAGGGGTAAGTTTGGTTCGCCGTTGCAGCATGCGCACGGATCGCTGCAGGTAATTTACGAGCTGATGTACCACCCAGCGCTGCTACATTTTGAGGTACAATCTCGCGTGGAATCAACCCGGTGAAAGGCACAGCAATCTCCCGCAAGATACCTTGTTCCATGCATGATCCTTGCCGAAGGCGCTGGCACCTCAACAACCGCAGCTGGTGGTGGGGCGAAGTTCACTTGGCTTTGAAGATGTCTCCAGCCAATCGGACCATGAATTAGCCAGAGACGGGTCCTGGCTCGCGTGGGGAGCGCGAAAACCCTCAGGAATCCAACGCCACCGGCCCTGCCACGCCAAACTGTGTTCTCAGTCCGGAGCATGCCTTGGAGCACCTGTCGCGCTCGACCACGAATGGTCATATTGGTCAATCTCATGTGTATCCAAACCCGTACCCTAGTAACCATAATTTTGGCACAACCCCATGCGCCATAAGCTATCTAGCTATATAGTTTGGATGCAATATGATAGAAAGTAAAAGAAAGACACCCACAGGCCGTCCTACACACGGCAGGCCCCAGCGTCATTTGCCAAAAACATGACGACGGACAGCACTTGGAAGCACAGCATCAAGAAAATTCGCCGACCAGCGCGTAGCAACCATGAGCATCTGAGGGTGAAGATTCACGTATCGTCGAGTTCACGTCGATCAGCTTCGGGACAAGCTTAGGAGCAGCCTGTTTCAGTGGCCGGCGATGTCGGTGTCCTTTGTTGTTCTTATATATCAAATCTGTTTCGAGACTTCTTTTCGACTTTGTCACAGGCAAAGTCATCGTTTATATCATTCGAAAGCGCAGACTGAGCCGAACACGTGCACACCAACAACGTCTCCAGCGCCTTGCTGGCGGACATGTCATCCTCCAGTGAAGGTGACGGAGGTACACCCTCGAATGTACTTCAAGGGTCCAACAGCGCGGAGAAGACCTCCGAGCCAATTGGCAGCCTTGCGCAATACCAGCTGTCCACACCGAGCTTCAGACGCATAAGACCGCAAGACTGGGAAGAATGGCAAAAAGCCACGAGGTGCCCAGCGAGCCCGAAAAAGCGGAAGGTAGACCAAGAGACTAATACGAGGATCCACGAAAATGCGCTGGTCAAATTGTTGGAAGACACCATGGCGAGAATGCTACAGGCCTCTGCCGCACCGATGCCCGCTGCGGCTTCGCTCGACCACGCCCAAACTATCCGCAGCGAAATGAGAGAAAGCATCAAGGAAATGAAAGTCGAGCTAACACAGCTCGTGAGCACCATGATAGAGACAATGCAGGTAGAAGCGGACCGACGAGCGGACGCAACCCTCCAAACCGTCATGCAAATGCTCAAGAAGGCACCAGAGACTGAGAAGAATAGGGCAGCGCCTGTTGTAATGACTGACGGGACCTCAGAACATAGAACGCGTACAGCCGCTAACCGGAAACATCAACAGCCTATGCAAGCGGCACAAGCGTCCTGGGCCGCTGTCACCGGCACCGGGACCCAGAAAACATCGAGCTGGACCACTGTCACCAGCGGTAAGAAGAAAGTGAAAAGACACCCGTTGGACCAGAGGCGTATCTTATTCGTCAGGAACGTCCAGTCTCACACTTGTGACCCTAGGGACATCATGTTTGAAGTCAACAAAGCTCTTGCGCACGCAAGGGCCAAAGGGACAGTAAGGCTGATTAAAATGGGGTACACGGAGAAAGGTAACTTGACGGGTGTGATGGGCGAGAACGCGTGCGCAGAAGACCTCTTTGCTCATGCGCAGGCCGTGATGGCTGTAGTACAAAGACTAGATCCTGAGGTGGTGTACATGGACAAAACAGAAAGATGGTGCAAGCTGCGCGTGCATGGTGTAGCACTAGACAGATACATGGTAAAAGGTGGGCTCGACCTAGCACGAGAAGAGATAGAACTGATGACGGGCGAACAGCTGCCGTATGCGCCACGATGGATCAAGGGAGAGACGCTGGGCGAACGTTACCAGAACGGATCGATCAAGAGGTCGACGCTGGTCTTGACTGTGAAAAGCAAGCAAGCAGCAGACACCATTATGACCAAAGGACTGTCATTTGGCGGAAGACGACACGAAGCGGAGAGATTCTGGGAACGAGGTCAAGGCAACATGTGTATGCGCTGCTGTGGCCGTGACCACTTCGGCAAGTGCATAGAAGAGGCGAAATGCTTTATCTGCGCGGGTAAGCATGAGGGAAGCAAACACGAGTGCACGGTAGAGAGCTGCGATAAGCGAGCGGAACCATGTGAACACTACGCGGCAAGGTGCGCGAACTGCCAAGGACCACACCAAGCAACGTCGAAAAAGTGCCCCGAGAGGAGGGCTAGCCGGCAGAAGCACATGAGACAGAGGACGGAGATCCGCAGCAGCCCGCCAATGATGGAGACAGAAATGGAGCAGGACGACCTGCCGGAGGAAGAGCACCAAGCTGGTGTCATGCCTCCAAACGGCGACCCGACACAAACTCTACGTCGGAACAGGTCGCTGCCTCGATTGACAGGGGAGCTCAGATCGCTGACCGAGTCCTTTGCCGGTGCGACACAGCTCATCAGTTCTAGTGACCCGACACCCATGTCCGTTGACGATGATAGTGCTTCAACATAACTGCAACGGCACAGCCGTGTCGACGGTGGCTGCTCTTGAAGCAGCCATTGAGCGAGGAGCCGAAGTGGCCTGCCTGCAGGAACCATATGTCGGAAAGAAGCACACAATCAGTCATCCAGGCTTCCAGATTCGGTGGCCAGAATGCCCAAAGCAAGATACAAGGGTGGCACTAGCTATCCGCAACGACGCACTGGACCGCTATGTATTCGAAGAGAGGACAGACCTGGCAGGTGGCCCACATGTGCAGTGCCTCGATGTCTGGGAGACGGTGCATAGGAGAAAAGTGCGAAGCACGAGGCTGATAAACATATACAACAAGGCCAGGGTCGAAGGCGGCGGATACACTATCGACCATATAGATTGGTCGAGACTGATCATAGGCAGAACCATTCTCGCAGGGGACTTCAACGCTCGTAGCCCGGCGTGGGACCCCTGGTCGGCAGGTCGGCGAAATGCAGGGACGACGGAGCGATTGATCGAGAGACACGACCTAATCATCAATAACAACGACCACCAGCCTACCAGATGGGGCAAGTATTGCAAATCGATCATCGACCTGACGCTGAGCACCCGCCAAATGGGAGCGCTCGCCGCATGGGATGTTGACTCCGATTTGGCTACCACTTCGGATCATGAAGTGATCATTTTCGCGTGGGCACAACTTCGTGCCACTGCGGCCACCGAGGAAGCAACAGCGACACCAGACTGGAGTATCGGGAGGCTTTACGCTGAAAAGCAAGCGATGGAGGAAGCTGCCGAACATTGGCGTACGCTAAGCGAAGGCCGGTTGCGTGTAGACCCCCATGCGACGTCGGAAGAGGAACTCGAAGCCGAAGCATTGTGGATTCAGAACAGCCTCAAAACTGTGCTGGACACGCACGCACCCGGAAAAGCAGCTTGCGCTCGCTCGAAGCGATGGTGGACAGCCGAGATTAAAGAGATGAGACGGGCATTTGCGGGCGCGAGGCGTGCGTACAAGGGTGGCCGAACCAGCTTTGAGGATTACCGCCGAGTGAGGAACGACTACTACCGCCACATCCGGAAGGCTAAACGACTGGCCTGGGAACGCTTTCTCGAGGGCGTCTTTCCAACGAATGACCACTCAGAGCTTGCCTCTGACCCTGAGAGATGCTGGAAAGCGCTGAGATACACGAAGTCCCAGGCGCCATCTCACACGCCAGCCATCAAGATCAGTGGCGTGGATGGACAACCAGACAAGATCGTAGCAACAGCCGAGGAAAAAGAAGAAATCTTCATGGCCCAGGCGTTTCCATCACAAGCGGTAGTCGTTGGAGAAATGCCGTTCCCAGACTCAGCGGCTGACGTGAGCGCGCGTGAAGTTCGTGAGGCGCTATTCACTCAAGCGGTCAAGAAAGCCCCCGGAGTAGACGGCATCAGCTTCAAAGCGCTTAGGCTGCTGTGGCGATGGGCTGAAGACCGGGTAGTCTCGCTGGTACAGGGTTGCATAAAGAAAGGATACCACCCTTGTACCTGGAAAACAGCCAAAGGCATACTGTTGCGCAAGCAGGGTAAGCCCACCTACGCCGCCGCGAAGGCCTACCGGGTCATCAGTCTGTTGAGTTGTCTTGGGAAGGTCGTGGAGAAAGTCGTCGCAACATGGATCACGAACTTCTGCGAGAGAGAAGACACCTTTCACAGAGGACAATTTGGCTGTCGGCAGGGGAGAGGCACATCGGATGCCGTCGCACAGCTAGTGGCCAAAGTTGAGAAGGCGTGGAGCACGAAACGTACGGCGCTAGCATTACTGCTCGATGTCAAAGGCGCGTTCGATAGAGTGAACAAGACGCAACTGCTCAGGAGGATGATACAAGTCGGCATAGCGGGCAACATAGTACGCTGGGTGGACTCGTTCCTGTCGAACCGACGAGCCATGCTTGTGATAGATGGACGGACGGGCGAAACCCGTGACATCCAGGCTGGCTTGCCACAAGGCTCACCAGTATCGCCAGTGCTTTTCATTCTGTCCGTCGGCGCTCTGTTCCAGTGGCTAGAAGACAGACACTCGACGCTACAAGCCATCTCGTTCGTGGACGACGTAGGCTTGGTGATCGAATGTGACGACCTCGAAGGGGGCATCAGACAACTTGAATGCGTCGCTAAAGACACCATGCAATGGGGCTCGGACAACAAAGTAGAGTTCGAAGTCGGCAAGACTGAAGTGTTACTGTTCAGTAGGCGCAGGAAGGTCCTTCAAGCTGCAGATAAAGTCATCGTACGCATTGGGGAGCAATCGTTTGCGATAAAGCATGAAGCGACAAAGTGGCTCGGGTTCTGGCTCGATCCGAAACTGTCGTTTAAGACACACTTCGACAACAGGATGGCGAGCGCTAAGGGCGCCCTGCAGCGAGTAGCGAGCCTTAGTAGCAGCAATGGCGGCTTGTCCGTCAGCTTGATGCGGAGGGTTGTGGTCGCAGCAGTCACATCTGTGGCTCTGTACGGCTCGGAAATCTGGTGGAGAGGCCAGCAAGACCGAGTGAACAAACTGCAGTTACTGCTGAACAGACAAGCTAGGGCCATCACAGGCCTACTTAGATCAACGCCTCTGGTCTTTCTTCGGGCCCAGGCATGCTTGCCTTCCGCAAGAGACCTCCTTGATCACCGTCAGACAAGATATGCGGTACGCGCGCTCGGCGCGAACGGCGACCACCCGACGCACCAGCTACTACCAGCTAACTTCCGGTTGGGCGAGCTGTATGGTTACGAAAGTGCCACGGCACAGCCTTCCAGCATAGGCTGGTCAAGGCCAGAGAAGACACATCGGCTGTTTGGGAGCAGACTGGCGCAACAGATTGTCAGGCACGTCAAGTACGACGCAGAATACGGCTTCGACTTGCCATGTAGGCAGGAACCGCCGATGACAACCCCAACGATCAGGACGCATGATCAACCGCGGCTGCCTTTACGGATGCTTCCAGACCACCCACGTCAGACAACACTGTTCGTGGAAACAGCCAAAGATGTCTGCTTCGGCGTAGTGGTGGCATGGAAAGCGCGAGATGGGTGGAAGTCCAAATCGATGCCGCTCGGCAGGTATATCACGGAAGCCGAGGCCGCGTCTTTTGCGATTAGTACGGCGCTGAAGGACCTACCTGCCATTATCTCAAGGACAGAACACCGAAGAGCAGAGATCGTGACTAGATCAAAGCTAACACTGACCGAGATACAAAAAGCACAACCTTGGGCACGGCAGGCGATCATCGACGTAAAACGACATGCTAAGCGAGTCGAAGAAGAAGGCGGTGTGGTAACCTTGACACTGCTCTCGAGCAGCGCCCGCAGCAGTGGTAGCAAGATTGCAAACACATTAGCGCGACGAGCGGCAAAGCAGCCGCCTAAGGCAATGAGATCGGCTTCGCTCTCGTACGTAAAACAAGCCATTAGGGAGAAGTGGAAGCCGACGGTGGCACTCGACAAACACGTCAAAGACGCAAGAAAATCTGTGGCGTCGCGATATCTGCAGCTCAAGTCGGGTCACGCTATCATTGGTACCCACCTGCTTAGGATAGGAAAAGTCCAAGACGCACGATGCTGGTGGTGCAGCAGCAGCAGGCAGACCGTCGAGCACGTCTTGCTCGAATGCAGAAAATGGCGCAGAGAGCGAGCGACCATGATACGAAAGCTGAGCACCAAGAACATCACCATCAGCGAGACACCTGATCGTAGGAACATCAGGATTCTGTTCGGAGACAACGCCACTGTGGACGTGCTCGAGTTCATTGAGAAGACGGAAGTAGGCAAGAGGCTAGCGGTCGAATCTGATAGAGCTGATTCGTGGGACGTTGAGCGGCTGGACCGGGGTGAGAACGAAGAGAGAGAGGCAGTAGATGACGAAAGTGGGTGAGCAAAGTGATGCAGTAACACAACGCAAGGAAAGTAGGAGGGCATCTAGCCCGAATGCTGTGGCGGCTTTGTAGAGTCGGGATAGCGAGCAGGATTGTACAGTTGAAGGTTGACGCGAGAGCATATATGTAAGCATAGAAGTCGTCGAGAAGGTAGCCGACGTGCCATAAGCTATATAGCTTGAATGCAGTATGATTAAAACTAAAAAAAAGACACCAGATCGGAGAAACGTCGGGATCCTGTTTGGAGAGAAGGCCACAGTGGATGTGCTTGAATTCATTGAGAAGACGGAGGTAGGCAAGAGATTGGCCGAAGAGGCCGACAGAGCTGATTTGTGGGACGTTGAGCGACTGGACCGGGGTGAGAACGAAGAGAGAGAGACAGTAGATGATGAAAGTGGGTGAGCAAAGTGATGCAGTAACACAACGCAAGGAAAGTAGGAGGGCACTTAGCCCAAAAGCCGTGGCGACTCTGTAAAGTCGGGACAGCGAGCAGGATTGTACAGTTGAAGGTTGACGCGAGAGCATATATGTAAGCATAGAAGTCGTCGAGAAGATAGCCGACGTGCCATAAGCTATATAGCTTGAATGCAGTATGATTAAAACAAACAACATAACAGTCTCCTCGATGCCTGTGTGCTGACAGCCTGTGTTGTGAACGGTCGATCGCAACGTGTCCACAGACAGCTCCAGGATTACACTCGAGTGAGCAAAAAGGGACATTCAAGGCTGGAAGCGAATGCTGAAGTTTGCAAGGTCTGCACGAACGAGGAAGGTCTTCCTAACGCCAAGCAAGCCGCTCTGACTCGACCTGTGGCTCGTGTAACCTAACTCTAACCCTATCTTGCTTCCATGAAAGGGGTCTGGGGAGTCTGATGTTGCACGAGAAGGTGACCTCTCGTTAATGTGAATATTCGTGTGTTGGTCGGGTTTTCCCTAGCGTAGGCATGCGGTCTGGTACAGTAGATCAAACCTCTGTTTCTATTGTTTTGGCAAGCTAATCCTGCGATTCGCGACTTGGACCCCCACAGTGCTGTGATCTGTGACATTTGAACACACTTACCAGAAGGATATACAAAACACAGCAGTCGTACAACAGAGATAAAGAAGACACAGTGAGTCGCGCCACCCGTTTCTGATGGCATAGCGCAAGATGCGACACTCCAGGCTTGATCGACGTGCCACAAGCTACACAGCTTGAACGCAGTACGATTGAAACTAACCAGGATAGCCGACGCGGCATAAACTATACAGCTTGAATACAGCACAAGTGAGAAAAAGGCGACTATGCAGATATACATGATTTGATAAGAACACAGTATGATCTAGGGGCTCCCAATGCTCACAGTGGAACAGATGCTGGGAAGAAGTCCGGTCCTCGTTTGGTGAAATTATAGAAGTCGACGGGAGGTTCAACCGTCGGATGTTTCGCTTCAGATCTGGTTCTATTTCCTCTAGAGGTCTCGGCAAACACAAGCGCTTCCGATGCTGTCAAGTATGGCGCATTGTCGCGATGTGTAGGTCGAGTCGAGCACGCGTGACTCAGTGCTGGACGAGTAACAGAAGAAACACCCTCGATGCTGACACGTGGCTGCCGTATGTGGTCCAACAGTCTCTCAGTCTGACCGGATACTGTGTTCGATTGCACTCCGCTGATATGCGACGCATTGTGGCAGAGCATGGCAGGAGCTTGATCCATTGCGATGCCAGTTGTCAGCTGTTGTTGATGCATGTTGCATTCCGAACCACCGCGATCAGCATTTGTAAAAAACTCGCGGCTTCCTGTTCTTGAGGGGGCACACGCGATTCCTTGCATTTTGTCTGGTCCGGGACCATTGCTGTACTCGCTGTTCGAGTCTGGGTTTGCAGCATAAGATACGGCAGTGCGCCGGTGTGTGTCGCGACGAGGATGGTCGCCGATCGTGTGACTTTCGGATGGGGACGCGAAGCTCGTACGTGCGCCTTGTGGCTTCCTCTTCGTTGTTCGTCTCGAAATTGTCCTTTGGTTTTGATACCAATTCTTCGCAGTCAGCTTCAGCAAAGCCCAACGACGCGCTGACGGCAAAGCATAACTCACATCTATCTTGTCACGAGTAACACCGAAATCTTTCGCCAAGTCATGCTTTGTGCGCGTGGTGGGTTTTATGCATCGCGCGAAAAGACCGGTGAGGATTTGTTTCTGCTCTTGTGTGAGCCGCGACCCATAATATGTCCGGTCGGTTGAGGTGTGGTTGTCGGGTGTTGCCAGAGCAGTAGAGTGGACTTCTGCACCGAGATTATTCTGCCGCATCTCATAGATCAGTGCATGTTGTAGCACGCGCGGGCCCTTCGTGGTATGGTGTGGAGGAAATTGGGGCGGAACAGCTCGCGTCACGGGCATTGGAGTTGGTATCTTCAGGAATGGCGTGCAAGCGCCAAATGTTGACAGGGAGTTGTTGTGATGTTGAGGTGGTGCCGTGGGCAGTGGAGGAGAACGATCGGTCTGCCAGCGTGTAGGCACCAAACAAAACCACGCTCCAGCAAAGACGAGCTTCCTTGGATGCAAGTTGTAGATAATGTAGGGCACGACGATGCTTCATGTACGCCATTGGCCCGCTGCGGTGGCTGTTAGCTTTGGATAGTCGCCCCTGCAGCGACCGATGCACCATCCAGCACTCTCCTCGACGCACGCTAGGAGGAAGACTTCCCGGTCGCCTCGCGTGAATGCAAAGATTCGCTAGCCTCGCTTGTGCCGCGTAACAGGCATGGCTGCATGTCATATCGGCCCGGACACCATATGTGGACATTGATCATGCCGCCACGGGCGGTGATAAAGAGCTAGGCAGGATCGAACGATGCATCATTTGATGTCTGTAAGCAAGAACGCGGCTGCGGCTGACATCGCGGGAGGAGAGTGAAGTGTCTTTCGAAAATGGGGTTCAGAGACATCCTCGTAAGGAGAGTCAGAGTGACGGGCTTAGCGACCTTTGTCGATCTCTGTCGGTCTGCGACTGGCATGCGTGCGGTGAGAGGGGTCGAGAAGACGGTAAGATCGATATCGAACGAGAGGACCGAGGACATGGTCTGTCGTCTTGAGGGGAAACCAGTCGATTGGATCTGTTTAGTGGGTTTCCACCAAGAGATAAGGTACTGTCGAACGTCTCAACACATGACAAAGGTCCAGTTGCCAGCAAAGAGACATTTATATATGAACGTGCATCTTCCGATAGCGCAGCCCTGCTCGCGGTTTGAAAGATACCAGGAACTCAGAAAGTCCCAGTGACAAGCCATCCATGACTGCCACCAAACGTAGTCTATGGAATGCATCGTAGAGTTAGGAAGTGTGGACAGCAAGATGCGGAAGCGAGTGAAAATCTTCGACTCGGCATCAATGGATTCGTGGACGCTGATAGCATCGACGATCACGATATTCGGGTACACCCCAAGTGGCGCGAGAGCTCGTTCGCCACCGCCCGCAACGGTAGACAAGGTTGCAGGCCTGATGAGCTCGTCACGCTGACGGCAGCGTAGGCGACAGACAGCCGGCGGTTAGTGCAAGCGAGGTAGGTGTCGATGGAGGTAGGATTGGTCATGTTCCGAGTCAACATACCCTGGAAAGCACTAGTATGGTGTGTAAGCACACGCTGGCAGCGTCGGTGGCCTCTTCGTCCAGGTTTGTGTGGGTTGTGCGTGTGGACGTAGAGACTGCGTGGAATCCGATTCTGAGCAGAGTTTGTCTCTCCATGGCGTCTCATCGCACCATCTTCGAGATCATTAGTCTCGATCCCACAGGCGACCGAGAAGGCGTGAGAGAGTCACAAGTCTGCCAGCCGTGGCTCGGCGCGGGCTGCCAGAAAAAATCGTGAGAGGGAGCTTTCTTCTTCATGGCAGCGCGCCTTTGAGAGATATGCATTCATTTCACCATGAAATTCGCGGACGATCATCCTCAACCAAAGAAGTCTATTACTCACACATACGACCACAACATGAATCAGTTGCGACCCACCATTGCTCCAATCCTTAGGCCTTGCAGCGTTCTTACAATGGAAACGAGTATCCGTGTCGAAGCTCGCGACAATCCAGTCTGACTCATTGGCCGTACCAAGACGGGGGCACAAGCGCGAACTCGAGTCTCAAGACCACAGTCGGTAGCAACACCAGGAGCAATACTCTCCGAGCCACGTTCCCGAGGCGTGCCGTCACTCGACACGTTCGTCTTTCAAATCATCCAAGCAACAAGACATGACTGCGTAATTTGTCAAAAACGTTATCATCCACTTTCAGAATGTCCAGGACCACTCACGATCGATAATTTCTTCCTCACGAAAACCCATCTGGTAATCGACCAGCCCGTGCTTCTCAATATCGTCACAAAATTTCACCACCTCATCACCGAGTCGCTCGAGTGCTCCGGCGCTGATGATGGCGTCGGAGTTGCGTATCGGCTGGTTGGTCAGCATCATCTCTCTCGTGAGATCGCGTTGGTGCTGCAGAGTGGCAAGCCAAGCGTGGTTGACATTCTCCCAGACCCTCGTTTTCAGGTCTTTCTCGTCGCCGTGGTCGATAGTGAGTCCTAGGAGAAGTCTCAGTGCCAATACGGACACGAATCGAAAGCGTAAACAGTTGGCTCACCCCATGCCTTGATATGAGTCTTCAGACACTGCAAATTGTCCATCAAATAGCCAACTATCTCTCTCAGCTCCCCTGCTCTGACTTTCAATAACACTGTGTGTATGAGCTGTTCGGAAACTTCGAGCGCTGATTTCGTTATACCAGAGTGTCCTACTGGCGGTTGTGGATCGATACCGAACGTTTCACGACAGCCCGACAGTGGCATGGCTGGCGTCACGCTTATCTTGGGAAGCGCGAAGTTCGGCTGCTGCGCGTAAGCGTTGTAAGAGACCTGAGGTACCTGGCACTCGCTCTGTGTTGCACCTCTGAGATAGGCCGCAGGGTTGACAGACCTGGCGGTCAAACACCCTGACATCACCAGAAGTGTTTCATCGCATGCTTCTTGGGCGTCCCGTGCGTCTTGTGAATGTTGCGACACATAGCTCGGGACTGTTCCGCACGGGTGTCGAAACTGACAATTTCCTCCATGTAACAGCAATGGCTCTTCTGCAGACACAGGTGGATGTGCGAGACACGGCTGCAGGTACCGGTCTTGTTCAGCTGCGATATGCTCGAGTTGCTGTTTCTCGCGAAGGTCTGGGAAGCAGGTTTGTTGAGTCGACTCCATGGTGAGGGGGCGCGTGGTTGGTACAAGGCGATGATGTGGCCGCGGAGTGGCTCAGAATGTATGAAGACGCTTTGCGAGTCAGATCGTGGGGAAGTGAGACCGGTGTGGCTTTTTAAGGGATGCGAGCGCGACTCCTCTCGACCGATACCGTATTCACGGAAAGGAGGCAACCAGGCTCTGAGGCTGCGGTATTAGCTCATTACGGACCGAGCGCCATCTCGCTTCATACGGTGCATGCGGGAGGTTGCCTTCTCCCAATCAGGCAAAGATGCCCAAACTCATGTGAGCAGGCAATGACGGAATGATATTTTGCCATTAGTGAGCACAAAGGTATGAGACCTGGCAAACTTCACCTCGCGGTTTTCCAAAAACGAACACCGATTCGATTGCTCGATGTCGTGTACAGCAATGACAGGTC
>Ga0265797_10003382_pt1 | contig 25576 bp, 25 predicted proteins | sample P2T30metagenome_FD_192433 | JGI IMG/M metagenome (GOLD analysis project Ga0265797, IMG submission 192433) | Plant litter microbial communities from East Loma Ridge, Irvine, California - P2 T30 | ecosystem: Environmental > Terrestrial > Plant litter > Unclassified | place: USA: California... | reverse complement strand
TTCCGCAGCGCAGCGCAGCGCACCTTCCCCGTATACTCATGTACCTGCCCGTTGAGTTTTCATTTTTACTTGACCGCTGGACCGCTGGACCGCGCCTGCCAATCGCTCTGCCCTTGACCCTCTGCTCCTTCCCTCACTCATGTACCTTTGCGCATATGCACCTTCCACTCATGCATCTTCCCACTTCAACTGGCTTCCGTCATTCCGACACCTCACCAGGCCTCCCGTGCGACGTCTCTCCCATCCCCCACTGCATACTCGATTTGTCACGTGCGTGTTGGTAATGCAGTCTAACATGTTATCCTAGCATCCGTACAGGCTATTCACAAGATGCAAGCCACAAAACGGGCCTTGCCATCTCTGCCCTCGACATCAACCGCGAGCGTACCCATGCGGTGCTCGCTGGCAAGGAGATTCTAAAAACAGTCCGCGTGCAAGATGCCAGGATTGTCGACGAAACCAACCTGCGTGCTGCTGTCCTCAACTCGGCCGACTCACAGGCCAGGCAGCGTGAAGGTTTGGGCATCCATGACGTGAAGTGGTCTCACGGACAGTTCAGCTCGCATATCGCGACTGCCGCTGCAAATGGCAAGGTCATCCTGTACGACCTCAACCGCGCCAGCGTAGAGCTGACTAGACTGCACGAGCACACGCGTCAGGTACACAAACTCGCCTTCAACCCCCATCAGGGCCACTTGCTGCTGTCTGCAAGCCACGATGCCACGGTCCGCCTGTGGGACTTGCGCGACATGCGTAGAGACGTCACCATCTGTCGCAGTCGCCATCAGTATGCGGGCATCAACGGCGGCATCCGCGATGTCCAGTGGTCGCCTACTGACGCGGTAGAGTTTGCGTTTGGCACCGACAACGGCACCATACAGCGCTGGGACTTTCGCAACAACAAGGGGCCCAAGCAAAAGATTACAGCGCACGACCAGCGCATCTGCACCTCCATCGACTGGCATCCAGACGGCAAGCACCTGCTCAGCGCCGGCGTCGATCGAACCGTCAAGGTTTGGGACTTTTCCATCACTGGACGCCGCCAGAAGGCTGCTTTCGTCTTGCACACGCCCTTTCCCGTCTACCAGGCCCGATGGAGGCCGCCGTACTGGTCCGACGACTATCATGAAAAAGGCGCCTATCAGTGTACGCAGCTGGCCACGTCTTACGATCGCGAGCACCCTGCCATTCACGTGTGGGACTTTCGTCGACCTTTCCTGCCCTTTCGAGAAATCAATAGGTTTGCTAGTGCGCCTTCCGACATGCTTTGGCACTCGCGTGACACACTATGGACTGTTGGCAAGGAGGGCGTCTTTCAGCAAAACGATGTCCACCATGCTCCCAAGACACTCGACCGCCGCAACCTACAGGCGCTTGCAGTATCACCAAGCGGGGAAGTCAGCTTTGTTGCACAGAGAAGGCCTCGACTGCGCGCCGCCTCTGCCAGTCTGGCCTACAACAACGACGCGTACCTTGGTAATCCACGTGACCGGCGCCATAGCCCAGAAAAGGCCAGCCTGAGAAACTCGGCAGATGACAGTCTTGACGATAGCTTCCTCACCTCTTCCATGAAGCGGCATCATGGGCGCACTGCCAGTAATAGGTCGACCAAGTCATTTAGTAGCACGCCACCCTCGGACACTGCTCCAAAGGTCATGTTCCTCAGCGACTCGGTCGTCGCGCACAGCGAGTCGTCTAGGCCAAACCAGGTAGCCTTACGAGGCATACTACCGGGCGCTGCTAATACTCAGATCTTTGCCTATCTGGCACAAAAGTACAAAACCATACAGCTCTCCGACCCCCCTGATGTGGAGTCCTTCTTTCGGGTAGAACAAGTCTTCCAACAGAATGCAGAGTACGCGCAGCGCGCAGCCTTGTATAGGCTAGCGCAGTCATGGAGAATCGTCGGCACATCCATTGCTGTGGCCACACGCCGCCGAGCAGAGTTACACAGACAGCAAACAAGGTTGCGTATGTCTGACAAGTCGCACAACGTATCGCCTGGACTCGTGGAAGCACATGACAAACGGCTGACAGTGCCGCCGAATCCTGCAGTGCGCGCCATTCTCGGTATGCTTGACAAACCAGCTTCTCCGTCTCGAAAGCCAGTGGTGGTGGAGAGCACCTCCAATCTTACCACGCCCCTCGCTCGCCCCGCGTTGACACATGGCGGCAACAGCATGCAGAGACCAGACTTACTCGACCTCGATCAAGAGCACATCGATCAACTTCCGCCTTCTGTTACCGGTCCACCCCCTGAGGCCAACAGAATGCTTGCATCGTCTCAGAGGAATTTCAGTGGACCTCAATGGTATCATACCGGAGATGGCCTCGATGAAAGGCGGGCCCTGGTGGGTAGCTATCGGGCATCTCCACGAATTCCACTAAGCCTTGTGCCGAGCAATGAACAAGGTATGAGTATCAGTGTACCACGTCCTCTAGAACGACAAGACTCTGGGGAGAGCTTTACCATGTTTTCTGCGTCATCAGACTCTCAGAAGGGCAACTCAATGCCAAGCTCATTTGCGAGCGGCAATTCGCAGACTGATCGTGTCAAGGCTCTGTCAGAGGACTGGCAAGCACTCCCCGACAAATCTAGCTTCGGTAAGCCAAGGATTACTGGGGATGAAGAGTTGGGTAAAAGCATCTCCATATCTCCTACGACTATTCCTATCGGCGCAAGCGGTGTTGGTCCAGGCCAAAATGATTCGCAAAGATTGGCCCGCAATGGCTTGAGCCACAAAGATGACCCTGGCAGCGGAGAAAAGGCTATTCGCGACATGCAGCATCTACGAAGAAATAACCAGCTACTTCGACATGACAGTTCTGATTCCGAAGCACTCACGAGCATCTCATCATCTTCGTTTGATTACCATGAAATGGAGGCCAGTGGAACAATCGTACCCGATGTATTTGAGGAGATACGTTCGCCACATGTCCCAAGACCTGTCACGTCTCTACCGCATCTCCCCGGGAGTGCGCCTCCGGTCCTTGACCCATCCGTGAACGACGCATTAACATTGTCTGATTTCCAAGCTATGCATATTGATGCCGAAGTAGGCTCACCATTTTCTATTGTTGGGTTGCTGAATAACCTTCTCGCCCACCACGCTGAAGCATCTGATGCACAGTTTTCTTCGATCCTCCTTTTACTTCTGGTTCCACTACTGCCGCAAACGCATAGCTCTATTGACAATCCGCGTGCCGACGTGGCAGAGGTCCTCAATGTCTTTGCTGATACCTTTGTTTCACTCGGACTAACGCCAACACAAGCGAAAGCAGTTCTCGCAACACAACTTGGCGAACTCATAGCCACTGGTGTCAACCCGTACCAAGCCGAGTCTATCCTTCACACGTATCATGCCCAGTTGCACTGTCTATCTCTTTTCAATTCTGCGGCTTCCTTGCGCCGTTTGGCATATCCGACTTACCCTGCTGTATACGAGCAAGCCCTGAAAGAAACACAGGTGGGACTTCTGTGCCTAAGCTGCAAGTCACCAATCAACAACCCCAAGGACAAAATGCGCTGCGAATCGTGCAAACGTACACAGGCACCATGCCCAATCTGTTGGGCCAAGTACTCCGCTTTCGAACCAATCACTGCAAAGAAGAAGAAAAAGAGGCCCAAATCTCGTTCAAACTCCAACGATCTGGGTAATCGGAGGCACCGATCGTCTCACACGTCGTATCGAGACCTTGATGTCGATCAAGAAGCTGACGATCCATCACCGACAATTCCGGCCGAGTGGTCTCCGTCTACAGCCATACTCTGGACATGGTGTCCCTTATGTGGCCATGGTGGGCATACCAACTGTATCTCGGCATGGTTTGTCGACCCAACTTTGTCAGATGGTGCATGTCCCACCGAAGGCTGTCTCTGCGACTGTGTCCAGGGCAACCGGCGAGACGAGAAGATCCAAGAAATGCTTCTCAAAAAGGCAGAGAAGGACCGATCGAAGCTCGTGCGTAAAGGTGATGATTGGAAGGTCAAGGAGAGTAAAGCCGTGTCCGCAGTACGAAGCGCCGCTCTCGATACTATCTCTGATCAACAGCCACCCGGCTCCGGGACGACAACCCCGATTCGCAAGTCATAGAACAGCGCCCATGCATTGTCTAAATAACGCAACTCAACAACTCAGGACTGAGAATTTTCACATATCTTGACTGTCCTCGCACGCTGGACCTATGGTGTCGCTTCAGCTTGGTCATTGCCATCTTTTACACAGCCCTGTGAAAGCGGCCTGACATCATTCTTCCACAATTTCTGACATCACAATATTCGAATCTTCTTACGCACGATAGTAGCTACAAAGTACGTACGGAGCTGCCCGTATATGCATAATCACACCGCCTGTATGCGTGCCAAGCTAAGCAGCATGCACAGTCCAAAGCAGCCCGCGTCCGCGGATGCGGGACGCTGACTTTGAGTCTAACGTGGGTCAGCCACGTGTTTTTGTACAAATCCTAGTGCTAGGTCGCGCAAGCCTAATCGATTCACGATGCGGCTTTTCTTAATGTATTGCCATATATTTTGTATTTGGTCAATTTAGCGGTCCGGGAATCCACCAATGTTTGCTCCGAAATGGGGCAATGCCGGAGATGGAGCGGGATAAAAAGATGAGATACGATAAGTCGCCGCCTATCAGAAGCAATTAATTCTTCTCATGTGGCTTGCCCACTTACTACCACATGTACAGCGATATTCCCGCAAGCGCAAGTCACAACCAGCCACCCTTGCAACCCAGGTAATTTTTTTTTCTCCTCTGTCGCCGAGTTGGCCATTTTTACTAAAAAAGAATTGCGCTTATCACTTAGCGTATCTGCAGCCTTACCGTTGTCCATACGGCATGGCTGGTACGACAGATTCCATCGCCTATGTCCACCTGCGCGACCAATCAAGCAAGATGTAGATCAAAGCCCGCCTTCCTCTTTTCTGAAAAAAATGGGTGTAGTGTAACCATGGCACATAAGTAATCAACCAAGCAACCAAGATAACCGGTAACGGCACGTTGTTGAAAAAGTAAGACTTTGTACAGCCTTGGTAAATGTAACCTGCTTGATTTGCCATCCACCATGATAAAATTGTCTTTTTCGTTTGCCACGTTTCGGTCCTTTTTGTTGATGTAAATGGCTAGTTGCGCCTCACAGCAGGCCCACCTCACAGTATGCCCGCCTCACAATGACAACGTTATTGCTATTGGCGCTACTATTGCCACTGCCATGGCCATCTCGAACCCAGACCGTTTTGAAGCCAATTCATGAATCTTTTGTGCTATCTCAAGCTTTGATCATCTGATGTAAACAATCAAGACAAATATGTATCCAACATTATACAATAACAACATCAACAACAACAACAACAACAAGCCTGCTAGCATACGTACTACCCACTGTAAAGGTACCTTCCCGTCTTTCCCCCTCTACTCCTCCACACTTCACGCATACACACATACCTACATAAACATGTATGTAACCCTCTCCTTTCTCTGATCGGTCAGTCAGCCTTGTCGATCGGTGTGCCTGACGTGCCTTCCCAGCGGACCGCCAACGCCTCCGTTGCTCAAAAAGCCCCGCGATCCCAATGATCTCCAAGACGAACATTGTGTTGAGGATTAATACTGCGCGTAACATGGGGCAAACTACAGGGATTGTGTGGACGGATGACCCAAACATCAAACCTGATAATGGGATTGGTGGATCGCATTTTTTATCTAGATTTGTCGAGTCAATACACTGTAAAGTTGCACCCCCCCCCTCCATCAATGCAGAATGGGTAGCTTGCTGTTGCTGTTCCTACTGTAGTCACATTGGGCTGGGTGTGACTGTGAATGCATGACCAAGTAACCTCAAGATAGCCAGCTATCTAACAGCCCGATCGACGATTACGCGCATGAATGATGGCTGAGCTGGTACCTTTAGTTTTCGTCACATGAGTTGCCATTTGGGATCCACATGCACCATCTAGACCCTACCGTGGGCCCCCGTCTATTGTTACACCCAGCCTTGCCCAGCCGGACGGATACCGCGATATGAGGCGCGATAGGCAGACGTGCTCTACGGGGATCTGGGCTTTAGCGAGGTGTGGTGGGCTGATCTCGGTACATTGGACTAGAACACAGCGAGCATGTACATGCAGCATGTGGTGCAAGGTAAGCCATGCGTACCTGTGTTGCCTGATCAGTTGTCAGCTTAGTGATGCAGCTTTCGAAAATAGACGCGGGGCCATATGCCTGTTATGAATAAACGAGCTACTCGCCAAGACTCGCGATGCGATATCTCAGGACCACGCGGCCTTGCACCACGGGCTATCTCTTTGTCTGCGGCTGTTTCTTCGGTGTGCCGAGTATACGCTTAATGGTTGCCATGCGTACACGACGCGGTGGGGAGGTCACAATTTGGGCATCAATGATAACTGCATATACGAAGCAGATTGCGAGTGCTTGCTGGCGTGGTACAAGCATTATCGTTGTGTAGTGATACGTGTTCGGTCAGGGTGGAAGAGTCTCGAGTAACCATGTCGCTCAACAGCATCCGCTACATGGCGCAGCCTGGTTCTTGCAGTCGTCAGTATAACCAGGCTAGATTAGACTGCGTCCTTGTCTACACCGTATCCAAATCAAAGGCGCACATCACAGTCGAAACGGGATCGTGGCATTTATGATAACCAGGCTTTTATGAAATTGATCGTATTCATATCTCAACCAGTTCCCATTCCTCGTGATATCGTTGATCCGCGGGAGAAATGAAGCGAAGGCCCTAAGTCGCCGTGAAATGCACGCCTCCGTCTTCGAGGCAGTTCAGATTCCGAATCCCTGATTTCAGTCAGCCTGCGCCTTTACTTTCCGCGATATGTTCTGTATTCATACCTCAACTCCATGATGCCAACCATTTACCGGGACGCGCTCCAGACCGACTTGAGGAAGCCGTCCTTTTGTGTGAGCCTGTTGAAGCTGTCGTCGGACTCGCCCATGGCGCGTACGAAACCGCAGATGGCATAGACCTGGTTGTCGCCGGTGTAGCGGCCGTTCTCGTCGACCTTGCCAACGCTCAGCTGGACCGAGGCGTGGTCCTTAGCCCTGATAATGCGTCCAGTGGCCGACTTTACGGAATTAGCATCGCGGAAATTTCAGATAAGGGATCGAGGTAAACTAACGCATCGGCGGGGGATGTACACTGTAAGTGAGTTAGCGATGTGTTTGTAGCGATATTGCCATGTGCGGTAGAGGCAATCGCGATATGCGAATTATTCGGATGAGTGAGCTAGCAAAGGGTATCTCTTACAGTCAACGAGCTCTCCGCGTTCGTTCTCCATTTTGATCGAAGTGTAGGTTGACGACGGGGTGGTCTTGAGTGTGGCTTTGTCGGGTTGGCTTTGCTAGGTCGTCGGCGTCAAGGTCGCTGTGATCTGAATTTCGACCTCGCTTAGGTGGTGCCCCGCTAACTGAATGCAGCTTGGTACGCTTTTCCATCATCGATTCGCAACACCATGAGTTGCATTACTGAATTAGAAAAAATTGGCAGCCTGTATTCTCCCTCCAACTCGATTTTTTCTAGACCAAAGGAAAATAGTGGCCAAAAAACGAGATTTTGCGCAGTTCTATGCAAGCCGTAAGGTGTACGGCAACAAGAAGTGCTCATTTAGCAAGACCGCAGTCCATTTCTGACATTATCGTCCTGATTCTTCAACTACTTCATTGCCCCTGGCCTTGATATCTTCCCTTGATCTCAAAGCCTGCCTAACAGGTGCATGAGCAGTAAGCCCCCTATCCGCCTCGATATCCAAGATTCCACAAGTCTTGAGGCATCCTTTCTCCCAAGCTCGTTTCCCCACGATAACATGATCCAATTGCTCAAGTCCTGTGTTCCTGCCGTGGATGGAACGTACATTACCATTCTCCAGATTCCTATGTTATTGAACAACTGAATTTCCTGTAGCCGCCTCTTAGCATTTTTCTGTTGAAGTCTACACGGGCTAAGAAGTGGCTGTATTGAAATACGCACAATCTGGGGTTTGCGTCACGCTCATCAGGCGCGACGTCGATATTGCCCGTAAGCAGCACACTACTGTCTTGAGTCCTACGCCTCTTACACTATTGGATCCATAGTCCCTGCAATTCCTGGCTTCGAACATAGCTCGTGCTTCCTACAGCACCGATCTCTGGATCTCGATACAGAAGGTCGGCTCCAGCGCTAGTATACACATTGACAATGACCACTTGGCTTTGTCATCGGACTTGGACTCGAGTTCCATCATCAACACACGTCTTTCCAGGTCCCAATTCACAGTCCGTACGGCGATATCATAACATTGATGAAGACCACTACATGAAATAGTCCTGACCCTGCATAGCCTCCTAGTCTTCCTTGTACACGATGCCTCATCACATGTGTGGGGTAATGTCAAGTGTGTTTCGTTCAATGGACCTTCGGCGTCAATCACGGTGAGTTTCAACGGTGGAATGGGGATCTCTGCTGCTGTAACGGCACCTTGAGTTGCCTTGTCTCTAGGTACAATCTTGACCTTTTGAGAGAAACGCATAGATGGCTAATTGTGGTGATGCAAACAATCTCGTAGAGAAGAAGGGTGTGGTGGTCCATCTTTCGTGTTTGCCTTTATCTTTCTTTTCTCTAATAAGATTTAGCGAAGCAATCGTTTATTAGGTTTCAGTGAACGGAGTGATGCTGCATACACTCCATGAGAATATGTGTATAGTGTTTGTAGGTATGTTTGACTCCAACCTCTACAAGGGAAGTGTCACCACTACTTCTGCAGCTTCCTTCTGTCGCTTAGTCGGTGGCCGACTGATACCAGAGGCGTTGATGGTCTTAATACGAACCCATCTGGTAACCATGGTGCGTGATAAAGAATCTTAAATAGCATTTGATGTGTGGATACGTGCAAACATATCGTGTGCCTACAGGCACACGGCATGCAGACTGCTCTTGAAGGAAAAATGTTCGTTTGTGCCTCAGTTCACGAAATCATTTGCCATGATGTTTCGGCGTTCGCCAGGTACAATCTTACAGCTACGGCTGAGACGGAGCGGGACGCGTCAATTAAAACGCCCGGCTAACGTCAATCGGGCAGCGATCGGCCAGATCATTCACCTACCCCTCCACTCCATAAAGCTACGCCCCTGCCTCCGCCACACAGTCAACCACGCTGATCTTCAAACTGCCATCATCACCCAGCACCTATACAGCACCTACAAATCACTAGATTTAACCTGAAGATGTCCTACAAACGCAAGAAGAGTCTCCTCGTCGGCATCAACTATGTTGGGAGCAGCCACGAACTACGCGGCTGCCACTCCGATGTCGACAACATGGCAGAGTTCCTATCCTACCGTGGTTATGACAACTCCCACAAAGATAGAGTCATCCTCTCCGACCGTCCAGAAGTATCCCCTGATTCGCCCTACTACCCGACTGGCCACAATCTCATCGCGGCAATGGACTGGTTGGTTTCCGAACCTGGTTGTACTCTGTTTCTACACTATTCTGGACATGGTGGACAGATTGCAGATGTAGATGGAAACAGGGGCTCTACTGGGTTGGATGCATCTATTGTCCCTGTTGATTTTGAACAGAGGGGTCAAATTTCTAGTACCATCTTGCACGAGCATCTTGTCACACGCATGGCGCCTGACTGTACGCTGTTCGTGATCATGGACTGCTGTCACTCTGGCTCCGCACTTGAACTCCCTTACGTGTATCGTTCCGACAGCGAAGGCCAAATCAGCCTGATGGACAACCTCAAGACTGGGCTCTTCCTCGCAAACGAAGCCCGCGATATCATTTCGGGTGGATTTTCCTACAGCAAGATCGGCGAAGCGCAACAATTGCTCGCTGGCGCCAGCACCTTCTTCAAAGGACTCCGTCATTTCGGTGAGGGGGAAGAGGAAGGATTGGCAAGCGGTGAGTTTGCGGGACAGTATGGAAGTGAGCAGAAGATGGTCACCATGTTCAGCGGATGCAGGGATGATCAGACTAGTGCAGACGCGAGGATCGCTGGACAAGCGACTGGAGCGATGACATGGGCGTTCTTGGAGATGATGAAGAGTAATCAGAATCCGACGTACGCTGAAGTGAGTATTATCCGCATTTACCCCAGAGGCTGGGAAGGTTGACATGCTAATGCTCTGTAGACATTGAAGCACACCAGGAAGATGTTGGATGAGAGCAACTACACGCAGGTTCCTCAGCTTAGCTCAGGGCTCGACATTGATTTGGATGAGATGACCCTTGTGCTCTGATTTCAGCTTGCTCCTCTTCCTCTGATACATGATAGAGACGAGCACAAGTAGACTTGTATAAGAAATCCATCCCCTTCCATATTGCGACCACCTGAGTTTGATCCTTCTTGGAGCAGTGCTCAACATTTGCTGCAAGCTGATATGAGCACTATAACTTGCCATGATGGAAGTAATAAGCATGCAATTAGCAAGGATGGAAGGTAGGGGGGTATGAGACACCCGTTTGCTTTGAACTGGATCTCTTAGGCACATGCCCCATGTTCTTCTAAGCACGAATACCTCTGAACCAACTAATGTAGACGCGAGACTGACCAGAACTGCAGTTGCAGGCTAGGGTCGCTCTTCTGTGTGCGATATTCTTGGCGAAGAATCGAGCGGTGCGTTTATTGTACGAAGAAGGCTGCGCTTTGCTAATTTTGTCGTTGAATTCCAACGTCATTTCACCTGCCTAGGTACACATTGAGGGGTACTAGGATCACATTAAACGAGCATACTGCCAGAGTTCAGTTGATATTACAGAACCATGCAGCCCTGCGTCTCGTATATAGTGTCCCCGGCTGCAGGGGGGGACAGATCAATTGTGAAAATTCTCCGACAAATACATTACCCACGTGGCGCAAAGTGATGCTTTAACGCGCATCGTCTGACGGCGTAAATAGACCAGCTGGATCCTAGTAGAAAACCTACCTATATGAATGCAAGGTATACAGTAGTCAAAGTATACCTAGGTACGCGTTGGTCAGCTTATTGCTTTGCCGGGTGGGCCACTGGACTCGCTGGGCGAGCCAAGGAAGGGGCAGGGTCAAGAAGGACTTCAAATTCGTGATTTGGCGGGCAGCATCGTAGACGTCAATAGTCGTCCGTTCCGTTGAACCGCAAACATTTACCCAGCGTTACCGCACGACGGCAGAGTCGCCCCCGTATTTTCGCCCAATGCGGGCACACCTAGTGATGCCCAGTCTTTGGGATTTACCCGTTCCCGCCTCCGCCGCGGACCCGGTAACTCCGAGACCTCCTGAGTCCCTCTCCCATGCACTCGGTCCCAGAATCAATCTATCGCATCCGGTGAAAATACACAGTGCATACACTGCCAGTCAGTCGTACAAGCGGATACATGGATCGTCCAAACCAACCAAAATTGAGCCATGGTTTGCGTGGTCTAGAACCTAGTGTCCCCACTCCGTTCACCGCCACGCCACCTATCGGGCCCACTCCATGATAAACGCCCAGTTGATCTTCATGTGCCAAATATTACAATGAGTTTATATTCAAACAAATCTCTCAATTCTCCATCAATTGAACCAGGCACTGGTTCAACTCACCAGCATCGGTGGTTTAGTGGTAAAATTAGCCGTTGCCATCCAGTATGAACAGTATCTTCTATTCATCAGGACAGTTTCGGCTAGCCCCGGGTTCGATTCCCGGCCGATGCATTATCCTTTTGCCGGTGTCGTCGTCGTTTTGGTGGAGCGGTGGTGGTGGACATGTATTTTTTTTGCCGGAGTTGGGCAGTTCACGACCACGTGATTCACAGGGGCTTGGATGACGTGGGGATACGTTCGGCATAGGGCGGACAGCCCTAATCGGACCGACAGACTCAAATTTCGGCACTTATTCGACTATTTGCCCATAGCACTGCAGGCACAGCTCCATTACCCCAACTCCCAAGACGATAACGTCAGAAAGTCTCAGGCTTGCTATGATATTTCCCTAACATTAGCCTAAAGATCGGGAGGGATGATGACAATGGGTTGTGCTAAAATGACTAAGTCAAGCCACAATGGGGCCTTTCCCGGGCCATAAAGGCGCTATCCCCACAGGCATGGACATCAGGGCCATCTTACTCTACACGGTGCACCTGTCAAGATAGCTCACAACACTCTTGTTTGTGACCGATTCAACGCTGTTCAAGATGTCTGTCGCAGTCTACGATCCCCCGCTGATCAGCACTTTTCACCAGTGTGATCCTGCGGCCCACGTGTGGAAGCATGATCCCAACACCGTGTATGTCTACGGATCTCACGATGTAAACTCCACAAAGAACCCCCCGGTGGTTAGTCTTGACCCTCGCATCTACATCGGCGAAAGCTAAAAGATACGTACAGCAATACGACATGAAAGACTACTATGTGCTCATTCAAGTCGACTACACCAAGCCTGCCGAGGTTGGACCAAAGGTGAGGCTTTGCTCTTGGATCGCTTCCCAGAAAATCATCTATTCTAACAGTTCAATGCAGATTCTGGACCTCCCAGATATCCCATGGGCTTCGCAACAACTCTGGGCTCCTGACGTGACTGAGAAGCATGGTGAATACTTCCTGTACTTCCCCGCCAAGGACAAGGACGGCGTCTTCAGAATCGGAGTAGCCAAATCCCACAAGCCAGACGGAAAATTCAAGGCCGAGCCAAGCTACATCCCTGGTGCTTACAGCATCGACCCCGCTATCTTGGCTGACAGCGATGGATGCTACTACATGTACTTTGGCGGTCTGTGGGGTGGTCAGCTCCAAGCATGGAACAACAACACTTTGGTAAGCGCACTTATTGTTATTAACCGCGAGCAAAGTATCTAACACTAGCCATCAGAACACCTCTGCTTTCGGTAACATCTCACCCGAGTCCGGCCCAGCACTTGGCCCACGCTTCGCCAAGCTCTCCCCCAACATGACCCACCTGGCTACTGAACCAAAGGAACTCGTCATCTACGACCAGGACGGCAAGGTCATGCAAGCCGACAGTCCGCGCCGCTTCTTCGAGGGTCCCTCGATCAACAAGGTCGGTAAGCTCTACTATCTCCAATACTCGACCGGTACCGAGCACACCGTCGAGATTGCTGTTGGGAAGAAGCCAGAGGGCCCCTTTTACTGGAAGAACACGCTGCTCCAGCCGGTCAAGGGATGGACTACGCACGAGTCGATTGTCAAGTTCAAGAACGACTGGCTGCTGTACTATGCGGATGCTTCCCTTACCGGTATCGACGATTCGCGCAACACAAAGGTTAGGAAGCTCAACTTTACAAACGGCACGTTTGTACTTGCACAGCCCCAGCCCGTTGTGCCCGTACCTACCTAAGATCATAGGGATTGTATGCGTATATGTAGATAAAATCAGCCGTCTTGTACGCAAAGAGAATACACAATTTAGCTACGGACTCGCTATGAAGTTCTCAAAAACCGAGTTCGAATTTCTGAATTTCTAGATATTGAACCTAATATCTGGCATGAGTTTGATGCGACATTAGCGTGTCATTGTATGAAAACGATTATTGTTGCGTGTTTCGTCAGTGGGCATCACTTGAGCCACCTTCTTTGTCATATCGTTGGCCACCAGTGTGATCGATGCGGACTCAAAAGTATTGGAGGATGTGTAAGCCACAGGGAAGAGGGAGATCATGTTGATCATGTGCTTAAACGTCTGACCACACTTATCCCAACTTGGAAAGAAATGCCTCAATTACGGTCAATATTTCACATCGAGACATTAATCAGCATGACATCCTGACTACGCGCTACCACCTTCCGCATCATCAGTAGTATCAGCAACGAAGAAGGGACTCGTGCCCATCCCGTTGAAGGCATTGACCTCCCAAAACTCAGTCGTACCATGCAGGACCTCATAGTGGTTATATGCTCCGCAGCCACTTGGTTGATTGACGCATTCCGTCGTGATTTGCCCGGCGATGCGCTCTCCAACTTCCTGGCCCTCGAACCAAGCGCCATGTAAAAAGCCAAAGTATTCCGCGCTCTGTGCCTCACCAGCAAAATACAGTCTGCCAACATTTGCGCGCAAATTCTGGTGCATCTCAAGCGTTGTGCCAGCGGGCCAGTTGGAGTACGAGCCATGGGACCATGGAGTCTGAGTCCAGCGCGGATATGTGAATGCTATGGGCTCTGGGACAGTGATGTTAGGAAACATCTTTCGGAGTACTTCCATGCCTTCTGCCTTTGTGGTTTCGTCATCCTGTGCCTCGACCCTGTAGGATTGGTCGCCGACAAGTGTGGCAAAAATGATATTCGACCCAGGAAGGAAACCTTCCGTTGATAGACTCTGCCAGACAGTGTAGTAGCCGCGCGTTGTGGGATCTGCGTAAAGGAAGAACTGTTTATTTTCCGGCCAGAACGTTTCATTGAACTGGTAGAATATCTTAGTGTATGTTCCGAAATAGAAAGTGGCAATGGCGGACTGCTTCCACTCCGGGAATTCAGGCTCAAATGTGATTGCGTCGTTCTGTAGGACACCAAGAGACACTGTAGAGATCGCATAATCGGCTTCGACGCACGAACCATCGGAGGTAGCGATATGAACGCCGGTATCAGAATAGGTAATGTTTGTAACAATGGTATTCAATAGCAGACGAGGGTCGTTCGGTTGTAGGAATTTGGATGCTTGGTGTTTCAACCAGGCGTTGAAGCCGCGTTGGTCGGTGCAGACTGCAGAAGATGTGAAATCAGAGATAGGCTGGATAAAAGCTTATGCCAGAACTTACAGTTGCTAATTTCGGAAAATCCATAGTAGGTCAAGTTGTATCCTGTGATTCCATAGACAAAACTCGAATCCTCGGGCGACTACAACGAAAAAGTAAGATTAAGATGCGCGCTACACATGAACATGAACACGCATGGAGGTCTCACCTGGGCGGTTTCCCAGTCCCACAAATACCACTCGACTGCTTTTCGTGCAGGGTCGCTTCTTGGTCGCCATCCACTCTGCCATAGCCCTGCGCGGAAACTCCTGTCTTGTAAGTTCTCGGATAGTATAGTACCAGCGCTCTTCTCAAACTTCGACCAGTAGTCTTCAAACTCATCCAAGATATCTGTATAATTGACAGCGCCAGTCTCGTTGTAGGTGGCAATTGAGAAAGCATCGGAGTTTGGGCTCGTCAGATTGACCTGTTTCGAGAATGTCCAAACCGGGTTCTCGGGACCATCGGTATCTTGGCCTAGTCCAGAGATCCAGTTCGCACCCAGCTCGACGGTATAAGGGTTACCACTGCCGTCTGAGCCGAACTTGGTGTTTCGCATGCGACCCCCAATGTGGTCTTGGTACTCGAGGATCAGGAAATCAGTGACGGACTGATTTGCTAGCGCTTGCTAGGATGATGTCAGCACATGTGCAAGGGAGATTTTGGCAATAAAAATTCCGCAATAGCTTAGATTGCTCGATGGATTTGAAGTCCCAACACCTGCCTCAAGCTGTTCAGGAATAGGGACTACTTACTGCTGCTGTAATACCAGCGACACCTCCACCGCTATAGTCAGTCAGTCAACAGACTCCGGGAAAAATAGCTTCAAAATTACATGATCGCAACCTTGGTCCTCCTGCATGTGCTGTTATAACCCCGTCCGTGAAGCGCTGGCGCAGCAAACGTTAAAGCTGGGCCAACACCAATGAGCAACAACAAGCTTTTTGCCAACCTCATGGTGCAGATTCTTGGAGAAATCGCTGTTTTCAGGCGCGAGGTTTTGCAAGTCCTATGCGTCTCGCCAGGTACTTAAAGCCTTGTCCGATAATCTCGTCCCTAGCCATTGCCCGCATTAGATCGCTCAGCAAAACCGGACCACGATAGGACATGGAGTACAGCGAGCGTGATCAGCGACATAGTAGGTAAGAAGAAACGTCGATCTCTCCGCGCCTGTGTGTCGTCGGTCCGGTTCGTGGCTGCTCAACGATAGTTTGAGTACTAACGCCGGGTACAGAAGGCGTGTGTGACATGCACTAGGCGAAAAAGCGCAGCTGCATATGCAGCGTCTCGAAAAAAGCATGGCGTGGGACTCTGATGACGGAGTGATTGTGGTGATAGATACGGGACGGGACGGGAAAGGCGCAGGGGTTGGCATCCACAGGATCACGATAGCGGGGCTTCCGATTATCGAACTTCACTGTTGCAGTCAAACTCCTCTACCAACCATCAGCCAATCGACAAATTCCTACCCGTCGTCGTCTTTGTTCATTACAAGTACGGTAGTATACAGCCAAGATGCAGCCGAGTACCAGGAAGCCACCCGATCAAGGTAACGTTCGAAGAAAAATATGCATGAGACCGGTGTTTGCTCGTCATCATTCTTGATGGCGGCGATCTGAGATATACGGTCTGAACTTGATCAGGTTAAAGCCTGCGAAAGGACTCATGCATTCTGTCCCTCCCCGAGGCTGCTACTGATGGTTATAGATTGCCGCTATGAATCCCACGACGAACACACAATTTGATGAGACGAAGGCTGCGCCGAATGCGAGCAATCAACAACAACCACAACCACAACTGCCAATAAGCACGCACGATACCGAGAGTGCCGAAAGCTTGCAACATGGGAAATGGCAAGACACGTTCAAGTCGTTTGAAAGACAGCTTGTCGTTTACAATCTCGAGGCGCGTGGAATTCAGCGTGTGGAGCCAGATGAACGACAAGACTTGCGTCTGTTGGGATACTCGCAGGTGGCCATTATGTGGTTCAGCGTCAATCTTGCTGCGAACAACATCACCTTGGGTATGCTCGGTCCTGCTGTATTCGCGCTCGGCTTCTTTGACTCCTGTATGCTCGCCATCTTTGGCGCATCTGTGGGCTGTTTAGTTGTCGCTTATATCGCCACTTTTGGACCAAAGAGCGGAAACAGGACCATGATATTCTCACGCTTTGTCACGGGCTGGTGGCCGTCCAAGATAGTTGTATTACTCAATATCGTGGTCCTTTTGGGTTACGGCATGATCGACTGCGTGGTCGCCGGGCAGATACTCTCTGCAGTGTCTGGAAATACCATGTCTGTCGTGGTCGGTATCATCATTGTGACCATGATTGCATGGGTTATCACAACGTTCGGATACCAGATTTTTCACTATTATGAACGTTGGGCTTGGCTACCCCAGTTGATTGTGCTCTGCATATTAGCTGGTGTTGCGGGGCCACAATTCAACACCTCATCTCAATCGATCGGCGATACGGATCCCGACACCATCATAGGGAACCGAATCAGTTTCTTTGGCTTGACACTGGCTGCGGCTATCACGTACGGCGGTGGTGCGGCTGACTACTTTGTCTATTATCCCGAACCCTCATCTTCCTTGAGCATCTTCGGAATGACCATGCTTGGCCTTATGTGCAGCTTTACATTTGCTTTTGTATTAGGCATCGGGCTGGCATCCGGCATGCTAACCAACAGCGATTGGGACAAAGCATACGGTATATCACAGGGTGCTCTCATCGTCGAAGCATACAAACCTCTCGGAGGATTCGGTTCTTTCTGCGGTGTCGTCGTCGCTCTCGGTCTTGTCGCCAACCTCATTCTTCCCACATACTCTTCCGGTATAGACGCCCAGATCCTTGGTCGCTACGCAGGTGTGATACCAAGAGTGATTTGGAATACCATTGGTGTTGTCATATACACAGTATGTGCACTAGCAGGACGGGCTCATCTTGCGGAGATCTTCACCAACTTCCTAGCTCTAATGGGTTATTGGGTATCTGTCTGGGTCGCTATCGTTCTAGAAGAGCATTTGATCTTCCGTCGCAAGACAGGCTTTAACTGGGGAGTGTGGAATCAAAAGAAGAAGCTGCCTCTGGGTATCGCAGCATTTGCTGCGTTCGCCATCGGCTGGGTCGGTGCTATCATGTGCATGGCCCAAGTTTGGTACATTGGGCCAATTGCCAAGCAAGTCGGAACCTACGGAGGAGATGTAAGTATTCTGAAATATTGCAAGTGTCGAATCGCAATTGATTGACATAGATGGGCAACTTCGTTGGCTTTACATGGGCAGCAGCCGTGTATCCACCTCTGAGGATGTGGGAACTCAAACAATTCGGACGATGATCGCCAGCCGACCGCAACCAAGCTAACACACTAGAATCTGGTTATGAAGATAGACTACCAGCCTCTGTATCTTCCATGCCGGGGGGGGGGGGGACATCAAGGTTAAGCGGTCAGCCTAGTTACTTGTTTACTGGCCGAGAAACAGCATGCTTAGCCCGGTACTGCCAAAATTGTCCTACACGGAGAAAAATAGACTCACTCAAAGAAACTTCTGCTTGCAAAAATCCCCTGGAATTATTCTAGCGTGCTTATGGTAACTTGGGTGAGTTATGTGTCACAAGTCCCTATTTCTATCATCATTTCTTCTTATCCATGTGCTATTATACCTGTGTAGAGATATATCGACCTAACATGGAGAACGCATCCATCCACCACTTTTTTGCGTAAATAACGTTGCTCATGATGTATAGGATACTCGTAGACGACGAAATATTAGGGATGTAACGACGAGAACTAGACAGGCGATCGGGCATTGTGACATCCTTGAGGAATGCGCTGAGAAGAGATTCATGCACTGAAGACGTATATCCTAGTTGGGGTAAGAGGACACTTGCAGGGTCAAGATCTAATTGTGTGTGATATTGGTATTCGTTGTCGCTGCGTCGACAACGAGCCGAGGCTTGGCATCGATGTGATTGCAACTTCCCTCACCTCACCTGGGCACAAACAAAACAAAATTCCTTCGAGTCGGCACTCCGTCTCTCAACACACATCTTCAAGATGGTAGGAGATCTCATCGATTTCGAAAAGGAGGTTACAGGCTCGCCCAACAGCATCAATGCCTCGCCTGGCAGCATGCCGTCTAAAGTTGACCACGTCAGAGGCACACACAGAGACAGCTTCTCGGATCTCGCGAGCATGATGAAAACCAAGAAGCCCTACACTCAAATTGTGCCGTCTGTACCTCGGTCACTGCCACTCACTGTGAGCCTGAACGGTAATCGACTGTACACTCATCCCTTTGATCGTGCGCTGAAGTTGTCTAGGCCCTCAACCTGCGAACCGTATAGCCTCTCAAGGCAGCATTCCATCTCCATTGGAGAGGCGACTGCATCCAACAGAGTCAGTTTCACACTTCCCGTGAAACACGAGCTGACAAACCTGACTAGCTTCATCTTCGAACCCGTATCAGAGCACAACGTAGAGATACTAGCTCAGTACCATAATGAAAAAGAGCAAGAAAACACCTTCCGCAATAGCGAAGCCAGCATGTGGGAGTTCCGCGAGCACGCCACGTCTCGTCCGTACAACGAGCATTCCTTGATCCCAGGCTTCGACCTGCCTGTGCGCAATGGACCAAATGACCCACCTTCACCTCCCCATTCTACTTTAATATCTTCATCCGCCGAGAAGTTGAGGCATGGCGGTCATGATATCGGTTTGCAGCTGGGCAAGCTTCGATACCAGAACGAATCAAACAAGGCACAAAAATCAGCTATGGGCCGCGCGTTGGCCGAGAAGGAGACGACTATTAAGACACAGCAGTTGGAAATTGAAGACCTGAAGAGCAAAGTGTCTACACTGAGCGCCAGAGTCCAAGAGCTAGAAGGTGTATCAGGTATGTTTATATTGCTCAGCACAAACAAAACTCGAAAAACTGACTATTGGAAGGCGAGTGCGATTATCTTCGTAGTGCCATTTCATTATACAAGAAGGAGAATGAAAATGCCACCGTGGACCTAGCGGCTCTCAAGGATCAGCATCGACATGCCCTAAGCGAACTGGCTGCCTCCAAGGACTGCGAGCTCAAAGACGCTAAGGAAATCATTCAAAAACTTCGAACTACCGTTAATGAAACAAACAGTCAAAAGCTCGAAGTATGTAAATCTCAAGTCAACTCTGAATATGGTAGAATTCGTGCGCGTGAGCATGCAGAAGTTCTGGCCAAACGCGAAAAGATCATAACAGATCTGCGCCATCGGCTCATGGAGGCGGATCTCAAAGTTGTCGACTTGGAGGATGAAAATGAGGCACTCAAGGAAAAGAGTAAGCAGATCGACATCGATGCTCTCAGGGACATGCTGCGTGAGAAGACTAGCGAGTGCGATCGCCAGCGCAACCATGCCAGGCTTGTGGAGGCACGATTCAAACAGTGCCAGGAGCGTCTCCTTCATATTACAAAGAACGGTGCGTCACTACAGGGTGCCGTATTCCTCGTCAAACCGCAAGCAGAATCCAAGCTCCCTAGGACAGTTCATATATGTACCGAGTGTTACGCCAAGAATCTGGAGTGCGACAACAAGACCATATGTCGCAGCTGTACCGAGGGTAGCACTCCTTGTCTGCGTTGGAGGTGCGCTCTCAAGCACAAGCTCGGCGAGTGCCCACTCACCCCTTGCAAGTTCCCACACGACTCCCAGGGGTGGCTTATGTTACCCAGGGACAGGCCTCAGTGGTAGATAGTCGCGTTTGAAGGATGAAAAGAGGGCCGGGGTGCAGCAAAAGGCATTAGTGAGTGTCACATAATCACGGAGTTGCATACCTCGCAGTAACGACGTGTGGTTTTAGGACCGGCGTTTGTGTTTAGCTGTTCACGCCTAGTTTTCAGGTACCGGCAGCTACTCAGATTACTTAGTACTGGTGCTCACAATTTCAATGTAATGTTTAATTGGCCTAATGCCTTGATTAGTTTGTGGGTGACTTCTGAAGAGACTGGATGTTCGATACATCGATTTGTTCGGCGATTGTGTCCTGGCACACCTCTGTCCCGTCCCAGCAAGGCTTGTCAGCCACTGCCGACAAGCCATCCATCTTGGTTCCATTCAGTATTGATCGATCCGTCTGTTTCATTATGGTATCCAACCTTCAACAGCCCTGCGGCTGCGATGATCAATTCGCATACAAGCAATACCCGTCCTTGTGCGACGGATTGGCAAAGGTTAACAACTACCATTGTAGGAGATCAGAATAGATGACGTGCTGCATGAGCAGGGAATCCCTGGCCAAGAGACGGAAGTTGATGGAGGGTGTGTATGTCAGGGCAGCCACTGCTGTCACAGTCCAGAGCTTCAATGACGATACCCCGCACACGGAACGAATGTATAAGAGAGCAAGACAACAAGGATGAATGGATAGAACCCAAAGGCTTTTCGAGCGCTGAGAGGAAGCGCGAAATTTACATGCGCCACTTCCTGTCATGTTCCCGTACGGCGCAGTGACGCTGCGAACATGGTACTGATAAAGACGCGTTCGATAGGGGCCTAATCAACCTAACATTGAGCGCTGAGTGCGCTCCTCGTAGCGGGCGTTTCAAAGACACCTTGGAGTGCGGAAGGAAGGGGTCCTCGCAGTGCCACGTCGATGCAGAGTTTGATTCACTAGTCCGGCCCTTCACGGCTCTACCTACCTTCCTACCGGAAACAAGAGTCTTGCTCAAAGCATCTCACGTCTCTGCAGCCTGACAGGCCTCTACCAATGATGACTGGATATGTTTTATGGCCTCCGACATTGATTAAGCCTTGATGTGGCGCCGAATCAGTGGCAACTACAACTAAGCTGACATACCCAGATGGACGCGAAGCTTCGCCTGCGATGGTTCGTCAGTGCATTCGTCTGCGTGGCTGAACGCGTCAGGTCAAGCAGGAGACCTCGACTGTCCTTCCTTGCAGATAAGCATGTAGGCTGGGTCAGATTGATGTGTAGCTCACGATATACGTCGTTGACTATGCTAGTTGAAGATGGTCTAGATTGTGGTGTGGAGATCTGATTGGTGACGTGTTACGAAGGTTACGAGTCTGACACAGCCACATTAGGTTGCGACATGACCGCAGCATGGGCTCGCATGGTATTCCCCAAATCGCGCGAATGATATATTGGCCGAAAATGAGTGAGATTGGGAGCGGGATGAATGGGTAGTGGGGTACATAAAATGAGGACCGTGGGCTGGTGGTTGTTGTCACCTTCATCTCAAGCAGTTGACCGTCATCTCAAGCAGTAACCAAGAACAATCATTCGTGCCCAAAGATTGCCATATCAGAATGTCGGCCATGAATGGTAATACATTACACCAACCGCAAAATATGTCTGGCCAGATGATACTTCATCAGCCACTATCGCAGGATGCGCCTGGACAAATGGTGCTATACCAACAACCGCAACCGCAACCGTACCCTACCCAACAAAGCACCGGCCCCAGTCCCGTGCCCGCCCAACAGACCCCAGCCACAGCGCATAGGAAAAAGAAAAAGTCAAAGTCGCAAGTAGGTGGGCCACTCCGCGGGGGCCTTGAAAACCTCGCGAAACTCGTCGAACGCAAAATCGATCACCAAATCGAGTCTGCTCGGGTGCGGGCTTACAACGCAGACCAACGCTCAGCCGCAAGAGCATATTCGTTCAAAACACCGCCGCCCCAGGCGAACGTGGCAAGGAAGCAATATGCGTGAGAATTCGGAGAGTCTGGGTACGCTCGGATCAGTGTCTAGGGATGTTGTACGACGTTGGGGCTTTCAGGTGCGGCTGCTTCGAGTTACCCACACGCGTCTGGACGGTCGTCCTGGGGACAATGTTCTGACTTTTACGCGTGTTTGGTTACAGTGTGCAGTGAGAAGGCTAGATGTCTTTTCTTTTTTATTCCAGGATATGCCAGAGTTCGGAGTGTTGATACGTGTTGATCGATATAATCTCTTGTATTCTAGAGAGATGTATTCCCTTGAGAGAGGGACGCTTCAATGAGATCATCGTATGGATATGCAGATTGAAGGGGAATAGGTGTCTCTGTCCTCAATGGAGATATAGGTGTCAACATCTGTTCGCTTAGAACATAGGGAAGCCATGTCTCTTTTCGCCGAGGACAGGAACTACACGTAGCGAATGTATGTTGGGTCGTACAAAGACTGTCGCGGGTCTCGAGCAGGGTCATAATCAGGCCAGGATCTCAGAACATCATCGCTTATGTAGTCCCAATTAGACCTGCTTGTGGTTAGATACCGTTTATCATCCTTCTCTCATAACACCTACATGAACATCAAGTCTAATTGAACTTTCACATGACGCGATTGCACCCTTACTACCCGAGAGGCCACCTCCTCGAAGAAAGCGGGGAGGGAGATGGCAAGCGTCATCTTTTCCAAGTGCGGAAACCGCGATTTTCGCGCTGCCAGGGTGACTAGTTGCAGAAGACACTGCGCTTCGTCTGAATGCATGAGATTCTTCTCGGCTGGGTTCAAGTTCCCTGAAGCAACCAGATGTCTCAAGTACAGTGTGCGCAGAGATTTCGGGAGGCAGATTGGGCCAAATTCCAAACTCCTCAGAGTCAATGTGTGTCTTGGTGGGTGCAAACACATGGTATCGATCAGGACATGTTCAAGTTGTGAGCCTCTCAGTATGGCCCTTGTATCGATCTGGTCGCTGACGGAAACATCTCCATCATACGTGGCTCCGTGATTCAGATCATTGTACATAAAGCTGAAATTGCGGAGAGTCGTCTGGAAGGCGTGCTTGAAGACTTGAACCAGACAACGGAATGCAGGACCATTCAGTAGAGACGACCCCGGCACGTCATAGTCGCTGTGTATATGCAGACATCGCAAATTTCGAAAAACCGCTGCAAAGCTCGAGAGCTCGTCGCAAGCTTCCCACCCTGTCCCAGAATCGGAAAAGGAGATTTCCAAGTAGCTGATATGATTGTTTGTAAATTTCCAGTCATCCTTGTCTCGAGAATCGCTTTGTTTGAGTGAGACGCCCGAGAGAATTAGCGCAGTGAGTGAGGGTAATCTAAAGATGGGTATGAGTTCCGACAGCCTACATGAACTTGTGTCCAGGTCCAGCTTTTGGAGGTTTGGAAGATGAAGTACAAAGTGTAATACTTCTCTTTGGACGACATGATAATGCATCAGATAAATGGCTTCTGTGTATCGTAAGAGCGCAGGCCGGTTGGTCATAGTTTGTAGCAACTCTGCCTCATGGTCGCCAGCCATAACAAGAGAGCGGTAGATGTACGGTTCCGTGATGCGACAAAATTTCCGTGACACCATCGATAAGCTAAGAAGATCGTCATAGCAGGGATCATCTCGATTGGGCAGAGGGTTCGCGACTTCACGAACTATGTAGTCGAGTAGTTCTTCTGAAAGTCTCTCCATGGCGAATACCCGCTGGTAGGGGGACCATGAACCAATCCTCGGAATGGAGCGCGACCGGAGATAGCCGGCTGAAGTACGTGGTGTTTGGGGTGTGAAGTCCCTTTCAGAACTGCCAAGGCAAAGGACTATAGCACAGTGTCAGAGAATCTGAGATATCTAAGGAATTGATAGTGGCGCCTGATAAAAGAGTACCTCGGCAGCAAGGGCAACGAGGGGCGAAGAAGGCAGTGTGGTGGTTGACTAAGCACGCTTAGCGCACATGCAGCTGCGGCGACGGTTCCCAACACCTAAACTCCGAGAGTCATTCTCCGCACAACCACGGCGTCACCTCCCAGGGCTCACAACTGACTTCTCAGTCTCGCCCAGGTGATCTGACAGCTCATGAACGCGTCCTATCGATTCGGACTACACAGTGCATAGGCTGTGGTCTACCATGGCGAATATTAATCTACGCGACTTCCCTCCATTGCCATCACAAGGTGCGAAGCGACATGCTCGAAAGTCAGCCCATGTTAAGAGTACAGACACGCGCAGTAGGCGAGGATCGGGCGCCTAACTAAACGCTCTCCCGGACGAACTTATACTTCACATACTGCAATACCTACCAGGAATTGACTTACATGACTTTCAACTTCGTGCACTCCTCAATCTGTCATTGACAAACTGGCGACTTCACCGAATTGTCAACGAAAAGATTTATGAAAATTATGATAGTCACTTCTGCGAGCCTTACACATTCCTTCGCACGATGATAACGAACCCGGAGCTTGCGGACCTAGTTCAAGAAGTGAGCATCTCTTTTGGAGCATGGGCACATCGCGAAGGACAACGGCATACTGCAACTGCACGAGACAAGAAACTCATCAAAGAAGGCTTACGGGCGCTCGCTATACCTGGCTGGAAAGACTGGGCATCTGACTGCAATGGAAGCCACTATAGAGATGAAGCGATATACAAGGCGATACCGTTCTACACACGGCACCTAAAGTCGCTTCAATTTCAAGGTACTATATACCCCCCCTCGCGAAGCGTCGACTGGTTCGAGGTCTTCAGCAAAACGACTGCTGGTATCTTATCCGACAAAGCACATGGTTTCCAACAGTTACAATCAGTCAAAATCGACAGTCCGTCATCGAGCATAATCCAGATTGCTCCACTGTTTCAGTTGCAGTCACTGCAGACTTTGCAACTACGAGAGGTTAATGGCTGGAGAGTAGGAGAAGATCATGCACTCAGATTACAGCGGCTCATTCCACGAACCTGCAACAACCTCGAGAACCTCTCCCTGGAGCAAAGTTTCTATCCAAAAAGCACATTGATCATATTGCTTGCATCACCTCGAAAATTGAAGTCTTTCAAGTATGAACTGACAACGGAAAATTACCCTGCAATGCGGCTACCGCGGGACGAGAGCTCGGTTTCGCTATCCAATGTTCTCGA
>Ga0265797_10003381_pt1 | contig 25578 bp, 27 predicted proteins | sample P2T30metagenome_FD_192433 | JGI IMG/M metagenome (GOLD analysis project Ga0265797, IMG submission 192433) | Plant litter microbial communities from East Loma Ridge, Irvine, California - P2 T30 | ecosystem: Environmental > Terrestrial > Plant litter > Unclassified | place: USA: California... | reverse complement strand
AAGTCTCTGCAAGGCTAATTGCGGCCGTGGAGAAGATGAGAATACCAGTGGAGGCGGCGGAGGTGGTGGAGGCGGTGGGCGTCCTTGCATTGGCATCTGCGGCTGCATTGGTCCCATCTGCAACACTCCCAATCTCAACTGCGTTGGCCCGCTCTGCCCACCCGGCAGTATTGGTGGAGGAGGTGGCGGCGGCGGCGGCGGTGATCCTAACGATCCGGACGAAGAAGACGACGAGGATGAGGAATGCACCACGAGAACCGTCACCGACCGCTGGGTTTCTTGTGACGCTGAGCGCACGACACAATGCAAGAGTGAGTGGATGAACATACAATGCCTGAGAGCCCATTGGCTAACCCCTTTTCTTTTTCTTCTGCAGCTTACTCTACTTCGCTCGTCAGCGAATGCTCAGCTACGGGTACAGCAACGACTACCACAGGCGGAAGCTGCCCAGCGTAAGTTTTGTACTTGGCTCCACTTCGGCTTCGTACAGCATGCTCACAACGTCACAGACCTACCTATGACCCCGATCTACTGGATATTCATGATCAGATCCCAATAGGCGTAAGCCACACGCAGGGAACAACCGTCTACAACGGAAAGACCGTGACGACTTGGGGCTGGAACATCAACCCATTAGGCGGCACTAAGCCACCTAACGGAGGCAACAGCAACGGAGGACAGGCCACGCGTACCACTGCACCACCAGTTCTCCCAGGCGCGCCCACGCTTCCGCCAGTCAATCCGCCTTATAGCGGTAGCGAGTGCAGCTCGTACCTGCACACGACCATGTGTAATGGCTCTGGTGGCGACAAGGCTTGTGTGACTCAAGATCTCTGCGTCCCAACCAAGCCTTGCTACTCCACGTACTCTGCAAGAGGTACCCCTGCTTGTTCGGGCGAGTATTCCATCTGCCTGAGCACCACTATCTTTACCAGATGTGGGCTGGTAGGTGGCGTCGCTGCTCGGTCTGACGCTACTGCGGCTCCTTCGTCGATGGGTGAAGGAAGTATCACAGCAGTCCTGTCAGTTCCGACATCTGAACCCATCCAGCTGTCGGTACCGGCCACATCGACGCCATCGCCGCATACTTCATTCCCGACACATCCCCATCATGGCCATCCACATCATCACCACCAAAGGTCGGCTGGTAACGAACTAGGCGAGCTGGAGGTTTCAGTCCCAAACGCCCAGCAGAACCTTAGCAGCGCCGCAATGGGCGACCTGAGCCTCATCTCTGCTCGTCAGAACAATGATTGTGGCGGTAGCGCCAATGGTGGATGCGACTACATCCGTTTCTGCGCTTCAGGCATGTGCGCCAAAACCGAAGATGTTCCTTGCCTTGTAAGCGGCCTCCCCCACCCCACCCCCTCTTTTCCACCATCTTGTATCCGCTAGAACAATACTGATGCTTTTGGCTTTTTAGCAAGCGCATATCAAAGCCCATTTCGGCGTCACTTCCGGTATCGACCTTGAAGCCACGATCACGGAAGACGGTGTCCTGAAGTGCATAGCCACGCGTCATTGCCCACTACTATGGGACGACGACTGCGGTGGCGTCGACACCTTCGAATGCGGCGACGACGGCAGTATGATGAGTTTCAAGTACAATTTCGTCCGATACTACAGTGCCAAGTACGATCGAGATTGCCCCCTGTACCTTGAACGAACTGTGGATGAGAGGCTCGTTTTTTGCAGTAAGTTACATCTTTCCCCCCGATGATGGTACTCACCTGTTTTGAGTTGAGAAACCTCTTGATCTCTCCCTTGCAATCAATAACTGACGTCTTTTTGCCCCGCTGTAGCTCAAAAGATTCTTGGCAGGCCATTTCCCTACGTGTGTTTCGAGGACGAGTATGATTGGAAGGATGGACCTTGCAGAAGCCTTGGTCTCTGAACCAACATACGAGTGATTATGCCGCATATATAGTATACTATTCACACGAGTCTAACACCATATACCAATCATTCTCAAAATTGACGTCACATGGGTGTTGCTTCACCAAAACCTATTGCGTTCACAACCTGACGAAACAATCACAGCGAGTTCTCCTCTCACTTTTCTTCCCAAAGGCAAAAAGAAGAGAAAAAAAGCCACATAATATAACTACACATATTGTCGCAGGTCAAGAGCTTTTACTACTCTACTAGCGGATAATATTAATAAAAATACCTATCTCTAACGTTAAGTTAAGTAAGTAACAAATTGCTTCTAAGAAAGTTAAGTTACGCCTACGCTCTAACTAAGTAAGTTAAGTTTGAGGTAGTAACTTGCTTAACTTGCATTGTTGGCAACTCTGCTAAATAAATAGAACCAAATTTAACTAGAATGACTAGAACTGAATCAAACTGAAAGGCCAAGCGACAAACAACCAAAATACCTTGAAAATTCTAAGTAGTGCATTCGATATCTGTTGGGGATGCAGTCGTAGAAACAACCAAGTCATACAAATGCAGGCTTTGAGAATGGGCTTCAAGTCTTGCCTTCCCAGATGTATCTTTCAGAACTGTAAATGCAGCTTGGCCACTGCCACAATGGTTAGTTCTGGTATCAAAATGAAAATTAAAGATGTGAGACAAATACTTACTACGCTTGTGAACAGTTACCCGGCGTGTAGGTTGTCTGAATTACGATATCTGCCACAATAGTTTTGTTATCTGCCGTTTCGTCTCGGACCGAAGTTCCGTTGATAAGGTGCTAGAGACAGGTGTTAGGAATCGCATCAACATATTGCAGCAGCATTGAAGGAAATCAACTTTACATACCCACCAGGCCTTGTTCCCATCTTTTGGAAGAAGGTTTTGCTTCACGGCCAGCATCTTCGTATAGCCCTGATAGCTGTTTCCTGCAATACGCAATATGCCATCGGTGGTCCAGAAGTCTGTAAATGTGTCTGCAGCGGCCTTGTCTTCAGATGTCTTGTAGTATCTAGTCGTGTCAATATTTGCGTCAAGCAAGATATTTATCGTTTGGTACACACTCTTCAACAAAGTCTTTAAATGCAGTGTCTACACCACTTCCGGCTTTGTAATGAGTCATGCTAACCGCAAAAGTTCTGGGAACTAATGCAAGAAGCAATGCGAAAGAAGCCATAGAACTATGCATTTTGATATGATATAGCGTTGTCGATTTAACGAAGGAAGGTAGTAAAACAAGTGTAGTAATAAACTTTTAGAAGAGAATGGAAAGGTAGCCAAAGAGAACTAATGACGTACAGGATTCGTTGAGAGCAAGATGATATATATATATGAGCAGGAAGCCATGGAAGGAAAAAGCTCGTCACACATTTAGATCAAGACCCCTTGCCAAGACGCCTTAAAGTCACGGTACCTACCAGGTTTTGTCTACGGGCAAACTATTTATTAGCATGAATTTAAAGACGCCGACGCCAAGATCACTAAAAACCCGCATGAAAAACGCACAGCCCTAAGAATTTTCATTTAAAAAAACTCTATGCTATGAGAGAATTTCCGTCAAAAATATCGATGCTTTGCTTTGTTGGCATGAAGTTACACCGCCCTTTGTAGCGATTCTTGTAGTTCTCCGAAAGATGGGCGCGCAAAACACGGCCCTACTAGCTTGATTACCCAACACCCCGTACAAACAAGGCCGAACAGACATAGCTATTCTACCCCTATTATCTATGAAAAAGACTAAACTCAGCTTCTTTCAGCAGGTCTGGCTACTACTAGTATTTGCAGCTGCTAATGCCCTGCTTGCCTTTGAATAACCTATTACCCTGCTTCCAAGCCTTTTTAGTGGATCGTTTCGAAACTAACACAGATCCTCAAAAATTGTCAATGCTCAAATTCGGCCGTTCTGGCGCTATGTACCTGCCTCCACCTCCCTATGCTCCGGAGAACCATAGGAGACAGACCGAAAGTACCGCCTGCATTAAGGGACATTCCGTAGCCGTTTCAAGCTTAGTCAAGAGCGATCAACTACGGGTATGCCAATCCCCCTATTCGCGTATCGTTTCCATACAAATGCTGCACCTTCTGTACGTTTAGTAAATCATCTCATCCGCTAAGCCTCTTGCTTTCATTAGTCGATCCAGTCAATCTATTTCCACCTCTCCCTTAAGATCTGTACACTCTTTTTTTTTTTACATCCACACCCACTCTTCTCTTTTTCACCATGAAGACCACCTCCACCGTCATTGCCTATGTGGCGTTGCTTTCTGGTGTACTTGCGATAGACTTTAGTGGTTACTCTCCTCAAAAAGGAGTTCAGGCCGATTTCGAGCCATTCCTCAAAGCGTTAGTCAACACAGTACTCACATAAGATCTTAGGAGATCACTGACGAACCCTCAGACTCGTAACGGCTGCCGAAGATCCAGCTGCAACGACTGAATATACAGATTACTTCACCAAAGATGGCATGCAGACCACCCTAACCATTCACTGTGCAGGAGCCGCAGCCATCACAAAATGCAAGAACGGATTTTTGCCTACCGACGGCAGCAAGAAGTTAATTGTAAGTCTGTCCATCATCTGGAAACTATTCAAAGATTTTAACTTACGCAGCATTACCCTACTATTGTTTCAATTTTTGATAACAATGCCACGGCTACGGTATATGACTCTGAAGGCCGAATCGAAAACACTTTCGTAGGAGGAAATTGTTCGCAAATTCAGTAAGATTCCCTACACCATTTCCGCACAATGTCTTCTTCCTGCATTCAATACTGAACAGCTTTCTTGTCGCCTGTTTCGATATGAATACTCCTTGCTAATAGGTCTTAGGTACAAAACTCGTTACACCGTGCTCAAGACTACGGAAGGCGAGAACGAGCCGCCGAATTTGACGCCTAAGCCACAAGGCCAAGTGTACTGGTACCACGATTACGTCGTAACCCCAACCAATGTTCCTAGTAGCATCCCATGCGATAGCGAGAAGAGCAGTACAGCAAAGCGAGATCTTCCTGTAATTTTTGAGGCGTAAAGACGTTGGATTCTACAGACAAATTGGGAAACAATGAAATCATTCTGTATTTTTAAACGTGTAAAAGGACCTCTACGAATTCGAGACATGGCACAGACCGACGACGACTTGTTCGCTCCACTGGCCACAGTTGAACCGACGCTCGTCGCTAGCTGCTCGCGCGGATGCAAGGCTTTTCATCGATGCGGCGGGATTCAGTTCCATGTCTTGGATGAGCGCATGTCGCGCGCCCCCGTCTTCTTCTTCTCGAGCCAAAGAAGAAGCTGTGCGGATCGCCACCTGCGTGCCGGGACTAGAGGGGCAGTTCGCGGCAGACGCCGAAAGCACGAGTCGCTTCGCGCGCCTCCAAAGGCTCACGCCATACGTTATCGGCTCGACTGTCCACGTCAAGTTCGACTACTTGTGCGGAGACGCGGTCGGGCAGAACATGATCACGATCGCGACCCAGGAGGCATGCGATCGGTTTTTGGAGACGGATGCGGCGACGCAGATGGGAGTTGCGCGACTTTGTCATCCAAGGCGACATGGCTTCGGACAAGAAGGCCTCGTGGGTGTGAAGAGGTCCTCGGATGCAGCAGCGAACGCCTCTACACAGTTTGGCTGTCGATGGAGGGAGGGCCAAGTGCGCAACGGGCAGTTTGGAAGCAACGTCGTCGCTGCCATGTTCATTGCATGTGGGCAGGACGCCGCAAGCGTGGCAGAGGCCTCCTGGAGCCACCCGACCATGGAGTACAACGGAGAGACAAAGGACCTCAAGCTATCGGTGTTGTTGGCGGCGGGACCGGCTACGCGGTGCAGAAGGCGTCGCTCGAGCTGCCGAAATGCCACGGGCCCGGAATGAAGCGACGCCTCGCTGGGCTGACAGCCGCTTTCGCTCTGGCGCTGGACGTGAGCACTTGTGCCGCCATGGCCAGCGGGACGTTTACAGGAAAGCCACGAGCGGCTCGCCAAGGGGGGAGGCTTAGCGCGTCGCCAAGGCTGTGAGGGGGCCGTAGGTACCTAGCCGGCTGCTACGCTTGCTTTTCGAAACACTGCATTGTGTTGACTGGACTTCCTTATCGCGGGCAATGCAGTTTCAATCTACACCGACTGTGACCCTCCGCCCGTGAAAGCCGAGCCTAGTCGCCATGGTAAACTTCCCTGCCGGCGGAGCAAGTGTCTGGCTAAGAAATACGCGCGCCCTGATGTGCATCAGAGGACCAGTTTTGGGGCCGCCCAAAGACAGATATGTTCAGCTAATGCCGCCCCGTCGTTGCACCTCGGGCCTTGCAAGCAATTCGATCGCGATAGACTGCACCTTTGCAAGTCGTTGTTTTGCCAACGCGTCCCACTAACTATGTTGTTGCCATTAGAGGGCTACAGTGCCCGTGCGCGTAACGAGCCAGGTCTCGTGGCGAGCCACCCCACCAAAGGCGCGTCAAAATTATCCTAACTTGAACACAAAACAACTCTACTACTATCTGCTTAGGCAAGGCCACATCCTTCACAGAATATACTCGCTATTGTTCACGTAGCTACACAAAAGACGCTCTCGATCATCAGCGTAAGCTGCTGCACGGCGCCTTGATAAAAGTCATGTCCCCTATCAGGTCACACTGGTGGAGGTCACGATCAGCGTGCGACACTTCGTACCACCTTCCTGTATCACTAATGCAACCGCAGTTAAATCGGCGCGGGTGCTTATCACAATCTGGGTGCTATAGTAAGCCAATCTCGTACTTACCATCTTATGCGTGCGCGTAGCGGCAATTCCGGCCTAGGCGCAGTCATCGGGCCTTGTTTGAATCTGCTCACCGCTCAAGTGCAGTTAACGGGACTAAAGAGCGACAAGCTTATGGTAGCGCTACTCACTATCTCAAGAGTCTATTTAGTGGGAAAAGGACATTCTGTATGCTTGATTCGAGATCAGTTCGGGTTGAAATAGACGTAGCAATAATCTCACGCAAGTTCGGGACCAGCATGCCGTCTTAGTTGTCTGTAAGACGCTACCTCTCAGTATCATGGCAGCCTGCTGTGAACCTTAGGAATACCTTATTCAGTTTGACTCCACCGTGCACGGAGTACGCCCCGGAGTAGGTCCGCATGCATTATGGCGCGCTAGATGCACATGTAGATGTATGGTTGCCTCTCTAACTTTTGGGGTTGAAAATCTAGCCACCGTGCATTGTTAGTGATGCCGGCCAACCATAGTTAAATCTTTATAATAGCAACGAGTTAGCCTTAAAGAAACGGCTGGAATACGTTTTGGGCGTCCTTTGCGAAATCGTTTGTTCAATAAAAAAGGATTCGATCATCCCGGAACGTGCATACCCACAAAATATCCGAGCTTACATCAGACAAAGGCTGCCCCAGAGTGGAAAGACCGAGATTTCCAGTATTAGGCAGGTTGCCTCAAGTAAGCACAGCAACTAAGTGAGTGGATCAACGGATATAAGACAAGTTTGTCGACTGTGATTAAGTGCCTTTGTCACCATATTGTCAATCTTTTAGTCAATTTTTACATTATAGAAACCTGCAGGATTTGATAAACATACGTAGTTACCAGAGTATAAATGCCACACTGCTTGCATTGTGGGTCCGTGGCACGACACCGGGCGATCGTAGGAAGTGTTGTTACTGTAATCGGGCCTCCATCGGCGTGCAGATTCGGTGATCAGGGAGTAAAGACTGTGTTTGTATTGTTGTTCTCAAGACTATTGTTGCCTTTGTCGAGACAAAAAAGGTATATTGAGGGTTTGGGTTAAAGAAAAATTTGGAAGTTGAACGGGAGAGTATTTGCAGAACCTCTCGAGAAATTGCCCAAACGTATTCCGGTGGCGAGAACGACCTGGTGAAGCTTTGGCTAAAGACGAAAAGGGGCAAGCTAAGATAGAATGTCAGATTCCGAAGTCCGCAGGGTTCAGGGGCCTGAACCTAAGCACAAAGAAAGTAGTATAAGTAAGACCAAGTTCCACAATCTTTGCAGTTAAATCGAATAAGTCATCTTACCCATCTCCATTCTTATACCTTGATTAGCCAATCTAAAGTTCTAGTTTCTCAAAATGCAGTACCAAACCTTCCTTGTTTCAATGGCATGCTTTGCAGCAGCCGTTCGCGGAATTGCCGTTGCCAACGACCCTATTCAAGCGGAAGATCTAGCTACACGGGATTTCATAGGCGGCTGTTGCTGCCCTGGTACCGGAAATACCTGCGTAAGTAGTGGAAACAACATCTATTAGGCAACCCTTTACTAATTTAGTTTGTAGCTGTGTTACTACGGCGTAAACGCCGTAAGTTTTCACATAATATTAGTAATATTGGTGTTACATACTAAGCTAACGTTTCTGGTCTTTTCTAGCCTAAAGAGTTCTGCGATACAGAATGCGGTTTCTGTATGCATAACTGAGGAGGCTATAGAATGGAGTACTATTTCAATATCTTAGATACTGTAACTAAGGGGGTGTTAGATAGACAATAAAACTAGCTGTTTGTCTCAACTTCAACAATATACTTGATTGGTCGAAATACGGATCACGAGGGAGGTTACTTCTTATAGCAGAAGGTGTGTTTCAAAAAGCGACGTGCGCATACGTCCCTTAGTGATACAGGTAGGTGAGCCGGTTTGCAAGATTGACACGTAAGCATCGGCCGAATATGTATACTTTTATATCTTAGGACCCCGTGTTTGGCATCTAAGAAGCAAAAGTGGCAAAATTAGCTATAATAAATATAGCGGCAGAGGTTAACCCCGACATACTTTCGCCTGTTTAGGTAGAAATTTTGTACTTCGAATAAGTGTAAGGTAGTGTATGTTATATTCCTTGCAGCATTGTTCCAAGCAACTAGCCTAAGAAGTCAATCTCCAATAGGGCCCGTGCAGGAGACGAGCCTTAAGAACCATAGAATCAACCTCACCAGCCTTGAGATAATTTATAGCACTTAGACTAAGAAAAAAATATGTAATGTAGTAATGTAACTATTGGTGTTGAAGTAGGGCTACAGTAGCGACATTTCCAATTCGCCACTATAAGCAGGTAACGCAATGTACAATCGGCCGAGCTTAAACTTTCTGTTAAGAGAACTTCATACAACGATCTGTAGTTTGCAGACCTCTAAAACCCACAGGAAGGTATTTACTATCAACGATCAGAAAGTTGCTTCACTTAATACTCCGATATAGGAAGGAGTCACTTACACACTATCGTTAAGATGTTAGGCTGCGAACGTTTACAATCTTTGACCAGTAATTGGTATCTAAACACTAGGAGGTATTACTTACATTCTATAGCAGAGACATTAGCCGCCCACCTTCTACAATCTGGCTAGCACTTGTTATCTAATCACAGGGAGTGCTTACTTACAGGCTATATTCAAGAAGTTAGCAGCTTACTCTCTACTTTTTGGTCTAGTACTCGTTTGGGCCAGCACTCGCTATTTGATTATAGGGAGGTATCACTTACACTCCATAGTCAAGACGTTAGCCGCCCACCTTCTATTAACTGGCCAGAACTCGCTATCTAGTTATAGAGAGAGATTACTTACAGTCTATAGTCAAGAAGTTAGCAGCCCACCCTCTAATTTCTAGCGAGTAATTAATATCTATACAGGGAGAGGTTACTTACTTGCTATGTCTCAAATGTTAGTGTTTGTGATATCGGTTAGTTTAACAAACAGATATGTTTTTTCTCTTACACGCTAGAATATTTTAATATATAAGCACTCTTAGTTGTCTCTATTATCTTACTTTGTCTACACCACCCAATACTTCATTTTGGTGTTGTATTAACGGAGTAGCTGTCACAACAGCTAGAAGTCCAGCAAAAATAAGAAGGAGCCTCATTATGCAGTAAGAGGATGAATGTAATATGGTGAAAGAATTTGGGGGTCTTGCGAACGTAATATTGAATTTCAAAAGCTTTGTTTTTTTGCAACAATGACTCCGTAGACGTAAAGAGAAATCGTTTATATATTAAGTTTTTGAATGTAGATCTTTAAGTAGTCATGGGATCGTTACTCCATCACCGTCTAGGAAAAAGACATCTACAGATCAAGGAAAAGATCAATTGGGAGAAGATCACAGCGGCCCTTTCTTGGCTCAGAATAGGACCTCGCCGGATCGATGTAGTGCCGTAGCCGCAACTGACTGCGCGTTCAGCTGAAGATCCCGCTTCCTTTTGTACCCTGCCCGCTTAGCTGTGCTCCAATTTCTAGCTAATTACGGCTGGAAACAACCCACTCAACATAACAAGATGCGTACGACTACTTTGCAACGAACTCTAGCCGTTTTAGTACAATGCTTAGCGAATGCGGCTCTCCCTCGCACACAGTTGCAACAAAGTTTGCGCCAGACAATAAGCAGGATCATGCTACGCCACTTCGTGTCACTTCGTGTTCTACAGTAGCGCAACCAGTTCCTCCTAGCCTATCCGAATCATACCGTGCTCGCGCAGATCGTAGCGGGGTCCCTCACATGACCTTGCACTGTCGTGCGCGCGGCCGTCGCTCGATTGAAGAAAAGGCCGAAAGCTAGCAGTACCTCGCTCCGTACGAGGAGGACGCCATCGTCTATTTTCTTCTGTTTGCCAAGGACGAGGTATTGGACTTAGCGTGTTCGAGTTGCGCAGGAAAACAGCTTTCGATATGCTCAATAATCGAACTCAATGCTTTGTCAGGGAGGGTCCCGATGGCAAAGTCCACATTCGAGGGGGTACCGAGATGCTGGAAGGGGGCAAGGTTAGAGTGCACCCTATCGTTCAACAACCGTACTGGAGCTTTGAATCTTTCCAACAAGAGCTTCTCAAGGCCCTTGAGCAGCGTGCTACAGGTTTATTCAGCGTCCATGATCAAAGCTCTAGAATCCACGCATTTTTGCAACTAGAGATTGTGAATCAGTCGTTGGTGGACGCGCGGAATGCATTGTTCGATTGGCAGTCCGAACTGGTTCCGGTGGGTAAGCTTGCAACAGATATCATGGTGGAAGAGGATACAAAGAGCGTCATTCGCGGACTAGACGGAGAATGGGTATCCAATCCCGACTACCAGAAGGATCAAACACGTATCGACACTATCGAGGCAGAATAAGCCCTGTGTGAGGCTCAAATTTTGACTGCAGAAGGAGATATTGAAGCTATCGTCGAATCGGGGTCCACCCTATGTCTGGGAGCGAAGATGGTGTTCGTGGATCTCGCCAGCGCAGAGTACTACGAAGGGAATGGATTTCGATCGCAAGCATCGAAGCAGACTCTATAGGAGCGTCAAGAAGGCCGACACATCAATAGTGATCTGCTGGCGCTGAAAGAGATTATGAGAGCTTGGTCCCAAAGTCAGAAAAGAATCTCTTTTCGATTGTCGACTCTGACAATGATACTTCGAGAGCATTTCACGAGCACGAGTAAAGGGAACTTCACCATCATCGTCACAGTCTGACCTGCAGCGGAACAATTTGCAGCAACGCTCAATTCTCTTAAGTATGCAAGTCTGGTTGGAGCCGTAAAAACCTGAACACATGCTCACAATCGTCACACGCCTGTAACGACAAGCAGCCCTAATAACTGGTCTTTTTGCCTACTAGTTCTATGTGATCTAAGTAGTGTAGATCAATCCTTTAGACCCTATATTATGTTCGATCTTGAAACGACGTGACTTAAACGTGCACCGCAATCTTATGCATATTTTGCACTCTTTAGAATTTCTGCGCAACTGCTGCGTTGAAAGTCTTGGTAGTGTTGCGGTGGAATAGGTTGGAGTTTGAGGACTTGTGCAACGGTAATCTCTAATAGTCACAATGAATTCCCAGCCAAACGAGAACGTGCGCCGCCTTGTTATATATTTCTTGCACAAGTTCTACCTGGATCGCCTCCTCTCCCTTGTTATGCTAGTTTATCTAGATAGTATTGGTCTATATAACTCGCTAGAAGATAGTCCTATAGAGGCGTGTAAGGGTATCTCTTAAATTCTGCCTTATACTAAGTCTCTCTCTATTATACTACAAGTAACCGCTGTCTTGTTTACACAATATATTGTTTTACAAGTGATATCGATGCTCAACTGCAGATCTTCACAACGCGGTATTAAGAGTATCTTATAAGACGACTACTACTATACTAAGCTTAGGTATAATACGAATACCTAGTACTTGTAGATCATCTAGCTATTAATAGAGCTTACTATAACACTATATTACAACACTAAGTTTAAGTTATAGATTTTGTATGGCATGTCTTAAAGCTAAGCTCTACCTTATCTGTGTATATAACTAATTAGCATTTATATGTAATCGCAAAGCGTTCAACCCTCGTATCTCTCCACCGTCTCCGGACCCACATCGGCCTCGCCCAACAGAAGGGTAGCATTCACGCAATCAAGCTCCGCGGCTAGGCGGGTACCAAAGTCTCTATAACATATAGCGAAGTCTTGTCCAGCGACGGAGAGCTTGATATCGACTACTTCAAGCTTCCCATCATTCCGCATATCGTACAACGGGATGTCATGATCTTTAGAGACAATTCAGCTGAATTTCAGCCTTAGTTCACTATCCATAGATTTCGCTACGGTGAAGTTCAAGGCTTGGACTGCGCACTTAGTCACTCTGACGTCCAAGGAGTCGTCCTAGCTTCCAACTTCCCAATCACAGGATTTTTTACTTGCTCAGACGCCCGCCTTAACAATATCTATTAGAACATTTTTTGGAGTGCCCGCAGTAATTTCACTGACTCACCAACTGACTGTCCGACTCGAGAGCGAATGGGTTGGACTGGAGATATTCAAGTATTTTCTTCTACTGCGACGTTGATATTCGATAGTTAGACTTTCTTGCATAGATACTTGCGTTGCCTGGCTGTGGAGCAACATTCCGGCGGCACTATCCTACCATACATCCCCAGCGGTGCATCACAGTTCAGTAGCCAGCTATCGTTGATGACGAGGATGACCTCGGGGTCGACTGGATGGGGTGATGCTTCTACAATGGTGCCTTGGGCTTTCTATCGGCATTACAATGACGAAGTAGTCCTCTCGCGACAGTACGACAGCATGAAGAGGTGGGTGAATAGCTTGGCACGTCGAGCACGAGAGAACATAAGCTGGAGAAGATGGCGCTTCATCAAATTCGGTACTGGATGTGGCGACCTCGAGCGGTACATCTTAGATACTGGTTTCAGCTATGGTGAATGGGTTCGGGCTGGAAGCGGGATTCTCACAATGATCAAAGAAGTGTTGTTCCCTAGTGCCGCTGTTTCTATCGCTTACTTGGCCCACTCAGCTCGTCTGCTCTCCAACATCGCCAACATCCATGGCAAACAGGAAGACGCAGGATATTATCTCGCACTCTCGAAAATAACATCTGAAGCATGGCGAACTGCTTTTGTCCGACAACGCGGTGCCCGCATCGCAGGAGACTACCAAGACGATTACATCCGCGCCCTCGCCTTCAACCTTATTGAGCCAAAGCAATGACCAGTATCTTTAGAGCGCCTATCGGAACTCATAACGCAAGCCGGTTATCATCTGAAAACTGGTTTCATGAGCACCGGGCTGCTGCTCCCTGTACTTGCCGAAAATGGCAGGGCAGATATCGCATACCGTCTCCTGATGCAAGACACGGTGCCATCATGGCTGTATCCTGTCCAAAAGGGCTCAACAACTCTCTGGGAGACCTGGGAAGGATATGAGGGCAGAGGCAACGCGAAGGTGTCGCACAATCACTATGCTTTTGGCACCGTGGCACAATGGCTGCAGGAGAGTGTAGCGGGTTTAAAGGCTGTCGGGCCAGACTACAGGAAGATCAGGGTAGAGCCTTTGATTGGGGGCGGATAAACGCACGCTGATGCTTCTTTAGAGACGACATTGGGATTAGCGAAGAGTGCCTGGAGTTTGGATAAAGAGGCAGGAACAGTGAGGCTTGAGGTTGTGATTCCGCCATATGGTATAGCTGATGTGGTATTGGCAGGCTCTAAGGTTGGAACTGTAGGATCTGGAAACTATTCGTTTGAGTATAACGTAGATGTATTTTATTGATGTTATCCGCTAGTAGAGTAGTGAAAGCTGTATAGAGAACGATAAATATTAATACCCTTCGTGCTAGATATAAGATATAGAAGTCGAAATATTTTAGGCCTTAGGCTTAGCAGCCCGAGGCTCTAAGGGCTACGATAAGATCTAGTACTAAAATATTGCGCACACAACTAAACACTAATAGGCAGCACGGTGGCCTATAGGAGCAACTATAGGTTGCTAGAGCACTAAAAAGCGCCAAAATATGTTCTTCTTCTTCTTCTCCTCACACCGTCGCCCACCACATCTCATCAGTAAGTATCCTCCCGACTGCTGCTGCTGCTCTGCTGCTGCAGATAATGTATAGTACATTACGGTACCCGCGTTACCTTCGCCGCGCTCGCCCGGCTTGCCTGACTCAATTATGCATTTCTTATGTATAATCTAGTTGCTGCCCGCCCTACATCCCGCACCAACTCCAATGTATCCAAATCGAAAATGACGGTATTCTGGGAGGAGCGTCAAGGTATTCATTCTACGAAGATCTAACACTATTCTATTTTAGTGTAGCGGTAGGTATCCCTATCGCCTCATATTGGATATGTGGTTCGGTAGGTATCCGATCTGGCTCGGTATCCGACATGGCTTGGCACACAACCTGGCTCGGCACACACATACGGTAGATTAATTCCTGCAGACCCCTGCATGTCCCGTCATATGAGAAAATACGCGGTAAGCACTAGTCTCAGCTGATTATTGATGCGTAGCAGAATGAGACCACCATTCTGCGACAATAAGCGCTAGGTACCTGGCGTCGAGCGGCTCCCAGCGCTCTCTCCCAGCCAGCTGCATGCCAGATTTGTAACGTGAACTCTACTCGTCTCTTCTTCTGCATCGTAACTCTACACTTAGGTATCATCGACATTGGTAATATCTATTCTTTCACAGAGCGTTTTCGTTTCACTTATAAGATCGCATCATCATAATGGCAGAAGCAACACCGCTGATTCCAGAAACCTCGTTGTGGGATACACGTACTTTTTTAGCAATTCTATGGGTTTGGATTGTATATAAGTCTCTACAAGCTTTGTACAATGTCTCGCCTTTCCATCCATTAAGCAGTATACCAGGCCCAAAACTGGCGGCGGCAACGTATGCGTTCGAGTTTTGGTATGATGTCGTGCGTGTTGGATGTTATTCCAAGGAGATTAAAAAGATGCATCAGAAATATGGTAACTGCGCACAATCAGTTTGCTGAGGGCTAGATTCTAATATTTCTCAGGCCCAATTGTCCGAATCAACCCTCACGAAGTTCACTGTAGCGATATCTCCTTTTCGGATGAAATCTACGCTGCGGGTGGTAGGAAACGCGATAAGCCTATCCACCAAATCAATGGTTCTGCGTTCGTCCTGTTCTACTCTAGTGCCTAGTGGTATGAGCTGACATTCAAAAATGTAGTCTCGGTCAATCAGGTTTTGACACTGTTAGCCATGACCTCCATCGTCTCCGCCGGGTTCCCCTCGCCAAGTTCTTCTCGCGCTCCATGATCGCCCGGCTCGAGCCCGAAATCAAAGCCCTCGTTCAGAAGCTTTGTTTCAAGCTTCTCAGACAACCTACCGATAAGCCTTTCGATGTCACTATGGCATATAGCTGCTTCACTGCTGACGCAATTTCTGGGTATAGTTTTGGGCAGAGTTTCGGGCTGCTGGGCCAAGAAGGGTGGTATCCGAATTTCAGGGAAGCAACAGCTGCAATTGTTAAGCCAGTATTCATCTTTAGGTTCTTCCCTTGGACAAAAGTGAGTGTTAGGTTGGGCAAGTACTTGATGAATTTCATGCCAAGTAACATTGCAATGTTGGTCAAAGTCCTGCAGATTGATATGCCTGCGAGGGTTCGTCAAACAAAATTAGACCTGGATGCAGGTTTTACGTACAACCAACCGACAGTCTTTGCCTCCTTGCTGCAATCTGATCTAGAAATTCTGGATAAAGAGACGCAAAGAATAGCAGACGAAGCCGCTGCGATCGTGGGCGCAGGGACGGAGACGACGAGCTGGGCACTTAGCGTTATGACTTATTATCTCTTAGCAAAACCAGAGATTATGGCGAGATTGACTGTTGAATTGAAGGCTGTTGTAAAAGACCCACAGCAGTTGCCGGATTGGACTGTTCTCGAGACTCTGCCATATCTTGGCGCTGTTATCCAAGAAGGTCTGCGCCTATCATATGGCGTCTCAAGTCGTACAGCGCGCATACCGACCGAAGAGGATCTCATCTATCAAGGAGAATGGAACAAGAAGCCAATTGAGTATGTGATTCCACGGGGCTACGCAATCGGCATGTCTGCAATTATAACACATCATGATGAGTATGCGTTCCCAGACTCATACTCCTTTATTCCCGAGAGGTGGTTAGATGAGAACAAACAACGAAGGAAAGATGTGGAACGCAGTATGCTAGCCTTCTCTAAAGGCAGTAGGAGTTGCTTAGGTATGAAGTAAGAGTGCAGCCCTCTACTTGCATTTTAGGTACTTGCTAACGTGTATTTTCAATTAGCCTCGCTTTATGCGAATTTTATCTATGCCTTACGGCTCTCGTCCTTCGCGTGCTTCCCTGCATGCGGTTGCATGATACAAACCAAGAAGATGTCGCTTATGACTACGATCTGTTCATTCCTAGGACGAAGAATAATAGAGGCGTACGAGTGACAATCGAATCAGATTAGCTAAGAAATTGTACGTAGCTGCTAGGGCCAATTCCAGCTTTTACAAAAACGATACATGCAAACCAAAAAGATTAATCTGCTCAATAGTTGCACTGATTGACACTTCGCGGTTACAGTAACATGCTTTATGAGCAAGTAGCCGGGCTCCAATGATATGCTATGGAAACTTTTACCGTACATACCTAAGCAATAAGAACGAGATCTTCCTGATCACTACCTATCATTCTACTAAGCGTCACCTAGAATGCAAAGTCAGTCTTTTGGACCGCGGACCGATAGAAATGCCAGTATAATACAGCAGCCGGAAACATAGCATGATCCGCAGAGTCTAGTACCTCAGCCAGCAGAAAGCTTGTGAAAAAAATCGTGCGGTAAGCTTACCGCATATTCGCACAGGCAGGCTGTTCCCATCATCAACACTGCCTGAACATCGTCGTAGATAGCCATGATCCTCGAATTGATCGTGTGAGCTGCGGCGGCTCTCTATAGGAAACCTGTAGGCATTTTTTTCTGGGTCGCCAGTGCCTGGCCTAGCGAGACTGCCAAGTCGGATTTCTATACATGCTGAAGGAGGGTCGCCAACTCAGAATGATTCCATGCACATATCTCGGTGATTTGTAGCAGCCCTGGGTCTTCCTCTCGCGTCAGTTTGTCTAGGCGGAAGAATGGTAAATAGCTAGCCTTTGGCACCCACTCATCGCACTATTAGGTACGCCCAGAGGCTGCTAATATAATACATATACCAATTGGTCTGTTTGTCCAGGCGCTGATATGACGGATAATTTGATCAACAGTGCCGATTATGCTAGTATGTAGTGCACTGATGCTATCTTGACTCCCTAAAGCGCAAGGGTTGAATAGTTCGGCTCCAGCATTTCATGATGGATCAAAAAAGCCTAGCGAAGTAGCAAGTCGGGTTGACCGTTTGCAAATTACTTATACCACCACCTAACTATTATATCAAGTAATCGCAAAACTCGGGACTAAAGTAATTTTGGTAGAGTAATAGTGCAGTGGTCAAACGACCCGGGAGGTACTTTGTTGAAGTTCTAATACTACTTCATCTAAGGCCAGATGTAATTCTATAGCTCAATCCTGGCCGCTTGTCCACCATATCTTGACGAAACGACAGAATAAAAGACGTTGCCGGCAGTCATGACAAGTGCGGCGTCAACAAACTGCAGCTGCTCCACCGAGAGCTCTCTACTGGCAACCAATCGGTCCAGCTCTTCTCTCATCTCACACTCAACCTGAAGCTGCATAGAGTACGTGAGGGACTTCGCCGCGGCGGAAGATGGGAGCGTAAGGAGGCGTTGCACAACGCCAACAGCATTGATCAGATATAACATGCTGCCAGAGTCGTATGCCCGCTTTTCCTTATCATAAGATGCAAGGTCGTTGACTAGCGACACATGATCACTCACTAATCGAAGGATGCGCGCTAACTTCGGGTCCTCGATGCGCACGCTCGAGCCCAGCGAGAATTTGACACACGCGAGAATGTATCTATAAATTTCATGTGAGAGGGGTGAGTAATAGGGAGGGAGTGTGTGGAAACTCACGGTACACCGGCGTCAATGGATCGATAACTGAGGTAATCACCCAAGCTAGCAAAGTTCTTTTGAGGAGGCACGTGGCAGCAGAAGTCGATCAAGCGGTCAATTACCTCCTGGCCACCATTCCCCGACACTTTGTCTTCGTCTTTCAGTCCCTGAATGGTATATTCTATAAGTGTCTGTAACGGTGACTTTTGCTTAACAGCGTTCTCAGAATTTCCCTCGAGTCGCTTGATGAAATCGTCTCGGACTACGCCAAGCTTATCTTCGTCGTGCATCTCCCACGAATCTAGAGCGTGGAACATCAAATCAGTGAGCCTGGTCTGCACACGAAAGCTGGGATCCTACTTACCATCGAAGATGACAATGTATACAATCGTCGCCGCTAGCAGCCGTGTGCGCTGCTCATCAGCCTCGGGGAAGAGGTACGTGGCGAATTTCGTAAAGCGGTCTTCCTCCTCAGTCAGTAGCTCATGCGAGGCTATATGGGCGAGGGATATTCCATTCCGCCTTATCGCCTGTGTAGATGTCGCGTCGGCGGAGAAAAGTTCCAGGAGTTCAGTGGAGATACGCAGTCCCGCCCGCCAATGCCGACTCTGTCGCACTTTTGTTAGTCCGGTGGGCCACGGTAAGCCAGCCTGCGATGGCGCAATGCCAAAGCTGTTGGTGTTGTTGCTCGATGTGATTTTCTGTGTGTCCAAAGCTACTCTAGTGTTCCCGTTTTTGCCACCGGGCGAGTCCGGTGGAGATAACGGTGGCTGCAGACTGTAGCGCAGTGGTGGTGCGGTAAGGTATTTAGATGGTGCGTCGTGAAGCCAGTCATAGGCGAAGCGCACTGGAGACAGCCATAGTGCGTCTTCTTGTGATGCAAGGTTGTCTGTACGTGTCAGAAGTCATGTAACGTATACATCTGCAATTTGGACCCCACAGTTCGTATCGACATATTTAAGGAATTTGTAAGCCATAGTTCTTCTTTGAGGTCTCGTGATCTTTATTGTACGACAAGAAAATTACGGAAATGGTGTCTTCTTGATATAAAACTTTTTTCGCTCGGAGCCGATATTGCATGATTGCTAATTAGCAGTCAAAGTACTAGGCAGACAAGTAACTTGCTGATACAGAAAACCGGTTACCTGCTGAGATAGGTAATCTGCTTGGATGAGTAACCTTTCGGAATCCGAGGGGGGTGGGAAACATTGTAGTTGAAACTGTTGACTTGTTAATGTCGATAGCTAACTGGTGCAAAAAGTCGCGCTCTAGCTTGTTGAGTAAAAGTATGCATTAGAATGATTGTTCGGATAATATGAGGGAGGTAAGCTGATGAGAGAGGTAAGCTGATGAGAGAGGTCAGCTGATGAGAAAGGTAAGTAACCGAGGTATGTAAGTGACCGAAGTAGGTGCGACCGAGGTAGGTAAGTGGTTGAGGTCATTCCTAAGCTCGTTTATCCACAATAGTGGATTGATGACGCGATAGAGGAAGGTAGGGGAAGAGGATATGCGGGGGTAACCATGTCCTCATCTCACTCGGCTTACTTGGGTGGGTAACTTACTTGGATAGGTAACTTACTTGCCTAGGTAGATAGCTTACGCTATAATCTAGCTTAATATATATGTTATGGGCTGCGTATAATCATTACTCTTATGTAAGCTGTGTTGGGACACTATAATACTTTAATACCTCACTGTACGATTTTGGACTTCCGTTCTATTGGCAAGCAACACAATATATCTCCTTATCACTCTGTTTCTTCTACTTTGCATGATTCAGAAGGATAGCGATCCGGAGTTGTAACTTTGTCTTCTCAGTCCAGTATGTTCAGCATCACCTCAGCCCTGGGGCAATTTTCGCTGTTCACGGTGCTAGCAGTGCTGGTAGTGCTGGCGACTTTCTCTATCACAATTGTCGACATCATCCGGAATATCTTCTTCCATCCTCTCTCCGCTTTTCCTGGCCCCCGCCTGGCTGCCTCTTCCACCTGGTGGTCTGCATACCAGCAGGTGTTTATGGGCCGGTCCATGCACCACATTTGTGAGCGTCTTCACGAACAGTATGGTAAGTAGTTTACCCATCCTATTCAACCGAAGAGGCTAGCTAAAGTTTATGAAGGCGACATTGTAAGGATCGGTCCCAATAGAGTGAGTTAGAAAGCATGAAATAGTCCTATGTGTGAATGGCTACCAATCCCTTACAGCTACATTTCAACCATCCTTCCATGTATGACGAGATATACCGAAAGCGTTGGGATAAGGACCCATATATGTACGCTTTACTAGGCGGCGACGGTGCCACTGTCACGTTTGTTAAATATAAGGACAACAAACAGCGCAAAGACATCCTCCACTCATTCTTTACCAAAAGCTCTGTCTTTGCGCGAGAACCCATGATCCAGGAGAATGTAAATTACAGCTTCCCCTCTCCTCTTGCTCTTCTTAACAGTACCTATTACTCTAGATTGAGAAATTCTGCAACATTTTGGCCAAGCAACAAAAGGCCGGCCAGTCCTCGGACCTCTCGTCGGGGTTTCGCTGTCTCGGTCTTGAGACTATTACGTCGACATGCTTTGGAAAATCGGTCGACTGCTTCAGTAATGGAGACTTTCACAGCCCAGTGCTCGAAGCAATGGAAACCATTGTCAGGTGGTTTATGGCTTTCAAGCATTTTGCGATTGTTCGCAGGACAATCTTAACCGTTCCGGAATGGCTGTCACTGAAATTATTTCCCAAGGGGATTGCATTTGCCAGGATGAGAAATGTGAGCAAGAACTACATCTAGAACAATACTACCTACTAAAGACGCTTAGATGTTTGCTGAGCAAATTGACACTATCACTGCGCAGCTGGAAAAGCCTAACGAGTATTCGTACCCAATCATTTACCGTTCACTCATGGACCCAAAGTTGTACAACGGCCGACCATTACCGTCCCGCGCAAGTCTACTCGAGGAGGCAATTGCCCTCGTTATCGCGGGCACAGACACCACAGGTGCAACTATGACAATAGGAACCTATCAGCTGCTGCGAAATCCAGAGATGTGTCAGCGCCTGAAAGCAGAGATCAAGCAGGCCTGGCCCAACATCGCGGACCGCCCACGCTCTGAGGCCCTCGAGAAGCTTCCTTATCTGGTTAGTAGTGTCACTGAGTATGTCATGAATCTATTGACAGTGCCGTATACAGAATGCAGTCATCAAAGAAGCCTTGCGACTGGCACCGACCACCACATCTGAAAACTCACGGATGGTGCCTCCCCAAGGCGCCATGATTGGTGGCAAATTCATACCTGGCAACGTGAGTTGTGTTCATTTTTTCACCAAGGTCTTGAATTCGCACTGATTCAGGCAATGCAGACCACTGTTAGCATGGGTGTACTTTTCCCCATGAAACACAGCGATGCGTTTGAGAACCCCGAGAAGTTTGAGCCAGAGCGCTGGCTCGGCGAAAACGCAAAGGCCCTTGACAAGTACTTTGTCCCATTCTCCAAAGGTCCCCGCAGCTGTCTTGGTATCAAGTAGGTTCCTGCATTATCTCAAATGACAATTATTGATTACTAATAATACTCCACGGTTTAGCCTTGCCTGGTGCGAGCTCTACCTTGTATTCGCGAATCTGTTCCGACGCTTTGATCTATCCCTCGACGGCACAAAGTGAGTGTACTATCACTATTTCCAGTATATAGCACTGGCTTCGGCCTTCTAACGCATTTCCACTGCAGAGACTCAGACTTTGAATGGATTGACGTCGGACTCGCACTATTCCAAGGAGATAATTTGCGGTGCTTCTGCAAGCCTGTTGAGGAGTAAATCGATTGTTGCATAATTCCATAGTTTTCTGTGTCTTCATAAAAGCGTAACTTCATATCTAAACATTTATTGGGTGTAGTCCTTTTAACGTCAGTAACATCGTTTAGTATTTTTATGAGTTGCAGTAGTAAAATCGATCAGTCAATGCCGACGTCAAACAAGACCAACAGGCACTCAGTAAGCGTCCCCGCATGCTTATCCAGAACATCACAAATCGCTATACCAACTCCAAACAAGAAATCAGTGTATTTTAGGTGGAGCTGCGTGACTTGTGAAGTCTGTTCATATAAGCTGCCAAAAGCTATGTCTAAAGCCGAGCCTACGGCTGGCCAGCTTGCATGTCAGGTGCTACGCTAGCCAAACTTTCGAATAATATCTTGAGTCGTATCTAGCATCGGTGCAGCAAGCGACAAACAAGCTATCACAAGTACTCGAGAATGAATTTCGATTGATCTAACATTTTTGGTGGGTCTATTGAAATGTACCTGGACTTCCACGTCCTCCGGAATGACTAAGACCGAAAGACGTAACTTCGCTGGGTTCACGGCAAGATTGGCTTTTTTCAGCAAATACGCTGATAAACTAGTTGCGTGAGCCCTTGAATCATTCGCAATAGCGCTGGAAACCTCATCAGAAGTAGAAACTGCAGAATAGTGTTAATCTTGGTCTCATGGCTTCAACACGGTGGCTTCGCAATCCCCTTGGCATCAGCACACAATTCCATATCTACTAGAACCCAGAGAGATTCAATACCAGACGAGCTCAGTGCGCGATATGTTGCTAAAGCACAGCCTACCTTCACTTAAATGAAGCCAAAGTTACGTTTGAGAATAGGTGTCTTCCCCAATCGGATCGGCTCTCACTCATCTCGAGTGTTTCCATCTTGCTCGGTTCTACAACAGAAGCATCAACTGCTTCAGATTTCCGATAGATGAGTTCCATGGCTATGTTCGTAATGCTTAGAGAACATGAATGAAGCTGTCAAAGACAAATAAATGCTATACGACTCGTGTAAGGCATAAAGAGAGTTTGCTGTGGCGATAACCTACCAAAATGGCGGTCATGTTCGCACCGGGCCGCGCGCTAGTCCCAGGCTACCTACCTACAAATGCTTCGGTCTACTAAGCTCCTTGCCTGGCACCTGTTGTCCCTGCACACCATCCTGCAGTTTCCGTCCTACAATTTCAAGCCCCCTTCTCGTGCAAGCAGTTTGCGCACTAAGGCTATTCGTGAGGCGTACGGCGCAAGTCTCCTCATCAACACTCCAGTCACGTATACTAGAGCGGCTGTACCGTATGCTTCCATGATGCGTCTGTACTCTTGTGGCGTAGCCAAAGGATGTTATTACACAACTCCAAAACGATGATGTATCTGCGCTTGTGGGTGTACACCTAAAGGTCCATGCAAGGTTCGAAAGCGGATTCAATTTGCAAAAAGCTGCGGCGGGGTGAAAACACATAGATGGAAATTCTTGCGGAAGATGAGCCACTCAACCATGCGGTTGCTCATAAGGAATTGGGGAAATAGTGTGATCAATATGTGTTGGAATGAGCCATAGAGATAACCCATGGGAGACATGCTCTTCGCGTTGATTTCGATTCCATCAATTACACTCCCATTATAGTTGGGACCACGGAGCTCACCACCACCTCGCAACTGCTACCATACTATTTACACAACACTTCATCGACGCTGGGAAGCCTCCAGGCTTTCATCAAGGGTACGCATCGCGTTTGACTCAGATCCTTGCCTGGCTGTTTCTCTCCTTCTCAATATCGGGTGTTGTAGCACAATTTGCGGCAAACTGTATGTGTCAAAACGTCTGGTTGGAGCCGACTATGTACTCCTGTGTGCATTGCTGGGCCCTCGAGCAGCAGAGTCGTTGTAAATTTCTAACTCGCCACTTTATGTATTAGCCATATAATAGCCCGCGGCTCTGCCTAGTACTGCTGGACAGGTCATCGGTAACACACAAGCTAGTTCGGCAAAAGAGACAATGCTTCGCGCTTGGTAGATGAATGCTGTTCCTGTTTGTGGAGGCCCAGCGCTAAAAAAAATGCAACAGGCACTATACATCGCGAATCTTCAGTGTGCTGTCGCTTGTGACAGCGAAAGGCTCACTGCTTATCCTCCTCGATGCAGTAATCCCCGATATAAGATATCGGCGGATTTTATACGGTACTAGCGCAATCAGGGTATTCTGGGGGTTAAACGTCGTGTTTCTCATCGCGTTCCAATGTTCATCGCTGCATCGGTCAAACACAAGCCCACAGTGCATCGACATTGCCAGTTTTGTCACGCACGCAATGCATGTTACAGGTTAACAACTCACAGAATGCAGTCCGAATATTCGCTACCCCCATGAACATAGTTACCGGCCTTGCGCTCACCATCGTACCGACATTGATGGTATTCCATTGTAGCTTTCTCCTAAAAAGCGCCTTACCTTCTTAATAGGCATCTGGTCTTGTGTAGTATAAGACTTTTTGGTGCGCATTCACTCCAAAGAAAAGAGCGTGGCTTACGATATGAAACACAGTATGGTGTTTGCCTATGCAGTACAAGTTTACTACATCTACGCATTACCGCCGAACGGCGACCTGCTTAATGCGATATGGCGCGTGTTAGTTCTCGAACAAGTCATCCAGGTCGCGAACATCATGTCATCTACGGTCCCGTTTCTGAAGGCGTTCATGATGAGTCTTGATTCAAGCCAGCTTGGCGCAAACCGTGCGGGTGTCATAACCACTTAGCTCCAAACCCGAAACACGATCGGCATAATTATCTACCGTCTGACACCTGCCAGCACGTGGTTCCTATATCAGGCAGGTCAAATTCACTATTATCGCTACTATTGTTCATGGTGATTAGCGCGCATTGAACGTGAATAGGCATCAAACTGAGGCAAACCTGGGGCGGCGCCTCTATCTTCTACAACACCGCGCCTTAATGGACTCGAAACAACCTCACCGTGCTGTCAAAGCGCTAAGAAGTATCAATGCGACCACCACGAATGTATCTTCGCGCAAGCATACAGGAAGTATATAAAGTAACTTGATTTCGACTAGAGTTGGAGCATCATCAAGCATCACTTCACTTCACTTCACTTCACTTCACTTCACCCACTTCACTTCAACAACAATCCGCAGTCTGTGACTCATTTCTACCTCCAGTTTCCATTGCTGCAGCCAACCAAAACCAACCCTCCACTACCATCAAAATGCACTGTAAGCAGCTTTCTCTCTTTTCAGGGGCAAAGGTTCAAAGGCTAACATTTTGTCAGACACTACCGCCTTCACCGCTACTGCCCTTTTTGTTGCTGCTTCTGGAGCAGCAATTTCTATCGATGGCTCCGTCCAAATCCCCAAAATTCCCTCCATTCCCTCCATTCCCAAGGTGGGAGTGAATATTGGAAAGCGAGACCCAGCATCAGTCTCTTTTGATGGCTCTATCGACCTCCCTAAGATTCCTTCTATCCCTAAGATTCCCAACGTCGGAATCAACCTGTCCAAGCGGGACCCGGCATCAGTCTCTTTCGATGGGTCGGCCAAGATCGACCTTCCTAAGATCCCCTCGGTTCATAAGAT
>Ga0265797_10003380_pt1 | contig 25588 bp, 21 predicted proteins | sample P2T30metagenome_FD_192433 | JGI IMG/M metagenome (GOLD analysis project Ga0265797, IMG submission 192433) | Plant litter microbial communities from East Loma Ridge, Irvine, California - P2 T30 | ecosystem: Environmental > Terrestrial > Plant litter > Unclassified | place: USA: California... | reverse complement strand
TTTGGCACCAGTTGCACCGGTGTCACCTTTGGTACCTTGGGTACCTTGAGCGCCACGTACATCACCCTGATCAATCCAGGTAGTGCCGTTGTAGATGAACTGATGACCAGCCGATGTACCGCCAGTGACATTATACAACCAGCCAGCAACAGGAGATGCGACAGATGCCAGGTCTTCGAATGCAGCAACAGTGCCACGTGGGCTTACTGAGGTGCCCTGATCACCTTTATCGCCTTTATCACCCTGATCGCCTTTGGCACCGGTAGCACCGGTATCACCTTTAGGACCTTGGATTGGACCGAGGTTTTCGAACTCACTACCTGTCCAACCCCAGAAGTTACCATCGATCAGATAACCTTGACCTAAAGTACCCGTTGCAGGCAGATCACCGGTAGATGCAAGTTTGCCCATGATCTGGACGCCAGCGCCCATGTCGCCTTTCTCGCCTTGGTCACCTTTAGCACCGGTGGCTCCGGTATCACCTTTGTCGCCTTTGGCCCCGGTGTCACCTTTATCACCTTTGTCGCCCTTGGCTCCCTGCTCGCCCTTATCGCCTTTGTCGCCCTTGATACCCTGCGGACCAACTTGACCGACAATAGACCACTGCGTACCGTCCCAGACATACATCTGCTGGTTGATAATGTACGCATCGCCGTTAATCTGACCGGTAGTAGGCAGATCATTGGTAGAGCCGAACGAACCACGGATCTGCAGACCGATACCATCTGCACCTTTCAGTGAAGTCTGATAATCTTCTACCGTACCGGTATTGCCATCATCTAACCACAGCTGATAAGAAGACTTACCATCTGGACCGGTCATGTCACCGAGATCAATGAAGGCCCCGTTAGCCAGTGTCCAGTAGTGACCTTTGATAACGAAGGTATCTCCTTCATTATAATCGGCCGGATTAGGTAGCTGTGATTCGTCGTCGAGGTGATCGATCATTTTGATGCCAAGACCAGTGTCACCTTTGTCGCCTTTGTCGCCTTTGGCTCCAGCCGCACCGGTATCACCTTTAGCGCCGGTGGCTCCGGTATCGCCCTTAGCACCCGTCGCGCCAGTATCGCCCTTATCGCCTTTATCTCCCTTAGCACCTTTTACTGTGCCTTGTTTGACGAATGCAGAAGCGCTGCCATCAACTACCCAGACATACATTGCGCCATCGTCGGCAGCGATGTAAGTATCACCTGGTGAATTACCCGTGGTTGGTAAATCTGCTTTGGTAGGTACTTCACCTTTTGGGTTAAAGCCAACACCAGTATCACCAGTGTCACCTTTGTCGCCTTTGGCCCCGGTGTCACCTTTATCACCCTTATCACCCTTCGCACCGGCAGCGCCATTAGCACCAACGACTTTACCCATCTTAACGAACGCGGTACCCCGATAAACATACAGGTTACCATCTTCATCAACGATGTAGGAATCGCCATCAGCGTTATTGGTGCTTGGCAGGTTAGCGATCAGATCGATGTTGCCCTTAGGCGTGAAGCTGACACCGTCTTTACCATCAGTACCATCAGTACCATTGGTGCCGTCTTTACCGGCAGTACCGGTGTCACCCTTAGCGCCTGCTGCGCCAGTGTCACCTTTAGCACCGGTGGCACCTGTGTCGCCCTTCTGACCCTTGAGTGCACTGGCAGGGATCTTAACGGTCTTCCCTTGCTGTACAACAGGAACCAGTTCGCTACCGTCAATGGCGGTACCGGCAGGCAGGCCACTAATCGGTAGTGGAGTATTTGTATCGGCCATTACGAACCTCTTTTAGTAAACGATTTGCTGTTTAATATATCTTTTGTTCAAGTGCTGCTTTAGGCTTCAATAGCCAGTGGCTGACCGTCTTCTGTAGACAGCCACGCGCCACCCTCAGTCAGAAGAACACCTTCTTCTGGGGTGACGCCTGGATTTACGATGACAGTAAAACTCCCCTCGTATGCCAGACAGCTATCTTTAAATGTGATGAGCTGCGTAATGGTACCGTCTGATCCAACTGCATTGAGTGCGACATCATTAATCTCGGCCGCGGTAATCTGAAGACCATGACGTGCATTAATAGCAGGTAATAAATCCGCCGTTGATGCGGGACTTGCGACGACAAGGATTGGAATATAATTGAGAAACAGTAGCTCACCTTTCAGTCGGTCCAGGTTAACTATGTTACTCCCCACGTACCCTTTGCCCACAACGGCCGTGACGGGAATATCGGTATCACGTTTACCGGATCCTGTTACGGGTGAAGGGACACCAAAGTTAACTTGATCAATCTGGAATGTTAATACGTTATCCTGATTAATCTGATCAACAATGATCTGGGCCGATGGCTGATTCAGGATGGTCATACTTTTCTCCCGTAAGCGCCTTTTCTGATGATCATATAATAATTTCTTTTATACATAACTTACCTAATGATGAAATCGTATAGACATTAAGAGTCGGGTAATTGAGGAAACTAACATGCCCATTGTGACCAGCCCAACGCCAGAACAACATAAGTCGATTATCCGACCCGTAGTTATTCAAGTCGTCAACCAGTTGCTTCCAATCATGCAATTGAATAAAGAGAAGCCTGACGATTTTATCTTTAATGGGTTTTCAGATATTGCCATGCTCTCGAATACAGAGATTGGTCTTAACCGTAATCCAGACAGTCCAATCCGCGCACCTGGTGATACGCAGATCATGGTGAATATAGAAGAGCGCCCTACTTCAGTGTCATCACCCGAAGTCGCAGTGCTTTATCCTGAGAACCGATTTATCATGCGTGATGCTCGGTTAGGTATCGGTATTCGCCCTGTTCGCCGTCCTGTTGAAATTACAGTTAACTTCAACAAACGTTTCCGTTCCAAGGCCGCCGCTGATCGCTGGTATTCAAACATGGAACAGCTCATGGCGCGTTACGTGCAGGATTATATCCACACGTTAGACTATCATTACAATCTTCCAGATGAGATGATCGTCATGCTTCATGAGTTCTGGAAACTGCGTGAATCCCGTGCTCCTTATAATGAGAACTTCGCCCAATGGCTCTCGTCGTGTATGGCGCCGTATCAAACTATCACAACCAACCAATCGGGCACTGCTAACGAACTCTCATTCGCAGAAGGTCTGGATAACGTTCAGGGTAATTGGGACTTTGATGTTGTGCCTTATCCGGTGCGTGAAAACACCCGTGGTAACTGGCAGGTGAGTTTTGACTACAAGTTCGAGTTTGGTAAAGTGATCGACCTGGTCATGAACTATCCGATCATTATTCACAACCAAATGCTGGCCCGTGAATTGATCCCGACACCACGCAATCCCCGTTACCGTAATAAGGTATACCAAAAGAATGCGATGATGTTCCGGGCAGAATCAAATGTGCAGGAAGTTCAGCCAACGGATTACAACCTGCGTGATTACCTTTGTTTTCCCGAGTGGGATGACTGGGTGCCGGAATACATTCCGCCTTATCAGGCTGTGCAATACACGGCACAGTTGGAACTTGACCCTGCTGACCCGAAAGCACTCTTTAACCTTAAAGAGATCGGTGACTACGAGTTCCTGCCGATTGCGATTGCCTATCTGAAGTATGTCCGTAACCGAATGTTTGCTAACACGCGTTCCATCATTCAGGTGAAAGTATACGAAGAAGAGATTCTCATTGATTCAGAGCAACTGTCAGTCGATGATCAACTTAACGTCACTACGGTCTTTATGCCGAATGAACGTAAGTCATATCACCTCATGGTAACGCTTGATAAAGATCTGGCGAAGCTTGATGAGCGGACTGTAGCGGAATTGAAAGAGGATGGGTGGTTTACCGAGAACGTGCTTGAGGTGATCTATCCGCAGTATAAAGGAACAGCGGTTTGGCCAACACCTAATGATCGGGGCGAGATCTCAAACCTTGCCTGGGATCGTTTCGTTGCGGCACTGTACCCGACCAGTCAGTGGTATCGTAAACCTGACATTGCGCAGATGACGATCGGTCAGTTTACCATTTTTGCTAAGAAGAGAGACGATTAATGCCAATCGGAAAGGTACCTTCAAAGAAACCAGAGAACACGGCGATCCCGCCGTTGATCAAGTCACCTGATGTATTGAACGAAGTCATTGATACACGCTACACACCGCGTAAGTCACTCATGACCTATGTCGGTGGTCGGTCATGGGTTGCCGACTTCTATCAACAAATCCTGGGCCCTGGCAGCGAGCCAATGGCGTTACAGCATGACGAACAGAATACCACGCAGCAGTATCGTCGTATTCGTCGTACCGTGCTTAAAGTCAATACTGATCTGCAGCACAACCCAGAGAAAGATCAGGGGCAGATGGAAGTCACTGGTGTCGCGTATCTGATGCCAGGGATCATTCCTAACCAAGGCGATATGTTTATTGCCGATGTGGGTGACGGTCGTGGTGGTTTGTTTACCGTCAACGATGTCGAGATCATGTCTATCTACAATGACACGGCCTATCAAATCACCTACGAGATGACCGACTTCTGGGATCAGGCTATCCAGAAACTGCTCGATGATAAAGTGGTCGAAACCTGCGTCTACGATTTGGATTATGCTCGTACCGGCATGAATCCGATCATTGCCTCAGACGAATTCTTTAACCGTGAGAAACTGACCGGTTTAGAACTCTCGTTAATCGAGCACTTCTTCAACACGTTCTACGATGGTGAATACGAAACCTTTACCATCCCGAGTCAGTTAAAGAGTACGTATGATCCTTACTACGTGCGTTTCATTGATAAGCTGATCGATTATGAACAGCGTCCTCGTCGCCAGCGCGTGTGGCAGTTTGATGAAGCCTTAAAAGGTTATCAGCGTCCGACAACCATTTGGGATATGTTAGTCGGCCAAGATCCGCATATGTTTAAATATGTACAAAAACAGATGCAGGTTATTCCCGCAACATATTTCCGCAGCTCTACAGCACTCTATGGCGGCATTGCCTATTCCGGTATTTTCAACGTAGTGTATCCGGTCAGTGATCGTGTTGTGATCAACCTGGATATCAACCTACCTACGGTGCCAATTGACCCGCGTTTGTTCAAAGAGGTTTCTGTTTACAAGACCTATGTGCTAAGTGAGGCCTTCTACGCAGAACGTCAGGTCGACATGACCGAGCTTGAACGCCAGGTGTATAACCTGATCACGGGTGCGCCAATTAACGTTGATAAGGTCGTTGATCTGATCGATGTTTATTTCGCCTCAACCGGAATTGTACAATACTACGCATTTCCTTTATTAGTGTGTCTGTGCCGCACTGCACGTTATCGCTTATAGGTGTTACCATGACCCAGCCAATTATCCATAATACGGAATTTCTTAAAAGTGAGATTAAACGTCTGCAGACGGTAATCTTTGAATGCACGTATGAATGTCGCATTAAGCAGCGCGACCTTTACGATATCGATTATCTGCAGAAAGTAGGGCTTCCGACATCGGGTATTGGCTGGCTTGACCAAGAACTCGATAACCAGATGGTTGATGTCCACATGACGATCAACCGCATGACCCATTGTGTAAAGGAAGGGTATAACTTTTACATCAACTATCCTGAAACGTACGTTGGTGTCATTTATAAAGCGATCGTGGATTATATCCGTTATTACGGTGAGCTCTCTGATCGCTTCCCCAACTTGGCATTGCCGGACCAAGAGGACTTTGAAGTTCTTGATGGATTAGCAACCAAACTGTACACCATCTATCGTAACTACGAGAAACCGGAAGATACAGCAGGTATGGTTGGTCGTATTCGTCGTCTGCGTCGTCGTACGTTTGGCAATGCACCAGAAGAGCTCAACCTCGAGAAAGAGACCGACGAGATGGGCAACGTTATCAACCGAGAACATACGTCACTGATGGATCTGTTCGCTGACCGTATGGCTGTTAAGAAGATTCCTAACTATGAATCTAGAGAAGAGTAGTCTTTATAACGAAATCATGGCGATCGCCAGTAAGTCGGGGCGCACATCGTTTCGCATGAGGGCCGAGATCTTCTATGACACAACGGTCTGTTCGGTGTTTCGTGTCAGAAGTCTTAATCGCTTCTCTGATTACATGGATACGTATTACGAGGAGACCAGCATCGAGGTCGCAATGTCAGAGGGGGTGTACAACCAACAGATCATCCCTAATGTACAGCGACTAAAGATGCACCTCATTATTACCTCGTATCCACCGGGCGGTGGTGAACCGGATGTCACCAAGTACACCATGCGGGTATTTCCAAAGACGGGTTATGATCCGCAAATGACCCAGCAACGTTCTGCTGATATCAATCAGAAGGCGATTGCCGATACGTCAATGCAGTTCTATCAATTCCAGTTGATGGATTCGGCGATTGAACAATTGCGCGTTATACCGGCAGGTGGTATCAATCCAACCACATCACCGGGGTCGTTAATCCGCACCATGCTGGGAGGTATCTCTGAAAGCTTACAACTGCCATTAGAAGAGAAACCCCTTGGGATGAACATGTATCCGGCGGATGCGGTGACGCCCGATGGTAAAGAGATCATCAAGAATCACATTGTGGTTAACCACCGTGTGTTACTGGTTGACTTACCGGGTTATCTGCAGCATGAGTACGGAATCTACAAAACAGGGATCGGGTATTTCTATCATCGTCAGTACTGGTACGTTTGGCCACTGTATAACACCAAACGGTTTGAACTGATGAAACAGACCATGATCATCGTTAACGTACCTAGGGATAAGTTTCCAAGTATCGAGAGAACCTTTGAGGTGCGCGGGAATTCATTGTGTATTCTGGCGACCGGCGATACCACTGTGCGTGACCAATCTAACCTGGCGCAATATAACCAGGGTAACGGGGTACGTGCACAGCGAGCATCATCTGTCAGCGGGGACGAGGGACTGGAGGTTAAAGGCGGGGAAGCGATGTTGCAACGTGGGGCATCGAACTCTGAGTTTATCACCAGTCAGCGTCCTAATGGCATTAACTACGCACCGATGGCCGCTGAGATCACTGATAACAGTTATCGCATGGTGAGTAAGAATGCTGCAAACAATGGCGCGACGATTCAGGTGACGTGGGAGAATGCGAACCCTGAACTGATCGTACCTGGCATGCCGGTTAAATACCTGTATCAACGTGACACGGGTGTTGAGCAGCGTTACGGTACATTGATCATGGCAGAGTGTCATTATCGCATGGCACGCGATGGCATGATGGATGATGTGATGTTGTGTGATATGGCTTTAACTCTCTTCATTGACAATACCGATGAGCAGAATAACACCTCGTTGTAATTACTGACATTCATGCCTAGTCCTATGAGCTTTTGGCTCATAGGCTAGGATGGATATAATTTCAAACCTACATTATTGAGTCGAATAAACAGTAATTATAAGGACCTTATAGATGACTGGTAATTTTACAATAACGACTTTGATTGCCGTTTTGCAATCAGAGCTTAACTGGCACGCTAAGAATTGGGTTGATACACAAAAGAAAGTCAAAGAGCTGACTGACTTGGCTGTTACAGGTAAGCTCGACGAGTATCAGTTCGAGTCGTTCTTTAGCGGGATCACTTATAAACACAACATGACACGCGGTAACCACGAAGCGCGCCGTGCTCGCCACTGTCTGTTCATGCAGTTCTCATTACCGGTAAACCGCGATCATTTTAGTGAACTGGATGTACAGGCACTTAATAATGATTTTCATGCCGGTTTTGCTAATCGTAAAGATATCAGTGAGCGGGTTATTTCGGAACTGTTGCGTTGTAGCGGTAATGAGATGCTTTGGCGACACTACTCCAACTACATCACGCCGAAAGAGGCGCCGTGGGATGGCGGGATGCAACGTTTTGATACGTTACAGCAGATAGTAGAAACTGCATCGCGGGTACATCCATCCGGCCTGCAGATTTTGATAAACGAACCGCGCTTGACCGATGAATACTCAACTGAACTCTATCGTGAGTTTGATGAGATCATCGGTGTGTTGGAAAAGATCAATGCTAACCCTAAATATGCCGACGATGGCAGTAAGGGTTATCAACTGCATTATCGCTACTGGCACGGTACGCATGGCGGTGCCTACGATGAGATGGTCACCGAGCTACGTAAACAGCTTGATGGACCTGATCTTCGCTCCGATGCCGATGATCTCGACGATGGGTATAACTATCGCGACACCACGCCTGAAAAACGACTGGTGTCTGAGCTGACTTCAAAATGGACTATTCCATCTGTATTGAAGGCGGTTATCTCGGCGTCAGTAACCCGTAACCCCGGTCTGATCGGTCGCAATTATATTCGCGGGCCAGGTATAGCAGTAATGCGTTCAGGTTACTTCCTTGATCTGGATAAAAACATCATCAACCGTCTCTTTAACGAAGGTCTTGACGAGAAAACACTTAAGACCGTATTAGAAGACGCGCAGTACTATATGACGGTTGTTCCTTATGCCAGAGTGAGCAAAGACGAGCATCAGGGACTGGCAGGTGGCTTGCCACTTAACTCGGTGCGTCAGGCATATCTCTTCGAACCAGTCGATAGTCTGCATGAAGCCGCAGTATCCTGGATGCCTATCAGTGCGTACATGGATCAGATTGTTGATTTCGATCAGGCCGCTAAAAATGATGGTAATCTCAAAGTGCCATCAATCGATGGTTTCCGTGGCTACTATAAGTTGTTGCAAGACATTGTCTTTGTCGACCGTTACGGACACCTCCCGTTCGAAGGTGCTCGCCATGACACAGGCCTTGCCGTCAAACCGGCCGGCTGGCGTCGTACACTGACTCGTATCAAAGGCGTTCCTCTACGTAAGGTGTGGGAACTTCCATTAATCGTTAACCCGTTCCGTACCGTTGAAGAGATCTTTGCTGATCTCGGCTACGAACTCCACGAGGTAAGTGAACCCAATGCAAAACCAGAAGCTCCTGTACGAAAACCTGGTAGCAAGCGTAAATGATTTTACGCGGCAACTGGCACAGGTAGCTGAACTGACGGAAGGTTTCAACGGGGGCGAACAACGCCCCTACTTCGCCTTTGCGCTTCACATGCTTCTTTCATCGGATGCATCGAAGCGCTTAGGCGCAGGTTGGTACCTGCTCGTTATTCAGACTATCTTTAATGAACTCGATATTGAGTTCACAACCTTTGAAGAACTTGATGATTATATTGATAAGTTCTTCGATTTGTTTGAAGACCACAACATCGTTATCGATGAGAAAGTGGTATCAGATCTTAATGTTGCTTTTGAAATGTTCGAGAAGACGTTAAACCTCGAGACATCAGACGCTGACGACAACTACTAACAGCATCCTAATTAATCAACGAGTGAACCATGAACAAATATTTCCTGCTGTGCGTTATTGCCATCTCTACCATTCCTGCTGCGCAGGCATCTATGGATTCTCCATTAGATCCGTATTCCATTCAGTGCCTGTCTGAGACAGAGTGCTTTTATGCTAATGGTCGCAAGGTGACTGAGAAAGAACTCGAGAAGCTTGCAGCCTTGATCAAACAAGAGGAAAGTAATGAGCCCCAAGAACAATAAGTTTATTATCCATGATCCATTCTTAGGCGACCGTGCAATCTGGCCGGTTGTAGAAGGTCCTGATGGCTCGGGCAAATCCACTTTCGTAAAAAACCTGACCGCGTGGATGCAAGATCAAGTCGGTATCGACAACGTCCAAGCAACCTATGAGATCGGTGGGTCTTCAATCGGTCAGAACGTACGTCAGTTAATCCTACACCCTAAAACCGGCCAGACACTCAGTAACCCGTCTAAGACGTTACTGTGCTGGGTTGATCGTGTTGAGCATCAACGTGATGTCCGGGCTCTACTGCTCGATGGCATCGCCATTGTACAAGATCGTACGTACCTGTCGACCTATGCGTACCAGGGCATGCTCTACGGCGACTCACCATTAGCGGGCGCTGTACACTCTCAGTTGAACATCAAGAACCCAGACATCCTCTTTATTCTTGATGTTGATCCTGAGACGATTATCGAACGTGTGGGTAATCGTCATGCTTCAAATGCAGTTGACCCTGTCGGTAACGATGACATGGACAACATGAATGATCGTCAGTTGAAAGATCTGTGTTACTACTACCGTGGTATCGAACATGTCCTGCCAGCTACCACTCGTCTAAAGGCCGACAGCTACATCGTCCACCTAGACGGTCGTAAACCGCAAGACGTATTGCTGGCCGAGGCGATCAAACATATCGAGAAGTTCCTGGCCACGCCTGAGTTGTGGGTAAACACCATGATCCATCCTGATGATAAGGATAACGGCTAATGACTTCGGTTGTCATGTTCAGTAACATCAATGAGCCTCTGCTCACGGTGTTAAAAGAAAAGCATCCTGCCATTGACCTTACTTGGTTAATGAAACAGGGTAGCGGGGTGAGTGAGGCGCAGAAGAACATTGTCCGCGCTGATTGTAATGATCAGTCTGGTGTGCATCTGATGACCTTCCCGCAAGGCTATCATCTTAATGCCGATCACACTGACCCACGTTGGTCTGCCTGGTCACGAGAAACCGGGATCAAGACGCCTAGCGAAAGTTATGCGCACGGTGGTGTCAATTTGTACGTTTATTAAATAAGAAAGGGAGAGGGGTAATACTTTCTCCCACTTATGCCAATTAAATTTAACTAGGAAAAGTTACCATGAAGAACGGCTATTATTACGCATTAGTCAAAAATCACTTCTCAGGGAAAAGAGAGATTTTAAAGATCCAACGTGAAACCATCGCAGAACCGTTTGTAACGTGCTATACGCGCATGCACAAGGATATTGAGGAAAACCACAGCGGTAAGTACGAAACCTCGGCTCTGGCCTTTGGAGTGCTTAAAATAGAGTATTACACCAAAGACAAGATCGGGTCTGTTTGGATTGGTCACACAAAGGTAGGATTATTGACAACTACACCGACATTAATATCGGTAGGTGTCGATAGCCCGATTGAAACTTTCTTCTTGTCGCCCCCGGCCAATATGCAGATGGGTGATCCCGAACTCATCGAATTGCGTGATGCAGTATCTCCTCACATCGGTGATGCAACTTGGGTGATGAAATAATGGCGAAGATCAATGTTTCGAATGCCACGACTTATAAGTTCTTTAAAGAACGCACCAACCTTACGCTGCGTCAGTTTGCCCAAGATCTTGATCCGGGTATTCTGCCGGTCGTAAGGGAGCTCAACACAATAGAAGGCATCGCCCCCGTCTGGAGTTGCGAATCACACCCTAAAGGCAAAAGTATGGCTGATCGTGACGCTTACGTTACTTGCGTAGTTACCGGCCGTGGAATGGACAAGATAGAAGAGATCTATAAAGAGTGGATGCGGTTGTTAGACCAGGATCAACTATCCTGGGATAGCGACGACAGCGCTCAGCGACGCAGAAAACGGGTGTATGCTCACCATGTGGTAATCAAAACACGGCGACGAACCTGGCCTAATGATTTCTCTCGCCACTATATTTCGGTGTGGTTGGGGTATTGCGGGGTCAATGCTGTCAATAAACACTTGGTACTTCTATCGTTTGAACAAGCTATACGTAACGTAACCTTTTAACCTTAATCGGCATAATCCCCTGAGAGAGAAGCTTGCGCTTCTCTCTCAGAGGTGCCGTGAATCTTTTTTTTTGGGTTTCATTTATCAAGTTAGGAGTGAGTAACGAACAAAAAGTTATATGGCCGGTTGAGGGCTTGGGGATATAGTTTTAATTTTCAGGCACGTGGCCTACAAAAAAAAAGGAGGAAGCAGCTTATCCAGTCACTTCCTCAAAACGTTATTACTCAGTTGCTCCATAATGGAACATACTATTACGACATTAACCAAACCAAGGAGCTGCGCCACCGTCTGCAAGTGTTTCACCGCCAACATGTTTGCGTGACTTATCTTTACCGTTGATATCATCCAGGATACCCGCGGCTTCAAACTTATAAACACAATACTTATCGCGCTCAGGTGTAACTGAGATAGTACGATGCTTACCACGCTGAATACACAGGTAGGCCTCTTCACCGATACGCACGATATGGATAATCATCTCAACATCAACCTCTTGGTCAATCTTGGTACAGTTATCCCAATAACCTTTGTTTGCTGTTTCGCGCGGCAAGTCTTCTTCGAGACCATTACGCACGAGCATCTTCGCAGCAGGGCTAAGCTGATGCGGAGTGATAACACAAATACCACGGGCTGAAGTAAAGTTACGGACACGACGGAAGAGATCACGGTACTCTTGACCCGCTACACCTTTCTCGCAACCTTCTTTACTGAACATCCCCAGGTAATCGATCGTAAGAAGATGGATCTCATAACCCATGTTCTCAAAGTTTTTGATACGCTCAAATAAGTTACGGTAACCAAACTGAGATGGGTTCACACGACAGAAGTTGACTTCATACCCGTTAACGGATAATGCCTTCATGACTTCTTGTGCTGCAACCGCTTCATCGATTGTCTGATGATCGTGGTTTAAGCCATCGATGTTTGCCTTGATCTTCTTCCACCACAGAACCATGTTATCGGTCATGTTGTTTTCAGAAGAGATATGCATGATCATCGGTTTCTTCTTCGGATCACGCATGTAAGGTTTGTTGAAGGTAGCAATCTGACGCGTCAGGTCCATTGTGAAACCTGTCTTGTTGTTGTGCTGCAGTGCACCAATCAAGACAAACTCACTACGCCTGAAACCACCTACTTCGCCCAGCATGCGGTTGATACCGGTCAGCCCTGTGCGCAGAACACCGACTGTTGAAGATTCTTCCTTTGCCTGCTTGAAGATCTTGCCAACTTCATCAAGGTTACTGACCGTAACCTCAGAGATCACCGCAGGGTCAAACTGTTCGGTCACGCCGATGTTAACCGTTTCGATCTCTTCCAGCAGTTTAGTTACTGCAGAGTCCATGTCAACATCTTCACCACCAAACATGATCGGCGCTGCAAAACGTTTGACAATTGCCTTAGCACGACGGTGTTGATCCCATTTGCGTAATTCACGGCTGATAGCAACAGTTGACTGGCGTGCACGGTACGGATCATCCTCAGTACTATTGACACCCATATCTAGAGCTTGGTAAGTCGCCGTGTCCTGGCCACAGTCGGTTAACAAGCGTTGAAGAATGTCAGTTTTATCCAGAGGTTGGTTTTTAGGACGGTTAATCAGGAAACGAATAGTACGACGCAATGCTAACTGTACGCTGCGAGATTGGTCGTCACCAATGCCTTCTACTGGCGCTGGGATATTCTCAAGCAGCTCATCAATGAACTCACTACTGTCGTCACTATCGGCACCTACAATGGACTCTTGGTAAAATAACGTAATAATCTTTATGAGTAATAGATTGGTATCCATTATGCCCTCGTTATAAGGTGATTGACCATGTACAATGAAAAGTTGGTAATTGTGCCAGCGACGATCCTTCGGGCTATTCACAACGCCAAAGAAAGTGAAGCAATTTTAACGTGTCCTGAGAGAATGCTTTCCATACTATCAAGACGTGATGTCATTTTCTACTATGTCGTGAATGTGCTGCTTTGTGACACATCATATAAAGCAGACCCGAACAACCCAGAACCGCCGTTAGTTACGGCGCTGCGTGATCTGCTTTACCATACCAACGGAGTAATGAATACATTCACTTCGCCGGCGTGGGTAAAGTTCCTGGATGAGAACTCTGCTGAGGTACGTGCTGAGCAGTTGTTAAAAGCGCGTAGTATTTATGAGTACCTTACAGGTGAAACTTACACCTGGAACGCACAGCCTGGTGAAGATGATCTGAGTTATATCTATGACACCGCAGCGAAAGTGGTAGGTGGAGATACAGTTGCTGTGTTCATTACGACATCGCATTCGGCTGACTCTTTCAATATCATCTGTCAGCAGCGTCTTTTTGAACAAACGATTCAGGCATTCGCTACACTGACGGCCGATACAAAGAACTTCTCCTCTCTGTGGACTGGCTTTTGTGAACTGATTTACCAGAACTCGTTAATCCGACGTTTTGGGTAAGAATCTATGTAATAGTATGTACATTGCCAGAAGTGGCAGCATACTGTTATGACCGTGTGTTAGCGCGACACAACCCCCTTTCTATTAATATGTTAATAGAAAGGTAATATCGAAAACTTATATAAGTTATTTGAAGGAAACGAGAACATGGCTTTGAAACTTCTGCATACTTCGCAAAATGCCGATATGCTGTCACGCATTCAGTCCCGCATCAACGGCGGTCACTTCGCCGGTAACACCGAAGTCGTTAAAGGCTTTGGTATGGAGTCTCTCGACGCTGGTCGTCAGGGTGCGCAAGACACTGCCCTTAAGAACGGTGTTGAACTGCTGGTAGATGTCCTGCGTGAAGGCACTGTTAACCAGGGCGCTCAGTACGTCCAGGGTGCTGGCGTTGAAGGTTACTCTGAAGCACAGCTGAACGCTGCTGCAATCGCAATGACCATCGGTAACGACATTCAGTCCTACACTGCAGCACTGAAAAACAGCGCAGCACGTGCAGCGTCAATGTCTGACCTGAGCCTGGTATCTGGTAGCCGTTACGGCTCTGCCAATATCAAACAGGGTTACGGTACCGAAGCGTTCGAACAGGCGCAGTCTTTTGTGCCACAGCAGAACGCAACGATCGAATACAACCTGAAAGCGGCTAAGCAGGATGCCGTTGGTGAAGCCTTCTTCCCAACCACTACCCTGACCCCGAACGACATCGGCCTGAGCGTAACTGTTCCGGTTGACATCGTTGAACCGTTTATCAAGCACAAAGCAAATGGCGAAGTGACGGATTGGCAGCGTAAGAAGCTCATTAACGCAATGCGTGACCCGACCATCCTGCGTAACGATGCGATCAAACTGGTTCCTTACAAACCTGCTGACGGTTCTGCCAACAGCAACTTCTCTACCGTTGTCCCAGCGTTCACTGAACTGCAGGGCGGCGAGCTGGTGCCATCAGGCGCACTGAAACCAGGTCTGAAAATCGGCTTCATGGGTCTGTGTTCAACTCCTTCACTGGTTCAGGCTGGTGCGCTGGAGTCTTCTGACCAGATCGATACCGGTACTCGTCTGCAGTACATCTGGATCGAAGTGGCTAACGCTTCTGGTACCAAAGAGCTGTTCCGTCTGCGTACTGATCACCTGGATCGTTCTACTTTCCAGAAATCTCAGGAAGGCGACAAGTTCGAGACGTCTCTGGACCTCTCTAACGTTACCATCGGCCTGAACGACCTGACCAAAACTGTTGACAACACCGATTCAGCTCTGCTGGCTCCGTTGGTCACTGGTGGTCAGCAAGCGATCCTGGCGCTGGATATCAAAGGTACCCTGAACCACGAGAAAGGTTCTGTTGTTGTTGGTGGTCTGACTCAGCCTACCATCACTCGTATCTACGACACCGTTGCTAAAGAAGAGATGAACGTCAAGTCTGGCGCACTGAAAGATGCGATCGACGGCCTGACCCTGACCTTCGTTGGCTACCAGCTGCGTGCTAACCTGCGTAACAGCAACTTCCGTACTCGCGAACAGCGTGTTGACCGTCAGACTTCCGTGTACAAGTACATGGTACAGCTGGGCGCGCCAATCACTGCTATCGCTCCGGCAACTGACGCGTGGGGCCCGAAAGAGTCTATCGCTGTTGAAACTCTGAGCAATGCGACCTACGCCCGTAACTCCGCAATGGCTATCAGCCGTCTGCTGGACTACGTTGAAACCATCCGTGATGCGGGTGTGACCAACAACGGCCTGTGGCAGCGTTACGATGAGAACAGCATCGAAGGCGTGGGTAAAGCAGTAGTTGACCCATGGTACGGTGAAGGTTCTTACGACATCTCTAAAACTGTGAACGGCGTTAAGTCTTCTCAGACCCGTGATGACGTTTCTGAAAAGATCCTGAACATCCTGCGTACTTACGCATACCGCATGAACGCCGAGTCAGGCTACAACGTTGCACTGCAGATGCTGTACAACGAAGTAACTCCAACTCTGGTTATCGCAACCGACAACATCATCGCTCAGTACCTGATGGAAGTTGGTGACCTCCGCACAGCTGGTATCAGCTTCAAAGTGCACGTGGCCACTACCAACAACATCGAAATGCGCGGTAAGATCCTGATGACTCTGTCTCGTATGAAGTCAGGCGGTCTGGATCTGTTGACTTTCGGTATGCACCTGTGGGTTCCTGAGATCGTAGCAACTGTTAACGTAATGCGTAACGGTACCTACATCGAAGAAACCATGGTACAGCCGCGTAACCTGCATGTTGTTGTTTGCCCGATCATCGCGAACATCACCATCACCGGCCTGGAAGAAGCTTACACTGGCAAGATCACTATCGCTGCAGATATCATCAGCGAGCCAGAAGCTGCAGGTACCCAAGACCTGGGTGGCCTGAACACCACTCCAGCCAACGGCACTACCGCGCCTACCGGCACCGGTTCTACTGCTAATGGCGGTACAGGTAGCTAATCCGCAAGGATAACTACTTAGTTAGTTTTTACTAACATAACTGAGGAGGAGCAAAAGCTCCTCCTCTTATGCCGTCTAAATTTTTATAAACCTACATTACTATTGTGATGTAATAGTAACGCTAATGTTTAGTTGAAGCCTTACATCATGACGGGGTTAGGTTTATGTCTCATGACCATCAATTCAACGAGGTGTCAAGCCAAGCACACTTCAACTATGATTCAGATTGTAAGATAAGTTATTTCATTAAGTCAGAATTGAGATCACCCTTGGTAGTCCGTCATCGAAGTGGCATGGATAACGTAATCCCTGGCAAGATGTTTGGTGGGGGTGTCTCTAATCGTGTAGAGATCATGCTCGAGTTTCAAATTAAAGAGCAAGTATTTCTCGACATTAATAATAAATCAATTGAGGAGCTGCCGCCTGAATACGCCGTGATAGCAAAATCTATCGGAGCTATTAGAGAACGTCGTGTGAGAGAAATGGGTAATTACTTTGTTGGTAGAGTAATGTACACATTCACGCAAGACTACTTTGATCGTTTTGATGGAGCGTTCTATTTCTCTGTATTGGACATGGTGTTATCGACCAATCAGATCGAAGAAACAGAACTGCATCCTTATTCTGTCAGCGCAAAGCAACAAATTCTGGCAGAAAAAATAAAGGACGATTATGCTGGCTTAGTGACATACGCAGTAAAGCTGGTAGATTCGCAGATGCAATTAGGCCCAAAGTACATGAACATCGGAGGTGATGTCTTTGAGCTTATACCAACTGAAGGATTGGGGGCCGAGTCCGCTGACGGTCTTTACTTCATCGGTGATAGTCCAGTGACACGGCCTAACCGTAATAGACGGGATAGTCGTACTCGATTCGTTCCCATGGAAAAGATTGTAACAAACGCTGATCAATACGGATTGTATTCGACGATTGGTGAAGCGCGACATCGTGGGGATAAACAATTGGATGCGGCTTATAATGCATTGGATGTTGCAAAAGGGAAGGAAAGGAAGGCGCAGGATAGAATAACTCAACTGGAAGCTCAGATTGAGGGATTCAAGGCAAAAGAGAAACAGGACAGCACTATGGTTCTCAACAAAGGGATAACGGAGCTCATCAAACTCGTAACCGCTACGATCGGTATTGTTAAACTCTTGAGGTAACTCAATGGACCCGTTGCTCGAAACCGCCATAAAAAATATTGTGCCATGGATGAATCCAGACATTAGTAATGGATTCGTAAAACGTGAGTTGGATAAAGCGTTGGAATTTCTCAACAACGTCTTCCATAGCGCGTTTGGCAGCCTAGGGTCAAATATAAAGTACACAGGGTATAGTCGTTGTCGTCCTGATGAAGAGTATCGCTTTAGCCTGAAAAGGAATGGTGGCACTACAGCTTCAAAGGCGCGTTATGAATTAGCCAGATCTGATGTGTTCCTGGTGAAGTTCAATTTCACGATCGATAACAAACCCACTAAACCATTGTTGCTTTATATACCGTATTGTGATGATACGGGGCTGATGCATTTGCGCGGGACAGCGCACACCATCACGCCAGTACTTGAAGATCCGGGTATCTCAGTAACTCGAGATGGTTGTTTCTTTCGCGTGACTTGTGACAAGATCGTTGTGAAGCGAACTGGTCACACCATCTGTCGTGACGTCATTGATATCACGCAAAAGCGTACACGTGTACAGAAACATATCAACATCCCGTGGAGTAAGATCTATCGTCCTAAGCAACAGAAAGCAAACTCTGCAAAGACAGCGCCGGTGACATCCCTCCCTCACTATCTGTTTGCGAAGTACGGTGTAACATATACTTTTAAGAAGTACGCGGGTGTGGACATCGTGTATGGTTCTGAGCTGGATATTACAGCAGAGAACTATCCCGATAAAGAGTGGACTCGTTTCTACTCGGCCAAACAAACCCATCCGAACAACAAGCGTCCTTCTCAGGAATGGGTACCGACCTCTGCTGCATTAGCGGTAAGAACGAATAACCCTACCCCGATTATCGACATCCTTGTTGCAGGCTACTTCTATGTCGCTGATTGTTATACCCATGAATTCAATCCGATGCACTCTGACGAACCTGATCACTGGCGTCTGATGATGGGTAAGATGGTCTTTAACAAAACGGTTAAGTATGTGCAGATGACGGAGTATCTCTCTCCACACTTTGCATCGCTTGATACGTATTTGGACGACATTGCAAAAGAGAACCTGGCAAACGAAGGGGTGTTGTGTGAAGACATCTATGAACTGATGTCCTATCTCATCTCCAACCTGGATTATCTGATCAATACCGTTAACCTGGCAAGCATGTACAACAAGAAACTGGTTGTCCTACCATATGTGCTGTCGCCGATCATCCATGGTATCTTCTATACCAAGTTCAATCTAATGCAACAATGTAAGAAGCGGGCTATTGACACGACCACCGGGGAAGAAGTCATGGTGTTCAGTGAGGATACGTTATTTGACGTCCTAGGCCGCAACTTGAAACCAGAAGCAATTAACAAAGTGAAAGGGCCAGACCATGGCATGATTAGCTCTGTAGCTGCACCTGGTGATAACAAGATGTTTAAAATAAATAATAAGATCACACTACAGCAAAACGCAACGCAATCAGGTGGACGACGCAACGAATCTCCAATGAACGATGAGTCGAAAGGATTGGATGTGAGTATCGCAGATTGCGGTTCTTATCTCCACGTAACCAAACCGGATCCAACTGGTAGATCACTAATTAACCCTTTTAAGTTGCTGGTCAATGATAAATTCCTGCCATCGAAGGTTCACGAAGAACTCTTCAATCACGTGCAGAGCATTATTACACGCCGCAATATTTAATGAGCCTACATTATGAAATCGTCAACAGACTTGTCTCAACCGATTCATGATCAACCGTCGACGAAGTTCGTGCAGCCGAGCTTGTAAGTTAAGTCGAGTAATTACCACTTTGTAGAACAGATCACCTTGGTCTGTAAAAGGAAACCGTTATGAGCAACATGTATCCGGCGATGATGGGTCAAGGAGTGCCGATGTATCCTCAGCAGCAAATGTATCCGCAACAAATGATGCAACCGCAGATGATGCAACAGCAGCAAGCTCCTCAAATCGATAAACAAGCGTTAGCCCAAGCTTTTGCGAAGTTTATCAATCAGGCTACCCAGTCTCAACAAAACCAGCTTACCTCGTATATCTACAACCGCTACACCCAAAATAACTATCAAAACGCCGAGTTCCAGTCCGCTGTGAACACCGTGCTCGCGATGTATATGTTGGGCATGCAAACTGCACCGGGTCAACATCCGCAGCAGCTGCAAGCGGCAGCGGTAACGGATGCGTATGAGATTACTGCAATTCAGGAGCTGATGAAACAACCGCAGATGGTGCAGATGTTACCTCCGCAGACTGTTTCGGCCCTGGTGCAGAACATCCCGCGTTTACAGCAGGCAATGAATCAGAGTTTCTCTCAGTTACAATTGCCTATCGTCCAACTGCAGGTACCGGGTTATCAGCTGCAGAACCAAATGATGCCGCAATATGGAATGGCACCAGGTTATAACGCGCAGATGATGCCGCAACCTGGTTACGTTCCACAGCAGCAGCAACAAATGTCCGGCTATAACGTCCTGCAAGCGCCACAGCAGTTCAATACTTACAATCAGCATGCGAACGACAACTATGGCATGAGTGATGCTCGCGCACAGTTGCCACCTAAACCTGCTGACGGTAAGTATTATGGTCCGGCTGCAATTGAAAACAAACCTGTTAACAATGTATCGGGTATTCAACCGGTAACTGTACCGCCGATTGGAACCAGTGAAGCACGTGTCACAATGCCACCGCTGGTCACTACCCAGGCGCAGCAGCCACAACAACCACTGCATCAACAAGGTGTATTGCAGGAGTACTCTACGCCTAATCTGCAGAACGACATGAACGCGCAAGCTGCCATGATTCCCCCGAGCGACATTAACTTCGATCAAGTGATGTCCGTTCAGGAGGAGCAGGACGAAGAAGCGATGTTCAATGTACCGCAGGCAGAGCACGAAGAGATGTTGGCAATTAATGCGGGTAACAATACTGATGAGCATCAGAATCCTTATCCAAGTTTCTCTAGCATCTTCGGTGTCTCTGGTCAGAATGCTAATCTCAGTTCCGCAGCTGAGCAAGCTATGACGCCACCGCCAATGGAAGCGATCCAGCAACAGGTACAGGTTCCAACTGAGCAATTACCACAGGTGGTTGTGCAGAAAGAATCTGAACTGTCTAAAGATGGTTTGCCAGACGGCTGGCTCTACACTGAAGATCTGGAAGTGGGTGAATTCCTGAATCTGATGGTAAAGGCTAAACGCAATCGTAAGAGCCCGGTCCCGATGCATTATGACCGCACTTACATGACCCGTCTGTATCGCTATGGTGAACAAGGCGATATTGAACAGAAAATCGTAGGAGTAACCATGGACAGACTTCGTCATGACATCAGCTCACTGGACGACAACACTGCATTGGAAGGTGCACGTGAGCAAGTGGCGCTGTTCACCCCATTGGTCGCAACACTTGTTGATACGGCTAATAAAGTGGTGAAAGAAAACGATAAGGATCCGGTGAAGGTCACAGAAGCGCTCAAAGACAAAGATATCTTTGTTGTGGCAAAACCTGTGACTGTTTCTTGTCGTCAAGAAGCGGCCATCCTGATTGCCGGTCGTGCAGGTGAACTGCAGAAGCTCAATAGCAACAAACACGGCTATGAGTATTACTATCGTGAAGCGATCGTATTGCAGACTGCAAAGAACGTCAACGATGTGGTGTTGTCTGATGAGATCAAACCACTGTCTCAGCGTAGCCGTATCAATAACCTGATGGAACTGTCGCAGGCGATCCGTGCAGCACGTGAAAGCGGTGTGATGTCTACACAGGCACTGAACAAAATCACCACACACATGACCGAAGTGCTCAATGACGTGTTAACGCACGAATATGCGTACTCTGGTCAGTTGCTGTTTACGGGTGTGGATGAAAACGGTCTTCCGGTAAATCTCGAAGATGAACTGGTAGAATTCGTTCTCTACATGGATCAGACCGATGATAACCGCGAAGTCCTGGAACTCATCCATAAACGCTGGGTGCCTCTGCGTGAGCGTCTGTGTATCATCTTAACTGACGAGCCACTGAAAGCCTCACAGAACATCCTGGCGCGTCGTTATGCGACTGGTGATGATCTGGAAGGTCTACTCGAAGCAACCAGTAACATGATGATCGGGTTGTCTGCAGTCAGTGTTACGCAGCTCAACCGTTCTACTCGTGATCTGAAGATCGATAACAAAGATCGTATCTTTGCGGTCAATCAGACTGACTCGCCATATCTGTACAGCGTACTGCAGGGTATTCTGGAACGTACCGGTAAACATGATGTGCGTTACACTAAGCATCGTGTGGTCACTACCGATGGTCGTTTCATGAACTTCTGCCGTGGCGGCTTTGGTGACGGCTCTGTGTTCATCGTGAACTTCGAGTGACATAAGGAGGAGGGCTTCGGTCCTCCTTTATGCCCATTATGCAACTAACTCACAATAACGTACGAGAGCGCTTCAGCGCGTGTATAACCGCTTCTTCAGCAAAAGCATACATAGACACCATTGTTGACGTTTGGCACGCGTTAAATGCTACACGTTTGCTCAGACCCCATCGTATGATTATGACATTAAAAGGTGATGTCATCCACGTGGTTTACAACACCACCCTTGGGCATGAGTACGCATTTGAAATTCCACCCTTTGCCGATATTAAGGAAAGCTTCGAGTCTTCTAATAGAACAACACAAACTTTCTTTAACGCAGCAACTAACCCAGAACAGTGAGGTACTATGGCGAGAAGTATAGCAACCGGTCCTAAACGTATTATGCGATCTATTGGTAGAGTAAGACCTGAAACTGTGCACATCCGCGCAAGTCTCAAGCTGGTTGATGGGGTGTGGAAAATCATCCCACGCGAACCTAAGCACACTGAACGAGACTATGGCATTCCACGCATACACTAACCGGCATAAGAGAAGATCTCCCACGACGGGAGATCTTCTCTGCTATGCTTCTTTTTTTTTTGGTTTAGAACGAGAACTTAGGACCGTCGTCGTTGTCGTTGAAATCATCATCGGTCGGGTCAGGTAACTTAGGTGTACCGTCAGGATTCAAATCAGAATTTTCATCGTCGTTGTTTTCATCACGCGGCTCATCGTCAGGTTTCGGTTCCGTGAACACCGGTTCTGTTGGCGCTGCACTCGGATCGATTTGATTACCGTCTGTATCAAACTCCTGTGCAGGTTCCGCCATTGGGTTAGCTGCGGTATCGCCTAACTGATCACCTTCTTTCAGCTTGTCGTATTTCCCCTGCAGTTTGTCCTCAACTTTCTTCTTATCTTTCAGATAGGTTAAGATCCCTTCCCACACACCTTCATTGTAGTTGATGATCTCAGCTAACAATGCAGCAGTCTGGTTCGTATCGTCACCCAAATCATTCAGAATAGCAAAACGTTCGGCATTACCAGAATCATCCATCCATTTACGCATGTACATCGCGATGAGTTCTTGACGCCAGGTTTCCAGATCTTCGTCGCTACCTTCCAGGAACTTGGTCAGCGTGGTGTTCGGGAAGCGGTCATTAATAGCAGCTTCGGTGAACTCACGTTGTGTCTGGTAAGCACGGGTCAGGTCTTCCATGTCTGTCGTTTCAGGCTCAGGCAGGGTAGTGATGATCGAGTTGATGAAGTTGGTCAGAAGACGGTTAGCAATCGCCTCATCGTTATTAGCGACATCCGGGTTCTGTTCTTTGAATTCCTCCATCATCTTCTTGCCTTTAGCAGAAGACGGTGCCCAGAGTTTCTTGTTCTCCATGATGATCTCATAGAGTGCATTCATGAGGTTACCCGATTTAAAGGTAAGCTTACGAACCAGGTCAGAGGCGTGACCACAAACGATACGCTGGTTCTCGACAATCTCTTGACAGAACAAAGCATCGTTGTTGATGTGTTCAATCGCAAACTTGATATCGTTTTGTGACGAGATCAGTTCAGGACGTACACCCCACATCTGAGAGAGGAACTCCATCAGACGATCGTTCCATTCTACGTCCGGTGGTGTGATGTCGCGTTTAGAGTGCGTCATGTCCACGTTAATAGAAGGGTAGTGATCGTTACCGCCAGTTTTCACGATGACACTTGCCGCATCCATGATGTTACACACGTCGCGTGGGTTTCTCGCACCAATAATAGAAGAGAGACCGAGTGTCGAGTTCAGATGTGTCGAGATAACATCTTCAATCGTATTCTCTGGCTCTGTATCTTCTTCATCCAGTGGGATATCAAGCGTTGTGATATTCACAGAGTTAGCAATGTTCGCCATGGTAGTAGCGATGATGTTCGACATGGCCATTGACGCATACAGACGTGATTTATCCAGCAACGAACGACCGATACCAAAGCGGTTGTAGTCAAACGCAAAGTAGGTCATTGACTCTTCAGGGATATAAAGCACTTTAGTCTGCAGGTTCTGCAACGTGCGTGCAAACATGATACGCATGACTTCGTTGGTCAAACCAACAGTCATTGTCTGACCGTAAGTCCCGTTAGCCAAACGCTGCACCAGGTCTTTCTCAACCTCTTCAACATACTTTGCATAAAACGCCGTAGTATCGAAAGCGCACTTACCACCAGATTTCATCTGGGTCGCCATTTCAATGATACCTTTGGTGCTGTCGATACCGTTGTTGGTATCTTGCTTGTTTTTGAAGAGGTCTTGATAGTACGCATCGTTCTGTGCAGTGCGCAGTGGGTTACCGCTATCATCAAGTAATACGAAATAACCCACACGGTGTTTGAAGTCACCCGGTACATGAACAGGGATCACGCACTCTGATGGCAGATGCATCAACAGTGGCTGACCTACGTTCTCACGAGATAACTCGTCGTCACGGCTAACAGACACCATGCCGGTCGCTACGTAGTCACGTTGCTTAAACAGATCGTTGTAGATGTCGGTGTACTGTTCATCAGTCAGTACGTTCGTCTGATTGATTTTAGAGTCGGATTTGTCTTTCGACTTACCCTTACCTTTATCATCATACGCTTCAACACCTGCCCGACGAATGCCCGCAGGGATACGTTGGCGTTTTGCCATGTTATTACGAGCCAGAGCGAGCTTAAAGCGCGGCATCGCAAGCACAGCGTCATTATCGGTAATAGTGATCCCCAGCTCGTTCTTCGAATCGATCTCTAAGTGATCAATCGTCATCAACGGTGTTTCACCAGCCATCAGACTTTCTAATGACGCGGTCATAAGGAGATTACTGGTACCAGGGTTGCCCAGATACCCTTTAGAAAGAAAACGGTTAGCCTTCGCATCGTAATCGTCAGCAATGGCTTCCATACCGGAACCACGGGTATGACCATTGATCACGTTATCGAGAGAGGACTGTGAGAGCACCACCCAGGCAGAAGAACCAGTATACATTAGCATGTCAGGAACGATCTCTGACAACTTCTTAGTAATTTTATAGTTCTTTTCTATGTACTCACGCACTGCAGAGATTAACATCATGTTAAGCTCGGTATTCTTCCCTTCGTACGACTCAGTAGTATACGACAGTGAAACGGTGCGTAAATTGCGAGGAGAAAGAATAGACGCCGTAAGGATCTTGCAAGCCTTGATTGCACCCGGCACGCTTTCCATCAGCTCAGTGTTTGAATCGATGCTCGTGCTAGTGATCTTTGAGATCTGTGACAACATACCAGGATTAGGCCCAGTGCTGTTATTCTGGCGCTTGCCACCCGTGCTCCGATTTTTATCTTTTGGTTTGTTGTCTTTAGGAACCAACATCTCAATGATCGTCTTCGTCGCAGGATCTTTATTGAGTAAATTTATTTTTGGTGTAGCAGCTTTTCTAGTGCCCGCCAAGCGATTCGATTCGGCCATTTTAAAGAGGCTCCTTGCAGTGGGAGAATAGCATGAATTTAAATGTGGACTATACAATTTACGTAAACGATACCAAGAAGCTTGCCCGCACAATGGTCATTAATTCATTGCAATCAGCTAATATAATTAATGGTCGTATGGACGGCCTTCAGT
>Ga0265797_10003378_pt1 | contig 25604 bp, 21 predicted proteins | sample P2T30metagenome_FD_192433 | JGI IMG/M metagenome (GOLD analysis project Ga0265797, IMG submission 192433) | Plant litter microbial communities from East Loma Ridge, Irvine, California - P2 T30 | ecosystem: Environmental > Terrestrial > Plant litter > Unclassified | place: USA: California... | reverse complement strand
GGCCCGTGTCGCCCGTGGTGCGGGGGCGCATTGTGCTCAAGGGCGGGCCCGAGCAGCGCCTGCAGCTGATGGGCATCGAACCGGTATCGATGCCCAGCGGCACGGCCTTGGCGGGGCAGGCACTGGATACGGCGCGGGTCGTGGAATTCTTCACGCCGCCCGGCGCTACCTGGATCGCGCCGCAAACCCTGCACGGGCTGGGGCTGCGCGAAGGCGACCAGCCGCTGAGCGAAGACGGCCAGAGCCTGCCGCCCCTACGGGCCATAGCCGACATGGCGCCAGGCCTGTTGCTGGTGGACATCGGTTTCGCTCAACGCTTGTTGCACCTGCCCGGCGAGGTGTCCTACCTGATGGTGCCCAACGATTTCGCGCAGCGTCCGCCGCCGCTTCCGGCCGAGGCCGCGGGGCAACTGGTGCTCAAACAGAGTGGCGAGGAAAACGACCTCGGCCGGCTCACCGAGAGCTTTCATCTGAACCTGGACGCGCTGGGCTTTCTCTCCTTCGTGGTGGGTTTGTTCATCGTTCACGCCGCGATCGGCCTGGCCCTGGAACAGCGCCGCGGCTTGCTGCGCAACCTGCGGGCATGCGGCGTGAGCGCGCGGGCGCTGATCTTCTGCCTGGCTGTGGAGCTGGGGGGCTTGTCGTTGCTCGGTGGCATTGCCGGCGTAGTCAGCGGCTATTGGCTGGCCAGCCTGTTGCTGCCTGACGTGGCCGCCAGCCTGCGCGGCCTGTACGGGGCGGAGGTGGCAGGGCAACTTACCCTCAGCCCGTTGTGGTGGCTGAGCGGGCTGGGGGTAAGCCTGCTGGGGGCGTTTCTGGCCGGTGGCAACAGCTTGCTGCGCGCTGCCCGCCTGCCGCTGTTGGCACTAGGAAACGCCCAGGCCTGGCATGAAGCACACGCCCGCTGGTTGCGCCGCCAGGGCTGGCTCGCCGGGCTGGGCATGATGGTAGCGGTGGCGGCCGCGTTGTGGGGCAACAGCCTGGCCATGGGTTTTGTGCTGATGGCGGGGCTGCTGCTGGGGGCCGCGCTCGGGTTGCCGGTATTGCTCAACGGGCTGCTCAAGGGGTTGCTGGGCCGCAGCCGCTCGGTGCTGGGGCAATGGTTTCTGGCGGACTGCCGCCAGCAATTGCCCGCGCTCAGCCTGGCGCTGATGGCGCTGCTGCTGGCCATGGCCGCGAACATCGGCGCGGGCAGCATGACCTCCGGGTTTCGGCAAACCTTCAGCGACTGGCTGGAACAGCGCCTGACAGCCGAGTTGTACATCAACCCCGCCGAGCCCGACCAGGCACTGCCGCTGCAACGCTGGCTGAGCCAGCAAGGCGCCATCGACGCCGTGCTGCCCAACTGGCAAGTGTCCATCGAGCTGCAAGGCTGGCCGGCTGAGCTGTTCGGCATCGTCGACCATCCCAATTATCGCGAGCATTGGCCGTTGCTGGAGTCGGCCAAGGGCGACGCCTGGGCGCAGCTGGCCAACGGCCCGACCTTGATGCTTAGCGAACAGCTGGCGCGGCGGCTGAAGGTGGGCATAGGCGACCAGGTGACATTGCCCACGCCCCAGGGCGAGTGGCCCTTGCGCGTGGTGGGCATTTACGCCGACTACGGCAATCCGAAGGGGCATGTATTGGTGAACGCCGACCATTTGCTCGCTCATTGGCCACAGCTGGTCCCCAATCGCTTCAACCTGCGGATCGCCCCGGAAAACGTGCCGCCGCTGTTACAGCAACTGCACCAACAGTTCGCTCTGGACGACAGCCACATCATTGATCAGGCCCAGTTGAAAGGCTGGTCCACGCAGGTGTTCGAACGTACCTTCGCCGCTACCGCCGCGCTCAACAGCCTTACCCTGGGGGTGGCGGGCGTGGCGTTGTTCATCAGCCTGCTCACTCAAAGCCAGAGCCGGCTTGGGCAGCTCGCGCCGCTGTGGGCGCTGGGTGTCACGCGGCGCCAACTGATGCTGTTGAACCTGGCGCAAACCTGGCTGCTGGCGGTGCTCACGCTGGTGTTGGCGGTGCCGTTGGGCTGGTTGCTGGCGTGGTGCCTGGATGCGGTGATCAACGTGCAAGCCTTCGGCTGGCGCCTGCCGCTGCGGATCTTCCCGCTGCAACTGCTGCAGCTGATGGCACTGGCAATGCTGGCAACCCTGCTAGCCTCGGCATGGCCGCTGTATCGGCTGTTCCGCACCCAGCCCGCCGACCTGCTCAGGACGTTCGCCAATGAAGATTGAACGGGCATTGTGCGCCTTGGCGCTGATGGCGCTGGCGGGTTGCGATAACCCCTCCGAAGCGCAAAAGGGCTTCGCGGGCCTGGCCGACGATGCCGCCAGCTACGCTCAGGTTGCCCCCGGCAAGCGGTTTGAATTTCCCGCGGATCACGGCCCCCACGACGGCTTTCGCATTGAGTGGTGGTACATCACCGCCAACCTCACCAGCGAAACCGGCGAGCGCCTGGGCGTGCAATGGACGCTTTTTCGTAACGCCCTGCCCCGCGCCGCCAACTCGGCAAGCGACAACCAGGGCTGGAGCAATCGCAACCTGTGGATGGGCCACGCCGCGGTCACCGCGCCCGACCGGCATTATGCCGCCGAGCGCTACGCCCGGGGTGGCGTGGGCCAGGCGGGGGTGACGCTCGCGCCATTCACCGCATGGATCGATGACTGGACATTGAACAGCGAACCTGGCGTTGCCGACCCGTTGGCAAGCCTGCAACTGACAGCGGCAGGCCCTGGGTTCAACTATAAGCTACACCTCACCTCCAGCCGCCCGCTGGTGTTGCAGGGCGACCACGGCTTGAGCCAGAAATCCGAGCAAGGGCAGGCTTCGTACTATTACAGCCAGCCGTTCATCCAGGCCGACGGCAGCGTAACCATTGACGATAAAACCTACCGGGTAACCGGGTCAGCCTGGCTGGACCGCGAATGGAGCAGCCAGCCGCTCACGGCCAATCAGACCGGCTGGGACTGGTTCTCCCTGCATCTGGAAAGCGGCGCGCAGGTGATGCTCTACCGCATGCGGCAAAAGGAAGGCGCGCCTTACCTTACCGGCACCTGGATCAACGCCGATGGCGGCACCGAACCCCTGGCCAGCGAAGACATCGTATTGGCCCCCGGCGAAACCACCCGGGTCGAGGGGCACGACATGCCCACGCGCTGGTCGGTGAAAATCCCCGGCAAAGGCATCGATATCACCGCCGCCGCGCTCAACCCCAACGCCTGGATGAACCTGCGCATACCTTACTGGGAAGGGCCGATAACCCTTACCGGTAGCCACAAGGGCGTGGGGTATCTGGAAATGACCGGGTATTGAGCGGGTTGCGCTTATTCCCTGGCTCCGCCAGGTCCCACAGGGCGATCGAGCCGAATCAGGCTGCCTGTGCGGCCCTTGTGGGAGCTGGCGAAGCCTGCGAATGGCCCCAGCTACCGCCCTCGCGCCATGCTGCGCAGCACACCGTCACGGCGGATCAGCCCGTGATAAAGCGCGGCGGCCAAATGTACCAGCACGGTGCAGAACAGCAGGTACGCCAGGTAGCCATGGGCGGTGCGCAGCAGCGCGAAGGTGGCCGCATTCGGTGCCAGCAGTGGCGGCAGCAGAATGCCCGCGCCCAGGTTCACCGGGTCGCCGGCGGCGGACAACATGGCCCAGCCAAGCAGCGGCAGGCTGAGCATCAACCCGTACAGCAACCAGTGAGAGGCTTTGGCCGCCAAGGCTTGAACGGCGGGCAAGTCCGCGGGCAAGGGCGGCTGGCGGGTGGCCAGGCGCACGCTCAGCCGGATGACTGCCAGCGCCAGCAAGGCAATGCCTAGCGGCTTGTGCAACTCGATCAGCTGTTCATGCCGCGCGGAGACGGATGCGACCATTCCGGCGCCAATGAACAACATGGCCAGCAGGCCTGCCGCCATTGCCCAATGCAGCCAACGGGCCACGGGCACGAAATGTTGAAGGGGCTTGGTCATGGGCGAGGCTCCTGTGCGGCGTGCAAGCTGTTCACTTCCCCAGTGCGGCGAAGGTAGGAATCGGCATAAGCCGCCGAGCGCGCCGGCAGCAAGGGGTCGCCGGAAATCTCTATCCCCTGGGGCAGTACCGTCGGGTCATAGTTGATATCGCGGCAGGGGCCGTCGTTCTGCGCAACGGCGCGCTCCAGCACCAACGTGCCGGCCTCGACCGTGCGCCGGTCCGCTGGCCACGCCTTGCTGGCGTCGTCCACTGGGTCATCAGGGTTGGCGAACGTCATCTGCAACGCCCAGCGCAGCGGGCCGCCCGCTAGCCGCTGCTCGAGGTCCGTGGCCAGGTAATCGGCGCCCTCCCCCGCACTGGCGGTGGGGGTAACGCCTTCGGGCACCACCTTCCAACGCACGGCCTGGCGCGTACCGTCGGCGGCCACCAGGTAAAACGCGTTCAGGCCGTCGTAGCGTTCCGTGGCAAAGCTGGCGGAGGGCTTCGCGGTTTTAACCCACGCCAGGAAGGCCGCGGTTTCAGGATGACTGGCGAAGAACGCCTGCTGCGCCGCCGGGTTCGGCTTGCCGGTGGCGGGGTCCGGCCGGCTGGCTTGGAGGCTGTCGAAAAAGGCTTGGGTAGTGCCTACCGGGAACACCGGCATGCTGTTCATCCCCGTGCGCCATTGCTGGCCGTCCGCCTGGGTGAAGCGCAAGGCCAGGCTACGGATGGGGACGCTATTGTCCGGCGCGTAAGGGTTGCCGCCCGGCAAGGCGAAGCGGCCAACCACCGGCGTGCGGCCGGCGGCAAATACTTCGGCCTTGGAGGCCTGCGCCAGTTGCCCATTGCTCTCGAACCAACCCGTGACGCACACACCCTTGGCATGGTTGCGGCGATAGCCCGGGTGCGGGCCGCCGCTGGCTTGCAAGGTGTCCACCACCTTGGCGGGAGTGAGGCGGCCGGGGTCCAGCCAGCCGCGCACATAACCCAGCGTGAGGCCCAGAATCAGCACCGGCAGCGCAATCAAGCCAAACCGCGCCAACGTGGCGGCGGTACCGAGGGGTGGGGGTTTGGGCGTCATCGAAGGCTCCAGGCAGATTGAGAACAGCCAGCCTGACGCCCCTGAGCGAAGGTTTATTCCAGCGCCGACAAAATTTCACAAGGTTGGCTCGAAGCAGGCTAGCGCCGGCGCGCGTCCCGGGGCGAGTACCCGTAGAACTTCTTGAAGGCCGTTGAAAAGCTGGCCTGGTTGCTGTAGCCAATGGCCCGCGCCGCCTCGGACGCGGACGCACCCTCGGTGTTGATCAGGTTCAGCGCGTGGGTCATGCGCTCACGCAGGCCGTACTCGAACACCGTCATCCCATAGATGGCCTTGAACGCGGACTTAAGCTTGTTGGTATTGGTACCGATAGCCCGAGCCAGGGCCTCTACCGTGGGGGGCTGTCCAAGCTCCGAGGCGAGGATCGCCCGGGCCCGCTCCAGCAACTTGAGGTCCTTGGCGGTGATGCGCAGGTCGGTATCGCTCAGGCTGCCGGCGTTGATCAGTTCCCGGCTGGACAGGCAGAGCAATTCCCAGCATTTGGAGGCATGAAAGCGCAACCGCGAACCGGCTTCGAAGGGGTTGTCGAGCACCGCCTTGACCGCGGTAAAAATGTCGGCGGTCAGGGCCATTTCGTGGATGACGATCTGCTCGGAGCGGTCCACGAAAAAACTTTGCTGGCGTTCGTTCAGGGCCGCGAAGTCGATGTCGAGCTGACTGAGCAAGATGCCGGGGTGGATGTAGATACTCACCAGGCGGCGGGGCCCGGGCGGGAAGTACACCGAATAATGGGTGCCCCGATCCTGCCGGCACACCAGCATGAACGATTCGCCCAGGTCGAGCTTTCCCGTCGCGCCCGCTTGCAGGCTCAAGCGGGTTTCACCGCCCAGGCTGTAGTGGAATTCGACAAAGCCCTCGCCAGGCACCACTTCTTCATGGGGGTGCTGGTAGTCGCAATTGGTGACCACCATGTACACGCCACTTTGCAACGCGCACATCTCCCAAGTGACGCCCTGCTCGCCGGGGGCGGGCACCCGGGCGGCCAGCAATTCGCCCTTGGCGATCATGTGGCCGCATCCGGAAACGTGTGGCGACTGCAAGCTGGCGAAGGCGTTGGTCAACGTGGACCCCTGCCCCCCTACGGCGGTACGGAACAACCCTGGGGCCTGCTTGGGTGCCTGCATCTACGTGACGTCTCCGGGCGGCTGGCATCAGGATCGAACCAATGACCACATCAGCCCCGCAATGGCCAATGGCGACGCGTAGCATAACGCGAAGCGCCACAGCGGGAACAGCGCGCTGCCCTGGCTGAACTCCAGGCGCGACGTGGCCTTGTTGATCACCCAGCCGGCGAAGAGCGCGATGAGCAACCCGTTCAGGGGCAGCATCACGTTGGAAATGCCGAAGTCCAGCAGATCGAAGAACGTTTTGCCCTTGAGGAACGCGACGAAATCGAGCGGAAATACGTGCGCCAGCTCATTGAATGACAACAGCGACGGCAGGCTGACCACCCACACCGCCAGCGCCGCCAGATACGCGGCCTTGGCGCGGCTCCAGCCGGTGCGCTCTATCACCCACGCCACCACCGGCTCCAGCAAACCGACGGAGCTGGTGAACGCTGCCAGCGCGAACAGGCAGAAGAACACAATGCTGATGAAATAGCCCCCCGGCATCTGCGCGAAGGCCACGGGCATCGTCACGAAAATCAGGGTAGGCCCCTCGGCCGGCGCTAGCCCGTAGTGCAAGACGGTCGGGAAAATCGCCAGGCCCGCGAGCATCGCCACCAGCACCACCGCAACGGAGAGCAGCACACCGGATTGCGGTAGGGAAATGTCCTTGGGCAGGTACGCGCTGTAGGTCATCAGCACGCCTACGCCAATGCCTGTGGAAAACAATGCCTGGCCGAAGGCCGCCAGCACGTTCACGCCAGTGATCTTGGAAAAATCCGGCTCGAACATGAAGTCGATGCTCGGCATCAGGCCAACGGAGGCAGCGTTATAGATCACGATGCCCACCAGCACTACGAACAGCGCTGTCATCTTGATGCGAGAAATGCGCTCGATGCCCGCGTGCAGCCCCTTTCCGACCACCCAGGCGACCGCTGCCACGAAGGCGCCCTGGATTACCACCTGATGCAATGGCGAGGCGACATAGTTGCCGAACAGGTTTTTCGATGTTTCGGCGGTGATCCCCTCGAACCCCTGGAATATCGCCAAGCGTGAATACTCCACGCACCAGCCCGCGATCACGCTGTACATACTCAGCCCGAAAAACGGCACCGCCAGGCTGATCCATCCAATGGCTTTCCATTTACCGCTGGCGTTTTCGCTGGCAACCAGATTGCGCAAACTGGCCACGGTACTACCGCCGCCTTTTTTCCCAATGAACATTTCCGCGATGATGATAGGCGCGCATAACAGGGCAATAAATACGATGTACATAAGTACGAACGCCCCACCGCCATTGGTGCCCGCCACATAAGGGAAACGCCATAAACTTCCCAGGCCGATGGAAGCCGCCGCCGCCGAATATAAAAACGCAAAACGCGATGTCCAGAGATTGCCTTCTTGCTTCATGAGATTCGCTCTACTGATTTTTTTTCGTATTCGGCAGATAGGTGGAAGCACTTTTCTCGCCAAGCCAGCGAGGGTTCCTCTCTTTTGCATAGTAAGCCAATTCGTGTTTCATCATGGTGCGCCTACCCCGCTTACGCACCACACCGAAACATTTATCGATTTTCCCTGCTATCGCCGCGCCTATCGCTCTTCTATCCAGGCATTGAAGGAACGCGTGTCGATGCCTTTATCAGCCAGCAGGGTGTATTTGCGCAAGCCACCGAACCGGAAAGTGCGCATATGAAAAGTAATATTGCAGATCGCATAAATAAGCCCATATCCGGGCTTCCATTCGATGCCGTAGGATTTTCCGACACCCCAGGAGCCGGCCGCCAAAGAGCGCCGCGATGGGTGCCGGATACTCTTATTTACCTTGCCGTGGCGAGGTGGTTTCTGCCTTTATTCATAGGGGAAATTGAATGATGCGGCAGCGTGGTAGCGGTATTTTCTTCTTGTGCGCCACATTAGGCACAGTATCGGGGGTGGCTTGCGCGGACCAGGGCGCCGCCGACGGTTTATTCAGCGACGATCATCTGACCATCAATATGCGTAACGCCTACTTCGGCCGGGACCGCATGAGCGGCGCGCACGATAAAGCCGAGTGGGGCCAGGCCTTCGTGGTGCAGTACACCTCCGGCTTCACCGAGGGTACGGTGGGGGTAGGTTTCGACCTGCTGGGCCAGTACGCCTTGAAACTGGACACCGGGCGCGGGCGAAACAACAGCGGCATCGCCTTTTTTCCGGTCAAGGATGCGCAGCCCGACGGCAGCAACGACGGCTCTGAGATGGACATCGCCAAGGCGGGCGGCGCAGTGAAATTCCGCGTATCCAACACGGTGATCGCCTACGGGGACCAACTGCCGGCCTTGCCGGTGGTGCATTACGACCCTACCCGGCTTCTGCCCGAGACCTTCACCGGCACCACCATCAGCAGTGACGAATGGGCCAACCTGCACCTGGATGCGGGCCGGCTCACCCGTGACTCGGCCAAGAACGCCAGCGGCCGCGACAGCGTGCGCCTGAAAAGCCTCACCTACGTGGGCGGCACCTATAAATTCAGCGACGAGCTGAGCGCCGGGCTGTACTTTTCCGACATCGAAGACGTGGCGCGCAAGAAGTACGTGAACGTGAATTACGTTTACCCGATCGACAAGCACCAGGCGCTGTCCTTCGACTTCAACATGTATGACACCCACTACGACAGCCATTACACGGGCGACGGCAGCCAGCGCAATAATATCTGGAGCCTGGCCACCAGCTACAAGCTCGACAGCCATACCGTGACCGTGGGCTACCAGCGCAACACAGGTAGCCGCAGTTATGATTACAGCATCGGCGACGGCGGCACGATCTACATGGCCAACTCCTACTTCTCCGACTTCATCCTGGAAGATGAGCGCTCCTGGCAGCTGAGTTACGGCTATAACTTCGCCGACTGGGGCTGGCCGGGCTTAAACTTCAAGTCAGCGTATGTAGTGGGAGACAATATCACCACGCCCACCGCCACCGATGCCCGTGAACGTGAGTGGTTCAACCAGTTCTCCTATACCGTGCAAGAGGGCAAGGCCAAGGGTTTGACGACCCGGTTGCGTTCTTCCATTTACCGCGCCGACAGTGACGTGAATGGCTATTACGCCCCCGACATGAATGAAGTTCGGGTGTACATCGATTTCCCGCTGCAGGTGTTTTAAGCAGCGGCGAAGCCGGTACAAGGCTGTGGAATTTTCGAAAACGGCAGTGTTTTTTTATAGATGAGCAGCCATTGCCCAACGACGGCCTGGCGGCCAACCACCCCGTGATACCGTCAAGCCTGAGCCGTGGAAGGTAAAAGATGAACGACTATTTGAACATGCTGCGCGCCAATGGCCAGTTATTGGTTATTGAAAAGGAAGTTGATCCAAAACATGAACTCGCCGCCGTGGTAGTGGCCGCGCAGCGCCAATCCGAACGGGCGGTATTGTTCAAGCGGGTACGTGGCAGCCGGTTTCCGGTTGTGGCCAACCTCTACGGCAGCCATGCCCGCTTGTGTGAAATGACCCAGTGCGGCGAGCACACCTTCGCCGAACGTTGGCTGGCGCTGACCGAAGGGAACGCCAGCAATGCGCCGGCCCCCGACCGCCCCTTTGTGCCACACCAGCGTGGGCTGCTTTCCGATCTGCCCCAGATCACCTACCACGCCCGCGACGCCGGGCCGTATTTCACCTCCGCCGTTTACCTGGCGAAGGACCCGGACACGGGCGTGCCGAACCTGTCGTTCCATCGCTCGATGTACGTGAGCGATTCGGAGCTGCGGGTGCGCCTGGGCTCGTCCCACGACCTGGCGCGCTACCAGCGCACCGCTGAAAGCCGCGGCCAGGCGCTGGAAGCCGCGCTGATCCTGAGCGGCACGCCGTCGTTGTTTCTTGCCGCCTGCGCCTCCCTGCCGATCGAAGAAAGCGAACTGGCCCTGGCGGCGCGCCTGGCGGGCAAACCTTTGGCCATGCGCCGCTGCGAAACCATCGACCTGGAAGTGCCCGAAGCAGCCGATATTGTGGTGGAAGGCCGCTTCCTGCCCAACGTGCGGGGTGAGGAAGGGCCCTTCGGTGAATTCATGGGCAATTACGTTGAAAAGGGCATGAACCATGTCTTCGAGGTGACCGCCGTGACCTTCCGTCCCGACGCGGTGTTCCACGGGCTGGTGTGCGGCTCGGCCGAAGACCTGCGCCCCCTGGAAGCCACCACCGCGGCGCGGATCCTGCGCCACTTGCGCAACACGGTCCCCGGCGTGATCGACGTGTGCTGCCGGCCCAACGTAATGATCACGCTGATCAAGATCCGCAAGCAGTACGACGGTCACGGCAAGCATGTGCTACTGGCCGCCCTGGGTTCCTACCTGGATTACAACAAGGTGGTGTTCGTGGTGGACGAAGATGTGGACATCTACAACCTCGAAGATGTGATGTGGGCCTATATGACCCGCGGCCGCGCCGACACGCGGGCGATGATCATTCCTGATGTACCCGGCTTCTATCGCGACGAGCACAAGGACCACTGGGGCCGCCTGGCCATAGACGCCACGATGCCTTGGGGGCGTGAAGCGGAATTCGCGCGCAAATCAGTGCCCGGCGCGGCCACCCTGAACCTCGCGGATTACCTGTAATGGCTAGTGCGAAACGGGTGATCGTGGGCATCAGTGGTGCTTCGGGCGCGATTTACGGCGTGGCGCTGGTAGAAGCTCTTCAAGCCCTGGGCCATGCCACCGACGTTGTGATTTCCGCCGCGGGCAAACGCACCCTGGCCGAGGAAACCGACAACGGCCTGGAACGCATCCGCCGCGCGGCCACGGTGATACACCCTATCGGAGACATAGGCGCCTCCATCGCCAGCGGTTCGTTTCGCACCGCTGGCATGATCGTGGCCCCGTGTTCCATTCGCTCGGCGGCGGAGATCGCCACGGGTATGACCACCACGCTGCTCACTCGCGCCGCGGACGTCACCCTCAAGGAAAAACGCCCGTTGGTGCTGATGGTGCGTGAAACGCCCCTACACACCGGCCATTTACGCACCCTGACCAGCCTTTCGGAAATCGGCGCGATCATCGCTGCGCCGGTGCCCGCGTTCTATACCCGCCCAGCCAGCCTCGACGACATCGTGCGCCACAGCGTTGGCAGGGTACTGGACCTTCTCGCGATTGATAATTCCCTTGCCCATCGCTGGCAAGCGGCTACTGAACAGGAGTAACCCATGACCACCCTCCAGGTTAAAAACCCCCGTACCGGCGTCGTCGACTACCAATTCGAGGCAGACGCCCCGCGGCAGGTGGCCTCGCAGGTTGCCCTTGCCCGGCATGCGCAACAGCGTTGGGCCGGGCTTGCCCTGGCCGAGCGCGTGGCGTTGATCGAAGCGTTCGCTGACAGCGTGGCGCATCACGGTGACGCCATTCGCGCCGCGCTGACCGTGGATACCGGGCGCAAGCGAATTTCGGCCGAAGAACTCGACGCCGTGTTTCACATGGCCCACGGCCACGCCGCCAACGCGCCCAAGGTATTCACGGAAATCAAAGGCCCGTCGAGCAACGCGCCGGGCGTGGATTTCGTTCAGCAGTACGTACCCTACGGCGTGGTCGGGGTGATCAGCCCGTGGAACTTCCCGCTGGTGCTCTCGTTCATCGATGCCCTGCCTGCCTTGCTCGCCGGCAATACCGTGGTGATCAAGCCCAGTGAAGTCACGCCGCGCTTCGTCGAGCCACTGATCGAAGCGGTTAACGCGGTGCCGGGCCTTGAAGGGGTAATCGGCTTTGTGCGCGGGGCCGCCGAAACCGGCCAGGCGCTGATCGACCAGGTAGACCTGGTGGTGTTCACCGGCTCCATCCCCACCGGCCGGAAGATCGCCGAGGCCGCCGCGCGTAACCTGGTGCCGTGTTTCCTCGAACTTGGCGGCAAGGACCCCGCCGTGATCGTGGCGGGCGCCGACCTCGACCGCGCCGCCACCTCGGTGGTGCGCAGCGCTGTGTATAACTCCGGGCAAGTGTGTTACGCAATCGAGCGGGTGTACGTGGAGGCCTCGGTGCATGACGCCTTCGTCGCGTTGCTGGTGGAAAAGTGCAAGGCGCTGCAAATCAACTACCCACAGGTCGACCGTGGCGACATCGGCCCGTTTATCCACGCGCCCCAGGCCCGGATCGTCAAGCAGCAACTCGACGACGCCGTGGCCAAGGGCGCCACGGTGTTGTGCGGCGGTGAACTGATCGAGCGGGACGGTGGGATCTGGATGCAAGCCACCGTGGTAACCGGTGTGGACCACAGCATGGCATTGATGACCGAGGAAACCTTCGGCCCGGTGATCCCGGTGATGAGCGTACGGGATGCCGAGCATGCCGTAGCCATGGCCAACGACACGGTCTTCGGCCTGAGCGGCGCGGTGTTCGCCGGCAGCATCGAACAGGCCACCGAAATCGCCGCGCGGGTAAACGCCGGCGGGGTAAGCGTGAACGATACCGAACTGCCACGAGCGATCACGCTCGATGCGGAGAAGAACGCCTTCGGCCAGTCGGGGATCGGCGGCTCGCGCTACGGCGGGGCGACCATGCTGCGTTATGTGCGTAAAAAGGCCTTGATCCGCAACCATGGCGCGGTCAAGCCATTGGATGTACTGGCCGAACAATGAGCGAGGTGCCCATGCACAATCTCAAGCCCCGGGTAGTGGTCGTCGGCGCGGGAATCGCTGGCCTGAGCTGCGCGTGGGAATTGCAAAAGAACGGGTACACCGTGAGCGTGCTGGAAGCGGGGAATTCGCCGGGCGGGCGCTGTCGAGAAATCGAACTGGAGGGGCTGCGGGTACGCGCTGGCGCTCGCATGCTTTACAGCTTCTACAAGGGCGTGATGGGGCTGGTGGATGAGCTGGGCCTGGGCGACGAGATCGTGCGCATCGGCCATGCCAGCATCGCCTGTGAAGCCGCCGCCGGCCCCTACCCGTTGACCTTCGGCCCTTCCCGGGCACTGCTGCTGGGCGGGGCCATGGGGCCGGCCGAATGGCTAGGGCTTGCCCGCCTGCTCCCAGACCTGATCAACACACGGCGCAAGGGCGACCCGGACGACTGGCTGTCCCTGCCAGCCTTCGATGGCGCTTCCCTGGCGCAGTACCTGGGCCAGAAGGGCCTGGCCCGCTTCAACGAGCGGGTGGTCGAGCCGTTGTTTCGCGGGGCGCGCAACTGGCACACCGATGAGGTGTCGGCAGGGTTCTTTTTGCTGACTACTGCCTTCATGAACGGCCATTACGCGTTCACCTTCAAACAGGGCATCGGCCAACTGGCCACTGCCCTTGCGGCAAGGTTGCCGGTCACTTACGGCGCCACTGTGGCGCGGATCGAACACACCGCCGAGGGTATGCGGGTGAGCGGTACCCGGGTTACCGAGCACCGCCACGAAGCCTTCGTGGAAGACGCCGCGCTGGTGGTGTGCGCGGTCGAAGGTGACCGCGCCAAGGCACTGCTAGCCGAGCCGGACACGCATGCGAGCACGTTCCTCGATCAGGTGCGCTACAACCCGCTGACGGTGGATTATGGGGTGCTCGACACGCCGACGGCCCATTCCCTGACGTTCTACGGCTCGGGCCGCGGTGAGGACCTGGCCATTCTGGAAACCGTGCCGGGCAGCGATCTGGCAGGGGACCTGCCACGGCTGTTTTGCCAGGCCAGCCCGTGGCGCTCCCGCAGCCCCGGCGACCCGGCGGGGCACCAGGCCGCGCTCGCCGCCCACGCCCAAGCCTGCCTGCCCGGCGCCAAGGTTCAACGTTGGGTGCGCCAGCACATACCCTCGATGCTGCCCGTGCCCTACCCCGGCTACCTGGCGGCCCTGCGCAGGTTCCGTGACAGCCAGGCAGCCAGCCCCCGGCGGGTTTACTTCGCCGGGGATTACCTCTCCATGGCGCTGGTGGGCGGTGCCTGCGCCAGCGGCCAACGTACGGCAACCCTGATCAGTGCCCATTGGCCTGATGCCGTCCCTTCCCTCTGATAGCGAGCCCAGCATGAACAAGCACTCCCGTGAACGCGCCACTGAAGTGGTGCACCCCAACATGACAGGCGCCTACGCCTTTGCCCAAGTACCCTCGGCGATCGCCATCGATGGCTGGGTGTACCTCACCGGCGTGGTCGCGGCGCCTGTGCAAGCGGACGGGGACAACCTGGAGCCGGCTTTCGAGCGCGCCTTCACCCAGATCGCCCAGGTGCTCGCCGAAGCGGGCGCGGGCTGGAACGATGTGATCAAGATCACCTCGTTCCACCTGGATATCGAGCGCGAGCTACCGGTGATGGCCGAGGTGAAGAAACGCCATGCGACCGTGGCGCCCTACCCTGCCTGGTCCGTGTTGGGTACCGCCAGCCTGGCCAACCCGCAGGGCGTATGCGAAATCGAAGTCATCGCCCGCCTTCCCGCCTGACCCGCTGGTTGCCGCATGCTCGGCAACCACTTACCTACACATTTCGGAGAGCTTTCTTGGCGACTCTACAGCCCCTCGAGCTGTTGCCGGACGACCCTATCCTGGGCCTGGCGCAGGTTTTCCAACACGACCCCCGCCCGGGCAAGATCGACCTGGGCATCGGGATCTACAAGGACGAGCACGGCGAATCCACCGTGCTGAGGTCAGTGAAACAGGCCGAACGCTGGCTGCTCGCCCAGCAGACCAGCAAGGCGTACACCGCGACTTCAGGCGTGGAAGGCTTTGCAGGCGTCATCGCCCCGCTGGTGCTTGGCACCCCGCATGGCGTCGCACGGGTGATTCAGGCGCCCGGCGCCACCGGGGCCCTACGCCTGGCGGCCGAATTGGCCGGCCGCGCCGCCGTTGCCAACGTATCGATCGGGTTGCCTACCTGGCCGCTGCACCTGGGCCAGTTCGCTGACGTTGGCGTGCAAGCCGTCACCTATGCGCACCTCGATGACGCTGGTGCGTTCAACCTCGACGGCTTGCTGGGCTCGCTCGAGCACCTGCGGCCCGGCGACCTGGTGCTGCTTCAGGCCGCGTGCCATAACCCTACCGGGGTAGACCCGAGCCCGGCGCAATGGGCCCTGATCCTGGAGGCCATGCAAAGCCGCCGGTTGGTACCGGTGTTCGATCTGGCCTATCAGGGTTTCGGCCAAGGGCTGAACGAAGATGCAGCGGCGGTGAGGATGTTCGCCGATTGCCTGGATTCGGTATGGTTGGCCACCTCCTGCTCGAAGAACTTCAGCCTCTACCGCGAGCGAACCGGTGCGTTGCTCCTGGCCGGCCGTGACCTGCGCCGCAGCGCGGTGCTGGAAAGCCACGCCCTGCAGCTGGCGCGCGGTTTATGGTCGATGCCGCCGGCACACGGCGCACAGGTGGTCGCGACCATCCTGAACAGTGACGAGCTCGCCTCCCTGTGGGCCAGTGAACTGGATGCGATGCGCCAGCGCATCGAAACCCTGCGAGGGCGTTTGAGTGATGCCTTGAACGCAAGCGCCCCCGGGGGATTCGCCGCGCTGGCGGCGCAACGAGGGATGTTTTCCTACCTCGCGTGTGGCCCCGAGCAGGTCCAGGCGTTGCGGGTGGAGCATGCTATCTATCTGGTGGGTAATGGCCGCCTGAATGTCTCGGGGCTTCATGAAAAGGCCATTGCCCGGGTAACCGGAGCCCTTGTCGAAACCGCCGACGCCAAGGGTTGAAAATATTTCCCCGCGCCTACTAGACGACCAGTCTAATGAGGCGTATGTTTCACCCCATGAAAACATCAAACGCACTCCAAACCAGCGACGTTCGGGACAGCATCCTTGCTCATGGCCAGCGAATCATGGCGGGCAAGGGGTTTTCCGCGGTGGGCATCAACGAGGTACTCACCGCCGCCGGCGTTCCGAAGGGTTCGTTCTACCACTACTTCGGTTCGAAGGATGCCTTCGGCGAGGCGCTGCTTGAAGACTATTTCGAGGACTACCTTGCCGAGATCGACGAAACGCTCAGCTTGCCTGGCTTGAACATGGCCGAGCGCTTGTTGAAGTATTTCGAGAACTGGCAGGCGAACCAGTCGTTCTTCGACTGCCAGGGCAAATGTTTGGCGGTCAAGCTGGGGGCCGAAGTAGCGGATCTATCCGAAGCCATGCGCATGGCGCTCAAGCGCGGCACGGCTGGCATTACCGAGCGCCTGGCGGCGGCCATCGAGGCCGGGCTGGCCGAGGGGTCCCTTGGCGTGGATGGCGCGCCCGAAGACATCGCCAAAAGCCTGTACCAGATGTGGCTGGGCGCAAGTGTGATGGTGAAGATCAACCGCAATACCTTGCCGTTCGATACGGCGATGGTGGCAACCCGGCAACTGCTGCGCGTAACTGGCTGATACACATGAAAGCACTTCCCCATGAGTGCTTTTTTTGGGCCCTGATTATAGACGACCGGTCTAATGAGTTCGCCCGCCAAAGGCGCTTTGCATGAACCTGTTCCGCCCCCTTGGGCACATCCGTTTAACTTTCCGCTGATCAGAGGTGACAACCATGCTCGAACACATCAAGGCTGACGGCTGGCTGCGAGAAGCCAATTTCATCGATGGCCAATGGGCCCCCGCCGATAACGGCGCCACACACAGTGTGGAAGATCCGGCCACCGGCGAGCCCATCGGCACCATCGCCTGGGCCGGCGCCGTTGAAACACAACGCGCCATCAGCGCCGCCCATGCTGCCTTCGCGCAGTGGTCAATGACCACGGCCGCCGAGCGTGCCGAGCGCTTGCAGGCCATGGCGCGCATCGTTCGAGAGCATCTGGACACGCTCGCCTCCATGCTGACGCTGGAACAAGGCAAGCCCCTGGCCGAGGCCCGCGCCGAGATCAAGCTGGGCGCTGACTACATTCAGTGGTTCGCCGAGGAAGCCCGCCGTGTCAATGGCGAGATCATTGCGTCGCCCTGGCCGGGCCGGCAGATCCATGTCACGCGGGAACCCGTGGGCGTGGTGGCCGCTATTTCGCCGTGGAACTTCCCGTTTTCCATGCTCGCCCGCAAGGTGGCCCCTGCCCTGGCGGCTGGCTGCACCATCGTGGTCAAGCCCTCTGAATTCACCCCGTTCTGCGGCCTGCTCTGGGGCGTGCTGGCGGAGAAGGCCGGCGTGCCCGCTGGCGTGGTGAACGTGCTGACCGGCGACGCGGCGGCCATCGGTAACGAGCTCACCGCCGATGCCCGGGTGCGCAAGCTGACCTTCACCGGCTCCACCCGGATCGGCAAGCTGCTGTACCAGCAGTCCGCCGCCACCATGAAGAAGCTTTCGTTGGAACTGGGCGGAAACGCGCCCTTCATCGTGTTCGACGACGCGGACCTGGACAAGGCGATCGAAGGCGCCGTCGCCTCCAAATACCGCAACAGCGGGCAAACCTGCATCTGCACCAACCGCTTTTACGTGCAGGATGGCATCTACGATGAATTCGCCCGCCGGCTGGCCGAGCGGGTTCAAGCGCTGAAAGTCGGCAACGGTTTCGAGCAAGGCGTGCAGCAGGGCCCGCTGATCAACGAGGCGGCCGTGACCAAGGTTCAAAGCCAGGTAGAGGATGCCCAGGCCAAGGGCGGCCGGATACTGGCCGGCGGCAAGCGGTCGTCGCTCGGTGCCACGTTCTACGAGCCCACGGTAATCGCCGACGCCACAGCCGACATGATCATTGCCCGTGAAGAAACCTTCGGCCCGGTTGCGGCGCTGTTCCGCTTCAGTACCGAACAGGAAGCCATCGACGCGGCCAACGGCACCGAATTCGGCTTGGCGGCCTATTTCTACAGCCGTGACCTGGCCCGGGTATTCCGCGTATCGCGAGCGCTGGAAAGCGGAATGGTGGGTATCAATGAGGGCCTGGTGACCACGGAAGTCGCGCCTTTCGGTGGTGTGAAAGACAGCGGCCTGGGCTCGGAAGGGTCGTCCCATGGCATCAACGAATACCTGCACCTCAAATACGTGAGCCTCGGCGGCCTCTGATAGGATCAAGGCTCTAGCGCGTTCACCTTCTCAAGCTGGCGGCTCATGCGGTGCAGCAGGTCGATCAATGTATCCACCTCCGCTTCGGACAGCTCCGCCAGCAACACCTTCTCGCGCCGCGCCGCCGTTTCTTATCTGGATCTGGTTTGGCAGCCCGTCTCGGCCGGCGCCGGACCACGAGCCGCCCGCGTATGAAGAAAGTCCTCCGTCAACTTCACCCAGCAGTCGGAGCCCAGGCGGATCAGTTCATCGTTGAAGTCGTAGTGCGGGTTATGCACCGAGCAGCCATGGAACTCGCCCTGACCATTGCCCAGCAGGAAGTAACACCCCGGCACTTGAGCAAGCATCCAGGCGAAGTCCTCCGTGCCCATCACTTTCGGCCCCCGTGTCTGAAGCTGGCCTGGCGCGAACAGCGGTTCGAGGCTGTTCAGCACACGGGCGGTTTGCACAGGGTCGTTGATCAGGGCTGGCGCCAGAGAAGTGATGGCCAGTTCGATGGTCACGCCGAAGCACTGCTCGTGGCCGCGAGCGATCTCCTCTAGCCGGCGGTTGATCTTCGCCTGAGTGGCTGGCGTGTCAGTGCGCACGCTGATCAGCAGCCGGGCTTGGTCGGGGATGATGTTGTAAACGCTACCGGCCTGAACCATGCCGATGCTGATCACTGCGTATTCTTCTGGCCCCAGGTTGCGCGATTTGATGGTCTGGATGGCGTTGATCAGGCTGGCGACCGCCGATAGCGGGTCCACTGCCAGCTCCGGCATGGCGCCATGCCCGCCCTTGCCGGAAACGCTGATGCATACCCGTTCGGACGACGCCATGGTCGGGCCAGCCTGTACCACCGCCGTGCCGACCGGGGCGCCGGGCATGTTGTGCAGGGCGAAAATGGCGTCACACGGAAAGCGTTCAAAAAGGCCATCGTCGAGCATCGCCTTGGCGCCGCACAGCCCTTCTTCATCGGGCTGGAAAATCAGGTTGAGGGTGCCGTTGAATTGCGTGTGCATCGCCAGGCGCCACGCTGCCGCCAGCAGTATCGCGGTGTGCCCGTCATGGCCACAGGCGTGCATGCGCCCCTCGATCTTGCTGGCATGGGCGAAGGGGTTTTTCTCCTGCATGGGCAGCGCGTCCATGTCGGCGCGCAGGCCGATCCGCCGCTCACCGGTGCCTTTCTTCAATACCCCCACTACGCCGTGGCCGCCGATACCGGTATGCACGTCGTAGCCCCACGCCAGAAGGCTGGCAGCCACCAACTCGGCGGTGTTGGGCGTATCGCCACCCAGTTCGGGGGCCGCGTGGATCTGCTGGCGCAGGGCTACGAACGCTTGCAGGTCGGCATCGTGCGACAGGGGTTTGGCGAGTGTGTTCATGGTCAGGCCCTTCCGATGTTTTCCGGGAACAGTTTCAGGCAGGCGAGGCTTAACGCGCCGCCCGCCAGCAGGTAAAACGCAGGCGCGAGCGGGTTGGCCAGCGCGGAGGTGAGCCAGGCGGCGATCAAGGGAGAAAACCCGCCGAAGAGGGTCACGCCGAAGCTGTAGCTCACCGAGGTACCCAAGGCGCGCTGGGGCTTGGCGAAGCCTTCCATCACCATGGCGAAGAACGCGCCCGAGCCCAGGCAGCCCGGCAACACCAGCAGCCCCACGATCAACATCGCGGCGTAGAGGTTGGTGGTGTGAGACAGCAGCAGGAACGCCGGCCATGCCATGACGACGGGCAGCGCGATCGTCCAGACCAGCAGCCTTTTGCGAAGGCGGTAGCGGTCGGCGTAACGGCCAGCGATCGGGGTAATGATCGCCAGGCAGGCGCCAGCCACGCAGGCGATGGCCAAGGCGCTGCGCTGGGGATAGTGCAACGTGGTGATCAGGTACGACGGCATATAAAAAATGAACAGGTACATCCCGATGGTCGAGCTCGCCATCAGGCCCGTCGCCAGGGCGGTGGTGCGCAGGTCGAAGGCCTTGGCCGCGACCCGGGTCACCGGCTCAAGGGTTTCGGGCAGGCACCGCCGGATGTACCAGCCCACTGGCCCGATCAACAAGCCCAGGATGAAGGGCAAGCGCCAACCGTAGCTTTCCAGCTCCCCGAGGCTCAGCGCCGTAGTCAGCAGCAGGCCGATCGCCGCGCCCGCGAGCGCGGCGTAGCCTTGGCTGGCAACCTGCCAACTGACATTGCCGCATCGGTTACCAACCGCTGTGGATTCCATCAGCAATACCGAGGCGGTTCCGATTTCGCCACCGGCGGAAAAACCCTGAAGCAGCCGCCCAGCCACCAGCAACGCGGTGCCCAACAGGCCGGCCTGTTGATAAGTGGGCGCGAAGGCGATAAAGGCGGTGCCAGCCGTCATCAGGGCGATGGTCAAGGTGAGCGCGGCCTTGCGGCCCTGGCGGTCGGCAAAGCGGCCGATCACCATGGCCCCCAGTGGCCGCATCAAAAATCCCACGCCGAAGGCGGTGAGCGACATCAACAGCGAAGCCACCGGCGACTGCGAAGGAAAGAAATTGCTCGCGATTACCACGGCGAAAAAGCTGTAGATCGTGAAGTCGTACATTTCCAGCGCGTTGCCCAAGGCGCAGGCGATTGTCACTCTTCGAGGCGAAGCCACAGCGCTTGGCGCGGCCTGGGTGGGCAAGCTGGTATCCGGGTGCAAGGTGTTCACGGCGGTTCTCCGCAACAGTGGCCTTTGTCTCGGCCACTATCGGCGCATCTGTCGACATGATCACTTGCGTATTCCGCACTCGATTAGCACAAACGCAATCGACCACCCGCGATGCGCGCGAAACCGTACCGAAAAGGTGCATTTGGCGCCAGGCCGTACCAGTCCGGCACCGTTTTCGCCGTGCAACCAAAGCCCGATAGCCCTTTCAGGCAGGGTAAGTGCGGGGACTTCCAGACAACGATGGGCAGCCAGGAGGCGTAACCCCAACTGCTTCAGCGGTTGATTAGCTAAACGACATACGTCCGCAAAATTCGCAATGTGCCTTCACGGTCAGGCGCCCAGGTTACCAAGCGCTTCGGCGGTGAGCTTGCGCTTGAGGGCGTAGAACAGGTCCTGAGCCGGGGTGGTAAGGGCATGGCGGTCCAGGCACACGAGGTAGATCGGGTATTCGGGAATGATCTCTTCCACCTGAACCCAGGCCAGCTCGGCGCGGGTCATCGGCAGCGCGTCGCCTAACGCGAGTTCGCTCAGGGTCATGAAGGCTTCTCCGGCTTGCACCAGGCGCAGGGCGAACAGCAGCGAGGCGCATTCGGTAACGTTCTGCGGGCGCTGGATATCATTCACATCGAACATCTGGTGAAACTGAGATGAGCGATCGTCCACTTCATCCAGGCTGATCCAGTTGGCGTATTGCAATTGGCGCAGCGAGCGGCAGTGGCGCTGCGGGTGGCGGGCACTGCAAACGACGGCGCCTTTGATGCGATGCAGCGATTCCCAGTCCAGGTTCAGGCGCTGGGTGTTTTGCTGCGAAGTCAGGGCGAAATCCAGCGTGCCATCGCGCAGGCGCTGGAGGATATAGCTGGGGCGCTGCTCCACGACCTTGATCCGCACGCGCGGGTTTTTCGATTGGAAATCGATCACGCACTGTTCGAACCGCGGCAGCATCGCGGTGAGCGAAGTGACACCGATGGCGACCTCTCCCGCCGCGATGTCGTGGAGGTTATCTGCCTCCATCTGTACCCGGCGCATACTCTCCACCGCCATTTGAGCATGGCGGATCACCCGCCTGCCCTCTTCGGTCAGGGTCATGCCCTTATGGGACCGCTGCAGCAGGGACAGGCCGAGCTCGCGTTCCAGCTCCTTGATCGAGCGGCTGAGCACGGGCTGCGTGACATGCAGCACTTTCGCCGCTTCGAGGATACTGCCGCGCTGGCTGATAGCGACCAACGCTTTCATCTGGCTGATTTTCACGGTGCATCCATACCTTCGGCCGATACCTTGCAGAGTGTGCAAGATATCAGCCATGGGGTCACCGGTGCCGGAACTACGAGCCGCGATAGGTACTGAAGCCGTACGGGCTGAGCAGCAGCGGGATGTGGTAGTGCTGGTCGGTCTGGCGCACTTCGAAGATCACCGGGATTTCCGGGAAGAACGTGTCCTGGTGGAGCTTCTGGTAGTACTCGCCGGTCCTGAACACCACGCGGTATTCGCCCTTGTCGATCGGCATGTTGGCCGGGAACAGCTCAGGGATACGGCCTTGCTCGTTGGTGGTGCCTTGGGCGAGCGCTTGCCAGGTGGCGCCGGTGTGGCGCTCCAGCGTGACCTGGATGCCCGCCGAAGGCGTGCCGGTTTGCAGGTTGAGCACGTGCACGCTGAGTGGGTTCGGTGCCGCCTGGGCGATGCCGGCCAGGCCTGCCAGGGCCAGGGTACAGGCCAGGGTACGAAGTTTCATGCTGAGGCTTCCTTGGTTCAGAGGTGGAAATCAGGCTTCAGGGATGGGTAGCCAGGCCGACGCTGGCGGCGGCGTCCATCGCGCAGCGTTCGTCGGGGCCAGGCCCGCCGGCACCGGCAACGCCCAGCGCGCCTACAAGGTCGGTGCCCTGATAGAGGGGCACACCACCGCCAAGCAACAGCAGCTCGGGGAAGGAGTTGAGGTTGGCGGTCTCGGGGTTCTGCGCGGCCTTCTCGGCCAAGGCGCGGGTGGGGGTTTTAGTGGACAGGGCGGTATACGCCTTGCGGCGGGCGGCATCGGCGTTGTGCGGCCCGGTCTGGCGGTCGCGCTGGATCAGCAAGGGGTTGCCACCACGGTCCAGCGCGGCGATCGCGGCGGTGCAAGGGGCAGCGTCCGCCAGGCGGCGCGCCGTGGCCAGGTCCAGCTCCGGCTGCTGGGGCAGCGCCGCCTGGGCCTGAGCGGCCACCAGTGTCAGCAGGCCGAAGCAGAAGGTTTTGATAGGGGTCATGGAAGGCTCCTTGGTTGGGCTGCGCCTAACCTAACCCCCTTCCCCGCTCCCGATTCCGTCATCCGGATTACAACTTTGTAATGGGAAACGGCGCCCACTGCGCATAGCCTATGCGCACTTCAAGCGAGGTAGCCATGCGTGTATTACTGGTGGAAGACGAGCCCAAGACGGCGCATTTCCTGGCCAAGGGTTTGACCGAGGCCGGTTACGCGGTGGACGTTGCCCTCGACGGGCTTGATGGCCGCCATTTCATCGAAGAGGTGGAGTACGACCTGATCATCCTTGACGTGATGCTGCCGGGGCTCGATGGCTGGCAGTTGCTCAAGCTGGCGCGCCAGCGGGGCGATACACCGGTGCTGTTCCTTACCGCGCGTGATTCGGTGGAAGATCGGGTCAAGGGCCTGGAACGCGGCGCGGACGATTACCTGGTCAAACCGTTCGCCTTCATCGAGTTGCTTGCCCGTGTGCGCACCCTGCTGCGCCGGGGGCCGCCGCGGGAGCTCGAACACTACCGCATTGCCGACCTTGAGCTGGACGTAATGCGGCGCCGGGTCATCCGCGGCGGCCAACGGCTGACCCTCACGAACAAGGAATTCGCGTTGCTGCACCTGTTGCTAAGCCGGCGTGGGGAAGTACTGTCGCGCACGTTCATCGCCTCACACGTGTGGAACCTGAATTTTGACAGTGATACCAACATGGTGGACGTGGCGGTACGGCGGCTGCGGGCGAAGCTGGACGATCCTTTCTTCCCCAAACTCATCCATACCGTGCGCGGCGTGGGCTACCAGCTGGACGCCAGCGATGAGTGATCCGGGCCGCCGCGCATCCTTGATCTGGCGCGCGGCGCTGGGCGTGGCGATCACCTGCGCGGGCGTGCTCGCCCTGGCCGGGTGGTTCCTGTACCGCAGCCTGGAAAGCGAACTGGCCTACCGCGACGACCTGGCCTTGATGGGCCGGCTGGAGCAGGTGCGCGCGCTGCTGCAGGACAGCGACGACCTGAGTGCGCTGCAAGCGCGGCCCCGCCTTTACCAGAACATGTTGGGCAATCGGGATAGCCTGTTGCTGGTCGGCCGGGCCGCCGAGGCAGATATCATCGCGATCAACCCGCACGGGGATGCCATTCCTCCCTTGCAGGCCCTGGCGGTGAACCAGGCCCCTCGCCGGGAACACGTCGTCACTTGGCAGCCCGACGGCGGCAGCGGCTTGCTGCTGTTGCGCGGCGAAGGCACGGGGCGCAACGGTGAGCGGTTGCGGGTAACGGTTGGCAAACGCCTGGATGAACGCACGGCGATGCTGGCCAGCTATCGGTGGAGAATCTACGCCGCCGTGGGTGTTGGCGCGTTATTGGCACTGTTGCTGGGCGTGCTGGTGTTGCGCCGCGCCTTGAGGCCGGTGCGGGCGATCGCCGCGCAAGTGGCGCGCATCAGCCCACGTACCCTTGGGCAACGGCTGACGGTGGCCCAGATACCGCGGGAGCTTTATGAACCCGTGCAAGCCCTCAATGGCATGCTGGACCGCCTCGACGACAGTTTTGCCCGGCTGTCGCAGTTCTCCGCGGACCTTGCGCACGAGATGCGCACGCCCTTGCACACGCTGCTCACCAGCAACGGGCAGATGCTGAGCCAGGCCCGGTCGGTAGGTGAATACCAGGAGCTGCTCGCGTCCAACGTGGAGGAGTTCGAACGGCTCAACCGTATGGTGGCCAACCTGCTGTTTCTGGCGCGCGCCGATCACGGGGACTGCCCCATCGTCCGCCAGCCGGTGCAGCTGAACGAGTTGGGTGATGAGCTGTGCGAGTATTTCGAAGCGCTGGCCGAGGACCGCGGCCTGGGCTTGCGCAACAGCATGACGGGCACGCTCCAGGCAGACCTGCCCTTGCTGCAGCGGGCATTGGGCAACCTGCTCGCCAACGCGGTGAAGCACGCAACGCCCGGCAGCACCGTGGAACTGCGCAGTGATCGCAGCGCTGGCGAAACCCGCCTGGTGGTAATCAACCACGGGGAAACCTTGCCGCCAGCCGTGCTGCCGCGGCTGTTCGAGCGTTTCTACCGCGCTGACGAAACCCGCACCGACCCTGGCAATTCAGGTGGCCTTGGCCTGGCGATCGTGCAATCGATCATGGCCTTGCACGATGGCCATGCGGCCTTGCGCAGCGAAGCCGGTGTGACCGAGGCGGCGCTGCACTTCCCCGAAGCTGAGCCGCCCCAACGAAGTCAGCCCCCCACGGGGCCGAACAATCCAGCCACGCGATAGCTGTCGATTGTCGTGTCGAACAGGGCGATATCGGCACGGCTTCTGGCGACCAATTGCGCGCCCGCGACGGCGGCGAAGATGGCCCTGGCCCGCGCTTCGCTTTCCTCGGCCAGGGTGATGCCCGCCTCTTCCAGCACCTTGCCCAGCCAGGCCACGTTCACATCCGTGAAGGTTTGTACGTGCTGCTTAACCGGATCAGGCAGGTCGTCGTACTCGGCGGCCATGAAGCTGCACAGGCACAGGCGGTTTTCGTTCTCCAGGGAAATACGAAACACGGATGGATACGCGCCAAGCGCGGCGGCGGCGGTGTCGTGCTGGCCGCGCAGTGTCTCCAAGGCCGCGGCGGTGTCTTCCCAATACCGCTGCGCTACCGCCGCGCCAAGGTCAGCCTTGCCCGGAAAGTAGTAATGAATGCTCGCGCTCTTGATGCCTACTTCCTGAGCCAGG